>Ga0082335_1000656_pt1 | contig 83561 bp, 63 predicted proteins | sample Subgrocontami58m_FD_72375 | JGI IMG/M metagenome (GOLD analysis project Ga0082335, IMG submission 72375) | Subsurface groundwater microbial communities from S. Glens Falls, New York, USA - GMW37 contaminated, 5.8 m (SPADES assembly) (version 2) ...
CCGTAGCTCTTAACCTGGTGCTCCGGCCTGGAGGGCTTTGTTTGAGAGCCAGGCGTGTGCCTGGAGCTGGCTGGCTGCTTCTGGTGCTGGTCGTCTGTCTTGAATCTGGCTACCAGCTCCTCCAGGTTACGGGCCATATCCGCCAGAGACTGGGCCGAGGCGGTCATCTCCTCCACCTGGGCGCTCATCTCTTCGGTAGCTGCGGATACCTCCTCGGCTGCGGCTGAGTTCTCCTCCGAGATGCTGGCAATGCTCTCTACCGAGCGGACTACCTGCTCTGCTCCGGCAGCCATCTCCTGGGTAGCTGCGGTATTCTCCTCGGTGATGGAGGAGACCGAGTCGGTGCTCTTGACTACCTCCAGACTGGCCCCTTGCATCTCCTTGGCGGCTGTGGCGATCTGCTCGATCCTCTCCGAGGAGACGGCTACATTGCGCTGGATATCCTCCAGCATGCTCCGGGCCTGTCCTGCCAGCTTATCCCCCTCCTCTACCTCCTTAGCTCCCATCTCCATGGCGGCTACGGCTGCCTCGGTCCCCTTCTGTACTGTAGCAATCAGCCCGCCTATCTCCTTGGTGGCCTTACTGGCCCGCTCGGCCAGCTTCCTGACCTCATCGGCTACTACCGCAAACCCCTTGCCATGCTCTCCCGCCCTGGCAGCCTCGATGGCAGCATTGAGGGCTAAGAGGTTGGTCTGCTCGGCTATGTCATCGATGGTCTCGACGATTACCCCGATCTGCTCGGAATGCTCGCCCAGCTCCTTTACCTTGCGGGCTGACAGGCTGACCTTCTCCCGGATGGACTCCATCCCCGCTGCTGAGCGGTTGACCGCCTGGGCGCCGTTCTTTGCAGCTTCCTCGGTCTGGCGGGCAGAGGTAGCCATCTCCTCGGAGCCACTGGCTACCTGCTTGATGGCAGCCGACATCTGGTTGATTACTACCGAGGAGCTCTGTACCGCCCTGGCCTGCTCTTGGGACCCCTTGGCTATCTGGTCGATAGCCCGGGATAGCTGCTCCATCGCTGCCGAGGTCTCCTGTACCGAGCCTGACTGGGTCTGGGTGCCTCTGGCTACCTGCTGTATGGTGCTGGCTACCTGCTGAGAGGCTGACCCCGCCTGGTCGGCTGCCTGGGATAGCTGGGTGCTCGAGGCTGCCACCGACTCGGCTGATCCCCGGATCTCGGATACGATGGAGCGCAGACCATCGATCATCTCGTTTAGGGCATTGCCCGCCAGAGTGAGCTGCTCGCCCATCTGGTTGAAGGAGGAGGCCATCTCTCCTACCTCGTCCTGGCTCTTGACCTCCACCCGCCCGATCTCCAGCTTCACACTCTGGGTTAGATCCCCAGCCGCCATCGACCGCGCTACCTCTACCAGCCGGGGCAGGTCCCTCGCTGCCAGTCCCTGCGCCGCCTTCGCCACTGCTCCAACCCCACTCGAGATGGCCTTCGATAGGAATAGGGCGATCGCCGCTCCTACTACGACAGCCACCCCCAGGATTACCAGCATCAACGTCCGGCTGCTGTCCGACGTGGCGTTTCCTTGCTGCTCCGCTTCCTTCGCAACCCGCTCATTCACTGCGATTAGCTTGGCAAATGCTTCTTGTACGGGTGGCAGCTTTTCCTCCAGGCCTCCCCAGAAGATCGCAGTTGCCTCTTCTTTCTTACCACTTGCGCTCAGGCGCAAAACGTTGTCTCTCTCGGCCTTATATGCCGGCCAGGCAACCCGGAATTTCGCAATCCAGTCCTTCTCTTCCTGGACCAGCTCAGTCTGGCTGTACTTGTCAAAACGAGCCAGCAGTTCCTTCTCGTGTTCGGCTACCTTGGTCTCATTTTCTGCGAGCTTCGATTTGTCCGAGTTCAGGATATGCTCGAGCAAGTTCGCCCGCATTCTGTGCAGCCTGGCAGTCGCTTCGCCTAAGTCGGAGATCGGCACCAACCGGTCGTTATACATGGAATCCAGTAGCCCGTCTACTGTTCCCAGGTTGCTGAGACCCATCCACCCTATGATCGCCATCAGTACAAGCACTCCGCCAAAACCGGCGAACAACTTAGTAGCAATATTGAGTTTCATTACAGCCCTTTCCTCTATTGATCTTTCCTTAGTTGCGGCTCCGTCCGCAGGGCCCTGGTCTTGTTCAGTATGCTACGTATAATCTTCGAGTCCGGTTCGCTCCGATAATCGACCTCCTCTCGTTGTTGTGTATTTAGCTATGGCAGGAACTACAACCGAATCTAAGTGAGCCTAATTGGCGAATGCGTCCTGCAGGCTTGCTCGCTGCTCGCTGGTTAGTACCTTGTCCAGTTGCAGCAGGATTATCAGGCGTCCTTCCAGCTTGGCTATTCCCCTCATGTAGTCTGTGTCTGCCCCGGCAACGATGGCGGAGGGGGGCTCGATGCACTCCGTTGAGATCCTCATTACCTCAGACACTGAGTCAACTACCATGCCAACCACATGCCCCTCGGTCTCCACCACGACTATCCGGCCGTCTGTGCCGGCATCCGAGGATGCTAATCCAAAGCGGTGATGCAATTCGATCACCGGGATAATCTTGCCCCGCAGATTTATCACCCCCTCTACGAAGGGAGGTGCCCCCGGCACACGGGTGATTGCCTGCATACGGATGATCTCCTGCACCCGGGAAATATCTACCCCGTAGACCTCTTTTCCTACATCAAAGACTACCAGCTGCTCCTCATGGTCCCTTATCTGTATCGCGCTCATCCCTTCGTTCTCCTCTCCTTTGCTCACTCGACTTTGATCTGATCGTAGCGCCGGCCTCTACCCTCGTTACTGTATTCGTCCGCCCCGGTCACAGATTAGTCACACGGCGGCCGGATTTGGTCACAAGAAGGTCACAGTTCTCTTTGTTCTTAATAGTTACTCCGAGTATAATTAAGCAGTTCAACGACTGTGTGGACCCAACGGACGGCGACTCCTGATTGCAGGTCCCCGGGAGGTTTTATTGAATGAAAGCATCTGAGGGCCGGCTTGGCCGGGTCTTCATGATTCGCCTGGAAGAAGGCGATATAGTTCCCACCTGCATAGAACGGTTTGCCGAGGAGAACGGGCTCGTCATTGGCCAGGCTATCCTGCTCGGAGGCATTGGAGGCGGCGATATAGTAGTGGGCCCCAGGCGCTCTGATGAGCGGCCTCCTGAGCCCATGCTCTTGCCCATCGATGGCGCGCACGAAGTCCTCGGGGTTGGCGTCCTGGCTCCGGACGAAGCCGGCAAGCCGGTCCTTCATATCCATGCTGCCCTCGGCAGGTCAGGCGCCGCGATGGCTGGCTGCCTCCGACCCGGAGTCACCACCTGGCTCGTTGGTGAGGTCGTGCTTTACGAAATCCTCGGAGCCGGCGCCGCCCGCATTAAGGACGCCGAGAGTGGCTTTGCCCTCCTGCAGGTGGGAGGAGAGAACGTAGGGTAGAATACAAAGGAGGTCCCGAATCAGATGGATAGAATTGCGCTAGTCACCGGTGCCGCAGGCGGCATCGGGCGTGCAATCGCCACCACGCTGGCATCCCGGGGCGCCAGCGTCATCGTCCTCGACATGCATCAGGATAGCTGCCATAACGTGGCCGAAGAGATCAGGGCCAGTGGCGGAACTGTCTACGAAGCAGTCGCCGATGTCCGGTCATCCCAAGAGCTGCAGAAGGTGCGGTCCGGACTAGGGGATATCGCCGACAGGGTTAACGTCGTGATCAACTGCGCCGGCATCTTGAGAACGACTCCTTTTCTCGATATCAGCCCTGATGAATGGACGCTGATGCTGGATACACACCTCAAGGGCACGTTCCTGGTCTGCAAGAGCTTCGTACCGGGTATGATCAAGAACGGCGGGGGCATCATCATCAACACGTCCTCCAACCTCGGAATCATCGGCTCCCCCGGCAGAGCGCACTACTGCGCTGCCAAGAGGGCCATCCATACCCTGACCAAGAACATGGCGACTGAGCTGGCGCCATACGGAATCCGCGCTATCTCGCTGGCGCCCGGTCCAATCGATACTGAGATGCTGAGGGAAGGGCTCAGCGCGCCGGAATACCAGAAGAGGCTGGAAGCAACTGCCTCGCGGGTGCCTCTGGGCAGGGTCGGGAGACCCCAGGATGTCGCCGATCTGGCTGCCTGGCTGGCTCTTGGAGGAGGCCGGTTCATCAACGGGCAACTGCTAAATGTAGACGGCGGCACGGTGATGCGCTAATGATTCGAAGGAGGATCTCGTGAATTCAGACATTCCGGTTGCCATAGTCACCGGGGGGAACGGGGATATAGGGAGTACCCTGGTAACACTCTTGATCGGCAAGGGATTCCGGGTTGCCTCGCTGGACGTCTCCAAGAACGACAATATTTCGGCTCGGTACGATGCCGTTCGCAGTAATTACCGGTTCTTCAGGGCCGACGTTACCCAGAAGAACACCACAGAGGCGGCGGTGAAGGGCGTCCTGGAGACGTGGGGACGCATAGATTGCCTGGTCAACTGCGCCGGAATCTTCCGCCCACGACCGTTCCTCGAGCTAACGGAGGAAGACTGGGACCAGACGATTGGGGTCAATCTCAACGGAACCTTCTGGACTTGCCAGGTGGTGGCGCCGCATATGATCTCTTCTGGTCGTGGCGGCCGGATCGTAAACATATCTTCCGGCCTCGCATTCAAAGCAGGAGCTGGGACCGCCGCTTATGCCTCCTCGAAGGCCGGCGTCGAAGGCCTGACCCATACCCTGGCCCTGGAGCTCGCACGCCACAACATCAACGTAAACGCCGTTGCGCCAGGCATGGTGCAAGGATCAATGGTCAGGAACGCCCTGGGCGAGGATGCCATGCAGATAGGAGCGAATAACCCGGCCAGGAGGATCGCGGTGCCGGAGGATATTGCGGAGGTAATGGCATTCCTCGTAAGTGCGGAGAGCAGCTACATTACCGGACAGATCTTCCAGGTCAATGGCGGGGGGTTGATGATCTAAAGAGGCAGGCCCCGGATGCCGGTCAGAGAGGCAGGCGTTTCACCAGACGCCAGGAGTTAGTACCCCGCGCCGTTCGGCGATAAGCGAGACGGTCAAGGGCCGAGCGCGCTATAGAAAGCCCATAGCCGCTTTCGGGCAGGCTGAGCAAGTCGTCGCCGGGTCCGTCCTGTCTCACGGCGGGGTCAACAAAGGCGATGCCCCGGTCCGTGAAGTAGCCTTCGACGCGATCACCGTACAGGCGCAACCGAAAGCGCAGAGGCCCTCCCACGCCAAGCCCGTAGGCGTGGCGGGCAATATTCGCCCCGATTTCGCTTACAGCAGTCTCGAACCGGAGTTTCCAGGTCTGGTCCGGGGGCTGCCCCAGCAGACCGTCCAGTGTCGTCCAGAAGCGGCCCATTAGGTCGTGGATCTCCTCAAGCTCGACGGGACTGGCTCTGATGGCCAGCGATTCCTCTGCCAGGATTGGTGATTTAGTACCCAGCCAGGGCCTCCTCTAGCGTAGTATACGGTCTTAGCACACGGTCGAGGGTTGTCAGCTCAAGGATGACTCGAGCCTGATCGGCTGGCCTTGCGAGGCGAAGGTCTCCGCCTGCAAGCCGCGCCGCCTTGAGTCCACCAATCAACGCCCCGAGACCGGAGCTATCGATAAAGGTGACACCGGCCAGGTCCACCACCATTCGGCGGTGCCCCTCCGCAACGGACTTGGCAAGACTCTCTTTGACCTCGGCAGCGGACAGAAGGTCAAGCTTGCCGGTCATCCTGACAATGGTTGGCTGGTCAGCCTTCGATTCAATCTCCAGTAACATCCATGCCTCCTGGGTCTTCCTCATCGGCGCAGGGTCTTTCTGTAGCCCCTAGCCGGGCTTCTACGCAACTCCGATGCCGGCACACCGGCTGGCGTCAGGCGTTCTGCCGCCGGCTTCTCCCGCGGGTGCAACATCCGAAGCGTCATCCGGTTGATAAATCACGGCGTCGAGTACCGCGCTGAGACATACCAGATCATAGCAAATCCAAAACGTATTGATAAGTATCGGCATGCCATCTTCGGTCAGGCCGAGAGCCAGGCGCACCAACCCAAATACCAGGGCGCCGATAAGAATTGCCATAGTAATCAGTTGCGGCCGGACCAGACTCCACTGCACTCCGCCGGCCTGCCGTGTCTTTGGTGTGACCACGAACCCCAGCTTCCGGCCAAAGTGCACGTTGCCCACTGCACTGGTTACTGCTTTGATCCACAAGGGGAAAAGGGCCAGGCTGTACTGCTGACCCCGCCAGGTTTTCAACCCCCAACCCACAACCAGGAACAGTAACTGGTTCACCAGAAGATAAGGCAACAGGTGCCAGAAGAAGTCCGCCGAGTACGCACGAACCGGCAAGAGACCGAATACCAGGTAGAGTATGGGAGCCCCAAGATAAATAAGACTGAAAAACCCGGAAAGGTAGCTCCACATGGTGGCAAAATACATCAGGCGCTGGCCAACGGACAGGCCGCGCACGAACAGCGGGTTCTCTCTCAGCATTACTTGGACCGTGCCCTGCGCCCATCGCAGCCGTTGCTTGAGGGAGCTGCCCAGATCATCCGGCGCCAGGCCGCGCGCCAGGATCTCATGGTGATAAACTGATCGCCACCCCAGGGCATGCAAGCGCATCGCAGTAGCCATATCCTCTGTAACGGAGATCGTGGCCATCGGCATAACCGGCTGCGCCTCATCATTGCGGTCCATGTCCACCGTAGTCAAGAGACTACGTACTGCCCCAATGGCAGCCAGCGGTGACGTGTCTCTGGCAGTCAGCATGTTCACGACCTCGCCGTCCTCAAACAGCGCACCCATACTCCGATCGAGGTCGGCTACATCCACGCCCGGAATCTCCCCAAGCTCGGAGCGTATACGGGCAAGGTCCTCGCTGACGAGCAATCGAGAGACCGACTCCGCACGACGCTGGAACTCCCAGGTGATCTCCTGAATCGGCGCACCAGACCGTTGGCTGCGGCGTGCCTGACGGACCGCATCGCGTAGCTCGTGCAAGGCCGCTCGTGCTCTCTCCGTGTCATTCGGACCAATTTGGCGCTCAGCAGAGCGAAGCAGGCTCTCAGCCATTCGGAGCGCCCGGCGTACCCGCTGTTCCAATTGGCGCACATAGTGGATGACCCCCATCTGCATCAATGCCTCCCTACGCAGCACTGCATTGGAGCCGCAGAAAAAGGCAGCATTCAAGCCATCCTTCCCTTGCTGTATCGGTCCGTAGAAGAGGGGCGCCTGGCAACCGATAGGATCATTGGCAGGTACGTTATAGAACCATTGCGGCGTCTGAACGAAAGCCACTTTGTGGTCCCGGAAATAACCGAGCGTACGGTCGAGAATCTCGGGCGATGGGATCTGGTCGGCATCCAGGACCAGAATAAACTCACCGTTGGATTGGAGCAGAGCATTGTTAAGATTGCCGGCTTTGGCATGCCGTTCCTTGCCCTTCCAATCACTGGACCGAATAATGTAGCCGGCGCCTTCAGACTCGGCCATGTCCCGCATCGGCCCGGAACTGCCATCATCCAGCACGTACGTCCGGTGTGGGTGACTTACAGCAAGCGCTGCCTTAACTGTTTCCCTGACCAATTCAACTGGCTCGTTGTAACAGGTTATGAAGATGTCTACAGTGGCGTCTACCGGTGGAGGCAAGGGCTCACCCCTGTGGCGCATGTGCCATATGGCAAGCCCGAACAGCCAGGAGTCGATATAGCTGTAGGTCTCGGCGCCAAGAAGAGCCAGCGCAATTGGCCAGGCATCCCAGTTTATGGAGTTGACGTATCGCCAGCTCAAGTAGTAGAAACCGAATATCAGGCTGGTACCGATGAGGACACGCATCAGGCCCAGCCTTAATGCCGCACGATCCGGTGCGCTTTCTGGGACCAGCCAGCCCAGGCGTCGCTCGCTTGCCGTGCTGAAACCTTGGTTATCCGCACGGACGCTGCCAATGACAGTCTCCAACACTACCGCTTACCCCTCCGGAGCCAGCGCGTCGATCCAATCACTACTACTGCAGATAGAAAGGCGCCAAGCAGGACTGCCCCAGTTACCTGCCAGGCCGGAAGGCGATCCACCACCGATGTCTCGACCCTCGGCGCCAGGGATTGCGGGGGAGCATCTTCCGGTTGTGCCGCATTGAGGGCTTGTGGACTCATCCCGCCAATCACTGCGGCGGCCCTTCCTCTCAATTTTTCGAGAAGCGCCCTCCTGGTGAGGGAGTCCGCCGCAACCACGAGGCCATCAGGGTCCTCACCTGTCACCACCAGAACTGCCAGGCCGCGTGCCCAGGGGGAGTCCCCCACCTTGAGCTCGCCTCGCTTCTCTCCCGCCACCAGCCGGTAAAGTATGGGGTTGTCCCGCTCAAAAAGCTCCGGCGACGCCTGCCTGGCGGCGTCGCTGATAGCGTTGCGCTCCGGATCGCCGATCAAGAGGAGATGGTGGAGCTGACGGTCCTGGTCACTCAGCCGGTAAGCCGGTGTCAGACGTGGCATCACTGCAATCTGGTCAGTCGCCCACCGGCCCAGGGCGGCCATTGCTTTCAGGCCAGCCGCCATTTCATGGTCGCTCGAGCGGTCCGGTAGGACCACGCTCAATGGCGCCACCCCGGCGCCTCCCAGAAACGGCGCAGGGAAGCGCGCCAGGTCTCTGCCTGTGAATGCATCATAGGCCAGGAACCAGGCAGAGGTTGGCAACAGCGTAGCCCAGGCGCTGGCAGGGGAAGCCGCGGTGCAGCCAACCTGCAACACCTCCAGGTAGACTTTTATCTGTAGATTCAGATGCCTGAGGGGCCGGCCGGACAGGTCCGAGTTTAGCAGGTCCGCAGGCAAGTCAAACCGATAGTTGGAATTACCCTGGCCGGGAGGCCGCAATCGTCTTGTGCCGATCTCAAGCCCATTGACGGCAATAGCTATCCAGGAGGTTTCGCCTCGCACCGCGGGGGAGCTCTCGATGGCCAGTTGCAATGCGCTTCCGCTGCGTAGTACCCAGCCAGCGGGCCGGTCGAAGGTCAGATCAATGATATGCTCGCCAGGCCCCGCTACCTGCCGTCGCTCCACACCTAACTGGGCGAAGCTGGCGGCTCCATCCTGCCAGGGAACTGACAGCCGGGAGGCAACCGAGGCCCCGGTGAGAACGGAGTAATCTCCAGTGAGCAGACCCCGACGCTGCGGACTCACCATGGCATCAGCAGCATCGCGTATGGCGGACGCGGAGCCACCGGTTATGTAAAGCTTCGGGCCACTCGACTGGCTCAGGGCCAGGACGCCATGCTCCCTGGGAATTACCCCGCCTGAGGCCGCAAGACCATCCTGGCCAGGGCTGAGTGAGCCGTTGAGCTCGAGCTGCGGCAGTGTGGAATCGCCTCCCACGATTATAGCGGGGCCGTCGCCGGCAGACGTGCGAGCGATCTCAACCAGCGCGTCCTTCCCTGTGCTCCGTGCCCACCGGCCGACCTGGAATGCGGCCAGGCCGGCCGCATCAATCTCTTCAGGCTGCGGGTCTGCGGGCAGGACAATCGTAACCGGCTTCGGTGATTGACCTACCGGAACAAAAAGATCATCTACTTGTCCAAGACCAAGAGAGTCTTGCTCAGACGCTCTTGGCCGAAGGGTCAGAGTCGAATCCCCATGTACCGTCGCCCACAAGGCGGGGTTTTGTGCCTCTTCGCACTCATCACGGGTGAGGCGCAACGAGAAGAGGATTTCGACAAAGATGCCCTTGTCGGCAGGTCCGAGTACCGGCAGAGGTACACTCAACCGGGCCCGGCTCCTGTTCTCAGATGAAAGGAAAACACTCTCCAGGTTACGTCCGTTGGCGGCCACTGTCATTGTGGATCGATCAGGAGCCAGCAAAGGCGAGTGGCTGAACACGATACTGAGCTGACCCTCTTCCCGGCCTGCGTAGCCAGGAGGCACCGGGAAGAAATAGTTGAGATTGCCGTACATCGTACGGGCTGTCAGATCACCATAGCCAAGCTCCTGGAAGGTGCGGGTACCATCTGGCTGGGATGCAGCTACCGTGGCGGGAACCAGACCGCCCAGGGCTACAACCAGGGCCGCCAGGGCCAGAAACCAGGTCTTCAACTCCCGTAAGCTAAGAAGCCTCACCCTCCCGTGCACCGGAGCACCACCACGGTCAAATCATCGGTCAGGACGCCGGTTACGGTAGCGAGACTTACAAAGTGGTCCAGTATCTGTTGAGCGCTGCTGTTATCAGGCATCACACTGGCCAGCCCACGTTGATCAAGAGCCAGGTCTGGGCGGGCATCCACAAGGCCGTCACTATAGATCACCAGCACATCATTAGTCTCGAGCGTAATACTTCCCTGGTTGTATCCCTCTCCAAATGCGAGCCCGAGGGGGAAGCCTCTCGGAGGCGGGAGCTGTTCGACCGCCCCGCTCGCCCGCCGAACGAAGGCATGTCCGTGACCGGCGTCCACATACGTTAGCGTTCGGTTGCCAACCTCCAGCCTCCCGTGGAAGCCAGTCATGAAGCTTCCTGAGCGGTCCAGGTCTATTTCCAGTGCCCGTCCGGCCAGGTCCATGGTCTTGGCGGGCGGGTTCTGCTGAGACAGGGCGCGTAGCGTTGAGCGCATCGTAGCCATTAGCAGCGCTGCCGGCATGCCCTTTCCCATAACGTCGCCCAGAGTCAGGGTCAGGATGCCGCTCTCCGGTTCATGCCAGTCATAGAAGTCGCCTCCCACCTCACGGGCGGGCAAGCAAGTTGCGGCCAGCTCGAACCCATCCAGGTGGGGTTGAGTGCGAGGCAGCAGGGCCGACTGCACCTGTGCGGCGCGAGACAGCTCGGCTTCGAGCTGACGCCTCTTCTGATCGAGCTGCTGGCGCAGCGCAGCGTTCTGCCGGCTGAGCTGCAATCTTGTAACGGTACGTCCGAGCACGGCTCGGAATTCTCCCGGCTCAAATGGCTTACGAAGATAGTCATCTGCCCCTTGCCTCAGGGCCTCGATCGCCACTTGCTCGGAGCCGAAGGCTGTCATCATGATGACGGCCACGTCCAGCGCCTGGTCTCGTACCTGCCTGAGTACCTCGAGACCTCCGATGCCGGGCATCGAGACGTCCAGGAACAGAAGGTCGGGAGGCTCCCCTGCGTCCAGGCGTTTTAGTGCATCCTCACCATTCGAAGCCCCGTCGACCGTATAGCCGCGGGACGAAAGCCGGACCCGCAGCAGGCGGTTTATGTCCGGGTCATCGTCGACTACCAGCACTCGGGATACTGCCAGCCCTTCATCTCCGGCTAAGGAACGAGCTTCCAGGCTGGCCCTGTTTGTTCTATCCATTCCGGGCCCCCAGGATCTCGGCTACTCGCTCCGCCAGCTCCTGTGGAGCAAAGGGCTTGACCAGGTAAGCGCTGGCCCCGCAACCCAGGCCGGCCTCAATTTCAGTAGCCTGACCCTTGGCGGATAGGATAATGATCGGGATATGTGCGGTCTCCGGGTCCGCTCTTAACGCAGAGGCTACTTCCAGGCCGGTTAGCCCGGGCATCATCACGTCCAGGGCGACCAAGTCCGGCCTCTCCTGACGTATGAGGTCCAGGGCGACATCGCCGGCATTGGCCTCCATTACGGTGTATCCCCGGCGCTTCAAGACAAACACGATGAGCCTACGGATGTCATTCTCGTCGTCGGCAACAACTATTCTGGCCGTCATAGTGGCACTCCATCCTCCAGACCGCGCAGTATCGCCGAAGCCAGCTCCTCTGCCGTGAATGGCTTGCCGAGCAGGCCGGATACCCCTAGGGCGTCGACGGTCGTTCCGCTCTCCTCTATCGCACCTGGACTGGCCGTCATTATGACAACCGGGAGATCACGGGTAGACTCGTTGGCCCGCAACTCCTTCAGTGCAGTGATTCCGTCCATCTCTGGCATTCTGATATCCATCAGCACCAGGCCCGGACTCTCCTTGCTCACAAGCTCGAGCACCTCCAAACCATTTCCCGCCTCCAGTACCCTGTATCCCGCCCGGCGCAAGTACCCGGCGAGAAGATGCCTTATGTCCACTTCATCATCAGCCACCAGCACAACCTTGGGCCGCCCCTGGGCCATCGCCTTTGCCACTCGTTCCAGGAGCCCTTTCTCTTGGGTAGGCTTGGACACGAAATCGACTGCACCCAGCAGCTTCCCCCGGCTCTCGTCCGCCAACATAGAGAGCATTATGACCGGGATACTGGCCGTAGCCGGCTCGTGCTTCAACCACTCCAGGACTGTGAACCCATCGACGTCAGGCAGCTTGACGTCCAGGGTTATGAGGTCCGGCTGCTCGACCTGGGCCATTCGGAACGCTTGCGTCCCATTGTTTGCAACGATAACTTTGTATCCGCCACGCTCAAGGTACCGGCTGATCAGGTTTGCGATGTCCGGCTCATCATCAACTACGAGGATTCGCCCGCCGGCCTGGAGCGCCGGAATTTGGATCAGACGCTCCGGCATCTCCGGCTGGATATCCAGGATTACCGGCAACGTAAAGCTGAAGGTCGACCCCTGCCCTGGTGCGCTGGTTACGGCCATCTTCCCACCATGCATCTCCACAAGGGACTTTGTGATGGATAGTCCCAGCCCCGTGCCCCCAACCTCCTCTGTGGTTCTGTTCTTGGCCCGGAAGAACTTTGTAAACAGTTGATTCTGCTCCTGAGCGGAAAGCCCGATTCCGGTGTCTCGCACGCTCACTCGCACCCAGTCGCCCTCGTTTAGCAGTGATACCTCAACGTCACCGCCGGCAGGAGTGTACTTGTAGGCATTGGAAACGAGGTTCGTAACTATCTGGGTGACCCTATCAGCATCACCGGACACCCGAGGCATCGAATCCGGTATATTTATCGTTAAGTGTTGCCCTTTGCCTTCTATCTGAGGCTTGAGCAGGTTCGCGACCCCCTGGATCAGGCGCCCAAGCTCGAGGCTCGTGCGCTTGAGCTCCACACGGCCCGATTCAATGCGAGAGATATCCAGCAAGTCGTTTATCAGAGCAACCAGCCGGTCCGCATTGCTCTTAACTATGTCCAGGAACTCCCGCTGTTCTTGCGGAACGTCACCGACCTCGCCATCCAGCAACAGGTCTACATATCCCTTGATCGACGTTAGTGGGGTGCGAAGCTCATGCGAGACCAGCGACACGAACTCGGACTTCATTCGGTCTACTTCGCGTTCCCGGGTTACATCGCGGAACACGTAGAGGCGTCCAAGATGGTCTGCCTCGGAGCTGACTACCGGCGTAGAAAACAGCTGTAGCTCCCGAGGCTGCGGCCAGCTCTGAGAGACCACCTGGGTAAACTCCCGATCTCGGTCATGCATGCTATTCATGACCAGATCGCGTAAGGCGGCCGGATCGGAGAACGTTTTCTCCATATTGCGCTGGAGATCATCGACCCGTTGTCCCGCGATCTCTACCGGACGGCCGTCCGAGAACAGAATGCCGAAACGCTGGTTGACTGACAGGACCTGGCCATCGGGTGAGACCAGCATCATGGCATCGCTGGCAGAGTCCAGGATTGCCCTGGTCTCGCCCCGAGCCAGCTCGGCGGCCCGGTACTGGTGTTCCAGTTCCGTTATTGTCTCCCGCAGCTTTTCTTCCGCCAGCTTACGCTGAGTGATATCCTCAATGGCCCCTTCGTAATACAGGATGTTGCCGGACCCATCCTTTACCACACTGGCGCTGTTCCGCACCCAGATGATGGCGCCATCTGTGCGCCTCAATTGGAACTCGAAGCCCGTAACCGTGCCCTCCTGCTCGAGCCTCGTCCGCCACATGTCCCGGTCCTCAGGGTTAACATACGTATCAGAAGACTTGGAAGCCACGAGAGACTCGATAGTAGGATAGCCCAGCAGTTCCGCCAGAGACGGATTGACGGCCTGGAATTCTCCGGTTGTTTTTGTCTGGTAAAGCCCTACGGGCACTCCGTCAAACAACCTCTGGAATTTAGCCTCAGCTTCGCGGCGCTCATCTGCCCTTCTCTGCTCAAGCGCCCCTGCCATCTGCGTGAAGACCCGCGCCAGCCCGGCAAGCTCGTCGCCCGACGCCATCACGTTGACAAGGCGCTTGCCATCAAGAGTCTGACCTCTTTCAATGCTCCGAGCACTCCGTGTCAAGGCAGTTATCGGGGTCGTGATCGTCCTCGACAATATTATCGAAACCCCGAACGCTACTAGAATGAGAGCGACGAGGACTGCCGAGAATCCTTTTCGGATACCGTCTATCTGCGCCGAGAAGTAGGACCTTGCCTCAGAAGTGGTCGCATCGATCTGTTTCCTGGCCTCTATGGCCGGGCTCGAGAACTCGTCAATATAAGTTGTGGACGCAACAAATAGCTGCTTGTTGTCAGCGGTTTTCCTGTCTATTAACGCCAAGGCCATGTACTTGGGCCTTATGCTGCCATCCGCCTCCTGCCAATCATAGTATCCACTGGCATTCCGATGCGTAGTAATCGTCTGTTCCAGGATCTTCCAAACAGCAGGCAGTGTTTGTGCAAACACATGTGTGTCAGTGTTGACAAGCCTCTCCTGGGGATGGAAGTAGAAGTAGCCGGTATTCAGGTCCATGATAGACGTGTACCCGGTCTCTCCCACACCCTGAACAGCAACTCTCTGAAAATCCTGGCTCTTTTGCAGATCAGCCACGGACATGGTGGGATAAGCAGCCATGTAAACCGCAGCCTGGCCAGCCACATCTCGGGCCTTCTCCTCGATCAGTCTTTGACCGAGGGCTTCCAGCGCCTTTGTGCTGTTATCGGCCGCCCGTTGCCCCAGGGCGTTCATATCGCTCGATGCGTAATCCGCCATTGATGTCATGTTGGTCAGGGCAATATAGCCAAACAAGACCAGACAGACAATTGACAGTCCGGCCATTGCCAGCATTATTCGGGTCGTTATCTTGAGCCGGATCCTGGGCCTTCTTTGGCTAGTATTCAGGTCGTTATTCAAAGCGACACTCCTATGCGTGTACCCCGCCCGGACTCACAGCTGGCGACAATTGGAGCGCTCGGGATTCTGAGCGCGGGGGAATAGGGACAGGAGATACGGTTCCGAAGACCGGCGGACCAACACCGGGTACCAACTAAGCAAACAAAGTTACTTCTCAGACTCAAATCCTGCTATCCAGATTAACGCGAACCCATCCCCACCGCCCCCTCTGGCAAGCCCACGTTGCGTCCACGATTATCCACCATCAGGGTAACTGTCTCGGTTGCAGTTGGTCCCTAAAAAGTTACAATTTGTTCATAATAACAGGTTACGCCTGAGCCATATGTCCGCCCCGTTCTTCGCCGGTTAACTTCAGCCGAAGCTATTCCTTGCCAACAGAGCACAACACTGTTACAATCTTTTAATCCGCAATCAATCTGTCAAACGTACGAGGTATTGCGGCAAGCGGCTAACCCAGCCCCCGATAGTGAGAGAACGATGGTACCCTACCAGCAGATCCTCAACAATGCGCAGACAGCGACGGGAGCGCCTCTGGTCTTCTTTTCTCAGTTGGCCACTGATAGCCAACAGGTCAATCTAACGACCTGGGCAGCCGCCGACCCCAACGCACTGGACCATCTTCTGAATCCCTTGGGAGCGCTCAGCGCAAGGGCTGATCGCCCAATTATCATCGGCACCCTCAATGCAAGCGCGTGCTGGAGAACGGTTTACCTGGAGACAAAGCATATTTCCGTCTCCGTCGAAAGCCTGGCCGGAGACCCACCCTGCTTCGATGTTTCCGGAATGGCCTCCACTATAGGAGTAACGCAGGCACTTGTATACCCTCTTATAGCCTGGAACCATCTCGAGGGAGCCATCTCCTTTCTCTTTGCGGATGAGCCAGATGAAAGACAGCACCGTACTTGTAGGGCATTCGCCGATCAGGCGTCTCTGGCACTTGAAAACGCCGTCCTGTGCGAGGTCTTACAGGTGCAACTCGAGCAGGTGCAGGAGTCCCGCAGGCAGATGACGGCTGCCGAGGAACGCCTCCGGCAAGATATCGCCGAGCTGCTTCATGGCAAGGTTCAAAACAGGCTCCTTGTCGCCTGGCACCGACTCGGGGAGTGCGAGAATGTGCTTGATGAAGACCGCCCCAGAGCTTTGGCTCTACTCAGGGAGGCCAGACAGCTCATAGACACCGTTCGAGAAAGCGACATCCGAATCGCCAGCCATCAACTGCATCCTTCCGCAATCCGGATGGGGCTGATTCCAGCAGTGCGCTCCCTGGCCGGTAGTCTCGAAGGCGATATAACCATCACCGTCCAGGTCGACGCGAGGCTGCAGTCTATTGAGGACCCGCTGTCGGACGGGATCCCACAGGACTCACGGCTCGCCGCCTATCGGGTCGTAGAAGAAGCCCTCAACAACGCCTGCCGCCACGCCAGTCCTACCAGGGTGGATATCTCGTTGGGTCTCAGCGAGGATAATGAACTGAGTGTCGTGGTACGAGACAATGGGTCCGGGTTCCATGTGCCCTCCGTGAAGCGAGGCCTGGGCCTGAACAGTATCACGGGCAGGATGGAAACGGCCCGAGGCATACTGAAGATAGACAGCACGGTGGGATTAGGTACGACCATCTCCGCAATGTTTCCTCTAGAGATCACCGATACCAGCCAATCCTGATAACAAAACCGGTGATTGATATATAGAATTGACTCCCCGCGCGCCCGCTGCTATTATCCCCCGTAAGACGACGTTGCATGGCTATTGGTGGAGCGCGCCCCGCTCAGGAGGGTAGCATATGTCCAGGGACCCATTCTGCGCCGAATGCAGCAAGCAGGCCTGCTTCAAGCACACCATACCGGAGGAGGCGCCGGCATACTGTCCCAGCATCGCTTTTGACGGCGTGGTAGACAGCACCTGCAAGGAGTTTATCGAGGACGCCGAGCTGCGCAAGCTGGCCCTGGCCGCGGCGCGCACGGAAGCGGCGGGGTACTCGAAATGGACGCGGGTAGAGGAGATAGCTCATTTCGCTCGACAGATCGGCGCGAAGAAGCTGGGCATCGCTACCTGCGTCGGCCTGATCGAAGAGTCCAGAACGGCCGCCAGGATCTTCCGGAAGCACGGATTCAAGGTCGTCAGCGTCTGTTGCAAGGTCGGATCGGTCGACAAGAGCGAGGTCGGACTGGGACCGGAGGAGCGCGTCCGCCAGGGCCAGTTCGAGGCCATCTGCATGCCTCTGGCCCAGGCCGAGATTCTCAACCAGCGGCAGACAGACCTGAATATCCTGGTCGGCCTCTGTGTAGGGCATGACTCGCTGTTCTTCAAGCGGTCGGTGGCGCCGGTCACGGTACTGGTAGTGAAGGACCGCGTCACCGGCCATAACCCTGTTGCGGCACTATACGGGTGCCATTTCTACTTCAAGCGATTGCTAAATCCGGCAAAATGATAGCACAGGCCATTCGCCCGAACGGTCTACCGGACTACACCTTACGCGTGAGCGCCCGGGCCAGACGCGTCCGGCTGGAGATGTCCGCCCGGAACGGACTGGTGGTGATCGTGCCTAAGGGGTTTGCTCGTAAGCACATACCTGGTGTCTTGAAAGAGATGCAGGGCTGGATCGAAAGGGCAATGACAAGAGTCAACCGGGAGAGTCTGGCGGAGCCGGCGTCCGTGCACCTGCCTGAGGAGATTCACCTTCAGGCCCTCGGAGAGAAATGGGCAGTCCACGTCCAGCAGACCGGAGTTAGCAAAGTCAAGGCATTAGAGCAGCCTCCGGGAATCCTCGTATTGTCTGGCAACACCAGCAAGGTCCCGGTATGCCTGAGCCAGCTGGACTCCTGGCTTAACAAGAAGTCACACGAGCGCCTGGTCCCCTGGCTCAGAGAAATCAGCGCGGAGCAGGGGCTGCCTTTCGGCCGGACCATGGTAAAATCGCAGCGGACCAGGTGGGCGAGCTGCTCCAGCCGCAAGACCATAAGCATTAACCGTAACCTGCTGTTTCTCCCCGGCCACCTCGTACGATATGTATTTATCCACGAGTTGTGCCATACTGTTCACCTCAATCACTCCAGCGAGTTCTGGAACCTGGTCCATGAGAGAGAGCCGGATTGTGCGGCGCTGAGAGCGGAGCTCCGCAAAGCCCGGCAACTGGTCCCTGCCTGGGTTGAACAGGAATGCAACCCGTTGACGTAATCAGCATGGGAGGTGAATCTGGTGTCTACAGGTGGTTCCCTTGGAGCAAGCATATCAGACCTGCAGGAGCAGACGGCGCTAGACCAGATCCGAGCCCGGATCGACCGCGGTGACGACCCGGTAGCGATACTGTCCGAGTGCAGGCAGGGCCTGGACGAGATAGGCAAGAAGTATGAAACGGGAGAGTACTTCATCGCCGACCTGGTTTACGCCGCCAGCATATTCAAGAGCATCATGGAAGTGCTCGCACCAGAACTAAGGAAGGCGACAACGGGGAACGAAAAGGCCGGTAGGGTTGCAATTGCCACAGTCAAAGACGATATCCATGATATTGGTAAGAACCTGGTAGCCTCCATGCTCGATGCTGCCGGGTTTGAGGTAATCGACCTGGGCGTGGACGTTCCGGCTGAAGCGATCTGCAAGTGCATCAGTGAACATCAGCCTGACGTCGTAGCTCTGAGCTGCCTGCTTACCAGCACCGTGGACTCGATGGAGGCCACTATTGCCGAGATCTCCAGATCGGCATCCCGGGGCAAGGTGAAGATACTCGTCGGAGGGGTTCCCCTTTCTCCGGAGACAGCCGTGGCTATCGGCGCTGATGCCTATGGGGAGAGCGCCACCGAAGCCGTCGTCAAGTGCAAAGAGCTGATTGGGGGTTCACCAAGATGAACGACAAGAGCCAGATCGTTGCGGAGAAGATTGCACGGCTGAAGGCGGCTATCAGCCTGGAACCCCACGACAGGGTGCCTGTCGCCGCCATGGCCGATTTCTGGCCGGTGCGGCTCACCGAGAAATACACAATGCAGGACGCCTTTTACAACATGGACATCGCGGCCGAATGCTACCGGAAGGCCTTCGGGCAGTGGGACGACTGGGACGGGTTCAATCCTTTGTTGCAGTCCATCGGGCCTCTGATGGATGCCACCGGGTCCAGAAGATACAACGTCCCCGGCCGAGACCTCTCGCCAAACGCCGAGTTCCAGCACCCGGACCCTTCGCTGATGGATGCCTCTGAGTACCCCGAGCTTATCCAGAACCCTATGAAGTTCCACGCCGAGAAGGTCATACCCCGGCTCTGCACCAGGATCGGGTCGGAAGACCCATTCATTCGCTCCATAGCCTGGACCAAGGCCGCCCTCTTCTTTTCGCAGTACATGGCGAAGGCGCGTAATTACGCCGGGGTCTGGGCCAACGAATATGGAATCCCGCCGGTATTCCAGGGACAGACACTGTACGTCCCCATAGATTGGCTGGCGGACAAGGTCCGTGGTTTTCACAACGGCCTGCTGGACATCAAGCAGCACCCGGAGGAGCTCCAGGCTGCCTGCGAAGCCCTGGTGCCGTTCATAACCGACGCCTGCCTGGCCTCGGCGCCCAGCACCGGCGAGTACCCTCTGATATTCAACCCGCAACACGTCAGCCCATTCCTCTCACCAAAGGACTACCAGAAGATCTACTGGCCTACCTTCAAGAAGATGATGGACGATCTGACACAGCGGGGATATAAGGTCTGGATCTTCTTCGAGCACAACCAGGAGCAGCACCTGGATTGCCTGCAAGAGCTTCCGAAAGGGAAAGTGGTAGCGCAGTTTGAGTCCACTGACTTCGTCAAAGCCAAGAAGGCCCTGGGCGGCAAGATTTGTATTGCCGGAGGCATGCCCGCGATGCTCCTCACCAGGGGCACTCCCGAGGAGGTCAGGCAACATACCCTGTCCATGCTCAAGCTGTTTGAAGATGAGCCTGGCTTCATTATGAGCTGCAGCACCGTGATGCCTTCCACCGCCAAGCCCGAAAACGTCACTGCCTGGCTGGAGACAATGAGGGAACATGGCAGACTCGCCGGCGGAGCGAAGAGGCAGACGGAAGGGCAGAATTCGGACTCTGGCGCCGCCCGTGGGCAAGCCACGACCCATGAGCGAGGAGTAATCACGACGTGGGAGACAGTAAGATCTCAGTTTGGAAAGATTCAGGGAGATGAGCAGATTATCAAAGAGAACTGGGAGAGCCTCGAAACGCTGTCCCTCACCTTCCTCTACTGGATGCTGAGGTAATGATCGCTCCTGCGCAATCCAAGCGAGCCTGCATGAATAGCGTTCCCGCAGGGTAGCGTTGGACTGGCAACTCGGACCGTACGTCTGGACTCTAGCGGCATCGGCAGCAGTAACCGCTCTGCTGGGACTCTACGCCGGGCACCGACGAATGGTGCCCGGCGCTGGGCCATTCTCGGTCGCCATGATCATGGGCAGCCTCTGGTCAATCGCCAACGCCCTTGAGATGTCATCCCCCGGCCTACCCGGGAAGCTCTTCTGGGCCAATCTGCAGTATTTGAGCTCCGCCTCCATCCCGGTCCTCTGGCTGGTGGCGATTCTGCGATTCACAGATCGAGGCCGGTGGCTGACACACCGGCGTGTTCTATGGCTCTTCGTGGTGCCGGCAGTCACGGTAATCCTGGTCTGGACCAATGACTTCCATGGTCTCATGCGCCGTGACATCTACCTGGACACCGGCGGGCAGTTCCCGGTGGTCGGCAAGACCTACGGCCCCTGGTTCTGGGTGCATGGGGCGTACTCATATGTTCTCACGCTATTGAGCCTGCCCCCCCTAGTTGGAATGATACGTCGTGCGCCGACTGCTTTTGTTGGACAACCCCTGACCCTCCTGGTCGGATTCATCTTCCCGGCAGTGGGGAACGTTGCCTTTGTCCTGGGCTTCAGTCCGGTACACAGATTCGATATCACCCCGGTCCTGCTGGGAGCGGGAGGTCTGGTGGTTGCCTGGGCGCTCTTCAGGCACCGGCTATTCGATGTCGCGCCTCTGGCAAGAGATCAGGTCTTTGACGCCATCAGCGATGCGGTGATCGTGCTGGATGACCGCGGTAACATAGTCGATCTCAACAGGGCCGCACGGGCCTTTCTTGGCGAGCCTGCCACGGCTGGTACTAGGAAGTGGCCGGCTCAGACCCTTGCCAACCGGCCCGAATTGGTCGAGCTATGTAGTCGGCCCTCCCCAGCCCGGACGGAGCTTGTGGTTGGCAAAGACGGGGCACAGCGCTACTACGAGGCGCAGACATCCCAACTGAAGGACCGCAGCGGGCGCCTGAGCAGCCAGATCATTAGCATCCATGATATCACCGAAAGAAAATGGGCACAGGCTCAGTGGCTCCAGCAACAACGGACGTTAGCCTCGCTGGAGGCACGGGAGAGGCTTGAGCGGGAGGTCGTCGAAGCTCTGCACAGCCGTGTTCAGAGCAAGCTGTCAGTGGCCTGGCATAACCTCGGAGACTGCCAGAATCTGCTCAATACCAGACCCGATGAGGCGAACGCAATTCTGGGGGACGCCAGACGGCTGATTGATGAAATCAGGGACCGAGACATAGAACAGGTAAGCCGCCGGTTGCACCCTACAATCCTGAGCCTGGGCCTCGTACCAGCCATCAGGGCCCTGGCGGAGGGCTTTGATGAGCACCTAAAGGTTTCCGTGCGTATCGATCCCCAGATCATGCAACTTGATAATCTCGTGGAAAACCGGATCCCCGAATTCATGAGGCTCGCAGTATACCGGGTGCTGGAAGAAGCCCTCACTAACGTTCACCACCATGCGCGGGCCAACCGCGTCTGTATCTCGATGGGAATTGATGATCAGCAGAGACTGACTCTGTTGATCGAGGATGATGGCAGCGGATTCGAAATCAGCAACGTCAAGCGCGGATTGGGATTGAGTGGTATTGCCGGTCGCGTGGAGGAAACGGGAGGCATCTTGAAGATTACAAGTGCTGAAGGCCAGGGGACGGCGATATCGGCAATATTTCCTTGCTTCGACCAATGGAGCGCGGAATGACCAAAACAGATACCGCCTTCCCATAGGCCGGCGACAGATGCCGCTTCGCCGCCTCTAACTTGGCCACGCCGGGTTCATCACCTAATAGTCTCTATGATTACAAGCGACTTTAGCCCGTAACGTACGAGATTAACAGGCGATGAACGTTTTAACAAGGCAATTTCATTGACTTACGGATGACCCTATGATAACTTGATAACAATCGTGGCCACACACCTGTGTCGCCCTCGGAATAGGCAATAGAGGGAACACCATCACCGAAAACCGTCACCTGATCTGCGCAGGATGTGCAAGCAGGAATCAGCAAGGCATCTGGGTTCCCGCCGGGGCTAACATAGCATAGCAACTGGTTAATCTTCGTCTGATTACGAGAGAGGCTGCGAGACACAGAGTTACCTTGCGCATTCCGCTACGGTCATCGAGGTATTTTGAGGAGGTGAGGCTGTAGGCGTATCGCGCGGTCGAATAACGCTCGCAAGATAACCGGGAGTAGTGAGGGCCCCGTTACGGCTGCCACCGCCGGGGCCCAGGGCAGAGGAGCAACACAAGACATCCCCCAACCGCGTCTATTATAGCACACCAGGAGCACCTAGACCGGCCGCATGTTGATGGACGGGTCATGGGCGTATTCCAGGCCAAATTCTGCCCTCCGCCCACAGACCTCATTCTTCGAAAGGAGGTGATGGCATCGGTTCATCGGGGTCATGTCTTCATGCATCATGTAATGCCTGTTAGAACTAACGCTCTCCTCGACAAGGAAGCGTAAAGAAGTAGGGAGAATGGCATGAAAATAGTACACTGGGTGCTCGCCCTGGCACTTTTGGTTTCGCTCTTTGGGGTGCAGGTGTCAGCAGGGCCCGCACAAGCCCTGCCTAGCCCTCAGCCCCCACAGCCACAGAAAGCACAAGCGACGGCCTCCAGCCCCGTACACATGGACCCGGCCGCCTTACCTGTCGCTACTGAGCCAAACATAGACGCACTCGAACAGAATGAGGTACCGCTGCTCACCGAGGACCCGCAGGCTTTCGCAGCAGCAAAGAAGAGCGCCGCCTCGGCCAGCCGCGGTCCACAGAACGCAGTTGCAGGACCGGATCTGCCCGCTGAGAAGAGCAATTCGGCGCAGGCAGAAAACGCCGCCGGTCCCACCAACGAATCAAGTGGCGGACCAACGGCGACAGCCCCCGTAGGAGGCACAGCGTTCAGAGGAATCAATGAGGCAGGCTGGAGGCCCGCGGATACCAATATTGCAGCGGGCATGACTAACCTAGTGGAAGTGACCAACTCCAGAGTGGCCGTATACGGCAAGAATGGTGCGGTTCTGCGCGCTCCCACCGCACTGACAGCCTGGTTTGGATACGGCGCTGCTGCCCAAGTTTTCGACCCCTCTATTACCTATCGAGGAGGTCGATTCTATTTGGTGGCCCTCCATAAGGACACAGCAACCCAGACGTCCTTGATCCTGGTGTCGGTTTCCACCACCGGCGATGCAACGGGAGCCTGGTGCAACTACTACCTGCAAGGAGAGCAGGCCCAAAGCAACTGGGCTGATTTCCCGCGAGTCGGCGCAACAAGCAATAAGCTGCTTATCGCAACGAACCAGTTCCGATGGGACAACGGTTTCTTCGAGAATAACTTGCTTTTGGAGCTGCCCAAGGCTTCTCTCGACGCCTGCGCGGGCTTCGGCTATTCGACGTGGTGGGACTTTTTCAACTCGAACGGTACACGAGGATTTACAATCAATCCGGCGCTGGACTACGATGCTTTCGGCGCCAACGCCTTCTACATGGTTAACGGCCTCGGATCGGGAAACAGTTTTACCGTCTGGAGACGTGATATAGTTGGCGCGGCCTGGCAGCGCTATGATGTGGGAACACTTGCTTACAGTATTCCCCCAGACGCCCGCCAGCCTGGGAGCCTCTCCCTTATCGCCACCAATGATGCCCGCGTGCTCACGGCAGTCAAGAGGTACAACCTATTATGGCTGTCTCAGACCGTAGCGTTAAACCCGGGCTGCGGCTTCAATATCTCGGCGGTGCACCTGGCAGCCATTAACGCCCCGGCCTCGACCATCGCGGCGCCGAACATGTACTGGGACCAGTACTACTGGGCCGACTGCAACTTGGATTACTATTATCCAGCCGCAGCGCCTGATGGCAATGGTAATATGCTCTTCGCCATGAACCGGTCAAGCCGGTCCGAATATCCCAATGTCCGTTACTCCGGCTGGACCTTTGCGCAGATGCCTGGACAGACAACTGCCGGCCTCTTTGGAAGCACAAGGCTTGGAGCTGCGGTGGGAGCCTTCTATGAGAACCGGGAGCCTCGCCGGTGGGGCGACTACAGCGGGATCGCCATTGACCCTCAAGCCCAGGACAACGTCTGGGCCGCGGGCATGATCCTGCAGGCCAACAATAGCTGGACGACCCAGATCGGCAGGATAACCCACAGGGTACCCAGCCCGCTCTAGCAACTCCTCGACAAGAAGAGCATACGACTCAAAGAGGCAGCCCCTCACACCTGGGGCTGCCTCTAGCTATCAAAATACTTCATATCCTCTACAGTGAGAGGTCGTCGCCCTCCAATCAGGGACGGTCCGGCCCTGGGCCCGGAGGTGGAAAAGACACGTTTCCCCCGCCGGATCCCATTTTAGCCTGCTCAACTGCACCCGGATCCTCATAGCCAATAGGCACATCGGTCGCAGGGCCGGCGGGACCATCCGCGCCAGGCAATGCACGAGGATCTATTGTAATAGGAGGGGCAGCAGTCGCCTCTGACGAAACAGGCTGAGGAGGTAGTGCCGGCGCAACTTGTCCGGGTAGGTCACTGAGTTCCACCGCACCATCCGGCCTGACTAGCTGCCCAGGCTCGTCAGCTTCAAGCCTGACCGCAACCAGCGACATCACGGCTAATGCCAGACCAATAGCAAGAAAGAAGTTGAGTCGATCACGAAAAATGAATTGCATCTCCGCCTCCCCTAGCCAGCCCATCCGGGTCACGCTATACGGTCAATCGCACCGTGAGTGGCACCTCATTAGCATTATACTTGCCCCACGCCCGGTTCGCCAACAGATCCTGGGACCTAACTCTAGATAGCCTGACTCTCTCTCAGGTACAACAGCACGGCCTGCACCCGCGGGTGCAGGGACGAACGTCCGTGTTCGACTCCCAGTTGCTGGTAGAGCGAGTTAATCTGGTTCTCGACCGTCTTCTCTGCCAGACAGAGATCTTGGGCAATGGCTGCGTTCGTGAGACCTTGGGCCACCAATTCCATGATTTCACGCTGGCGGGCCGTGAGGTGGGCTAGAAGCCCTTCGGGCCGGGGTCGCCGGCTCGCCACCAGCTCCGGGTCGAGCACGACATATCGCGCCGCCGCCCCCTCGATGGCCCGTGTCACCGTTGCCACATCGCTCACTGATCGCTTGAACAGATACGACCAGCCGGCCACCGCATCAGATGGCAGGGAAGCGACGAACTGAGGCTCCTTGTAGTTCGAAAGCAGCACTATTCCCACATCCGGTAGTTGCCTCCTGAGGAGCAGCCCCAGTTTGATCCCATTCATCGAGCCTCCCAGCTCGATGTCCAGAATAGCCACGTTAGGCGAAAGGGCAGGAATTGCGTCGAGCGCGGACTCCCCGTCCCCAAAGGCGCCCAGCACCTCCAGATGCTGATGACGGGAGAGCGCAACCCTGAGCAGATCACGGAAAAGAGGCTCATCTTCGACAATTACTACTCGGATCTTGGCTGGAGAATCTACGCCCGACATAACAGTCTAGCCCTCCTCTCATCTCTCGCATATGGCCACTGTACATTATTCTACAGAAGTACTCAGGCGTGCAAGCATCCCTATTCTGTCATCCCGCACCGTCCAGTGATCAGTGCTGGCGCCACCTACGGGTCATTGAAAGCCCCTTGTCTATCATCGTGCTCGGTCTCGGGTTCACAACTTGGGTGCTGGCACCCTTGAAGCCCTGCAGCGCGGCGCGTAACATGAAATAAGCATGATAGTTCTTTCATCAAGAAATGACTGAAGCGCTTAACCGGATTACTGGAACTTACAGCAGCATGGACAGCATGGACGCGTACAGCAACGATTACGAAGAGGTTCTTCGTAAGGCCTTAGAGCGCATCAAGCAGCTCAAAGAAGAGAATCAGGCCCTCTCTGCCGAGTTGACAACTGTGACAGGTCAGTTAGGCTCCGGCCAGTCTTACCAGGGCAAGATTGAAGAGCTTGAACGGGAGAACCAGCAGCTTACGGCTGAGCTCCACACCACGCGTAAGAAACTTCAGGCCCTCAAGGACGTTGTGACCAAGAGCTTTGCGGACCTCAAACAAGAGGCTCAGCACCTGAATAAGAAGCTCGATGCCGCCTACACTGTGCTCGATCTCTACGAACTGCTGTACGAGGCTTCTCCTTCCGAGACCAGAACCGAGCGCGGCGGAGGCCAAACGCTTTCAGGCGACAACCGGGAAGACCAAGTCATCGTATCGCTCGGAAAACGCCTGAAGGCAGTGCCGGGGGATCGCCACCAGGAACGTGCACGGCCGTCCTCTGATCTCGAAGAACCACTGGGGATTATCGAGAGGCCTGATCAGCAGGAAGCTTTTCCCGAGACTCACGATATCCACCCCGACCCCGAGTTGGAGGCGATCGACCAACAACTTCTGGGCCATAGAGCGGAGCGAAGCGACACAACAAACGCTTACCACGAGACGGTAATACCGTTCGAATCAAGACATCCGCAGACACCGCCGGTTGTGGATCCGTTGGCCGGGACAGATCTCGACAACCAGCCCGATGCGGACACAGAGCACATGGGCGCCACGAACGAGATTGATCTTATTGCCTCTCCTTTCACTCGATTCGACACCATTAACCGGTTCACCGCCAGTGTGCGCTCACTGCCCGGCGTAACAGAGGCCAAGGTACGGCATTTCCAGAAGGGTACTCTGAGAATGCTTGTAGAGTACGAGAACGTCGTTCCCTTTGTCAGCCGTCTGCGTGAGCTCACCCAGTTCAAGCTTAGAATAGACTCTTCTTCAGACAGGCGTGTCGCAGTCACGCTAGAGACGTTGGAGACAGGCCCGCTTAGCGCCTCAAGCGCACGCTAGACTGGTAACGCAGCAGAGTGAAATCTTTACGTGTTAGTTTCGCCATCCTCCTCCAGTCCCTCTGGACGGTATTCCGGGTCCTGGCAATAACCGTGGTCTGGATAGCGCTGTTCATCGCCACCCTCTTGGGCTACCTCACATTGCCGATCATGCTGCTAGGCGCGTTCCTCATCCTCTATTCAGCCTATGCAGCTGTACGGGTCCGAGGCCGCCGTTAACAGGGTGGGTTAAGCAACCATCGTGCCTACCCTAGCACCCACTCTACCAAGTACCGCCCGGACCTCCTATACACCCCTGGCCTCCGTTCCCATTGACCGCAGGGCAGTCGGGCTGATCGGAGAAGAGTTTGCCCGAAGCCACCGGTTGATTCCCCTTTCCATTCGGGAGGATACGTTGCTGGTGGCCATGGCTGACCGGCATGACCTGGAAACCCTAGAGCACCTGCGCCGAAAAAGCGGACGTCCGTTGCGAGTCGTTGTCAGTACATGGCCGGAGATTGAGCTTGCGCTCGATGCGACCTTTCAGCCGGTAGGCTTCAAGAAAACCCTCCGACGGAATCTTGCCTGTCTGCTCCACAGTCTAGGCTTCATCAACGCCGGCCAGTACTCGGAAATCTGCCGGATTGAAGAGACAGAGAACGATCAACTCGATGAGGTCCTTGTTGAGAAATCTGGTCTGGATGAGGCAAGCGTGGCCGAAGCCAAGAGCCTGCTCTTCTATGCGCCCTGGGTGAGGCTGGAATCCCACCGCGTCAACACCGAACTGGCTCCAATCGTTCCGCGGCATCTGGCCGAGCAGTTCGCGGTAATCCCGCTCTACGTGGAGCGGAATTCGTTGGTGATAGCCGGACCGGATCTGCTGCTTCGAGACGAGCTTACAGAGTTGCGGAAGGCGACCGGCATGCCGGTCTACCAGGTAATCTGCACCAGATCTGCATTCAAAAGCGCCTTTCAGGAGGCATACGACAACCTCCCAACCCCAAGGGAGGTGAAGCGGATCTCGTTGGAAGAAGCCCTGGTCAAACGTGATCTGATCGCACCCCAGGAACTGAGATGGAGCCTTTCCATACGACAGGCGACTGGAGAGCCTTTAGAAGAAGTCCTTTTGCGTCTCGGATACCTGGATGAAGACCAACTGCTGGATGCCAAGGCGTTCCAGCTTGGCTACCCAGGCGTGAGGCTCGGGACCAGGCGCATTTCCATGAGCCTGGCTGGCCTGCTGCCCGAAGCGTGCTCACGGCGTTACGCCTGTTTGCCTTTTGCCAGTGACGGTAACGTAGTCTCCGTGGCAATGGTCAATCCCCTCGATACTGATGCCATTCAGATCCTTTCGCAATTGACGGGGGCAATCATTAAGCCATTTCTGTGCTTTGAACAAGACCTGGAGCTTGCGCGAGGGCGTGTCTACGGAAATGGCGAAACATTGGGCGCCAACATAGTTTCCACATTTGGGGAGCCGAATTCCGCACACGGACCTCTTAAATTAGCAGTCCCGAGGCAGGCAACTCATATGCCGCCTGTCGACACAGTCGATCGCCAACTGGCTCTCCCCCGGATCCATCTCGAACGATACCACCTGCACCTGGATACCATCCTCCTGATACCGGAAGAAACCGCCAAGGAGCATTGTCTGCTCGCAGTATATAGACAGGACGATGTCTTGACGGTTGCAGTTGCAGACCCCAACAATGAAGCCGGAATTGCAGAGGTAGAGCGCGTCACAGGCTTGGCCGTCAGAGCCGTATTGACCTCCAGGCAAGCCATAATCGATGCCGTAGATGAGCAATATGCGGCGGCATCCATAGACGTACCTCCGGAGATCCGTGATTTCACGAATTACCTGGTTCAGCAAGGCGCGCTGCAGCAGGACCAGGTCCGAGAGGTCTGGATAAGCACAGCACGAGGTGTACCCATTGATCTCGCCGTGATCGGCCTGGGTACACTGTCTGATGAACAGGTAGCCATAGCGCTCGCCCAGCACCAACACCTTGAGTACATAGACCTCTCGCCATCCACCGAATTCGTCACAGTCCTGGACGCTGTAGGCCAGCCGGTTCAGAAGCCCCGCCAGGTCGACCCCGTAGACCGTAAGATCGCACGCCTGATCGGGGCAGAAACTGCAACTGCCATCACTGCGATTCCAATTGGTGTTGGCAGCCATTCGGACAGCCTCACTGTTGCCTTTGCCAACCCGCTGGACCAGGCAGCCATCGAGGCAGTCAAGAAGCTTTCACAACCCTACGCGCCTGTAGTGAGCACCAGGCAGCAAGTTCTGGATGCTATTAGGCGGGCCCTGGGCAAAGTATCGATTGGCGACTACCTGGTCAGGGCAGGAATAATCACACCCAAGCAACAGGCCGAAGCCCTCCAGTTGCACCGTAAGACCGGCGTCCGAATGGGAAAGGCTTTGACCAGCCTCGGACACATTACGGACGAACAGCTTGTCACGTTGCTTGCCAGGCAACAACAGATAGCCTTCTATGACCTTACCGCCATGTCCATCGATCAAGAGATCATCCGCATGCTGCCGGAGCAATTTGAGCGGGAACATCGTCTCATTCCAATTGAGGTGAACGACCAGAGTATCACCATCGCCATGGTGGACTCGCTCAATAGAGATGCGCTCCAGGAAGTGGAGAGCATGACCCACCTCCAAGTCCATTTCGTGCTCACGACCGATGCCGCCTTTGCGAGGATCATGGATGAGGTTTACAGAGGAGACTATCTGAAGCGGAGCTCGTCTGAGCTCGTCTTCCGATATCCCGATGAGTCGGCCTTCCAGGTGCTCAGTACCGCTCAGACGGTCTCGATTCTGGTCTTCCTGGCTGCTTCAGCTATGCTGGTTGCCTGGAATTACCTGTTCTACTTCATATTGCTTAACAGCCTGGCCACGTTGTTCTATGTCAGCTCGTCCGTCTACAAGCTCTACCTGATCTACAGGTCTCTAACCCACACCCTCGAAGTACCGATTACGGACGAGGAAGTGGCTGCCGTAGATGAACGTGAGCTACCTGTCTATTCGATACTCGTCCCGCTATATCGCGAGAGCAGGATAGTGCCCAGACTGATAAGGGCGATAGACAACCTGGATTACCCCAAAGCCAAGCTGGACGTGAAGATACTTCTTGAGGAGGACGATGGAGAGACTATCGAGGCCATTCGCCAGTACAGTCTCCCTTCACACTTCAAGTTGGTTGTTGTCCCAGAGGGACAACCTAAAGGCAAGCCTAAGGCCTGTAACTACGGGTTGATTCACGCTGAGGGCAAGTACGTGGTTATCTTCGACGCTGAAGACATCCCGGAGCCAGACCAGTTGAAGAAGGCCATCGTGGCCTTCCAGAAAGCGGATGAATCGGTAGCATGTGTTCAAGCCAAGCTGAACTACTACAACCGGGACCAAAACCTCTTGACCAGGTGGTTCACCGCCGAATACTCGATGTGGTTTGACCTCCTGCTGCCGGGCCTGGACGCTGATGACGTTCCTATTCCGCTTGGAGGCACCTCCAACCATTTTCCTACGGAGGTGTTACAAGGGCTCGGAGCCTGGGACCCCCACAATGTGACCGAAGATGCCGACCTGGGCATGCGCCTCTATAAGGCGGGCTGGAGGACGGCTGTGATCGACTCCACCACCTATGAGGAGGCCAATAGCCAGGTCTATAACTGGATCAGGCAAAGGTCCAGGTGGGTGAAAGGGTATGTCCAGACTTATCTGGTCCATATGCGCCATCCCTACCGCCTCTGGCGATACGTCGGCACCAAGGCTTTCTTCAGTTTCAACATGGTAATTGGAGGCACCTTCCTCTCTTTCCTACTGAATCCCCTGTACTGGTGTCTTACCGCTCTGTGGTTCTTGACTCAGTGGTCACTGATCAGAGAGCTTTATCCACCAATAATATTCTACATCGGTGGCTTCGGGCTGTATGTCGGCAATTTTGTGTTTACCTACGTAAGCGTGGCCGGCTGTCTGAGACGAGGCTACTACGACATGGTAAAGTACGCCCTGCTCACGCCTATCTATTGGGCACTGATGAGTGTGGCCGCATGGAAAGGGTTTATTCAGCTCTTCTACAAACCCTCGTACTGGGAGAAGACCGTACACGGTCTATATGAGGGTGAGGCGGTCACGGCTCCAGCATCGGGGTGGCGGGACCTGTTGTTCAGGCGGGGGCAGACCTGATGGCAGTATCCTACAGCAATCCGGGGACCGGCCAGGTCATCCAGCAAGTGGACCTGGATCACAATCTGAAAAAGAGGCGCCCTAGGTCACTGGGCTCAGAAGCGCGGCATCACAAGCTCCGGCAGAGGAGAAGACTCCCCTCGGGAGGAATAGGTCTCTTCCTGGCCTCGTTCACGCTCTTCCTGGCCTCGTCCTATGTGGTGGCCTTTCAATTCAAGTTTGCCCTTGGTGACGCCATGAGCCGGACATACTCGGCGTTTACCGCCATTTATGCGGCCTACCCCCATCTGGGCACGGTAGGATTCATCTGGCCCCCTCTGCTCACACTACTCCAAATGCCCCTGGTGTTGTTCAAGCCCCTGGTCTACTACGGATTTGCCGGTATGATCGTGACTTCCGCCTTTGGCGCCGGTACGCTAGTGGTCCTGGAAAGATTGTACCGGCACTTGAGGTTCCCGTTCCTGCACCGCCTGGTGCTGGCGGTAGCCTTTGCGCTGAACCCTTTCATACTCTACTACTCAGCTAATGGAATGAGCGAGATTGTCTTTGTCTTCTTCTTTAGCGCTGCCCTCTGCCTTTTTGTCGTCTGGGGCGGGTCTAACGAATGGCGCCACGTCGCTGTCATAGGAGTTGCGGTCGCTTGCGCCTTCTACGTCAGATACGATGCGATGGCCCTGGCACTCGCCATGTTTGGGGCAATACTCCTCTCCATGCGGACATTTGGAGAAGGTACACCTCAGAGGATGGAAGGTGTCCTCCTGGCTTATACCACTACGGTGGCGTACGGCGTGGCTGTTTGGATTTTCCTGAACTGGATTATCATGCGTGATCCCCTCTATTTCTACAGGTCAGAGTACTCGAACCTCTACCTGACTCAAATGATGAGGAACGCTCCTGACGTGGTTGCTCTTCGGGAATCCGTCCAGGCTACCATATTGTACACAATAGACAAGACAGCTCGCCTATCGCCTGCTTTCGTTCTCTTTGCTGCGCTGGCAGCACTGTCCGGACTATTCCTCAGAAAGCGGATGCTGTTCTTAACGCTCCCAATATCTCTGGCCGTTCCGGCGTTCCAGGTATATATGTACCGGCAGGGGACTACGTTTGGCTTCGACAGGTTCTACATATCCGTGATACCGGCCACTTTCATTCTCTACGCAATATTAGCTGGCATGACCGGCCGGCATCGGGCATTCATAAGGGTGCCCTTGACCGGCATCCTGCTACTTGCCCTCTTGGGGTCAACCGGAGCAACAGCCTACCGCATGTACCAGGAGGGAGCCTCATCCGGGGAGGGGATCGTAATGCAGGCGGCCTTGAACTGGCAGGAAGTTAACAACTACGCTCTCGATGAAGAGGTTGCTTCTTACATCACTAGCCACAGCACGGGAAGGAGCGTCCTGACAGACTCCGCATACGCTGATAGGATAGTTCTGTTTACCCAGGACCCGAGGCTCTTTGTCCACACATCGGACCCTGACTTCAAGGAAATACTTCAAAACCCGGCTGGCAAGATTGACTACATCCTGGCGCTCAGCCCGGAGTTCATGGGCTTTAACGCCGTAGCTGAACAATACCCGTATCTATGGGAAAGAGGTACCAGCTTTACCAGGCTGGAAAAAGATTTCGGAATGTACCGGCTTTATAGAGTTCTCCCTACTGATGCGGCACGGTAGATATTCAAGATCAGGACACGGTTGATCATGACTGCAGCCCCTGAGTTCACGGGGTTCCCGGCGAGTTCGACCGCTCGCGAGGGGATACTCCCGGTGTCTGGAACGCGCCGGTCACGGGCGAGAGCCGCCGCCAGCTCCAGAGCCCGGCGAGACCGCGAGCTGCTGCTCGTCTTCATAGTTGGTCTGGTTGTCTACACGGCCCTGGGCTGGTATGGCGCTTACGTCCTGGAGATATTTAATGCCGATGGCCTGGCGCGCATCGCCCAGGCACACGGAGTGATCTTCAGCCGCGACCCCCATCTGGGAGCGCTGGGCTTTGTCTGGCCACCGTTGCCGGCCCTTACCAACGTTCCCCTGGTCACTCTCTTGAAGCCCCTCGGGCTGCCGCTATTAGCCGGCCCCATCATGAGTGCGATCTATTCCGCTTTGGCCTTGTCTGTACTTTGCAGCATCCTCAAGAAGTTCGGCCTGGGCAGGGCATGGCGACTGGCCTGGGTGGTAGCGTTCGGACTGCAAGAGATGGTAATACATAATGCGACGATGGGCCTATCAGAAGCAGGCTTCCTGGCATTCTTGCTCTTTTCGCTGAACGGCTACGTGGTCTGGGACAGTCAGCAGAAGGTCGGAGGCCTGATCATGGCGGGCTTCGGCGCAGCACTCGCTATCTACTGCCGCTACGAAGGGCTGGCCTGGGTAGCGATCATGACCGTTGCGATCGTCTGGCGATTGTGCCTTAACGGATTCAGGCCGTGGGCAAAGATCGTCGAGGGTACCACCCTGGCGTTCGCCATACCTATCGCCTGGGCCCTTCCTATCTGGATGGCGGTGAACTGGCAAATACAGGGGAATCCTTTCTACTTCCTGGTTGGCGCGGGAGCGACATCCAACACGCCGGATACTGCCAAACAGGTAGGAATAGACCACCCATTCTACTACGCATATGGCTCGCTCTCCGGCTCAGCTTCTTTGCTGCTGGAGCGGATCGCACACCTTTCGCCATTGCTACTGGCAGCATCAGCAGTGCTGCTGATATGGGTGCTCTCGAAACGCCGCTGGTCTGCCCTGGCCTACCTGGCCTTCGCCTGGTCCATCCTCGGGTTTACGCTGGCCATTGCCTACGCTGGCATCCTCCCGCCATTCAGCCGCTATTTCTTCTGGGCCGGGCCTGGGGGCGTTATTGTGGCCGGCGCAACCTATCATGCGACTGGCAACCCCTGGACGCGGCGTATTATCGCCACAGCTACGGTTGGGATCGCGCTCTACTCCGCTTTCATGGCGCCGGCGGAGGCCTGGTTGAAGCTGCCTCAAGATACGGAGCAGAGGGTCATCACCGCTGTCCTTGTGGCCCCGGAAGCCGCCGGTTATACCAGGCCAGGTGCCCAACTGCACGAATTCAAGGAGATTGCTGGCTACCTGAACAGTAGGCCCCCCGGCGACTTAACTATAGTGGATGCTTCTCTAGGCTCGCCGCTCGTCTTCTTCCTGTCTCGCCCCAACGAAATCGTCCTGGCCACCGACCGGGATTTCTTCCCGATATTGCGCGACCCTGTCGGCAATGTCGGCCGGATTCTGGTGCCGTATCCAAGCTTCGACTCCCAGGGGAGGTCAGACGTGCTGGGTCTCTATCCGGATCTATACGAACTGGGTGCGCCATGGGCAACTCTTGAACGGGAGTTCCCGGGGCCGATGCGCTGGAGGATTTACCGAGTTGAAAATCCGTAGCATTAGCCGGTATCTTTTGGCTAACTGTGCGAGGAATAGCAGGCCAGGTGTCAGCCTGGTTCTGGCGGTAGCGATGATCGCCGCCTTTATTGGGCCTGCGCATGCCAGTCCACCCGATGGGGTGATCACGACGTTCTCCGACGGCTCTACGCAGGCCGAGCTGACCTTCACCGAGGCCGGACGTAGAGAGCTCTACGTCACGGTACCATCAGGCTGGGTCGTAACGTCAGCAACATTGGGACTGCAAATGGCGGTGCAAAGCGTCCCCGTGACCGACCAAAAGAATGAAGCCGCCAAGTACGAGGGCACCTGGGGAGTCCGGGCGCAGCAATTCACGGCGGCTGAGAGCCGGTTGACCTCTGTAGAGCTCTTTCTGGCGCATACCTCCTCCAAGCCGGGAGACCTGACCGTTGAGATAAGAGAAGACGACGGTCGCGGGTACCCATCCGACAGAGTGTTATCCTCAATAACCAGGCCCGTAAGCACCGGTGGCTACAGGTGGGAAGTGTTCGGCTTCCCCGAGATCGATGTGGTGCCCGGACAGCCATACTGGATTGTTAACTATGTCGGAAACTTGAATACTGCAAAATACCCGGCGGTACCGTCAGTTGGCGATTATGGCTACTACATCGGCATGAGTCTGAATAATGAGTACCCGAACGGGGAGTCAGCGGATTTCCTTACTACCCCTACCGGTGCCCGCTGGGAAAAATACAACAGCAGGAACAAGTGGGACCTATTGTTCCGTACCGGCTCTGTCCATGATTACACGCCGCCAAACATATCCGTGGGTGTGGCGGACCAGAGCAGTCCGCCGTATCTCCTCCGGGGAGCGCTCAACAGTGTATTGACCGTTGTTGACCTTACGCCCCACGTATCAGAATACCTGGGGCGGCACCGGAGCATATCGACCAGTGGCGAAATCACGCTGCCGCTGGTCGTCGGCTCCGATTCAGCGGGGATCGCCAAGATATCTGATCTCAACATCGTGAGCAGAGCAGCGCCGTTAGCCGTAACGCCTGCGCCGGCCCCAACCGTCCCTATGCCGGCTGCCCCGTCCACCGCGAGTACACCGACAGCATCGGCAGTACCGCAGGCTGCGACCCCGCCCCCCGGAACCCAAGTAACCACAACAGTGGAGTTAGGCGCGGCCGTCAGCGCCAGCCCTACACCAGCTCCGACCGCCCAGAGTTACCTCACTGTCACGCCGGAGGCAATTGCGAGCTCCACGCCCGAAACAGTCCCGCTCCTCGAAACGAAAACCGCAACGTCCGATCTGCCCGAAGTGTCCGCTCCCTCCCCACAGTCTCCTCCTGGCTTAGCCGCATCCGGGTTCGTACTTCCAACGGACGTGACCATCAAGAGCTTGGGATACGGTGATGCCACTGTGCAGGGCGTTGTCGGCACCACAGACATATACTTCCCGGGAGCCGGAGGCTACCCGCTGGCTGGAGGGAATTATCTGAAGCTGTACTTGAGTCATTCCAGGGCGCTCTTGGCTGATAGGTCCGTAATGTCAGTGCGCTTCAACGATATTCCTCTGGCAGATATGCGTCTTACCCTTGAAAACGCGGAGCGCACGGAGGTCAGAATACCGCTCCCGAAGGACTTGATCCAGGACAGCGTGAATCATGTAAAGCTATCTTTCTATATGCGTATCATGGACGGCGTATGCACCGACGAGCTAAACAACCCTGCGCTAAACTCCACCATCTACAGCGATTCAGCGATTCACTACGAGTACGCATCGCTGGTCCGAAAGCCAGACACTACGGCCCTGAGCCTCGCCAACTATCCGTGGCCATTCGTACGTCCGAGCTACCCATGGGCTGATGAGATATACTTCGTGCTTCCAGAGAACCCATCAAAAGATGAGCTAACGGCCGCAGCCAGTATCTCCGCCAAGCTCGGAGCACTGGCAGGAGGGAAGCCGGTAACGGTCACGCTGGCGTTGCCCAGTCAGTTAGACGCTGCAACCAGGGAGGCCCGCAGCTTTATCTTCGTCGGCAAGGCGGAATCACTGCACCTGCCTGAAGAGTTGAGAGCGGCTGCGTCGCTTGAAATCCGGCAATCAGAGGCCGGCCAAGCCGGGGTCTACCTGGATGCACAGCCGGTCCGTCCTGACAGCGGTATCCTTAAAGAGTTTGTGTCCCCCTGGAATGCTCGTGAGTCAGTCCTGCTCGTCACCGGAGCAACCGACCTGGCTGTCAGACGAGCCGGCACCATGCTTACCGGCAAGACCTATATCAACTCGCTTAGCGGCAGCCGTGTTGTGGTCACCGAAGATCCACATCCCCCGTCCTCTAATACCGAGCCAGGTCCGGACGAGCCGAGGGAGGCAACCTTTGCCCAGATGGGACTGCCGGAAATCGCCGTCAATGGGATAGGAGACCTGCCTTCCGCCAGCGTCTCTTTTAGTTCTCCGCCCCCCAACCCAAAGGACATCGCCTATATGGACCTGGTCTTCACGCACTCTACGCTGATAGGCACTGACGGCTCGTCCATACGCGCGGAACTGAACGGAACCGCCGTAGCCAGCATTCCCCTGAACGACGGTAATTCCGAGCTCACCAAGGTACGTGTCGCTCTTCCCTACGTCGCTCTGAAGGCTGGACGGAATATCCTTACCTTCCGTTTTGCCGTCCGCACGGTCGGAACGTTGGAGTGCGGCCCGATAGATTCGTCCAGGGGCTGGGTGGTGATACACCCGACTTCGCTGATCCACCTTCCACCGGCAGGCCCAAAGCCTCCCCTTAATCTGGCGCTATTCGGGTATCCGTTCTTAAGAAGCGGTCCCCTCCTGGACAACGCCTACCTGGAAACTAGTGTCCTGGTCTTGCCAAGTGATCGAGCCGGCTGGCGGGATGCGCTGCAACTGGCCCTGGGGCTTGGCCGCCTGACAACGACCGATGCTGTCAGCATACCGGCCATCCTCGATCGGGACGTGACGAACGACCTGAAATCAACCAGAAACTTGATCCTGTATGGTGCATGGGGTGCCAACAAGCTCGTTGAGGAGGTAAATTCTCTACTCCCCCTGGTGTTTGTGGAGGAGACCGGCAAGTCTATTACAAGAGAGCGGGAACGGCTGGTCGGTGTGCAAGAGGAATTGCCTCTGGGCGTCATCGAGCTAACGCCCTCCCCGTGGAACAAAGATATGGCCACGATTGTGTTGTCAGGGACCGCCCCTGAGACCCTCCTCTGGGCGACAGGCAGCCTGGTAGGAGGAGGATTGAAGGGCAATCTGGCAACAGTTACGCAGCGGGTCAGGACGGCATCATTTGATATCCCGTTCGACGAGGCGTCTATCTCGTCAAGACGGGTGGCGCTAACCATCCCCTTCGTTGGGACCGCCTCTGTAGGCTTCCTTGTACTGGGTGCCCTGGCGATGATTCTTTTCGAGCCTCGGCTCAAGACTGGCAAGAAGGGATCCAAGAAGCGAAGAGGGGAGGAGCAATGAGATGTTGAGACGGATACGCAGGCTACGGCTGCGCTTACCTATCCCCAGAAACCTCGTGGTCCCTCCGCGGCTGGTATTTGCCTTGCAGCTTCTGGCCCTGATTATTGCCGTCGTCATAATCAGGGTAGCTGACCAGAGCGACACAGCCCCCCTGGCATGGGCGCTTATCGCCCTAATCGCAGTGAGCTCGCTGATACGGTCGCTCCCTGCGCCTGAAGGACTGGCAACGCTGATCTCCATAGCGCTCTACTGCGGGCTACAAACCATGCGCACCATACAGGGAGCGAACTCCTTTACTGAGGTGTTCGCCGGCGCCTTCGCATTTGTGCTGACAGCGTGGTTCAGCAGAGCCATGTCCCATTGCCTCTCAACGCTCGAGGAGGAGCGGGAACAGAACGCCAGACTCGTAGAAGAGCTCACTGCGAGGGACAAAGTCACGGGCGCCATGAAGCGTGACTACGCCCATCAGATGCTGGCAGAAGAGATACAGCGGTCCCGTAGATATAACCACTCCTTGAGTCTACTGATGATTGGTGTCGCTGAATGGGATACCTCCCCCCCACTGGCCGGCCCCCAAGAGTCGGCAAGGTCGCTGTCCCAGTTGGTGGAAGTCTTGAACAACCTTGTACGCAACGTGGATAAGGTGGCTCGCCAGGACAATTCGCGATTTGCCGTGATTCTGCCGGAAACGCCAGTGGACGGAGCGCGTCGTGTCGCGGAAAAGATCTGCGAGCAAGTGACCAGCGAGTTAAGATTGACCGTGCGAGTAGGCATCGCGGAGTTTCCCGCCGACGCAGTCAGCAGCGAGGAGTTAATAGCTGAATCAGAGGCAGCCCTGGAGTTCTCCAAGACCGCAGCTCTTCGTATCACCGACCGCAGCCTGATCACCTAGCCTGCCAGCGGCAGGATAAAGTAGAAAGTGCTTCCCTTCCCTACCTCGCTTTCTGCCCATACCCGTCCGCCGAGGGCTTCCACGAGCATCCTGACGAAGTACAGGCCAGCCATCAAGGCAACATAGCTCGCTATATAGTCCCCCGAAACTGAACCCCGCAGTGCCGCAGCCGCCGGACGCTAATCTGACCCAATTATACCCTCTAGAGCCGTCTCGGACCCGAGCAAGTGGAACGCGATGTGGCCAGCTCGACATACGTACCTTTGTTCAGGCGCCAGGAGCCACCAGGTCTGAGGAGACCGTTTCTCGGAGTGGGCTGGCTGGCGATTTTGGCGAATCGGAGTATAAAGTATTGCAGCATGGGTGATAATGAGTTATGATTTTTAGATGGTTAATATATGGGCAACCTTCTTAAGTGAGAAGGTCGGATCGTGCCGAGGGGCACGCAACCGAGAGCCCTGGTTCACAAAGACTTGAGTCTTAATTCGGAGGTGTTTCATGGCACATGTTCCTGATTATCACCACCATGACGAGGGCGCGGCGGCAGCCGGCATGGCCTCGTCGACACTTGCCCTATTGGTAATAGTAGTTGTCGCGGCCCTGCTAATCGGACTGTTCCTATGGAGTCCGTGGTCCCGACCGGCGGCGCCAAGCGGACCAGCGCCTGCGCAGCCCAACATTCAACAACCGGCGCCGCAAGCGCCGGCTCCTGAGAACAACCAGCCCCGCCCGGGGACGCTTATAGGCAATAACCTTTACCTATAGTGGCTCCGGCCTCACAAACTGGCTAACCACCCGAGGACTTCGAGTGAATACGCCGGAATGGAAGAACTGAGAGGGAGGCGGTTGAGCGTTCAACCGCCTCCCTCCTTTATTCTCCCCCAAGACCTTGACGGGCACCCAGGTTAGTCTGCCATGGCAGTTGTTATGGGCGGATGGTATCATAGTTGGGTGGAATAGTGAGTGCAAGGTCTCTCAGGTCCGGCCGGCAGAGACCGAGGGAGGTGCTCAATGGCATCAGCCAATAGGCGATCCGGGGTCGTCATTGTCAGGCCACCGGCAGAGAGTATGTCCCGCCAGAAGTTGCCCTATTTCATGGGTATATCCGGCGACAATTCGGGCGCTACGGGAATATCCATGAACCTGATCATTATCCCGGCTGGGGGCGCCGCCGAGGCTCACCTGCATCGCGGCTACGAGACCGCAATCTACATCTTGAAGGGACACGTGGAGACCCGCTACGGCGCCGGACTGGGACTAACGTTGACATGTCAGGAGGGTGACTTCATCTTTATCGCCGCCGACGTGCCCCACCAGCCCGTGAACTTGAGCACTACTGAGCCAGCCATGGCGATAGTGGCCCGCAACGACCCAAACGAGCAAGAGAGTGTGGTGCTTTACGACCCCACCGCGGAGGCCCGCTCCACCGGCTAAACAACACCATTACCCAGCGACCTGATCATGCTTGAGGCTGCGGTTCATTACTGGCGGCGTTTTCGAGGTGCTGCCGGCTAGTCTCGTGGTGGAATCCGTCCCATGATGGTCTCCGGGCCCCGCAAGGGCTATCATGCCCAGGCCTATCTGCCGCAGTTTGACATATTGCCTCCCCTCTAAGTAGAATCGGGATGCCGTCTCACCGGCCTTGGAGGTTATTAGTGCGCGAATTCTTCTATCCCGACAGCGTAGCAATAATGGGCGTGTCCCCTTCCGAGGACAACCTCGCTAAGAATGCAGCCCACAACATGCTGGAGATGGGCTTCAAGGGTCAGTTGTACCTCGTAGGTCGCGGTGCGGATACCATATTCGGGCTGCCGATATACAAGTCCATAAGCGAGGTGCCAGGCCACGTCGACCTTGTCAACGTAGTCACGCCCGCACGGACCCTACCGGGAATCCTCAGTGAATGGGGCGAAAGGGGCACCCGGGCCGCAGTCCTGATCACCGGGGGCTTCACCGAGTACGGAGAGGAAAAGCGCGGCCTGGAGCAAGAGGTCCTGGATACTGCACGCCGCTACGGGATGAGACTCGTTGGTCCCAATTGTCAGGGGATAATCAACACTGAGAACGGGCTTTGCCTGCCGTTCATCCCATTCAACCGGGGTATCATCAGGAAGGGTTGCGTGGCGGTGCTCTCTCAGAGCGGTAGCGTTGCCGGCATGCTCGCTTACCTGCTCAGTGACGAGCCTATGGGCCTGAGTAAGTTTGTGAGTATCGGGAATAAGCTGGACCTGAAGGAGGCCGACCTCCTGCCCCTGCTTTTCGAGGACGATCAGACCGAAGTAATCTGCATGTACATGGAGGGCGTCGACCGGGGGCGTGAGCTTATGGAAGTAGCCCGCCGCAGTCCCAAGCCGGTCCTGGTCTACAAGGCGAATATCACTGAAGCGGCCTCCCGCATCGCTCAGTCGCATACTGCCGCATTGGCCAGTGACACCGCGGTCACGATGTCTGCTCTGCGACAGGCTAACATGATACGCGTTGACCGGCTGACTAAGTATATTAGCTACTCCAAGGCACTCACCATGCCGTTCATGAAGGGTCCGAACCTGGCTGTCTTGTCGACCTTCGGAGGGCAGGCAGTGATATCTGCCGATACCGCCTCTCAATATGGCCTCAACCTGCCCCCGTTCCCCGACTCAGTACTCGAGGCTGTCACCCGGAATCAGCGGGCCAAAGTCGCCAAGATCGGGAACCCCATGGACCTGGGCGATGTGTTTGAAACGGAGGCCAACGAGGCGGCCATTGTTGCGGCAATGAGACTGCCCGAGATAGATGGGGTGGTTGTTGTCCTACCGTACGCCGAAAACTCGGCGTATGGGATGGTAACAACGAAGCCGATGCTCCGGCGCATACGCGATCTCAGCAAAGAGCTCGGCAAACCGGTGGCCTTCAGCATGATGTCTCTACCGGCCCTGCTTCGCAAGCTAAGAGACGAGGAGAGCCTGCCGTACTTCGTTACACCCGAGGATGCAATAGAAGCCCTGGCCGCTTCCCAGAGCTACTGGCACAACAAGAGCCTGCCTGAGCAGGAGCCCCCCCGGGTGGAGGTGGACAAGCACACGATCAGCAAGCTCCTTGCCGGGAACGGTGGCAAACTATCCTCTCTCGAAGCGTGCCGCGTGCTCCAAGCATACGGCATCCCAGTAGCCGAGGCAGCCCTCTGCCGGACACCGGAAGAGGCCGTGGAGGCGGCCCGGCGGATGGGCTACCCGGTGGTGATGAAGGTTGAATCTCCGGACATCAGCCACAAATCAGATGTCGGTGGTGTGGCAGTGAACCTTCATGATGAGGAGGCAGTCCGCCAGGGCTATCGCTCCATCACGGATGCCGCGGCCCGGAGGGCGCCCGGCGCCAGCCTGGACGGAGTCCTGCTCCAGCCAATGGTCCAGGGCCGTGAGGTCATTCTCGGAGCACGCCAGGACGAGAATTTCGGTCCAGTCGTGATGTTTGGCCTTGGAGGGATTCACGTCGAGGTCCTGAAGGACGTCTCCTTCCGGGTGGCGCCGATCACAGGGCGGGAGAGCCGGGAGATGGTGCGGGAGATCAAAGCGGTACGCATCCTGGAAGGTATACGCGGCCAGCCTCCGGCCGATATGGACTTCCTGGCCGGCTGTCTGGTCCGCCTGGCCCAGCTCGTATCCGACTTTCCCGAGATACAGGAGATCGATATCAACCCGCTGATGGCCTTCCCGGAGGGACGAGGGGGAATGGCCGTGGACGCGAGGATAATAGTCAGCAGCCCGGCTTAACGCTGATACAGAGGGCTAATCACAGGCGAGGGCGGTGTCCGACTGGATACCGCCCTCGCCTGTGCGCGGACGGGACAACCTGCTCGGCGCCTGTCACGAATACACTGTTATCCGGCCCGGCAATGGTTGCCTCAGCGCCTGCCCTCCAGAAACCCCCCTCGGCTGTCGATACTAATATTGGATGAGCATATGCTGAGTTCGTTTATCAGGACCGGCGACCGGCTGAAGTAAAGTACACTGAAGTAGAGTACAGTTGAAGTTATTCGAATGCAACAACAGTTAAGCGAGTCCGAAGAACTGTACCGGGCCCTGGCGGAGACCGCGAGCCGGGCCGGTATTGGCATATTCATGATTCAGGACTCCGATACCAGGCCAGGGTCCATCGTGTTTGTTAATGATTACGCTCTGGAGCTGCTGGGGTACACCAGGGATGCCGCCGGACAGATCGGATTTCTTGACCTTGTAGCACCGGAGAAGCGACAAACGATGCGCGCCCAGTATCGGAGAAGGCAAGCCGGGGATAAGCAGCTGCCCGTGGATTTTGAGCTGGAGCTCGTTGATAGCCACGGGAGCAGGATACCGGTCCACATCGGTGTTGGCACGACGTCATACAGAGACAGGCCAGCCACTATTGCCTATATCAGAGACATGTCCCAGGCCAGGAAGGCGGAGAAAGCGCTGGAACAGGTCGAGACCCAACTGATGCAAAGCGACAAGCTGGCCTCGATAGGCCAGCTCGCTGCTGGAGTAGCCCACGAGCTGAACAATCCGATCGCCTTCGTATCCTCAAATATCGGAATCCTCGAAGAGTACTTCGACGATATCCGTTCGGTGATCGGCAGATACAAGGAGCTGGAAGAAGCTTTCCGGACCGAAGACTGGGTGACTGCAAGGCAGAGCCTTCAGCAAGCCGTGGCGAAAGAACAGGAGGTCGATCTGGACTTCCTGTTGCAGGATGTCGCGAAGATTCTCGAACAATCAAAGGATGGCACCGAGAGAGTACGCAGGATTGTGATAGACCTCAAGAACTTCGCTCGCGCCGATACTTCGAGCCCGGAGTACGTGGACATCAACGAGTGCATTGAGAGCACACTAAACATCGTCTGGAATGAGCTGAAGTACAAGGCTACGATACACAAGAGCTTCGGAGAAATACCGAAGACCTGGTGCCACGCGATGAAGCTCGGGCAGGTTTTCATGAACTTGCTGGTCAACGCCGCCCAGGCCATCGATGACAAGGGTGAGATAGGCATCGCCACGTTCCGTGAGAACGGATTTATTTGTGCGCGAATTTCTGACTCCGGTTGCGGGATTTCCCAGGAGCATCTGTCCCGGCTTTTCGAGCCCTTTTTCACAACCAAGCCCGTGGGAAGCGGTACAGGACTCGGATTGAGTGTGGCATACGGGATAGTTCGCGAGCATGGCGGGGCCATCACAGTAGACAGCGAGCCGGGGAAGGGGTCAGCTTTCACCGTCAAGATTCCCGTGAAGCCGTCGCTGGGCGATGTCGAGGTATATGATGAAGCAGGCGACCATACTCTGCGTCGATGACGAACCCAGTATACTTGATTGCCTGAGGCGCTTGCTCAGGAAAGAGGACTGCAGTCTCCTACTTGCGGGGAGCGGCGAGGAAGCCCTGGGGATTCTGGAAGACAGGCGGGTGGACCTCATACTGGCGGACAACAGGATGCCCGGAATGAGCGGTATTGAGTTCCTACGTCACGCCCGGCGTATGCAGCCGGACGCCATTCGCATTGTATTAAGCGGCTACACCGATGGGGATACACTGGCGGCCGCCATCAAGAATGGAGAAGTATACAGGTTCATTCCTAAGCCCTGGAACAACGAGGAGCTTCGGACGACCATCCGCAGTTCGTTGGAGCACAAGTGAGCACGCATTCACTGCTATTTATCGACGACGAGCCCAACATTCTGGAGTCGCTGGGCCGCGTGTTTAGGAAAGAGAACTACGACGTCCGCTTTGCCTCCAGCGCGAGTGATGGCTGGACAGCTATCTCTCGGCAGCCGGCTGACCTGATCATCTGCGACCAGAGCATGCCCGGCCTCACCGGGGTGGAGTTCCTGGCTCGCGTCAAGCAGGACTACCCGGATACCGTCAGGATAATCCTTACTGGCCACGCGGATGCGGAGGTGGCGATCGCTGCCATCAATGAGGGCCAGGTCCACCGGTTCCTGACCAAGCCCTGGCGGAATGAGGAGCTAAAACTGATCATTAGAGAGACCCTCTACCAACGAGACTTGGTGCTGGAGAACAGGCGCCTCCACAAGCTGGTTCTGTCACAAAATGAGCAGCTAATAGAACTCAACACGAGCCTGGAAGAAAAAGTGCAGGAACGGACCCTGGAGATCAGCCGGAAAAACGAAGAGCTTGCCTGCCTCTACTCCGAGCTGGACCAGAGCTTCGACGATTCGATCCGGGTCTTCGCCGGCCTTATCGAGCTCCGTGACACGTTTATTGGCAGCCATTCCAAGCGAGTGGGAGAAGCCTCGAGGGCCGTTGCTGAAAGCATGGGTCTGGACGGGGAAGCAATCAGAGAAGTCGAAAGAGCCGCCGTGCTGCATGACATCGGTAAGATCGGGATACCGCAGCACATTCTCAAGGGCGACCACGCAGCGCTCACCAAAGAGGAGCGCATCATACTTCAACGGCACACAGTACTGGGACAGGCGGCGGTCCAGGTCATCGATAACCTTCAAGGCGTAGGGCTTATCATTCGCCATCACCATGAACGGTACGACGGGAAAGGATACCCGGACGGCCTACAGGGTAATGACATCCCGCTGGGAGCCCGCATAATCGCCGTCACGGACACCTACGACTATTTCATGTACCGCCAAAGAGACGGAGGCGCGCCATCGGAAGAGTCTGCTGTCCAGGCCATAGAGTACGGCTCATCCAGGGCTTTCGACCCCGGAATTGTGACCGCCTTCCTTCAGCTTCGCGGGTCATGGCGATTCAACGCCAAAGAACCTCTCGAGATAAGGGTAGCAGTCAAGGAATTGAGCCCCGGCATGGTGCTTTCCAGGGACCTGTATACCACCGGAGGCCTCTTACTCGCCCCGAAGAACACGGCTCTCAAGCAATCTTACATCGACCGGATCGGAAACTACCACAAGGTGGATCCGATCAAAGGGGGCGTCTACGTCCTCAAGACGAGCCCAGCACCCTCCTCATAGGCCCGGATTCGCTACTTCATAAAGGCTGACCGGCCCGTCCTCATAGACCCTGCGCAGAACCGTGCCTTCCAGAGAAGCGAACTTGGCTATCCCTGCAGCCGGATAGTAGTTTCGCTCGACCTGACCGACGTACACGTAGCTGACGCCGTACTTCTGCAACAGCCGCTTCAGGACCGCCGCGTCCGGAGTAGAATACATGGCAGTTACATCGGCTATCCGGGCATCCACCATCACATCATAAGCGGCTCGCTGTTGCTTTTCATGCCAGTCCCAGCCGATAACTGTTGGCAGTCCGGTGTAAATGGAGATCCTGGAACCCCATCGATACAACGGGGTGTTGCCCTCGAGCAAGACCGGAGAGCCCTGTATGTTCTCCTGCATCCAGTTAATGGCGCCGTAGTCTAGCGAGAGATCAAGCTGCCCGTGATCATCCGAATAGGATGCCTGGCGCATAAAGATCATTCCATTGTCGGAAGGCGGCAACGGACCGAACCGGTCCGCCACCCGCACTGGAACGGCCGAAACCGGATACAGCAGCGAGCCCCAAAGTCCAGCCAAAACCAATGGAATCCACGCGTATGACAGCCACCGCTTCCTTCCCCACCTCCAGCCTCTCAAGAGGACCATCAGGCAGTACGCGGACGCCACGCCCATGAGCACCCAGGCCTGAAGATAGAACTTAAAGACTGTATTCATCCGCTGGATATCGCCCTTGATGGTCACAAACTCCACGCCTAACCCCAGTGCAAGCGCAGCGATAATCAGTACCGCAGCCAGCATGGAAGCCCGATCTCTAGCGGCCGCCAGCGCCAGAAGAGATAGAGCAAGCATCAGCACCAGGAAAGCGGCTGTAGGCAACTTGCTAATAAGCAGGATCGCCAGCAGTCCGGCCAGCCAGACACCGGCAACTGCCAGGAGCGACGTACCTCCGGGCACACGCCTGACCCCATCCTTGAGCCGGGACAGGAGATAGGCGCCGATGATAATGATAAAGAGGCCATGCACGCCCAGGTATTGGTGCAACAGAGTCTTCTCCGGTGAAGGATTCAATCCGGCGTAGAACTGCTGATAGTAGTAATGAAACGGGTAATAGAGTAGATAAGCAGCCAGGAATAGCCCGGCAGCCATTACAGCGTTCCGGACAAGACTACTCCAATTGAACGGACGGCGCATTCCTAACATTAGCAGGACGGCTGCAGCGATCAGAAAGTAAGTTGGAAAATCCCAGCTGTTGATGGCCCAGAGCGCCCCCAGGGAAACTGCCACCACGAAAGCCTGCGCAATCCTGGAAGCAGGCAACCTGATCGGTCCCCGGGTCAGGCTGAAGATAGACCCCAGGGCCAGGAGGGTAAAGGGCAGGCCCACCAGGTGAGCATGGAGATCGGCGAAAAGGAACGTGAAGAACGGAAACTCCGTGATGCTGAAGGTAGGAGTCATTAACCGGCTTCCGCGCCAGAAGTCAAACGGAGGCAGAGGCTTGCCACGGACATGCTCAACCAGACCGCCCCATGCATTTACGATGCCTGAGACGCCGGTAACGGAACTGTCTATGGGATGCGGGTTGATCTTCCAGAACCCGTCTATGAGTTGGACCAGACCGTCCAGATTACCGATTATTGCGACAAATACTCCAGCCATAAGTCCACCGGCCAGTGCCAGACGGAACGGGAAGCGGCGTCTACCCATCACCACGAGATTATAGCCCGCCGAAAACGCTCCCAGTAGGGTCAACGAGAAGAAGAGGGGCACCGCCAGGTTATAAGTCACAGCGGTGGGTATGGCCGTAAGCTTGGTCAGGGTGGCTACCAGTACCTGTCCGAAATAGTAATAGTTGATGTAGCCCCCCGCAAACCATGGATCATATGGCGGGAAGTAGGTGCTCTTAACCACAGCGTTTAGATAGGCCAGGTCCATGGGCTTCTCCCCGCCCCGGTAAGGGTGCCACAGGTCGGGATTAGCCATCCGAATCAGATAGAAAACAACGAAGGCTGCGAGGAAGATGAGTTCCGTAGCTACAATTACTCGCCAGTTTTCACGAACGGTCTTCTTCAGTCTGTCGCCCCATCGCCACAACACCAGCGCGGACAGAGCGGCCAGCACCACGAAGGCGCCGAGGATCGTCGCGCGGCTATAAGGGGCCAGCCGGATGCTGGCTGCCAGCCACGAAAGGTAAGCCACAATCAGGATTCCCAGGGACTTGAAAAGCGGATAGCCCCGGTCAGGCAAGTTGCCGAGTGCCAGCATTCCGATGGGTAAGACCGCCAGTGAGAGCACCTGAACCAGCAAGTACCAGCTAACAAATGGGAAGCGGGCGGGCAAGCCCTGAGGATCGAAAATCTGACTCCAGGTACCCCCGCTCCGGTTGGCCTCCAGCAGGTCCGTAGACATCATCAAGGTACCATTGAAGGAAGTCTTGGGGCCCTGACGGACAATATTGTCCACCGGAACCGCCGAGAGCGCCTGCCGGACGCTCTCACGGGAGAAGCCCGGGCTCTTCTTGAATATCAACACCTTGGGATGGTCATACACGGTGAAGGACTCATCGGCCTTATCGTCAACCAGGCGGAACGGGCCCAGGGTCGGATACGATGTAAATGTGGCCACCGGCTCGAAGCCGAGACCGCCAGAGAAAAGAAGCCTGTAGTACTCGGTGGTGATCGGGTACCGGAGAGGGAGACGGGGGATAGAGCCGTAGAGCCGGTTGCTGGAGATGAAGATATAGTCCACTTGCGCGAGCTGATTGACGAGAACATCGACCTTGGCCGGACTATCGGCGTTATACAGCTCCAGGCTTACCTGTTTGTATTGTTGCGGGTTCCGGTCACGCAGGCCCATAGGTAGAGGATCGTCCCAGTGCTCAACGGCCACCGACCGCCCGGCGGGCACGTTATTGTATATCCAGTTGGAGGCTTCCACCCTGGTTACCGGCTGAGTATAGATCTGGGTGTAGGCCCACGCCCAGAGGAAGGTGCCGGCCAGAACGACAAACACGCAGGAGACCTGCAGAGCAAGACGCAGCTTTCTTCGCCGCAGTTTTTCGCCGGCAGCCCTGGCCAGCCACCAGAGGAGATACCCTGCCAGCAAGGCCATGAACGGATAGATGGGGAGAAGATACCGCATGTACTTGACGTACTGTCCCCCGAAGTAGAGAAAGGCCAGACCCACCCAGACAACGACCAGAAGGTGCTCCACTCGGAGGCCTCGCCAGAGCTGGTAAGCAGCCAGTGCAAACCCGCCTGCGCCGGCCGCCAGCAAAGCAGGACCGAGTCCCCAGAAAAAGTTAGCGAGATGGAAGAGATAGGGCATTGTGCCAAAGTATTGCAGCGTATAAGGGAATTCAACCGACCCCTCCGCCATTCGCCGCTGTTCCTCGACCCCACCCCAGAACAGCGGAGAGGGGCGGAGGTCAAAGAATCCCGTCCCACCAAAGGCATAGGGCTGCACGATTCGGAAGGCCAGGAACATGGCTACAAGCGCTATCCCCAGGCCCAGTATCCGCCTGGTGCCCCGGCTCTTCCAGAATGGCATTGCAGCCGCCAGCCCCATCACGGGAATCAGCAGAGCGACACTCACCTTACTAGCCAGAGCCAGGCCGCAGGCTACCCCCATGCCGAGATAGTTAAGCCAGCCTCCACCGGAAGATACACGCACCGCCATGTACATGGTCAGGACCACGAAGAACGTCGTGAAGCTCTCTGCCACAAAGAAATGCGAGTGCTGGATAGGCAGGACTGCAGTAGCATACAAGAAGGCTCCGAGGAGCCCAACCCACCGCTTATAAAGCCGGAGGCCAAGGAAGAAAACCAACAGGACCGTACCCAGATCGGCCAGTGAAGAGAGCATCCGGCCCAGGATGACAATACGGTCGTATCCCTCCATGCCGGTGGGACCGGACAGGAATTTCGCTAGAAAGAGGAAGGATGTGCCATAGGGATAGCTCGGGAAATTCCGGTTGTTGGGGTTCAGTGTCGAGCTGGCACTATCGAAGTACTCTCCCAGGCTGGAAGGCAGCTTAATGTCCGTGGCCACCATGGTTATGAACCGCTCGTCGGGATGAAGGTGCTGCCCGGAATCCCAGTCCAAAACAGAAAGACGGAAGTAGGCTCCGATCATGAGAATCAGCCCTAGAAGTGCGACCGTGATTACCTGGGAGCGTCGCAGCACAAACCAGCGCCGCGGGCGCTGGTCTGCAGAATCCTCCACCCCTGCATCTCTGCTGGAGAAAGCGATCAAGAGGCTGACCAACGACGTTGCTAGAGCTACAGCGAGCACCCCTTGCAGCACGAAGGACGGGCCAGGGTTTACAAAGGAGGGAATCCAATTTGTAACATCAAAGCCCCAGTCCCCCGCGAAGGCCAGGAAGAGCTGGCTCTCCCCGCTGGGATGGTTGTACATGAGCTTCGGTTCAAGGAAAAAGCTGCCCATCAGAAACAGGCTTACCGCCAGAAGAATGCCACACAGGGCCCGACCTGATTTGCTTGCCTCCCTGAGAACCAGGGAGGCCGGGGCGGCGGCGAGCGGCAGAATCGGTACCAGGTAGCGGGCCGGAGGACACCACTCCCCCCACCACTGGCGGTAGCTGGAAAAGAAGACAAAAGCAGGTACAGTAGCCAGAAGCATCCACAGCGCGTCGCGCCGCCGGTACTGAAGCATCAGAAAGATACCCGCCAACGGTAGCAGGTAGAACGGTGAATACGTTACCAGGCCCCACTGCTGGTCGAGGAGCAACCCCACAGCACCCGGAAGAGTTCCCAAAGGGAAGGAAAACCCGGCATGGTCTCCGTAGTTGGGCACGATGGTGCCATAAAGATAATAGTAGTAGAAAAGGAAGAGTGCCGCGGATATGGTCACTAGAGGCAAGCTGATGCCAATGCTGAGCAGGTTGCCACGGCCCGCGCCCGGCGCGGTACCGTCAGGTCGCTGGTCGGAAGGCATCCTCCGAAGTGCTCCCAGACAGGAGCTCGCCCTTGCGAGCAGCGCCGGCTGATTCTGCAGCAAAAAGTAAGCGAAGATAGGAATAGACAGCCAGAGATACCCGGCGTGGAGCCAGGGAAGGAACGCAAGGGAAAGCGCTGCGCCGGCCAACTGCCAAATGTTATTACACGGCGCAAGGCGTGCCCGGCGGAAGGCATAGATTACCATAAGAGCCGCTGGAATTGCCGGAAAGATCAGGAAAGCGTAGGGCATCAACGGACTGGAGAAGCTCAGGCCGAAGGCCGCCAGGAGACTCGCTTTGAGGCTTCCAGAGATTTCCCGGGCCATGAGAAACATGTTAGCAGCCAGTAGAGCGGCCAGTAGATTCATAAACAGAACGGTACCCAGGCGACCGCCAAGCTGGTAGGCAGGCGCCACCAGAACGGCCAGGCCGACACCATGCTTCTCAAAGAGACCGGGACGCACCGTCGCCGACTTGTGCGGGGGCAAGTCTACAGGGAACGACTCCAACCCCCTGAACGGAGGTCTAGTAGTCACCTTGGGATAGAACTCCAGATAGTCCCGTTGAGCGTAGTTATTGGTCATCTCAACGTCGTGATCGCGGAGGAGACTGATGGCCATCTGCAGATAGAACGGCTCGTCGCCGGTTGGCGGGTCCAGCTCCGCCACGAACTGAGGAGTAAGCAAGGCCAGGACAAGGAAGCTGATGACGAAGACAATTGCAGGCCATGCCCTGGCGGGGACCCTGGGAGCCGCTTCAATGGGGTTGGATGTCAGAGAAGCGCCAGTGGCGGCCCCATCAATGGAGTTCAAGGCAGGTCTTGTATACATGATTGATGCCATACAATAAACTGTGCGGTATCAGTCATGCAAACCCACACGTCGGTTCTTGCCAAAGGCCACGCCTTCTCAAGAGCCATCTGCATCGAGTGCGGTCTTTACAGGAGCTCCAGATGAAGGGGAGACGGAGCCGGTGGTTAGCCGGCTCCGCAGTGTCTTACAACCCTTTGTCAACCAGGAACTTACACAGGTCGGCCACCCGGCAACTGTAGCCCCACTCGTTGTCGTACCATGAGACTACCTTGACCATACTGCCGTCAATGACCATGGTGCTCAGCGCATCCACGATCGAGCTGGACGGGTTGCCTTTGAAATCCATGCTCACTAGGGGCTCGTCGGTGTACTCCAGGATCCCCTCAAGCGGACCTTCTGCCGCCTGCCGGAAGGCCGCATTTATCTCCTCGCTGGAGACGGAACGTCCCAGGTCGGCTACCAGGTCTACCACCGAGACAGTGGATGTTGGGACCCGGTAGGCCATTCCGTGCAGCTTGCCGGTCAGCTCGGGAATGACCAGGGTGACCGCCTTAGCGGCTCCCGTCGTGGTTGGGATTATGTTAAGTGCGGCAGCCCTGGACCGGCGCAAGTCCTTGTGCACCTGGTCCAGAATCTTCTGGTCGTTAGTATAGGCGTGGATTGTGGACATCAGCGCCCGCTGTATCCCGAAACTGTCGTTCAACACCTTCGCGACGGGAGCCACGCAGTTAGTGGTGCAGGAGGCATTAGAAAGCACATTATGATTCCGAGGATCATACTTGTCCTGATTTACGCCAAGGACGATCGTCAGGTCCTCGTTCTTAGCGGGAGCTGAGATGATAACCTTCTTCGCTCCACCCTTCATATGGCCGGCTGCTATCTTGGCATCCTCAAAGATACCTGTGGATTCGACGACGATCTGCACCCCGTAGTCACCCCACGGAATTTCCTTGGGGTCACGCTGGGCCAGCACTTTGACACTCCTGCCGTCGACCAGGATAGAGTCCTCCTGGGCCTCTACTTCGCCGGGAAAGCGTCCGTAGTTGCTGTCATACTTGAGTAGATGAGCGTTAGTACGGGTATCTGTCAGGTCGTTGACGGCCACAACCTCCAGATCATCTGGATAGAAGTCGTTGATGGCCTTGAAGACCTGGCGTCCGATTCGTCCGAATCCATTGATGCCGATGCGAGTAGGCACGGTCCCTCCTTCGGTCAAAATAATCTCTGGTTCCTCTCTTCCGGCGGTATAAGTGACAAATTAAGTCCTGGGACTCAGTTTCGCGAATGCGCCGATGCCCGGATAGCGGGCAGAGGCGCCTAGCTCCTCTTCGATCCGGAGAAGCCGGTTGTACTTGGCGACACGCTCGGAGCGGCAGGGGGCGCCGGTCTTGATCTGTCCCGTTCCCGCTCCCACTGCCAGGTCGGCGATGGTGACGTCCTCCGTTTCACCGGAGCGGTGGGAGACCACCGCAGCCCAACCGGCCCGCCGCGCCATGTCAATAGCGTCCATAGTCTCTGAAAGTGTGCCGATCTGGTTGAGCTTGATAAGGATAGCATTGCTGGAGCCTTGCTGGAGACCCCGCTCCAGGCGTCCGATGTTAGTAACGTACAGGTCGTCACCAACCAGCTGCACCCGGTCACCAATACGTTGGGTTAGCAGCCGCCAGCCATCCCAATCGTCCTCGGCCAGCCCATCTTCAATGCTGATGATCGGATACTGGCTTACCCACCGCTCATACAGGTCCACCATCTCCTGGCTGGAAAGAGTAGAGCCCTCTCGAGGCAGCACGTACTTACCATCCTGGTAGAGTTCCGTTGAGGCAGGGTCAAGAGCGATGGCGCAATCAGGCCCCGGCCTGTAACCCGCGGATTCGATAGCCGTGAGGATCAGCTCCACCGCCTCCTCGTTGGACCGGAGCGCCGGAACGAAGCCACCCTCGTCTCCGACGGCCGTGCTCAAGCCCTTCTTGCGCAGGACTGATTTTAGGGATTGGTACACCTCGGCCCCAAGCTGCAACGCTTCTTGAAAGCTGGATGCGCCAATGGGTGCAACCATGAACTCCTGAAAATCCGTCGAGCCGGCCGCGTGCTTGCCCCCGTTTAGTATGTTCATCAGGGGCACGGGCAAGACTCGCGCTCCCATCCCACCAAGGTATTGATAGAGCGGCAACCCCAGATAGTCCGCAGCGGCATGGGCCACCGCCAGGGAAACCCCCAAAATGGCATTGGCGCCCAGCCTGCTCTTGTTGGGGGTGCCATCCAGATCCACCATCGTCTGGTCGATCTCTCTTTGTTCCAGGGCGGACATCTCCTCGAGCTCCGGGGCTATTATGTCCTCGACATTGCGCACTGCCTTGACAACGCCCAGGCCTCCGAAGCGTTTCGCGTCCCCATCACGCAACTCAACGGCCTCATGCTTGCCGGTGCTAGCCCCGGACGGCACCGCCGCCACGCCCACGGTGCCACTTGATAGGTGCACTTCTACTTCGATAGTAGGGTTTCCACGGGAGTCCAGAATTTCCCGGGCTTTGATCTCCTCTATAATCACACGGTCCTCGCTTTCTCAGCCAGGTCCACGGCCGTCTCAACGGCCTCTGTAGCACTACTGGCCAAGTGAATAGACTCCTCCAGGCCGCCGCAGATAAGGACTATTCTACGTTTGCCTAACTGCCGGCCGACCTCTTCGGCCTCCTTGAGGAGTTCTGGGGAACTGTTTCTTTCGCCAATTACGGCTATTAGCATGGCCTGCCTGTTGGAAAGGTAACTAAACACTTGAATTATATCACAGGCAGATTGTCACAAATAGAGGGGCTCTACGTGCCCGTAGAGCCGTGCCCTCCGGCACCCCGCTCTGTCTCGTTGATGGTCTCAACCTCAACGAGGCTCACGTCCGCCAGCCTGCTGATCACCATCTGGGCGATCCGGTCACCGTGCTTCACCTCGTGTGAGGCAGCCGGATCGAACATATACATAGTTACCTTGATCTCACCCCTGTAATCACTGTCGACAGTCCCGAAAGTCACCCCGATGCCCTTTGACGAGAGTCCTGAACGTGGCCGTATCTGGACGTCGTACCCATCCGGCACTTCTATGGCGATGCCCGTGCCGATAAGCTTGGGCCGCGCCGCGAGGTCAACTGAGACGCCACCCTCGATGCAGGCATAGAGATCGAACCCGCTGGAGCCGGGCGTGGCCCTCCGTGGAAGTCTGGCATCCGGGCGCAGGCGCTTAACCTTCAAAGATGGCTTATCCATGATTGCAGCCCATCAATTCTACCAGCGACGCGGTAGTGGTTCAATAGTTGTTCGATGGTGGTTCGATGGCTGCTCGATGGTTGCTCAGTGGTTGCTCAGTGGTTGCTCAGTGGTTGTTCGGTAGGGGTTCAACTGTGGTTCAGTAGAGCTTGGCCGGCTACGCTGCTGTATGGGAGGAGCCTGGCTGGTGATCGGTTGAGGTTTTAGGGCGGGCTATTGGGCCTTGCGGAACAATTGAACAGGAGGCACGGATAATCCGTGCCTCCTGGCGTAGTTACTGTGTTCGGCCTAATGCAGGCCGCTTCGTCTCGTTAAGGAGCAGCCTTTGGCTTATCGAGCATCGGCCACGAATAAGCCGCCAGCACGTCCAACTTGGCCTGGTCAATTGTCGTCCAGTCGTCCTTCAGGACTCCACCGGTATCGCCGGAATTGGGATTCCATGACCAGTAAGTGTAGTTGATATTGTTATCCTTAAGGAACTGCATCAGCGTGCGCTGCCAGGTTCCTTCCAGGTCCTGGCCAACGGACCTGCCACCAAACTCGCCCATCAATAAGGGCGCCATGCCCTGCTTCTGTACAAACGCCCAGCGCTCGTCCCATAGCTTGGGCAGGTTATTGGGGAAGTCTGGCGCCTTGAACCACTCCTGCATGTACACGCCCGGGCCATAATCGTGAGCGGAGTACATTAGCTTGTCCGGACGGGACAGACGGACAGGAGCATTCTGAGCAGATGTCAGGTTCCCACCCCACCAGTAGTAGTGGCTCTCGTGTTTCTCAATGCCCTCGACGATGATCAGCCAGTCCGGATTAGCCTCCAGGATGGCGTTGCCAGCACGCTCGGCCGCCAGACGCCAGTCGGTCTTGATGTTGCCGTCCCCCCAGGTTGCCGCACCCTTAGGCTCGTTATGGAGATCAGCGCCGATTACGGCCGTCTTTCCCAGATAACGCTTCGCCAGCATTACCCAGTCGCTCATCCATCGCTCTTCGGACACCTTATCCGTGTACCACAGCTCGGACTGCGATTCTGATGTCGGCCGGTGGCGGTCCAGGATAACCTTCATCCCGCGCTGTCCGGCTCCGTCTATAATCTTGTCCATGATCTCCAGGCCGCTTAATCCCTGAAGATCAGGGTTCTTGGCGTAATCCACGCCGTTGGGCTTGCTGGAAGGATCGAACAGCTGGTTACTGTATGGGAGGCGAAGAGTATTGAATCCTGCCTGCGCCATCTGGTCCAGCATGTCGTTCCAGTTGCGGGCCCAAAGCCCATGAGGGGCGTAGCTGCCGGTTTCCAATCCGAACCAGTTTATACCTGTCAGACGCACTTCCTGGTTACTGGCATTCATTAGCTTCGTGCCACTGGTATGGATGTAGCCGCTGGTGGCGTTCTGGGAGACCCCTTGTGAGGGCAGACTGGCACCAGCGTTTGTACCATTTGTGGTGTTGCTGGGGCTTCCGTTGGTGCTGGCACCAAGTACGTTGGTTGCAGACGCCAAAGAAGGCAGTGCCTCCCGGGTGAGGTTCGGCACCGTTGTAGCAGCTACCGTCCCGATAACGGCCACACTAAGCACCATGTTTACAAAACGGAACCGCCACAAGAAAAAGCGTAAATACGCTCTGAGAATACGTAACCCCGACATCCAAACCTCCTCTATCCACCCCGCCCACGTCCCGCCTGGGTCGAAGCGACTTGTTACAAAGTTGTTGCATTTTTGTTAAATTTGTAACAATACTATATGGGACGTTGGTGTCAATATAGCATAGCGCGTTTAACGTGTCAAATTAACGTCTGCGGGACGATAACCGCTTATAAGCGCCTTCGTGTGACACTAATAAACAAGTTATACGCCTTTCTTATTAGCGGTTGCAGGCTAAGCGGGAATGCCCAGGAGCCTCTTGAGGTCGTCTGGCGAGGTAGCCCGGGTCAACGCATCTTCGAACGTAACCAGGCCTTTCCGCACCAGGCCCATCAGGGCCTGATCCAGGGTCTGCATGCCAAGCTGACTGCTCAGCTGCATCACGGTCGGCACCTGAAATGTCTTGCCGTCCCGTATAAGATTACGTACTGCAGAATTGGCCATCAAGACTTCAATGGCAGCGATCCTTCCTCCTCCCATACACGGCAGCAGAGCCTGACAGAGGATACCCTCCAGCACTACGGACAGCTGCATACGTATCTGTTGTTGCTGAGAAGAAGGGAATACGTCAACAATCCGGTCTATAGTCTGGGCCGCACTGGTAGTATGGAGAGTAGCCATGACCAGGTGCCCTGTTTCCGCAGCAGTTATGGCCGTTGAAATTGTCTCCAGGTCCCGCATCTCTCCTACCAGGATGACATCTGGGTCCTGGCGCAGCACGTGGTTAAGAGCGGCACCGAAGGAATGAGTATCACCGCCGAGCTCCCGCTGGGCGATGAAGCATCTTTTATCGCGGTGAAGAAACTCTATAGGGTCCTCGATCGTTATAATATGCCGGCAGTCGCTCTCGTTCAGGTAGTCGATCATCGCTGCCAGTGTAGTTGACTTTCCACTGCCGGTTGGGCCTGTGACCAGCACCAGACCTCGCGGCCTGGTGGCTAGGTCCTTGCACACCGCAGGAAGACCGAGAGCGTCTATAGTGAGAACCTGGAGTGGCACAACACGAACGGCGAGGCCCAGGCTTCCCCTCTGGAAGAAGGCGTTTACACGGAAGCGGGCTACCCCAGGCAGGCTATACGCAAGGTCAAGCTCCAGGTCACGACGCAACGCCTCGCGCTGCGTATCACTGGCCATTTCCGCCAGGAAAACCTCCATGTCTGCCAGGCTAATCGGAGCACCATTCAGTACCTGCAGAGACCCGTCCACCCGCAATACCGGCGGTGCACCCAGCTTGATATGGAGATCAGAGGCCCCTCTCTGTACCATGTTTCGCAGTAACTCGTCTATGCCCATCCAGACTCCTAATAGGTTAAAGAATGCCAGTACCAACCGGCTAGCTCGTCGCCCCAGATCAGGGCTACAACGGCCGCCACTGATAAGAAGGGTCCGAATGGTATGGGGTCTTTTCTCCCCTTTGCCCCGGAGAGCAGCAGAGCGCCCCCGATGATTCCCCCACCCAGAAAAGATATAAAAAGGGCCAGCAATGACAGAGGAAACCCTGTAGCCAGCCCTACGACTGCTGCCAGCTTCACGTCACCCCCTCCCATCCCTTCCGGGTAGAGGAGGAACGGCAATAGCATTATCAAGAAGGCCACCAGCCCTCCGGCCAGCGACTGCAACAAAGCCATGACGAGACCATTGCTTACGAGCGGGCCCGGGAGGACGGAGAGCATACTGCGGGACGCATCTGTAGGCGGCCACATGGTACTGAGCAGCCACACCAGTGGAATCGCCGGTAGAATGAGCCTGTTTGGGATAGTCTGTGTCTCCAGATCGATAACCAGGACCACCAGGAACAGGCTACTGTAGACCAGCGCCGGAATTAACGAGGCACTCCAGCCCACGACAAGGCCGAGCCCGGCGAAGAGTAGCCCGGTAGCAACTTCAACCGCTGGAACGCGCCATGAGACACATGCACCGCAATACCGGCACCTTCCCCTAAGCAGCAGGTATGAGATAACAGGGATCAGGTCCCGCCACGCCAGCAGGTGCCCGCAGGCATCACAGTGGGATGGCGGACGGACAACGGAGTTACCTTTGGGAACACGGTCTATGCAGACGTTGAAAAAGCTACCAAGAACCAGGCCAAAGCCAAAAAGCGCTACTGAAATCACAGGCCGAGTTCTCGGTCGCCTACAGCTCTTTTAGCGCCAAGCCGATGTTCACCATGTACTGGCTATGAGGAAAGTCCGGCGGGCACAGCAGCGGCGGCGCCAGGTGGGACACGGGATGCCCGCTGGCGTCCTCTACAGGCGCCACCAAGTCCGGGTCAGACGCCAGGTCCCCGCTCAAATACACGGGCACGCGGGCAGCCAGCGGGTTCCCCCGGTTTGTGTCGTTGTAGAAGTTTATTGTACGAGACAGCTCGCTCAGAAGACGCTGCTGGGCCACATCCAATGGTACGGGTTCATCACCCAGGTAAATACTCCGCATGATAGCAGGTATATCATCAACTACTATGACAACGTCTACCGTGTTTGTCTCCAGATTAGCCAGAATAGCATCCTTCTGGTTCACGGAGCGAGCCAGGGCCATCGCCCGCAGGTCCATGGAACAGGGCCTGATGCCAGCGGCGTTCATGGCCGCCATCAGGGCCAGGACTGGCTCCCTCGGCACAGCCAGTACATAGACCCGCTGTTGAGTCATTGACATTCCCTCAAGGGGCTGCCAGTACGTGAAGCAATTGTCCTGTGCCGCGGGTAGCTGCCGCCGGATCTCTCTATCTATTATCTTGTCCGGTCGCACCCCTTTGGCCTTTGGAACCGTGATCACCCGTGATTGAGCCTGGGGCACATTGAGGGCACACATGACCTTGCGTCTGGAGAGCTTCGCGGTCTTGAATGTACTGCCGATTACCTGTCCCAGGCCGGCGGCATCGGCAACAACTCCATTCTTGATGAAGCCAGGACTGAACGGGATATTGGCCCATAGCTCGACCTGACGGCCGCGGGTCTCGAGTACCCGCAAAGTCCACCCCTCCAGGCTTAGAGAAATACTTGAAGAGTTTAGAAGCGGTAGCATTATCGAAGCGAATACAGGTACAGGTCTACCCGGCCTTCCCAAGTGTTGCCCTTGGGGGCAACCGAGAGGTTGTTCGCTATCAGACTCTTGAACCCACCGTTTTCGACCCGATTCATGAACTGAGCAAGCTGGCTGGGATTCCCTCTAAATTGCAATCGCTGTTTCATCACGTTATAGCTGGAATTCCCCACCTTTTCTTGTTCCACGGATGTTACCTGCAAATTGCCGAGTTCCACCCCTGTCTCTTTGGACGCCTTTACCAGAAGGGCCACCAGCTCAACGCTGGGAGGCTCCCCCGGTATTGACACGTCCTTCAGCTGCGCCTCGGCAGCAGCCAGGTCAGCCTTGGCCGTGTCCGGGTTTGTGGCCTGGGTAGCCTGCTGAAGCGTTCGGTTGATGCTCTGCAATTGCTTGTCCACCGTGAGCTTCGCACCTGCATCCTCAACATTCATCCAAATGAGGTAGGCACTACCCAAGAAGACCACTGCGACCAGACCCAGAATCTGCAGCGTTGTTCGGGGCAGCTTCGGCACTTGGAGTGTCTCTAAATAGGGAATCACTTCGAGCCCTTCACTTCCAGGATAATGACAAAGGATACCGGCGAACTCGCGGACGTGCTGCTGGCTACCCCAGCGGGCGCCGGCAGCACCAAAGCCACCGGTCTTACCGATGATAGGCCGGAGTAGCCTCCTCCTGCCAGAACCCTCTGACCGTAACCATCAAATCTGCTGACTACCGCTGTACTTGTTGGGATAGGAGTCAGCGTACGGGTTGGTGTAGGTGTTATTGTCCGAGTTGGGGTCACCGTAGGCGTAGGGGTTGTTGTAACCGTACCTGTGGGTGTAGGCGTGATAGTGCCTGTAGGTGTTGGCGTAATCGTACCGGTCGGTGTCGGGGTAACTGTGAAGTTAGGAGGCGGAGGAGCCCCGATGCTAGTCTTCTGGATAGTTATATCCCACACCCGATGCCCCCGGAAGTCGCCCGTGGACAGGTCCGTTATGGCCTGGGTACGGCCGCTCAAGATCTCCAGTATGTATACACCTCGATCAACAGCAAATTCGAAGCTACCGTCTGAGGCAGGCTCCCAGTCTCTTGGATAGGTCGCTGACCACGCCGGGCAACAGGTTGAAACGCGGAAACTGAGTCCCGTGACGGGGTTGTTGTTAGGATCGATCACCCTGCCTCGAATAGTCGAGTTCTGGTAGTTGTCATTCGGGAAGTCAGTGAACCCCTTTGCTACCACCACGTAGTCGAGGGACGGCGTAGGAGTAGCAGATGGCGTCGGTGTAACCGATGGGGTCGGTGTCATCGTCGGAGTCGCCGACGGTCCCGGTGTAAACGTGGGCGTCGGGCTCGGAGCAGGCATAGGTGTAGGCGGCACTGCGGGCGTTGGCGCTATTACCGGTGCAGGCGTTGGTGTTGGAGGAAACACTGGAGTAGAGGCAGGCGGCACCACGCCGGCAGAGGGCGAGCCTCCCGCTGGAGGTGAGCCTCCCGAAGGGACTGACACCGTTGGAGGCGGTGGTCCCCCGGCGGGCACAGGAGACTGTGAGAGCGGAGGCGCCGTGGGCACGCCAGGGGCCTGCTCCTGAATAACCTGGAAGGCCACAGACGTGAACAGGCCGGAGTCCCTCAGCTTCTCAGCATACGTAAGCGAGGAGGAATAATCAGGTCCTCTACCGTTCAAAGTTACCGTAGCTCCTCCCTGGCTCAAGCTATCTACGCTTACGCCTGGCGGGAGCACCTCGAATATCTTGCTGAACACTGTGGACAGCGGAAGCTGGCGAGACTTCAGGACGTTCAAGTCTGCCTTCAACGTCTGAACGCGCTTCTGGATCTCGTCGATCTGGCCCCGGATCTGCGCCACTTCAGGCTGGGCGCTCTGCCTCAGCTGGCTTAGCTCCTGATTCTTCTTTGCAAGCTGGGTCCGTGCCAGCGCCGCTTCTGATTGAAGCTGGATGTGAGAGTTGGTCAAGAGAAAGGCCAGGATGATACCGACAACCACCACAGCAACCAGAATGGTCTCCTGGGCGCCCAGTGCCGCACGCTGGTACTCTGCCGGGAGTATATTAAAATTCACGACCTTAGGGCGCAGCGCTATGGCGCCGCCTTCGCCACCGGTCTTAGAGTCAGCCATGCCCACCTCGCCACATCAACCACTGGAACCGGCTATATCTATAACTAACCACTTGAGAAATCATAAACATTACGGCACAAATGTCAAGTATTGCTACGGAGTAAGCGCACCCGACTGCAACTTTCAAGCGGAGGATTCGCACAAATAGTAGCCCGCACCGACTGCAACCCCAGAGCCAATAAGGGCTTGCCTATTTTACCGGCTCCTTATACTTCCCCAGGCGGTCAGGTAGGGAAGTACCCATTACATCGAAAGACTCCCACTCGTCACGGCCAAATATGCCGAAGATTGCCTGACCCTCGATGTAGTCGTCCTTGTCCATCTCATCGGATAGCCACATGAAGTCGTGCGCCATCTTTTCCTCCGATACCAATCCTCTCCAACCGTCCCAGAGGCCGGTTTCAGTAAGAATGAACGGCCCGTGCTTCACTCCCGCCTTGTTCAGAGCGTCGTGGATTAGCCGGTACCGAAGGATGTAATACCGCGATTCTGCCGTCAAGGTAAGGGCTCCTGACGGGGAATACGAATGAATGCCGAAGTAGTCGCTGGACTCTATCGCCTCCCGGAAGAACCTGGCATAGTCTTCTGGCTGGACTACCCCGGTAGCATCATTGCCTGCGACGGCCGAGATCCCGTAGTAGCCCTGCAACCGGCGTGCAAACGCAGTCTGGAACGCATTGTAAGCGCGGTAGTTATCGAAGTTGCCCGAGTTCGTGATCTCGTTGTAGCTCACCCATGCGTCCACGACCCCTTTCAGAGGCACAGCGAGCTGGGCTACCTTATCGGCGAACTGCTGGCCCCTCTGCACCGGGTTATCTAAAGGCTGCTCCTTGACGAAATGGCGTCCTATGATGAGCGCCCTGGGGAATAGCTGACGCACTTCTCTTGCAAGAGAGATGCTTGGGTCCATCAGCAGAATTACCGAAGGACGCAGGCGATAGATAGCATCGACCAGATAGCCACCTCCACTGTCATATACGCCCACTCCCATCTTGGTCTGCTTTGTTATGGGGCCGGGAAAAGGCGTAGCCGTGGGCGTCGGAGGAGCCGGCGTAGCCGTGGGCACACGCGTAGGAGACGGAGAAGGAGTGGCCGGTGGCTTTGGGACCGGCGAAGAAGAGGGTACAGGAACAGCCTGGGCAATTGCATCCCTTCCACTGGATGTTATTAATGGCAAAAACAGCCTGACCCTGGCGACAATGCTCTGTTGGCCGGATGGAGAGGTTGGTCCCACCTGTTCCCGAAGCGAGCGGGGCTGACACGACCATAACAGCGCCAGGAGAACAAGCACGGCCAGCCCCACTCCCCCAAACATGTAGCGTCGCTGGCCATGCTGAGACCATTCGTTTACTTGCTTGAGCTTCTCAAGAGTAGCGAACCATCTTGTTCGTATCTCTTCTATAAAAGACACAAGAGCATTCTAACCGGGAACGAGACGCCAGGTCAAATGCAATCATGAACGGCGCCCGGCCAGCACCTTGTGCGAAGCTAGGGTGCGTATGATTGACGCCAAAAGGCCCGGTCTGTTAAGCTGGCCTTTGATCATCAGCGCTGGAGACACGAATGGAATTAATAGAGGCTCATATCCTTGGCTTCATCAGCCAGGTTTATAACACGACTGGTTGGTACGGCGTAGTTCTGCTCATGGCAATCGAGAGCGCCAATATCCCCCTACCCAGCGAGCTCATCATGCCCTTTAGTGGCTGGATACTGATCAGAGACAAGGGACTTGGGGCCCAGTACGTAGTGGTTGCCGGTTTCTATGGCGCCTTAGGATGCGCAATAGGCTCGGTAGTATCATACTGGATAGGAGCCTTAGGTGGGCGACCTCTGGTCGAGCGCTATGGCAAATACGTGCTGCTTTCCCACAAGGACCTGGATACGGCAGACAGATGGTTCGCACGCTGGGGACAATGGGCGGTCTTCATCGCCCGGCTCTTGCCCGTGATTCGCACGTTCATAAGCTTCCCTGCGGGCATCTCGCGCATGCCGTTCGTCAAGTTTACCATCTTGAGTTTCCTGGGGTCGTTCCCATGGAGTCTGGGGCTGGCCTATGGAGGTTACCAGCTAGGTGAACATTGGGAGGAGCTACGCCAGGTCATGCGCCCCTTTGACATCCCTATCATCGCTGCCGTCCTCATCCTGGTGGGCTTCTACGTTTACCACCGGCTCAAGGAGATCAGAGAGGTTCCCGTCTAGGGAGGTCGAGTCCCGCTCTCCTTTCAGTCTCTTTTCCATCATTCCGACGAAAACGTAGACGAGCCGGGGATCGAACTGGCTCCCGGCGCCCTTCTTGATCTCTTCCAGGGCCTGCGCGGTGGTAAGGGCATGCCGGTAAGGGCGTACTGCGGTCATCGCCTCATAGGCGTCTGTGATGGAAAGTAGGCGCGCGAACAAGGGAATGGTCTCGCCTTTTAGCCCGTCCGGGTATCCTGTACCATCCCACCGTTCGTGATGATGGAGAACGGTTGTCAGGGTCTTGGACAGTGACGGCACCCGTCTGATCATCAACTCGCCGATTACTGGATGGGCTCTCACTATCTCCCATTCCCTATCGGTCAGGGACCCGGTCTTCGTCAGAATGCTTTCCGGAACGCCTATCTTCCCGACGTCATGAAGCAAGGCCGCCACTCCCAGCACATCGATGTCCTCCTCAGTTAGACCCAAGGCGGCGCCAAGCCTCCTGACATACCCTGTGACCGCTGCCGAATGACCGACCGCACTGGACTGTCGGGCATCGGACGCCCGGGCCATAGCCTGAAGGGCGCTGAGATTGGCCTCCTTGAAAAGTTGTTCCAGCGATGATGGTTCCTGTGACGCCTCAACCAGGCATGAGGGGTCGTAGACGCGGACCGCATTCCCTCCACTTCTCTTGGCGGCATACAGTGCAGTATCAGCAGCCATTACCAGTGCGCCGGGGCTATGCCCGTCGGACGGGTAGCTGGATATTCCGAAGCTGGCAGTCAGAGACACCCTCTGGGTCCCTGCCCCTGAGAAGCTCTCCTCGGCGATGCGACGGCGTATTCTTTCCGCGATTTCCCTGGCAGGCTCAGCGGTTGAGCCTGGCACAATAACAGTAAACTCCTCGCCCCCGTACCGGCACGGCACATCGTACGGGCGAACCAAGTTGCGCATGATATGCCCCACCTTCTTGAGAACATCATCACCCTTCATGTGTCCGTGTGTATCGTTAAAAGCCTTGAACCCGTCCAGATCGAGCATTATGACTGCCAGTGGTTCGTCTACACGCAGGGCCCTGTTCAGCTCCTGTCGGAGGCGCTCCTGGAAATAGCGGTGGTTCCAAAGCTCGGTAAGCCCATCGGTCGTAGCCAGGCGCTCCAGTATTCGGCGTTCCGCCAGGAGTTCGTCCACCATGGTGCCTACGCTTGAGGCCAGGCGCCCCACCTCGTCCCCACCGAGCTGTGGCAACCTGGCATTCAGGTCCCCCGTAGCAATCCGAGAGGTAGCCCGGGATATGCGGGATACCGGTTCAACGATGAGACGCTCGGTCAGGAAGTAGACCAGAGCTAACATCAGCAGAATGCCTCCACCTCCAATAATGATGAGGTTCATTTGCTGAGACTGAATCAAGTCATCTTGAGCGTCCAGGGAAACGTAAACGCCAATCGTTGCGACGGTCGCACCTTCCAGGATCAGAGGGACGTTCGCCTCCATGACCGCGAAATCCCCATCCCGTTCCTCCTCGAGCTCGGCCTTTCCGGTTGTAAGAGGTTCAAGATCGTGCTGCGAAGCCTCCTTGCCAATCAGGGAAGGGTCGCTGCTGGCCAGTACCACGCCGGCGCCGGTGCCCGCCGTGCCGTATACGCTCAAACGCTCCAGGCTGCCGTTAGTACGCACCATCTGCTCCAGGGTCCTCTGGAGGCTTTCCGTATGGACAAGGTCTTCCGTACGGATAACGTGCTGCAGCGTCTGGGCGATGACCATTGCCCTCTCACGGTATTCTCTGTCGAAGTTCGCCAGTACGTCCCGGGTCGAATAGTAATACATCACCGATACCACGATAAGCGACGGCGCGATGATGCTCGCCGTGAGCTTCCCTCGAAGACTCAGGTTTCTCCACCAACTCCTGATTCGCCCTAACAGGTTCAACTAGCCCGCAGCCTCACTAAAGCTCAGCTTGCCGGGGGACCACCCGGCACTTTTCAGCGGTGATGATGGCCTGTATCTGGGCCACCGCCTTATCCAGGTCATCATTGACGACCACGTAGTCGAAGATTGGCAGCGCCTGCATTTCCTCCTGGGCCCTATGTACCCGAATCTCGAAGTCCCGCCCCTGCTCCGTCTTACGTTGACGGAGCCGGTTCCGCAGCTCTTCCATTGATGGGGGAGCCAGGAAGATACCGACTGACTGGGGAACAAGACGTCTCATCGTACTGGCGCCCTGTACGTCTAGCTTCGCTATGACATCCTTACCCAATTCCAGTGCCTTACGTACCTGGTCCCGGGGCACACCATAGTAGTTGCCATAGACCTTGGCCCACTCAAGCAGCTTGCTCCCATCCTTGAGATCGATGAACTCCCTTTGGGAGACGAAGAAGTAGTCCTGTCCTTCCATCTCACCATAGCGCTGAGGCCTCGTGGTTACGGTCACCACATAGTGAAAAGGGAGGCCCAGTTCCCTCATCCTTCCCAGGACGGCGTCCTTGCCCACACCGGAGGGACCGGAAAGAATGACCAGGAGAGAGGGTTCTTGCCCTCCAATTAGAGAATTATTGCTTCTCATTTACCCCCAGCCGTGACGCTGAATCATCGGGATTGCCACCGATACGGCTGGCAATTCCCTCAGGACTGAGCGAAGCCAGTACGATATGGCCGCTGTCCAGTATGAGTACCGACTTCGTCTTGTGCCCGCTTGTCATATCTACGCACAGCCCTTTGCGTCTTCCTTCTTGTATCAGACGTTTTATGGGCGCAGAGTCCGGACTGGTGATCGCCACAACCCGGCGCGATGAAAGGACCTGTCCGGACCCGATGTGGACAAGGTCATTGGCCATTGACTGCTCCCACTGTCACCCGACTAAGATCATCCCAGAAACCGGGATACGAGACCCGGACCACGTCTTCATCATCTATGGTGGTCTGACCCCTGGCTATCAGGCCGGCCACGGCCAGGGCCATAGCCAACCGGTGGTCTCCATGCGACCTGCAGCTCGCTCCCTCTAGACGCACTCCGCCGTGAATAATCAGGCCATCAGGCAGTTCCTCTACGCTGGCTCCCAGCCTGTTCAGCTCGACAGCCAGGGTAGAGATCCTATCGGACTCCTTCACGCGCAATTCAGCGGCGTCCCGAATCGAGGTCGTACCGGAGGCGGCGGCAGCAGCCACTGCCAGGACGGGTATGTCGTCAATCGCCCTGGGGATGAGCCCTCCACCTATATCGATTCCAGACAGGACGCTGGACTCCACCGTGATATCTGCGACAGGCTCGCCCCCTTCCAGACGCTCGTTCTCTACGAACAGACGGGCGCCCATGGCCCGCAGAATATCAACAATACCCGTGCGAGTCGGGTTGATTCCCACGCATTCTAAGGTCAGACGAGCGTTCGGATGTACGGCCGCGGCTACCATCCAGAATGCCGCTGAGCTGAGGTCCCCGGGCACCTCTATGTCGATAGACCGGAGAGATTCTGGAGCCTCCAGGGTGACCAGGGTGTGACTCTCGTCTGACGCACTCATGGTCACGTGGGCACCCATCGCTGCAAGCATCCTCTCCGTATGGTCACGGGTGGCAACCTTCTCGATGAGATCGGTCTTCCCTTCGGCAAACAATCCCGCCAGCAGAAGCGATGATTTTAACTGAGCGCTGGCCACGGGCAAAGTATATTGGATCGCCTTTAGCCTGCCTCCGGTTATGGCAAGCGGAGGACGAGTATCATCCTGCCGGCCTCTGACATCGGCCCCCATAAGCCGCAGTGGCTTTATCACCCGGTCCATGGGACGCCTTCTAAGGGATTCATCACCAGTAATCACGGAGAAAAAACGCTGGCCGGCCAGCAGCCCGGTCAGAAGACGCATCGTGGTGCCGCTGTTCTCGGCATTGAGCACATCCTGGGGCTCCTGGAGCCCATGAAGGCCCGCGCCTATGACCGTCAGGGGCTCTCCTTCGAGAATCCTAACCCCCATGGCCCGCATGCAGGCTACGGTGGACAGGCAATCGGCCCCTGCCAGGAAGTTGCTTATCCGTGCCTGTCCCTGGGCCAGCCCGTTAAGCATGACCGCACGGTGAGAGATCGACTTGTCCCCAGCCACGCGAATCCTGCCCCCTAGCCTGGCGGGGGCTGTGATTCCCCTCATCCGTTCTTCCTGCCGGTTCTGGAGAGCTGTGATGGTAGGTTACCCAGCAGGAAGTGGCCCCATCCGCCTGGAGGTGTCTCAAGAGGGGCTGCCGGCTCAGAAGATGCCAGTCCCTGCTGCCAGCGGTCTCGCGCCTCCTTGATATTCCGCAGCTTTTCCTCTAGCCCGGCGCCGCCGGAACTGATTTCCTCCCTCAGGGTCTCCAGCTCTTTGATCAGAGCGTCAACCCAGAGGCTGATACTCTCCCGGTTTGTCAAGTAAATGTCCCGGCTCATAACCGGATCACTGGATGCCACCCTGGTAGTATCGCGGTAGCCAGTAGACGCCAGCCGAGACATCTCCCGCCATGCCGGAGAGCTCGTAGTAGCGGACACCAGGGCTGTGGCCAGGAGCATCGGTAGATGGCTTATGCCCGCCACGAAAGAATCATGTTCGATGGGATCGACGAAATAAGGCCTGGCGCCCAGAAGATTCACGAGGCCCGCCACCGCCTCCACGGCGGTTGGCGAGGCCCCCGTTGCCGGGCAGATGCAGTACGTACAACCCCGAAACAGGCCGGATTCGGCAGCGCCTATGCCAGCTACCTCTTTGCCTGCCATAGGATGTCCTCCGACAAAAGAGACGGTAGAGGGCAGGCTCCTCGACGCCCATTGCATGACCGAGGACTTGGTGCTGGCTGCATCGGTCACAACGCATCCATCAGCAAGCGCCGGGGCAATCTCCTGCAGAATGGCCTCCATAGCCATCACCGGAGTTGCCAGGATCACCATGCCGGCGCCTTCCACACATGTCTCCAGGCTGCCTGCGGTTTCGTCTGCTGCCCCCTTCTGCTTCGCCGCGTTTCGAGTGAGGCGGCTACGGCTGTATCCAACCACCCGCAACTCAGGCAGGCCGGCAGAGCGTAGGCCCATGCCTATCGAGCCGCCGATAAGTCCTAAGCCTATTATCGCTACTTTCTTCATATCCTTTAGCCAACCGGCAACGGGAATGCTACAGCCGTCTCAACTGCCTTCATCGGCCATGCGAAGAGATGCCAGTCCAAGAAGCCCATCCAAATCGGCGGTGTGATGATGGCGTATAAGCTCCACAACTCTTTGGCCTGATCCGGCTCGCCGGACCATCTCAGCCCCCAGATCCGGATGATGCTGGTGCTCATAGAACCCGCGCCTCCAGCCCGGTCCTTCCCGCGACGCGATTGCCTCTAATACGTCCGGCCTGGATGCCTCCAGTAGCACTACTGCCACCCTGTGGGCGATGCTCATCCGTCCCTTGCCCACATCGTGAAGAAGCGCTGCTGCCAGAAGTTGCGCGTCGTCTGGGCACTCCATTCGGAGTTTCCGGAATACTCGCAAGCTATGGTGCAGCGCCGGCCGGCTCATGCCGTAGAAGAGAGCCAGCTCGTCAGGATTCAGGAGATTCTCGACCTCTGTACGCTCCTGAGGGCGCAACCTGGTGGCAAAGGCGCAGGCAAACTGCTTTACACGGTATGCCATGCGCCCGGGTCTCACAGGAAGGGCTTACCTACCAGAATGCTAGTAGCCAGGCTCAACCCGGGGTCCAGTATGCTAGACAAGATACCCGCACGGAAGAAGATATCAAAAGCTACGATGGTCATGAGGACCATGGAACCGTATTGCTCCAGCCGTGCGACAGAGAATGCAAGGTCTCTTGGCAAGATACCCAGAAGCACCTTGAATCCGTCCAGAGGGGCAATGGGTATCAGGTTGAAAACACCAAGTATGATATTGAACGTTATGATATAGCCGACGATGTCCGAAAAGATCCAGACCAGTGTATGCTGTCCGAACGGAATCCCATAGCTCAGCGGACTGTGCCAGGACAGGATACCGAACCGTACCAGAAGACCCAGCGCCCCCGCTGCAACAAAGTTCGACGCCGGCCCAGCCAGGGAAACCAACGCCATGCCGGTCTTCGGCCCCCAGCGCTTTAGTCGATAAACGTCCACCGGCACCGGCTTACCCCACCCGAACCCTGCAAACAGAAGCATCAGAGTCCCCAATGGGTCCAGGTGGCGGATCGGATTCAGAGAAAGCCGGCCCATCCGTTGGGCTGTATCATCGCCCAACCGGGATGCAGCCCAGGCATGACTCGCCTCGTGAACGCTGATCGCTACGAGGATCGATACGACCAGCGAGCCCAGGGTAATAAAGAAAGCGACCAGATCCCGTTGCAGGAGGCCGCTGAGTGCCCAGATCAATAGTTACATCCTCCTTCTTGCCAGCATATTATAGCACAGGAGAAGGGAGCCGGCGCCTATCAGTCAGACATAACTCTCAATCTGAACAGAGAGATGCGGTGCGAGGATATCGAAGTGGCGGTCTCTATGGAGGACGACGGCGTTAGAACGAGCAGCTACCGTGGCAATGAGCAGGTCGGTAAACGGAATGGTCAGACCCTTGCGCCTAGTCTGGAAAGCCAGCCAGGAGGCATCTTCCCAGGTATCCTCACGGACCCCCAGGACGTGCAGCGCCGAGACCATGCTTCTCAGGCGCTTGTACTCATCCTCGGAACGAGCTCCTCCCAGCAACTCCAGCAGCACCATTCCGGTGGTCGCAACACGGTCCTCAGCGATAAGGCCGTCCACCCTCTGCCGGAGCGACTCACTGCCTCTCCGCAACGGCAATACTTCGATCCAGACCGACGTATCTACAAGGAAAAGGTCATTCTTCATCCCTGAGCCTCTCCAACTCCTCCGGCGTCAACTCCAGCTCGAAATTACCCAGCGACCGGCGTAGCTCCTCCAGGCGGCGCCTGCGGACGGCCTCCCGCAGCCCCAGTTCTACCGTTTCCTTAATGGTGCTGGTGCCAAAGACCGCCTGGGCCTCTCTCAGGAGCTTATCGTCCACATCGACTGTACGCCTCATCGGTACACCTCTATAATGCATACTGGATCCATGCCCCTATGATACACCAACATCGTACACAAACCTGGTGGTTAGCGCAACTGCAACGCCGACATGGGAGCCCGGCGAAGTCGGGCGCGCCAAGACCCGGAGAATGAGTGTACAATACATCCGCCGATATCCTGGTGTTTCCCTATACTCAACAGATCCCCCAGGCTTTGGATAAGGATTACTATATCCAACCGTGCTAAATTAGTAATCGTAGGCACAACGACAAGAGACACGGAGGCTGGAGACATGGAGAAGCGTCCGATAGACATAGACCTCTTGATGGACCGCATCCGGGAAGCGATACGACCCTTCCCCAAGGCCGCCATGTTCCAGCTCTTCGACGAGGGCTATAGTACCCCCTTCGAACAGCTCGTCGCCTGCATGATCTCCATCCGGACGCGTGACGAGACAACCGTGCCCGTCGCGCATCGCTTCTTCGATCGCGCTCGCAAACCGGAAGCCGTCAGCAGGCTCTCTTCCGCAGAAATCGATGAGCTAATCACAATGTCATCCTTCCATGAGGCAAAAGCTGGCCAAATACGGGAGATCGCCCGCATCGCAACCGAGAAGTACGGTGGAGAATTGCCATGCGACCGGGACGTGCTGCTGTCGCTGCCCGGCATCGGACCCAAATGCGCTAACCTGGTGCTGGGTATCGCCTGCGGTCAGCCGCGCATAGGAGTAGACATCCACGTCCACCGCGTGACCAACCGCTGGGGCTACGTGCGGGCGACCACCCCGGAGGCGACGATGGCAGCTCTGGAAGCAAAGCTCCCCGAGCAATACTGGGGCGAGATCAACAGATTGCTCGTGCCTTTCGGCAAGCACGTCTGCACCGGCCACCTGCCCCACTGTTCTACCTGTCCTGTTATCGACATGTGCCGTCAGGTTGGGGTGGCGCAGCACCCATAAGCCGGTAAGGCTATTGACACACCTTCCCTGCTATGCTAATTTGTAGCCGCGATTCTACTTTGAGGAGAATATCTGAAAGGCGGCAAGGCGGTCGGTAGCAAGCTCACGTCGAATGCCAGGGGTCGGGCCTCTGGCCTTTTTTGTTTCCCGGCATGGCGCGGGACGGCCGCACGGTTCATTCTCCTCTCGATGCTGGCGCTTCTGGCAACGCCCGTATTCGCGGACAGCCCGCTGGAGTACATCGTCCAGCCGGGCGATACGCTCTGGGCCATTGCCGAAAGCAACGGCACGACAGTAGAGAGGCTCTCCAGGGCCAACCAAATCTACGACACGAGCCTCATCCGGGTTGGGCAGAGGTTGGCGCTCTCCGGTGATCTCGCTGACCTGCCCGTTTCTGCCGCAGCCGAGACAACATTTCTGACGCCGGCGCCTAAGCCCAAACCCCCGAGAGTCCAGCACAGGCCTGTCAGAGGCCTCTACATGACCTTTTTCTCTATTGCCAGCCAGGACTTCCGAAGTCACATCTTCGAGATGATCGAGAACACCGAAGTTAACGCGGTGGTCATCGACGTGAAGGGCGACCGCGGCTACATCGCTTTTCCAAGCCAGATTCCGCTGGCCGGCGCCATCGGCGCTCAGGACTACATCACGATGAGAGACATCGACGATCTGATGGCCTATTTCAAGTCCAGGGGTGTCTACACCATCGCCCGCATCGTCACCTTCAAGGACGATCCGCTGGCAAGTGCCCGGCCTGACCTGGCAGTCCGGAACAGCCGCACCGGCGGGCTCTGGGTGGACAGCGAAAACCTGGCATGGACGGACCCCTTTCAGCCGGAGGTATGGGATTACAACATCGCTATTGCTCGTGAGGCCGCCCTAAAGGGGTTCGATGAGGTCCAGTTTGACTACATTCGCTTCCCGACCGACGGCGATGTCGGCGGAGCGGTCTTCTCCCAGCCATCCAACCAGGAGACCAGACAATTTGCGCTGCAGGCATTCTTGACACGGGCACGGCAGGCACTCCAGCCCCTTGGCGTCAAGCTGGCCGTAGATACCTTCGGATATACTACCTGGCGGGACGATGACATGGGCATCGGGCAGCAACTGGAGAGCCTGGCTGCCCTGGTGGACGTGATATCCCCGATGGTCTACCCGTCCACGTTCGCCGACGGCATACCCGGCTACAGTTATGCCGTAGCCTACCCCTATGAGATCGTCTTCCATAGCCTGGACAAGGCGTTGGACCGGGTGTGGGATTCTGGCGTGGAGATACGCCCATGGCTCCAGGACTTCCCGGACTATGCCTTTGACCGGCGCCCGTACACCGCTTCGGATGTTCGGGCACAAATAAGAGCCTCCTACGATGCAGGAGCGAGCGGCTGGATGCTCTGGGACCCGCGTGTCAGATATACCCGGGGCGCCCTCGCGAGTGCGGACGAGTAAGGCCCGAGTTCTTCGTTCCTTGTTCCTCGTTCACTGTTCCTTTACAATGAATATGGTTATGGCTTGTGAGAAATATGGGGTGTGTCTTCAATGATCTATTGGGCGCCATTATTGCATTTCTACCAGCCCCCCACACAGATTCACTGGGTGCTGGACCGCATATGTGAGGAATCCTACCGGCCGTTGATCCGTTTATTCAACGAGATTCCAACGGCCCGGGTAACGGTAAACATCAACGCCGTGCTGACCGAGCTTCTGAGGGACCACGGCAAGATGGATATCATTGAGGGTCTATCGAATCTCGCACAACGTGGCCAGATAGAGTTTACAGGGTCTGGGAAGTACCACCCAATCCTTCCTTTAATACCCCAGGACGAGGGCATCAAGCAGATAACTCAGAACTGGCAGACCAACCGTTCCCTGCTGGGGCCGGGCTTCAACCCGCAGGGGTTCTTCCCACCGGAAATGGCATACGACCGGGAGGTTGCCCCTTCAATACTGGAAACCGGACACCGGTGGATGATTCTCAGCGGGGTCGCCTGTCCAGTTGCATGGCCGCTGGATGTGGTACACTATGTCCCAGAGGGACGAGACGGCCTCAGCGTATTCTTCCGGGACGACCTCCTGAGCAACGAAATTAGCTTCCAGAAGACCGACGACGCAGGATTTATCAACCACCTGCGAGGCATGGGACACGGTCGCAAAGACGCCTACATAGTCACCGCCATGGATGCAGAAACCTTCGGCCACCACATCAAGAACTGGGAGAAGCTCTTCCTGGAAGAGGTTTACGAGGCGATCTGTCCCCCGGCAGCAGTGAATAGCCTGGAGGCGGCTTGCATCCCCCCCAGCGTGCCGGGCCAGGGAACAAGCGTATACAGCAATAGTATTTCGGAAACGGCCGTGGCGGAGCCCGCCCCGCCTCCAGCACAACTGCACGCTCAGATCATACGCCGGGAGGAGGCCACTTCCGGAATCGAGTCGGTGACTATCAGCCAGCTTCTAGACATCTTCCCACGAGGCAGCGCCATCCAGCCGTTCGCCTCTTCCTGGAGCACCAGCGGGGATGACCTTCGGGCCAACAACCCTTACCCACTCTGGAAGGACCCCGGCAACGAGATTCATCGCTACCTCTGGGAACACATGGACATCAGTATACAGATGGTTAAGCGCTCACGTGAGCTGGCAGACAATGATGGAAGCCGCTATTACGCAGATATCGCCCGGGGGCTCCTGGACCGGGCACTCCATAGCGATCAATTCTGGTGGGCCAGCAAGAGGCCATGGTGGGATATCAACCTGATAAATCGCGGGCTGATGTCCCAGTTCGAGGCCGTCCTCAATGCCTACAAATCAATCAGGACCAGCGGGTGCGACCCGCAGATGAAGACTGAGTGTTATTACATGGAAGTAGCCGCACGCGACCTGAGAAACAGGATAAGGGACCAGCTCTTCCGATCCTGACATGAGACCCCTTGACCTTCACCTCAGCCTGGCCTTCCACAACCACCAGCCGGTAGGCAACAGCCCATCCGTCTTCGCCTGGGCCTACAAACAGTCCTACCTGCCCCTGGTGGAGGCTTTGGAGGAGCACCCTTCCATCCGGGTATCTTTGCACTACAGCGGTCCGCTGCTGGACTGGATCCTGGAGAACAGGCCGGAATTCCTTGACCGCCTGGCCGAGCTGGTCAAGAGGGACCAGATAGAGATCATGGGCGGTGGCTACTACGAGCCCATCCTTCCCGCGATACCTCCCGCCGACCGTGCCGGACAGATAAAGAAGATGTCCGCCTTCATCAAAGACCGGTTCGGCCAGGAGACTACCGGCCTCTGGCTGGCCGAGCGCGTATGGGAACCTGAACTCCCCAGCACCCTGGCGCGTGCCGGTGTCCAGTGGACCGTGGTAGATGACACCCATTTCCGGCTGGCCGGTCTGGAGGAGAAGGATCTGTTCGGCTACTTCATCACCGAGGACCAGGGCTATACCCTCAAGGTATTCCCAACCAGCAAGTACCTGCGTTACTCCATCCCCTGGCACGACGTGCCCAAGGTGATCGATTATCTGATGCAAACAGCCGCCGGGGGCGCAAATCTGGCCGTGCTCGGCGACGATGGTGAGAAGTTTGGCCTCTGGCCAGGTACATACGCTCACTGTTGGGAAAAGGGCTGGGTCCGAAACTTCTTCGAGGCCCTGGAGCGCAACCAGGACTGGCTACATACCACTCCGATGGGCGAGTACGCCCGCACCCATCCACCCCTGGGGCGAGTGTATCTGCCCACGGCGTCCTACGATGAGATGATGGAGTGGGTCCTTCCTGCCGAGCGGTCCTACGAGCTTACGGCACTGAAGCATCACCTGAAACTCGAGGGACGAGAGGATATCCTACGTTTCCTATCGGGAGGCTTCTGGCGCTCGTTCCTTGCGAAATACCCCGAAGTGAACAACATGCACAAAAAGATGCTCTGGGTCCACCGCCAGGTCTACCGGGCCATGGAACGTGGCCGTGACCAGACGGGACTGAACGAGCTCTGGAAGGGCCAGTGCAACTGCCCCTACTGGCACGGCGTCTTCGGTGGAATCTACCTCAGTGGCATCCGCGCCGAGACATATTCGCACCTGATCGAGGCCCAGAACCAGTTGGACGATGACGATAGTGGACCACCTAGGCGGGTCACCTGGGAAGCGGCTGACTTTGACTGCGACGGGCTTGACGAGCTGCTGGTCGAGGGAAGGCACTTCAACGTCTACCTGGCCCCTTCCAGTGGAGGCAGCCTCTTCGAATGGGACCTCAGGCATCCTGCCTATAATCTGACTAGCACCCTCAGTAGCCGTCCGGAGGCTTATCATCACGAGCTTCTGGCTGCGAAAGAGGAACCCTTCCGGGAGCCCAAGGAGGGCGAGGTAGAGACGATTCATGCCGGGCTGCGCGTCAAAGAGCCCGGCCTCGCCAAGAAGCTTCACTACGACCGCTACCGCCGGGTTGCTCTCGTGGACCACTTCATCAAGCCTGGCCTCACTCCAGCCGAGTTCCAGGCCGCCGAGTATCAAGAGATGGGCGATTTCGTACATGGAGAGTATCAGGTCCGTTCAGAGAAGACCCCTGAGGGCTTTCGGGCGGCGCTAAGCAGAGACGGACGCCTGAGCTACGACGGCCGTGACCGGCCCTTGCGGTTAGAAAAAACGCTGGAAGTCATGGACGGCAGGCCCGTTCTGTGCGTAGAATACCGGCTGACCAATACCGGCACGGACACGGTTTCCGGGCTCTTCGGCAGCGAGTGGAGCCTGCACCTTCTCGGCGGAGGCAGTGACCCGGAGTGCTACGCGGAGTTCGGCGGGAGCCGGCTCCGCCTCGATGCCAGCGGGCAGGCGGAAGGGGTCGACCGGCTAGACGTGAGCAATGGACGGCTGGGCATCCATATGGGCCTCAAGCTTAGCCGGGGCGCAACCATCTGGCAGGTCCCGCTGGAGGCCATCAGCAACTCCGAAGGGGGCCTGGAACGAACGTTCCAGGGTACCTGCTTCGTGACCCTCGTCCCCTTCTGGCTACAGCCCGGCGAGAGCGTCGGCTTCTCGCTGGAGTGGGAGCAGTCAAAAGGCTAGCCCGGCAATATTATCTCCGGCCAGACGCCCGGAGGCTGGACCTACTTGATCCCAGGTCCCACCGGCTCACCGCCGCGGCTCACGTGGTATGGCACATCTACTACGATCGTGTTTGGCCGAAAGAACAGACGCACCTTCAGACGTAGGGCAGTCTGATTATGCAGCAAGTACTCCCAGAAGTGCCGGGGCACAAACGCTGACAATACCACGGTAATAGGCCGGCCGGGGTCCTGCTTCTCAATCGCGTCGATGTAGGCCAGCAGGGGCGGGATGAGGGCGCGGTACGGCGACTCCACAATCACTATGTCCGCTTCTCCGGTCCAGCGTTCCCACCGGCGCTTTACCTCTTCTGCTTCTTCGGGACTTTCGGCGATGTGGACCGCCGTAACGTCGGGAGATATGGAGCGGGCAAAACTTATTGCCTGGAGCGCCGCCCGGTCCAGCCGGCTCACCGGCACCACCACGTGGGGCGCCGGAGGCGGAGGCAATGGTGTGTCCGGACGCTCCAGCGCCAAGGAATCCTCAACCTTCCGGTAGTGGCGCTGAATGCCCATCATCATGGCAACCAGGAGCGGGATCAACAGCAGTACCATCCAGGCGCCGATAGCGAACTTGGCCACCCCCACGGCGAGGGCGACGATTCCCGTCGCGGTTGCACCTATCCCATTGAAGGCAGCCCGGGGGCGCCAGCCGGGATCGGTGTTGCGCAAGAGCCACCAGTGACGGACCATACCCGCCTGGCCGAGAGTAAACGCCACAAAGACGCCCACTGTGTACAACGGGATCAGATTAGTAACGCTACCCTCAAAGGCTACTATCAGCACGGCCGCCACGATTGCCAGGAAGAGGATCCCAACACTGAAGGCCAGGCGGTCGCCTCTATACATGAACTGCGTCGGCAGGTACCGGTCCTTGGACAGGATGCCCGCCAGACGGGGGAAGCCAGCGAATGCCGTGTTCGCAGCCAGTACCAACAGGAGAGCGGTTGCCAGCTGGATCAGGTAATGGAAGGGACTGCCGCCGCCAACCAGCAGAGAGGTGAGCTGGCTGATGACCGTTTCCTGTTCACTTGGGTCAGGCAATATCCCCACGTGCCCGGCCAGGAAGCTGATACCCAGGAAGATTGTGACAAAAAGCGAGGCCATGCATATAAGTACTATCCTGGCGTTGCGAGCTTCCGGCGGCTTGAACGCCTGTACCCCGTTGGAAACGGCTTCTACCCCGGTAAGGGCTACCGAGCCTGAGGCGAATGCCCGAAGAACGAGCAGTAAGCCCAATGCTTCTATCCCCTGTGGCTGGGCTACTGCCGGCGCCTCGTAGATGGGAAGCGTGCCGGTAACGAACCTGAAAAGGCCGTATCCTAGCAGACCGAATATTCCAATGAGATATGCATAGGTGGGTGCTGCGAAGATGCTCCCGGTTTCACTGATACCCCTCAGGTTGGCCAGACAGAGCAGTGCCACGAACGCCACGCCCAGCAGAACGCGGTGCTCAAACAGGCCAGGGAAGATCGAAGTCAGGGCCGCGACTCCCGCGGCGATCGAAACTGACACCGTCAAAATATAGTCGGTTACCAGTGCCGCCGCGGCAGTAAGCCCTGGCAGAGGCCCGAGATTAGTACGAGCAACGATGTATGAGCCCCCACCCCCTGGGTAGGCCTTAATAGTTTGCTGATAACTGATAACAACTATTATGAGAACGGCAACGATAACCAGGGTGATAGGCATTGTAAGCGCCAGAGCCGCGGCGCCCGCCAATACCAGCACCCGCATGATCTCCTCGGTCGCGTACGCCGATGACGATATGTTATCCGAAGCAAAGATGGCGAGCCCTTTGAATATACCCAGACGCTCGTGAATCTCATGCTCGGTGCGAATCCTTACGCCGATCAGAACTCTTCGCAGCAGATCGAGTGCTCCGCCGATTGGTCCTTTCGGCTCCAGTACCCGCTCCGTAGCTACCAGGTGCCCGGGGGATTGGCGTTTGAATTCGCGGGCGAAGGGCCGGACAATTCTCACATAGTGCCCGCCCGGTAAGCGGCCGCTGACGACGCGCTTCTCTTCCAGGTCCGGTGAAGGCTTGACTGTCCGGCCGTTGTCGGGTCGGTGAATTGGATCGGATGGTCTGGTTGGTATATTGTTTTCCATAACAGAGGCTTCTAAGGGATTCGTCTTAACTTCATTCTCGGCCCTGGAGGCTCAACGGAGAGTCAATAATTCGGAACCAGACCTCAACGTTTCATCAATATTCCGGGAAGAGATCCTGTCACTATTGCGGCCAGGAGCGGGGAGGGCGAAGCGCACGGTGACGCTCCGTTCCATGGATTTGACCGTGACTTCCAGGTGGTATAACTCAGACAGCGCGGCAGCCAGTAGCTCTACTTGCGCCAGGCTGCCCGATCCTTCGCCCCTCGGAACCGTTACCGAGAGTGCCGATATCGTCCCTCCCTCCGGTGCGGACAGCGCCTCACAAGCAACATACATCTGGTCTACCCAGGCGGGTGTACACCCCGTTGTCTCTAAGGTCTTCTGTCGACTGGTGCTCATCGTGTCCATCTCGTGGCCTCCTCTAGCCGGGAACTATCCTTACAAGATAATCGTAACGCTTAATAGACCAACGAGATGTCAACAAACGCACCGGGAGGCTCAAAGTTTGCTAAACGTTTTGGCGTGGAAGGCCGGGGGTTGCGGGGGGGGGGACTAACGCTCTTCGGCCAGTAGCCGGTAGCCAACTCCTGGCTCTGTTACGAGGTAATGGGGCTTCTGTGGGTCGGTCTCGAGTTTCTTACGCAACCGGGCGATGTACACGTGAAGGTAATGCCCTTCCGATCCATATTCAGGACCCCAAACCTGCTGTAAGAGCATACGGTCAGTAAGGACCTTGTTCGGGTGCGTCACCAATACCTTGAGGAGCTCGTACTCTGTACGAGAAAGATGCAGCTGTTTACCACCGACCTTGACCGTTCGGTGCTCCAGGTCGACCTCAAGCTCTCCGGTTCGGAATACCGCCTCGGTTCCGCTTGCCGGCCGCGCGATGTGGCGGAGTGCTACCCGGATACGGGCAAGCAGTTCGTCAACGCCAAAAGGCTTGGTGAGATAGTCGTCAGCTCCGAGATTTAGGGCCGTTACCTTGTCGCGTTCCGCTCCTTTGACCGAAAGGATGACGATCGGCGTATCTGCCCGCCCGCGAATGTCTCGGACGATCTCCAGCCCGTCAATGTCTGGCAGGCCGAGATCGAGGAGGATTATGTCCGGGCGATGGTATGAATAACTCTCCAGAGCTTGCCGCCCGGTCTCCGCCAGCTCAACCTGAAAGCCGTGCCGGGTCAGGAGGGTCCGCAGCGCACGCAATATTGCCGGCTCGTCATCGACCACCAGGACCCGAGCCCCGGTGCCCGGAATTACCATCATTCGTCCTCCGGCATGGGCAGGTGGTCTACAGAGTCCATTAGCGGTAACGTGAAGCTGAACTGTGCACCGCCACCGGGCCGATTCTCTGCCCATATACGGCCTCCGTGGGCCTCCACCAACCCTTTGGCGACGGCGAGGCCGAGTCCTGTACCCTTTGGCCTCGGGGCTTCACCACCTGCTCTAAAGAACGGCTCAAAGAGCCGCGGCATTGCCTCCGGCGGGACGCCTGGACCGCTGTCTGCAACCGTGACTCTTACCTCCTTACCGGAGCGATCAGCGGACACCTTGATCTCGGTGCCTGGGGATGTATACTTCACCGCGTTTTCGATAAGATTCGAGAGTACTCGGTCGATCTCAACGTAATCGAGCGGGACCGGTGGCAGGTCCTCAGGGATTTCAATTACAATTCTATGCTTCTCCGACAGCATCCGCAAGCGCCCGACAACGTCATCTACCAGGGCTCCGAGGTCATAATAGCCCTTCTCCGCCCTTAAGATGCCGCCTTCCAATCGGGACAGGTCCAGCAGGTTCCCGACGATCTGATTCAGGCGTAGCGCCTCCTCCTCGATAGATGCTGCGAATTCCTGCTGTTCCTCCTCCGTCCACGACACGTCCCGCTCTCGCAGGCTGCCCGCCGAGGCGATAATAGACGCCAGCGGGGTGCGCAGGTCGTGCGAGACCGCGTTGAGAAGCGCCGTCTTCAGCTCGTCGGTACGCCGAAGGATTTCCGCCTCCGTAGCCTCACGTTGCAGCTTCACGCGTTCGACCGCCATGCCAAGCTGCGTTGCGACAGCCGACAGGAGCCGGTCTTCGGCCGGGGTGAACTTGGGCGCACCCGCACGCCTCGCAAGAAGAAGGTCGCCCACTCTCCGGCCATGGACCCTTACCGGCACCACATTCAACCGATCAGATGTGGAAGGCGTCTTTACCCCGGGCGGTCCTGGGGGAACAATCCGAACCCACCGCCCGGGCTCCCCACGCCTGCCTGCGGTTGGGGATTGGCCTTCGCCGAGGGTCTCTACTGATGTGCCCGGCCGGGCCTGAAACACTGCAGGCTCGCTGCCATCCGTAATCATCGCCTTCCCCGTAACCTTGGATTCCTCCATTATCGCCCTATCCGCTATCTCGATAGACACGCCGGCAAGCTGCAGTTCTTTGTAGAGATGCTCGGCCACAGCCTGCAGTGCATGGCCAAGATCGCGCTCGCTCATCAAGCTGACTACATCGTAGAGGACGAGCGCGTCTCGTTTTCGTTGTTCAGCCTCCTCTGCGCGCTGGCGCTGAGCCGCGGCGACCTGGCCCACGACTCCGGCAGTCGTCAGAAACAGTAGAAGGCCGATCCACTCTTCAGGGGCCGCAATGGCAAAAGTGTGCAGTGGCTCGGTAAAGAACCAGACGAACGTGAGAAACGCCGCCAATGAGGCAATGATGGCAGGGCCTCTGCCGAAGATAACGGCGATCGCCAGCACTGCAATCAGGTATAGCATGAATAGGCCGCCAATCTGCCGGTAGCTCAAAGCCAGGCCGATAAGGCCGCTCATAGTAGCTACGGAGGCCAGGCCCACCAGATAACCGGCCCAGCGTGTCAGCAAGACCTTCTGTAGCATGCTTCCCACTCTTGTCTCATCCGTTGACTGAGGAACCCCATCTGGCAATTGGAATAGTCAGAATCCGGACAGTTTGGGACTCAACTCAGCGCAATAAGGCAACGCCTATCCCCGAATCTATGGTAGACCCCTGTCAGGTAGTTGACAAGGCCTGCCGTACGCGCACCCCACGCCTTGAGAGCCTGGATGCTGCCCGCATCGCACAAGGGGCAAAACACTCCTGAGAATGTTTTGCCCCTATGTTTGACCCGAAACGAGCTTGCCGCGCAGGGCCTACTGCGACTGCACTCCTTGGGGAGTGGGCATGCCGCGCCAGCGCATGAAGAGGCGGTGTTCGATGTGGAAGCAGTCCAGGACCTTGCCAACCGTGTGGTTAATGATATCGTCAAGAGTCTTAGGCTTGTGATAGAAGGCAGGGACAGGCGGAAGAAGTATGGCGCCGGTCTGAGCCAGGTCCATCATCTGCCTGAGATGCCCGTAATGCAGAGGAGTCTCCCGAACGAGCAAGACCAGTGGACGCCTCTCCTTCAGGGTCACGTCTCCGGCCCGGATCATCAGGTTGGTATTGTAAGAGTTGGCGAGAGCAGACATGGTCTTGATGCTACACGGGGCGATTGCCATGCCGTCGATACTGAAAGAACCACTGGCGATCGCAGCGCCGATGTCGGCGTTATCGTAGACCTCGGTCGCCAGGGCCTCAACCTCCGACATTCTCCAGTCCGTCTCGTGTTCAATAGTCCGTCTGGCGGCGTCGCTGATTACCAGGTGACTCTCAGCGTCCGGTATATTGCGCAAAACCTCAAGCAATCTGATGCCGTAGATAGCCCCAGTGGCGCCTGATATTCCTACTACTAATTTCATCGTTACTCTCCTGCGGGGTTCTCAGCGCCCCCTACGATCGATGCAAAGATAAGGACTTCCGCACCATCATGAAGGCTGGCGGACAGCGACCGGACCAGCACCCCATCGACAGAGACCGCATAGGCCAGATCGAGGTCCCCGTCCCGGTCGAGCAGCTCTTCCGCCACAGCCGGTCCGTGGTCGCGACATAGTTGGGCAACCAGATCGCTTATGGTGCTGCCGTCCATTTCTACCCAGAGATCCCTGGCTCCCACCAGTCCGGTCAGCGGTTGCATTAGCTTAAGCTTTACTCTCATTTTAGGCTCAGTGCGCATTATGATAGTGCAAAAGCTCAACGGGCGCAAGCCAGGAATTTCGCCAGGAATTTGGGCTAGCAACTCGGGCTAGCAACTGGGGAATTGGGGCAAGTCGCTCGTCACAAGTTACACGGGGGAGAGACTATCCGTCACCGCGCATTGCCCTGTCGTCACCATCCTATCGTCACCACCCTGTCGCCATTACCGGGAGTGTGTCTTCTGTCACCCCCGTCCTTTTCTGTCATCCCAGCGAAGGCTGGGATCCAGAAATCCTTGTTCGTCATCCCTGCCCTCGCTGGGATCCAAGCAGCTTTGTCTGTCATCCCAGCAGAGGCTGGGATCCAGAGGGGCGGGGCGGGGAGATTGCTTCGTCGTCCCTCCTTTCAATGACACCCCAATCAGCCGGTTGGTATGGTGAGGGTTTGTTCTTGTCTGACAAGGCAGTACCCCATCTCTTGCGCCCTACGGGCGATGCTCTTAAGGACTCGGTCTTGGTAGG
>Ga0082335_1000657_pt1 | contig 83513 bp, 67 predicted proteins | sample Subgrocontami58m_FD_72375 | JGI IMG/M metagenome (GOLD analysis project Ga0082335, IMG submission 72375) | Subsurface groundwater microbial communities from S. Glens Falls, New York, USA - GMW37 contaminated, 5.8 m (SPADES assembly) (version 2) ...
TCCCCGGCCCTACCTCGGTCCGGGCAGGGCCGGGGGATTGAAACGGCAGTGGTTCCGGTTCCAAGGGCCGTCGCCCTTGGTGGGGGTTCAGGGGGCAAAGCCCCCTGATCGGGGTCCGGGGCGGCAGCCCCGTCCCTTACATCCCCGCCAAAATCGCGTCCGACATCTTCTCCGCCGTCATCAGCACCGGGAAATTGGTGTTCGCACAAGGCACCACCGGGAAGATCGAGGCATCGACCACCCGCAACCCCTCCACACCCTTCACCCGTCCGGCTGGGCTGGTCACCGACATCGGATCCTCTTCGGCCCCCATCCGGCAGGTGCAGGACGCGTGCCATACGCCCACCGATGCCTTGCGCACGAACGCCTCCAACGCATCGTCGTCGGTCAACAGATCCTGCAAGGTGACGCCTTCCATGATCAGCTTGTTGATCAGAACGTTGCGCAATGCGGCCGGTCCATCCAACATCGCGCCCACCGCATCCGTTATGAACTTGTTCTTGCGGCTGAGCAGTCCGACCTGGCGTACCTTGTCGCTGTAGCTCGCGGGGAAGGGGTTCGACGTGACGCCCTGCATGACAGGTGTCAGATGCATGGCACCGAAACGACGGATGCCATCCATCATCCGCTCCAGGTCTCTCTGATCAGACAACAAATTGAAATCCACGCTCGGTTCGTCGCGCCAGTTCGCTGATTGAAGCTTCACTTCTCCGGTTTCGGAGTAGGTCTTGTAGACGGTGACAATGAAGGAGCCGATCTGCTCGCCGATCTTGTGCCAGGAGGTCTTGTTCGTAACGACCGTCATCATGTCGCCCGGCGGAATGCCCGGCAGGTTGGTGGAGTAACGCAGCGCCGTGTAGATGTGCCGGCGCGAGTAGTCGTGAATGATCCGCGCATGCGGTTTCAGGAACGCCGCCACCGCCGCCGCCGGATGGTCCTGCAACCGCTGCCCGACACCGGGCAGTGCCACCCGCACATCAATGCCCATATCGCGCAAATGACCGGCCGGACCGATCCCCGCCCGCATCAAATGCGCCGGGGAGTGGATGGCGCCGCATGACAGGATGATCTCCTTGCCACGGAACTCCTGCTCCCGCCCGCCGACCATGGCTTTGACGCCGACGCAGGTGTGACCTTCAAAGATCAGCGACGCCGCGACCGTGTCGGTGGAGATCGTCAGGTTTTCCCGCAACCGCGTGCCGGGATCGAGGTAGCCGATCGCCGCTGAAACTCGACGCTCGAAGGCGTTGGAGATGGTGATCGGGAAATAGCCGTCGACCCATTCCGCGTTCTGGTCCAGCAGGTAGTTCCAGCCGGCCTGCTTGAAGGCCTCGGCCACCGCCTTGGCATGTTCCGGCCACAAATCCGGAAAAATGCGGCGGACCGGGATGCGGCCTTCCTTGCCGTGGTAGGGGCCGTCGAAATCCATGTCGCGCTCTACCTTCTTGAAGTAGGGCAGGACATTGTCCCAGTTCCAGCCGATGGCGCCACGGTCGGCCCATTCGTCGTAATCGGTCGGCGCGCCGCGATTGGCGAGCTGCCCGTTGATCGACGACCCGCCACCCAGAATGCGCGCCTGTTCGTAGGTGCGCAGCGGCGGTTTCTTTTCTTCCGGGTTGTTGTGGGAGATGACCTCGGTGGTGACCTTCAATTGGTTCCACGTGTAGTTCGGATTGAGATACGCCGTGCCGGGATAGGAATCGAGCACCGCGGCCGGGACCTTGCCATGTGGCGTGTCCTGACCGGCTTCCAACAGCAGGACCTGGTTGGCACTGCGCGCCGACAGGCGATTGGCGAGGACGGACCCGGCGGACCCGCCGCCGACAATAATGAAATCGTAGATCATGGTGCTCAGCGTGTCTCGGTGTGGAAGGTTTTGGAAATGATGCGCCAGCCATCGGCGAGCTTCGCGAAGGTCAGGTAGTCGGTGAAGTAGCGTGGCGGGATCTGGCAATTGACCTTGGCGAAGGCGGTGGTCGGGCTGGAACGGTCGATATGCACGATCCAGTCGTTGCGAGGAAGGTCGGCCGCCTTGGCGGAGCCGCGGCTGCGGACCAGTTCGAACCATTTGGCCAAGGGCAGGTCGGCGAGCTTGCCGTCATTGACGCTGAACAGATGCGCCTCGCCGTGGAAGACGCGGCCCAGCTTGTCGGTGTCGCCTTCATAGAGGCCGTCGAAATAGAGCTGGAGAGCGGCTTCCAGGTCGTTCAGATCGGATGGCATGGTTTCCCCCGGGTGGTCGGATTGTCGGGGGACAGCTTCGCGCCGGATGGCGTGGGGGACAAGGGTGGGGGCGCGGCGCTCGGAAATCCCGCCCCTCGGCGCGCGGACCCGCAGTGGTCAGAACCGCCGAGCGTGGAACGATCGAAATCGCCTACCCGGCGATTTCAAGCCGCCGCTCGATCCGGGCTATCCGGTCCGTGAGCCGATCCATCTGTTCCTGCACATGGGCGACGCGTTCGGCGTCGCTGGCTTGATCCCGCCGCGACGCCAGAACAGCACGTTTGAGGGATGTGAGACGGGAGCGCATGTCGTGTATGTCGTCACGCAGCGTCATCTGGCCATCCAGAAGTCGCTGTACCATGACTTGCAGCAGGTCCAGGCTTGCTTCTAGCATACATCATTCCCAATTTATAGTCCTAGGATAGCGTGTGATGTCCAGGGAATCAGCGAAACGTGAGATCGGCGGTCGTCGTTCCCTCCCACAGGCTTGGTTGCTTCGGCTTACCGGCTTCGCCAGATCGGTCAGATCTTCTTCGGTCTCTGGCTCCCGCGCTCGATGTATCCGTGGCATTGGCATCAGCGACAATACCTGGAAGCATGCAACCTTGTTCTCGTCCACGAGGTGCCATTCGGGCCCATTCCTGATTTTCAAACCGTCATGTTGCCGGCCCTGCGACTGCTCTGTCAGCGACAATGGGGGACATCGGATCTCATCCGGAAGCTGACCGATGACTTCGGACTGACCGAGGATGAAAGGCTGCAAATGTTGCCGAGTGGACGGCAGGGTCGGTGCTCCCGCCGTCCAGGCCTTCGCGGGTGCGCTGCTCAGTCACGGTGCGGCGAAGGGCGTATTCGCCACGACAAGCCGCTTCAGCCAGCAGGCTCGCGAGGTCGCCACCGCTTACAAGACCCACAAGATTGTCCTCATTGACGGCCCAGAACTCGGAAGCCTGATGATCGAACACGATATCGGCGTGCAGACGGTCCAAACCATCCGTATCCAACGGGTCGACCTCGAAACCTACGAGGAAGACGGCGCCCCCTGATCAGACCCCCAATTGCCGCGCCAGATCCTCGATATCCGTCGCCACCACGTCCCAGTCCTGATCCGCCGTGTAATCGCGCACCTGGTTCGGCCCGTATTCGGTCGGACGCGGCCAGAACGCCGTCATCAGCCCGCATTTACGCGCGTTCGCCAGATCGTTGTTGTGCGCGGCCGCCAGCATGACCTGACCCGGTTCCAGGTCCATCAACGCCGCGACACCCAGATACGTCTCCGGGTCCGGCTTGAAATGCATGAACAGGTCGGAGCCGAACACCATGTCCCACGGCAGTCCCGCGTGCTTGGCCATGTAGGTCAGCAACGAAACATTGCCGTTCGACAGTGGCCCGATCACGAACTTCGTCTTCAGGCGGGTCAGGCCCGCAACCGAGTCCGGCCAGGGGTTCAGTCGGTGCCAACCCAGGTTGATATGAACCAGATCGGCCTCGGTGAGGCCCGTGATACCGAAATCGGCGACCAGTTTGTCCAGCGACGCCCGGTGCAACGCATCCAGCTTGGTCCAGGGCTGCTCACCCTTGCGCACCCGGTCCATGGAGGGATGGTACGAAGCCCGCCAGGCATCGACCAGCGCGGGCCAATCGGCGGTGATGCCGCGCTGCCTTCCATAGGCGGTCAGGTCGGCGATCAGGCTGCCACGCCAGTCGACCACCGAGCCGAATGTGTCGAAGACGATCGCGACAGGCAATTTCGTCGGCATGGGCTTCCTCCTATTGCTTCGGTGGGATGCCAACCCGGATTGCGCTCACGGTCAAGCGGTCGCACGCAGATTCCGCCCCCCATCCCGGGCTTCCACCATCCTCCTGGTCGAGGATCCAGCCCGCCGGACGGCTAGACATAGCCGCTTAAAACAGACCAAATATCTCCCGCAGGAACCCCGGCGTCAGCGCGCTCAGCGGGTTCACGAACACCTCCGGATCGGCGACCGGGCCGCGTAATGTGTAGCGCGCGGCGAACACGCCGCCACCGGTCTCGGGGCTGAACAGCTTGCCGACCAAGGGGACGTTACCCAGCATCGAGTTGAAGAAATACGCCGGCACGATCGTGCCTTCCATGTCCATCCGTTCGGCGTCCAGATCCAATCGACCCTTGAGGGTCAATCCCAGCGATGCACTGAATGCACGCGCGTCGCTCAATTGTATCACGTCGTCGTACAGGGAGAATGGACCGACCAGTTTGGAAAACCCGATGCCGGGACCACGCAGCACGTCCACCAGCCCGTATAGCGTCATCGCCTGCAGCAGCTTGCCCAACCCGACCGTGCCGCGCATGCGGAAATTCTCTATCTCGACCGATCCGTTCAGCGGATTGCCCCGTTTGGTGTCGTCGAACGTGCCGTCCAAGGTCATCCGCCCGGCTTCCATCGTTTTGACCGCATCCAATCCGCGCAACAGCGTGCCCGCGTCGACGGCGGTCGCGCTGACCTTGCGGATGCCGCCGATCATGCCGATGTCGATGGTGAATGGCATGTTGGGTGCGGTCAGGCCGGTGATGGCCGCCGATCGGTAAATGCGCCCGTCGTTGCTGGCCCGCCCCGTGACGGAGGTCGCGGCCTTGCCACCAGCCAGCAGGACGCGATCGAAGCGTGCATCGATCGTCCAGGCCGGGTCAGGCGGTGGCTCCGCCGCGTTCCGGTCGGTCGGCGGGCTCTTGGTGGACAGCTTCGTGGCCAAATCCAGGGTTGACCCGGTGACCTCGATCCCGATCGGTCCGGCCGGCGGAAGGCGCACGGTGCCGCGCACGTCGGTGCGCCCCAGGGCTGCCCGTTCCAGGCGGACCAGGGACATCTTGCCATCGGCGGTATCCACCGTCGCGCGCACGGACAGGCCGGTTCCCTCCACCACGATGCGGTCGATCGCCTTCATGCGGCCCTTGGACACCAGGACCCGGCCGGTCCCCTTGGCCGCGACCCCGGTCGGTTTGGCCCAACCAATCGGGGTGATCGCCAGAGCAACGGGCGTCAGGTCGGCCTCGATGGCAATCTCCGACTCCCCGTTGCGCCGTTCGGTCAGGGTCGCGGTGCCGGGGATCTCGCCGGAGATGGTATTGGCGGGATCCAGGCCGGCGGCCGCCAACTGGCGCGGCGTCGGGCGGCCGGTCACCACCACGCGGCGCACGACCTGAGCGGGCGGCCCTGGGCGGAAATCCATCGAGCCATCGACCTGCACGGGAATCCCGGCCAACAGGGTACTGCCCTTGACCGTCAGCCCGTCGTCGGTGACGCCCATCTCAAAGTTGCCCTGGTCGATGTCGCGATCCGCCACCAGTCCAGCGAGGCGGATCTGGTTCAGTCGAACGGTGGCGCGGGTAACGACATCCTCATCGCGCAGAGTGGTCTCCAGCGGCACGATCACCGACAGCGTGGCGCTGACGTCGCCGGACGGGTCCCGCAGATCAATCGGGCTCTTGTCCAGGATGTGCAACCGCGGCTCTCGCAGCAGCCCGATCGCATTGGCCAGGGAGCCGCTGGCCTCCCCGTTGATCGTCGCGATCTGGTCCCGCTGCGACAGGCCGACGATGCGGACCTTGCCCGCGCGCACCGTCAGGTAGCCGCCCTTGGCACCCCCCTTCTGGCGGGCCGAGGCAACCGCAATCTCCATGGTATCGGGATCGAGAATACGAAGCCGAGCCTGGCCGCGATCGAGGGGCGGGACGGGCCGCAGCCAGTGCACGGTCAGGTCCTCACCGTCGACGGCACCGGTCATCGCAGTGACGCTGACATCGCCCGATGCCTCGTCCACCCGCAGCCCGATCTCCATCTGTCCATTCCGGGCGATGCCGGTCGGGATGTTTTCCAGCAGCCACGGCCGCGCGCCCGATCCCAGTCCGGTCGGCCAAAGGAGCGGGAGGTCGGCGAATGCCAACTGGTCGAGAGCGACGGTCAGAGCCGCGTCGATCCTGCCATTGTTGCGCGTCGCGTTGCCGGTAAGGCCCACCAGGGTCGTCGGCCCGCCGACACGCGCTTGCACCTGGAGTCTGGCGGTTTCGATGGTCGCGCGCTGGTCGGACGCGGAAACGGTCAAGATCGCACCGACGAGCTGGACCACCCCATCCCCCAGGGCCAATTTTCCAGAGCCGACCTGCGCGGTCACGCGGGTCAGGGTCGGCACCAGCCCCGGGCCCAGGTGCAATTCCGCCCGCATGCCGACCGGCGCATCGATCTTGCTCAGGAAATCAAGTTTTGGCGTGACCTTCGCCAGGGATGCGGGAGCGATCGGGGTCAAGATGGCATCGACCCGGGTACGCGCTCCACCGGTTTCGAGCACCGCGTTCGCCGACAGGGTGGCGACCTGATCGCCAACCGCCACGGTCATGGTCGCCACGCCGGCAACGCCGCCGTTGGGATTGCGGGTCAACGCGATGTTGGCGCTGGGGGCATGCCAGGTCGTGAGCAAGCGGCGATCGACGATGGTCAGATCGGCGTTGTCGATCACCAGCCGGCGCATCTGGCTGAACAGCCCCTGCCGAATGCCTGTATCGCTGGAGGCAGGGTGGGCGAATTCCTCCAGCAAGGATTTCAGCGTTGGTCCTTCGGTGACCTCGTCCGCCGGGGCGGGGGATGCCTCCGCCGCTTCCTGCAGGCTGCCGATGTCCATGCTGAACTCCCCGTTCACCCCCCGGATGACTGTCAGCTTCGCCCCGATCACCTCCAGGGACCGGGGCACGATCCGTCCCTGCAGAAGCGCGGAGAGCGACACCATCAGATGCGCGCCGGGAATGTGGATCAAGCGATGGTCCGAACGGTCGGATACGACGATATCGGACAACCGCAGTTCCAGGGGATTGCCCACGCCCAGGCGGAACCCGTCCCAGCCGAGTTCGGCGGCACCGATGTCCACCCGGGTCGGACCGTCCGTCTCGTTCACCAGGGACTCGACGCGAGCGGCCACCCAACCGATGTCGATCGGGCCCAGCGATAGCCGCCACGCCAGGCCGATGGTCAGGATCGCCAGGACGATGACGAGGGTCAACGCAATCGTGGCCAGCCAGTGGAGCAGCCTGCCCACGTGCCCTGCCGCTTGACCCCGCAGCCACCTCATGGCCAGCCTGCGGCATCATGAAACCCCAGACTTTCTCCCTGCCCGAAATCTGGCCCGCGCCGCACGATCCCGATGCCGCCGACCGTCTGGTCGAGAGATTCACCGAACTCGGCCGAACCGAAGCTCGATTGGCTGCTCGTCCGCCCGTCTTGGCCCTGTTGCGCTGCCTCGGCGGCAACAGCCCCTATCTGGCGGACCTGGCGATCCGAGACTCTGCTGCCATGCGGCGCCTGATCACCGACGGCCCAGACGCTGTCGTCCAGGCCGAGATGGAGCGGCTCGCCGGCACATCGCCCGGCCAGGCGCGAGATCGGATCGCCGCGTCGCTGCGGCGGGCCAAACGCGTCGTCGCGCTGGCTACGGCAGTGGCCGATATCGGCAATCTGTGGCCGTTGGAATCGGTGACCGCGGCGCTGTCCAACCTGGCCGAGGCGACGTTGTCGCTGGCTGCGGCCCATCTGTTGCGCGCCGCCCATGACACCGGAGAACTGAGCCTGCCGGATAGCGCCAACCCGGCCCGTGGCGGTGCGCTCACCGTTCTCGGCATGGGCAAACTGGGCGCGCGCGAGCTGAATTTTTCGTCTGATGTCGACCTCGTGCTGCTGTACGACTCCACAGCCCCGATTTATACCGAACGGACGGCCGGTGACGCCATGGGTGGTTTCATGTCGCGGGTCGCGCGCGGCTTGGTGTCGCTGATGGAAGCCCGCGACGCGGACGGCTATGTGTTCCGTACCGACCTGCGCCTGCGTCCCGATCCGGCCGCGACCCCGCCGGCGATCTCCCTGACAGCCGCGATCACGTATTATGAGAGCATGGGGCAGAACTGGGAACGCGCGGCCATGATCAAGGCGCGTCCGGTTGCCGGTGATCTTGCGGTGGGCACGGAGTTCCTGGAAGCGATCCGGCCTTTTGTCTGGCGCCGTGGCCTTGATTTCGCGGCCGTCGCCGACATCCATGCCATGAAGCGGCGGATTGACCAGCACAAGGGGACGGCCCTGACCGGCGCGGACGATCCGGTCGCGCGCATCGCGGGCCACAACGTCAAGCTGGGCGAAGGCGGCATCCGTGAGATCGAGTTCCTGGTGCAGACCCTACAATTGGTCTGGGGTGGCCGCGATCCGGCGCTGCGCGACCCGACCACCCTTGGCGCGTTGCGGCTGCTGGTGCGGGCCGGTCATGTCGCGCGCGGGGTGGCTGGAGAGATGGAAGCCGCCTACCGGTTTCTGCGCCGGGTCGAGCATCGGTTGCAGATGGTGGCGGATCGCCAGACGCATGAACTGCCGGTCAAATCGGCGGATCTGGCGCGGATCGCGACGTTCATGGGCTATGATGGGGCAGCCGCGTTCGCTCATGCGCTGCTGGAGCAGCTCTCCAATGTGCGCCGGCGCTATGCGGAGGTGTTCGAACTGGTCCCGGACCTGCCGGGCGGCATGCCGACGGGACCCGAATTGGACTTTCGCGGCGACGGCCCGGCGCCGGATACCACCCTGGCGGCGTTGCGCGGTTTGGGGTTCGGGGTGCCCGAACGGATCGTCTCCGCCATCCGCGGCTGGCAGGCGGGCCATGTCCGCGCGCTTCGCTCCATGCGCGCCCGTGACCTGATGGCCACCATGCTGCCATCCATTCTCGCTCGCCTGGGCGCCCAGCCGCATCCGGACGAAACCTTCAACCGCTTCGACCGGTTCCTGGCCGCGCAGCCCGCCGGGGTCCAATTGCTGTCCTTGTTCCAGCGCAATCCCGCCCTGCTGGAACGCATTTCCGCCGTCCTCGGTGCCGCGCCAACCCTGGCCGAGTACCTGGCTCGCCATCCGAGTGCCCTGGAGGGCCTGCTGACCCAGGAGGAAGAGATCGCGCCGCCCCGCCGCCTGCGCGCGCAACTCAGCGATGCCAAGCAGTTGGAAGACGTGATCGAGACCATCCGTCGCACCGTGAAGGAGGCGGATTTCTTCGTCTCGGTGGGGACGATGGAGGGCCGGCTGGGCACCGACGCCGCCGCCGAACGGCGCACCGCCATGGCTGAGGCGGCGCTAGGGGCGCTGCTGCAACCGGTGCTGGCGGATTTCGCCACGCGTTTCGGCCGGGTGCGTGGCGGCGCCATGGCGGTGGTGGCGCTGGGCAAGGCCGGTGGACGGGAGATGATGGCCGGGTCCGATCTGGACCTGATGCTGATCTACGACCATCCCGAGGACGTCACGGAAAGCCGCGGCGCGCGCGCCATGCCGGCCAGCCAGTGGTTCGTCCGCGCCGCGCATGCCTATATCGCCGCGGTGACCGCGCCGGGGGTGGAGGGCCAGCTCTATGCCGTCGACATGCGGCTGCGACCATCCGGCAACAAGGGGCCCGTCGCGGTCTCGCTGTCTGGTTTCCGCCGTTACCATGCCGAGGATGCCTGGACCTGGGAGCGGATGGCGCTGACCCGTGCCCGCGTCGTGGCCGGACCCGTGGCTCTGCGGCGCAAGGTCGAAGCGGCGATCGCCGAGGCGGTCGGCAGTGCCGGAGACCCCGCCCAGATCAGGGCCGATGCCGCGTCGATGCGGGCGCGGATGCTGCGGGAGCTGCCCTCGGACGGTCCCTGGGATGTCAAGCAGCGACCCGGTGGCCAGGTCGAGGTGGAGTTCGTGGCGCAGGCCCTGCAACTGATCCATGGCCGCGACTATCCGGGGGTTTGCCATCCAACGGCGCGGGTGGCGCTGCGGCGATTGGCGGAAGCCGGCGTGCTGCCGGTCGAGGACGCCAACCTGCTGATCCGGGCCGACCGCGTCTGGCGGACCGTGCAGGGGATGCTGCGGATCACTGTCGGGCGGGACGGCAAGCCGACCTTGCCGGACATCACCGCCTCCCTGCTCCTGCGGGCTTGTGCGGCGGCCGGAGCGGACGCGGTTGACTTGGCAGACCTGCGCGTCACCCTTGACGCCATGGCGAAACAGGTGCGCGCGATCTTCGTGCGCCATATCGGGGAGATCGGTACATGAGCGTAGCGGAAGGGGATCAGGCTCCGGACTTCGAGATGCCGGCCAGCGGCGGTCGGACGGTCAGTTCCGCGGCGCTGAAGGGGAAACCCTATGTGCTGTATTTCTACCCGAAGGCCAACACGCCGGGCTGCACAACCGAGGCCTGCGCATTCCAGGAGGCGTTGCCACAACTGGGCGGGATCGGGCTGGATGTGATCGGCGTGTCGCCCGACAAGATCAAGCCGATCGAGAATTTTGCCGCGAAATACTCACTGACATTCCCTCTGGCGTCCGACGAATCCCATGCGGTCGCGGACAAATATGGCACCTGGGTCGAGAAATCGATGTATGGCCGCAAGTATATGGGCATGGAGCGCAGCACGTTCCTGGTGGGCGCGGATGGCAAGATCGTCAAGATTTGGCGCAAGGTCAGTGTGAAGGGCCACGCGGCGGATGTTCTGAAGGCGGCGCAGGCGCTATAGCGGCGGGTACGATGCCGAACCCGCACCCGGGATACCGTGCAAGGAACAAATGGGGCGGTCAGGCGTCGAACAGTAACGCAACGGGAGAAACGTTCATGCGTACACGCCTCGTCCTGGCCACGATCGGCGCCGCGCTTCTGGCTGCACCGCTTGCCCACGCCCAGACGCCAGCCGCCCCGGCCGCGCCTGCGGCCCCGGCTACCCCAGCCACTCCGGCGGCCGCGGCCACCGTTCCCGACGCCATGCCGTTCGACATCCCCTATGGCGCGCCGATCAGCCTGGATCAGGCGCAGAAAGCCATCGCCGCCGCCGCGGCCGACGCCACTAAGCGCAAGTGGAAGATGGCGATCACCGTGGTCGATCCCTCGGGCAACCTGATCGCCCATGCCACGCTCGACAACACCCAATACGCGTCCATCGCGATTGCCCAGTCCAAGGCCCGCACCGCCGCCATGCTGCGCCGATCGACCTTGCTGCTGGCCAATGCCATCAATGGTGGCTCGCCCGCAACATTGAGCCTGCTCGGCTTGTTCGCCGGCGCCGCGTCCGAGGGTGGGCTGCCGATCGTCGTAGACGGCAAGCTGATCGGCGCGATCGGGGTCAGCGGCGGCACCGGCGGGCAGGACGGAGTGATCGCCAAGGTCGGCCTGGACGCACTGTCCGCGAAATAGTTTTCGTCCGAGGCGGAGGGCAGGACGCGCGGGGCAACCCCTCGCGCGACCTCCCCACGGTCGCAATCCCGACACGATCCACGCTATAGTCCGCTGCGTCACACCCCCGGGAGGACGTCGGATGATCGGCATCGATTGGGGCACCACGAGTTTTCGCGCTTTCCGTGTCGCTCGGGATGGCGCCATCCGCGACCGGCGCATCAGCCCGCGCGGTATCATGAACGTTCCCGACGCCCGCTTCGGCGACACTCTGCGGGAAGAGATCGGACCCTGGCTCGCCGCCGGGGAGGAGCATGTGCTGCTGTCGGGCATGATCGGCAGCCGTCAGGGCTGGGTGGAGGCGCCCTACCTGCCTTGCCCCGCCGGCCTGTCCGACCTCGCCACCGCCCTGATCGACATCCCGTTCGACTGGGCCAAGGTCAAGCTGGTCCCGGGCCTGTCCTGCACCGACCCGGCCGGTGTGCCGGAGGTGATGCGGGGCGAGGAGACCCAGGCCCTCGGCATCCCATCCTTGGTGCGGTCCGGCGGTTTGGCCTGCCTGCCCGGCACGCATTCCAAGTGGGTGACGGTCGCGGGCGGGCGGATCACCGGCTTCACCACCCACATGACCGGCGAGGCCTTCGGTGCGCTACGTGGTCATACCATCCTGGGCCGCATGATGCGCGACGGTCCTTCGGGCGGGGCGCCGTTCGCGGCCGGACTTCGACGCTCCGCCGATCCGGGCGGCCTGCTGCACCATCTGTTCGGCGTCCGGTCCCGCGCGCTGACCGGCGAGTTGGCCGAGACCGACGCTCCGGCCTATCTCTCCGGCCTCCTCATCGGCCACGAAATCCGCTCGGCCTTGGGCCATGCGGCCATTGCCGAGGCCGCGGGCGAACCATCGGGCAACGCGCCGCCTCCCGTCGTGCAGGTGATCGGCGAGCCGGACCTGACCGAACTCTACGCGGCGGCGATCACGGCCTGCGGCGGCTTCGCGGAACGCCACGACGGACAGGCCGCGGCTCTTGGTCTGGCCCTGATCGCGGACCGTACCACCTGGGACTGACCGGGCGGGGCGCCGGGAACCAGCCGCACCCTCGCTTCCCACGCCCGCGTTTCGCGACCCTGCGTTGAGCAGCGTCGCACCGTCGCGATCCATGCCGTCGATGCGTGGTTCGCGTTGAGGCGGATGCAGGCAGGCCCTACTGTGCTTGGCACTTGGTATCGGATGCGCAAGGTATCGGATGAGCGTGTTATCGAATGCGCGTGATAGCGGATGCGCTACAGGCGACACAGGAGGGATTGCGATGGACCGGGATCTGATTGGCTATGGCGCCAACCCACCCAACCCGCATTGGCCTGGCGAAGCTCGCCTTGCCGTCAACTTCGTGCTGAATTTTGAGGAAGGGTCGGAGCCCTCGGTCCCCGATGGCGATCCAGCGTCGGAATGGGGCCTGACCGAGTACGGCGCCAGCAGCCCTGGTGTGGTGGGCCGCGACCTCGCCGCCGAGGGCATGTTCGCCTATGGCAGCCGAGTCGGTTTCTGGCGGATCATGCGCCTGTTCGCCGAACGCGGCCTGCCCCTGACGGTATTCGGCTGCGCCCTGGCCCTGGAACGCAATCCACCCGCCGCGGCCGCGATCCGGGACGCGGGATTCGATGTTTGCTGCCATGGCTGGCGCTGGGAGAAGCATTTCGAACTGGCCGAGGACGTGGAACGCGAGCGGATCGCCCGGGCCGTCGCCTCGCTCCGCCAGACCATGGGGGAGCGTCCCCTCGGCTGGTATTGCCGCAGCGGGCCAAGCGTGAACACTAGGCGGTTGCTGGTGGAGGAGGGCGGGTTCCTCTACGATTCCGACGCCTATGACGACGAATTGCCGTATTGGACGCAGGTCGGCGGCAAGCCGCATCTGGTGGTGCCGTACAGCCTGTCCACCAACGACGCCAAATTCGGCCGCGGCGCATTCGGGACGGGAGACGATTTTTTCCACTACTGCCGCGATGCGTTCGAGTTCCTTTATCGGGAGGGACGGACCCGGCCGCGCATGTTGTCGATCGGCCTGCACATGCGCCTGATCGGCCACCCGGCGCGTGCCGCGGGCCTGGAGCGCTTGCTGGACCATATCCGTCGCTTCAGCGGTGTGTGGGTCACGCGACGGCTGGATATCGCGCAGCATTGGGTTCGGACCTATCCGGCGCCGATTGCCGAACCTCGGTCGGGCTGATACGTACGGGGCATGTCGCAGTGCAACAAATCTGACAAACCCGGTGGCGATGCCTGACCAGCGCATCCTCGTCGTCAAACTGGGTGCGTTCGGCAATATCATCCTCTCCCTGGGTGCTTACGCAGCAATCCGCCGGCACCATCCGGGGGCCGAGATCACGGTGTTGACGACCGCGCCTTTTGCGGATTGGTTCGCCTCGTCGCCCTATGTTGACCGGGTTCTGATAGACCAAAAGCCATCCTGGTGGGATCTTCCCGGAGTGCTGCGGTTGCGCCGGATGCTGATCGCCGAGCGCTTCGATCGTGTCTACGATCTGCAAACCTCGGGTCGGTCGTCCCGCTATTTCCGCCTATTCCCTCGCAGGAGCCGACCCGCGTGGTCGGGGATCGCTCCGGGCTGCTCGGATCCCGACCGCAATCCGCTGCGAAACACCTGGCACGACCATGAACGCCAGGCCGAACAATTGCGTCAGGCGGGCATCGCGGATGTTCCGCCACCCGATCTGTCCTGGTGCAAGGGTGATATCAGCCGGTTCAGCCTGCCACGGTCCTTTGCACTGCTGGTGCCGGGCAGTTCTCCGGGGCGCCCGGCGAAGCGCTGGCCGGTGGACCGTTATGCGGAACTGGCCCGCATGCTGGTGAAGCGTGGAATCACGCCCGTCGTGGTGGGGGGCAGCGATGAGAGCGCGCTTGCGGCTGGGATCGGCGCGGCGATCGACCTGACAGGGCAGACCGGGTTCGGCGATTTGGCGGAATTGGCCCGACTCGCTGGCCTGGCGGTGGGCAATGACACCGGACCAATGCACCTGATCGCGACCGTTGGATGTCCGTCCGTCGTGCTGTTTTCCAACGATTCCGATCCGGCTTTGTGCGCGCCCAGAGGGCGGTCGGTCACCATCCTGCGTCGGCCGGACCTGTCATCTTTACCGGTTGCGGAGGTGGCGGCGGCCCTGCCGCGGCTGGTTCCGGCCTGATGGATGTGCCGGGGAGCCCGTCCGCGACGTCAGATGGTTTGCCGTTTCCGCAGCGAGGCTGGGCCATCCTGACCATCGGATTGGGCCTGACCCTGGCGGTACTCAACGGCGCCATTGCCAATGTCGCCTTGCCGGCGATTGCACGCGACGTCCAGACCACGGCGGCGAATTCCATCTGGGTGGTCAACGCCTTCCAGCTCGCGGTGACGGTATCCCTGCTACCGCTTTCGTCGCTGGGCGAGATTTTCGGCTATCGGCTGGTGTACCGCTGGGGCTTGGTGGTGTTCACCATCGCCTCGTTCTTCTGCGCTCTGACCGATTCGCTGCCCATTCTGATCGCTGCCCGAATCCTGCAGGGCTTCGGCGCAGCCGGCATCATGAGCGTCAACAGTGCGCTGATCCGCTTCATCTATCCGCGGCGATGGCTGGGCCGAGGCGTCGGGATCAATGCCACGATCGGCTCCATCGCCTCGGCCGCCGGGCCAAGTGTTGCCTCGGCGATCCTTGCTGTGGCGCCATGGCCCTGGCTGTTCGCGGTGAACGTGCCGCTCGGGGTTGTCGCGGGCGTGATCGCCTGGCGCGCCTTGCCGGATACGCCGCATTCCGGCACCAAATTCGACCTGATCAGCGCGGTTCTCCAGGCCGTCGCCATCGGCAGCCTGTTGATCGCGATTTCCGAGCTCGGCCATGGCGACACATTGGCGCATGTCTCGATACAGTTCCTGATTGCCGCCATCGCCGGTACGGTCCTGGTGATGCGGCAGATGGCGCGGTCGTCCCCCTTGCTGCCGGTGGACCTGCTGCGGATTCCGCTGTTCGCCCTGTCGGTCGTGACATCCATTTGTTCCTTCATCGCGCAGTCCATGGCGCAGGTCTCGCTGCCGTTCCTGTTCCAGGACCGTCTACACCTGGATCAGGTGATGACCGGGTTGCTGATGACGCCTTGGCCGCTGACGGTGGCGGTCTTCGCGCCGTTCGTCGGCCGGTTGGCGGATCGCTATCCGGCCGGGCTTCTGGGTGGGGGCGGGATGATCATGATGAGCTTCGGTCTCGCCTCGCTCAGCCTGTTGCCGGCCGATCCCTCGACCTTCGACATTGCCTGGCGGATGACCGTGTGCGGTCTGGGATTTGCGTTCTTCAACACGCCGAATAACCGGGCTCTGCTGACCTCCGCGCCGCCCGCGCGCACCGGCGGAGCCAGCGGCATGCAGGCCACCGCCCGCCTGTTCGGCCAAACCATCGGCGCGGCCGTGGTCGGCATGATGTTCACCGCTCGCCCCGACGACGGCACGACGTGGACCTTGGTGCTGGGGGCGATATTTGCCGGTGTCGCGGCCGTCATCAGTTTCAGCCGGCTTGCCGCGCGGTGAGGATTGTGCAGGCTGGCGGTCGATGCGTGATGACAGGACCGACAAGCTACCCAACGGAGGCCCCTACCGGCTGACCCGTCCGGCGACCGCGGCGGAGTGGGAAATTTTCCACGCCATTCGTCGTCGGGTGGAACTGGAAGACGACGACGCGGCCGACGGCGATGATCTGGCTCCCGGGCATTACCCCATGCTGTTGTGGTGCGGCGATCGCCCGGTCGGTACCATCCGGATCGACAGCCTGGATGGCGGGGCGGCGGCATTGCGTCTGGTCGGGATCGATCCCGAAAGCCAGGGCCACGGTCACGGTAGGGTCTTGCTGCGAGAGGCCGAAGCGTTCGCCCGCGCGATCGGATGCGGCAAGGCGGTGGTGTATTCGACGCCGGAGGCCGCTGGCTTCTACGAGAGTGCCGGGTATGCGGAAGACCCGTTCGACGACCAATATTTCGGCGGTATCGTGCAGATGGCCAAACCGCTCCATTACGCAGGCTTCAGCCTGGACGAGGAATCGTGACAACCGTCGCGCGCGCCCCGGCATTAAGAATGGATTAGTCATTTTCTGCTTCCCTGGGTTGATACGGCCCATGGAGGTTTTTAGATGTCTCGCTCCGCCCAACCCCGTCGATTGATGGCGCCCATCTCCTTCCGGATATGGCACCGGCTTGCGATTGGCTTCTCCTTGATGCTGGCCATGATCGTGGGACTGGGCATCACGGCTGCCCGCAATGTGGCATCCACGGCGGAAGCGAGCGCGCTGATGTTTAAACATCCGTTCACGGTGACCAGCAGCCTGGCCGCCGCGCGATATGCCGCTTATTCGCTGACCGACATGGTTCACAATGCCGCCACCGACAAGACCGTGCAGGTGGACATGGCGGCCAAATCCCAGTTGGTGCGGGAACTGCAAAGCGCGGTCGACACCGGCGTGACGGCATATCTAGGCCCGAAGGCAGATGGTCAGGCTGTGCGAGACGCAGTCACCCCCTTCCTTGCCGCTGTGGACCATGCGGCAAGCCTGGTCGCCCAAGGCAAGCGGGAGGACGCGCAACGCTTCATCGCCGCCGACCTTGTGCCTCTTGCGAAAGCGGAGACACAATCCCTCACGAAAGTGCTCGTGTTCGCCACCAACAAGGCGGGCGAATTCGCCGCCCGCAGCCAGACGACCGCCGACAACACCGTTCAGATGACCTGGATCACGACCGGCGTTGCGCTCGTCGTCGGCCTGCTGGTCACCTTCCTCACCGCCCGCGGTATCACCCGCCCGCTCGGTCTTTTGCGGGCCGACATGAGCAAACTCGCCGACGGCGACCGGACGATCGAGGTCCGGGAGGCCGCCCGACGCGACGAGATCGGCGAAATGGGCAAGACCTTGGTGGTTCTTCGAGAAAATCTGGCGGCGGCGGACGCGGCCCAGGTGCAACAGGCCGAAGAGCGGGAGCACAGTGAACAGGAAAAGACCGCCGCGATGGTAAATATGGCGGACACGATCGAGACGGAGACGGTGGCCGCTCTCAACAATGTCAGCAAACGTGCCGCCGAAATGAAAGACACCGCGGACGGCATGAGCGCACGTGCCGAAAGCACCAATCGATCTGCCCAGGCCGCCGCGGAAGCCGCCGCGGAAGCCCTGTCCACCGTCCAGACGGTTGCCAGTGCGGCCGAGGAACTCGCGGCCTCGATCCGTGAGATCAGCGGCCAGATGCACCAGTCGACCGCTCTGGTCAGTCGAGCGGTGACCGCCGGGGGTGAGGCTCGTGGTACGATCGAAGCCCTGAACGAAACCGTCATGCGCATCGGCGCCGTCGCCGACATGATCGGCGAGATCGCCGCCAAGACCAATCTGCTGGCGCTGAATGCGACGATCGAGGCGGCTCGCGCTGGGGATGCCGGCAAGGGTTTTGCCGTGGTCGCATCGGAGGTCAAGCAACTGGCGGCGCAAACCGCTCGTTCGACCGGCGAAATCTCCCAGCATATCAATGAGGTCCGGGCCGCCACCAACGCGTCTGTAGAAGCCGTCGGTCGCATCGAGGAAACCATCACCCAGATCAATGCCGTCGCTGGATCGATCGCCGCCGCGGTGGAAGAGCAAGGGGCGGCAACGGCGGAGATTGCCCGCACCGTGGCTCAGACAGCCGAGGCCGCCAACGCGGTCACCACACGGATCCAGGACGTGTCCAACGAAGCGAAGGGGACAGGCGCTGATGCCGCGCATGTCCATGACACGGCCGCGAACCTCGCAAGTTCCGTATCCGATCTGAAGCACGCGCTGGTCCGGGTGGTACGGACATCCAGCGAGGATGTCGATCGCCGGCATGCAGACCGGTTCGAGGTCGATCTGCCCTGCCACCTGACCTTCGGGGCCGAATTGCGGGTCGCGCGGCTGGTTGACATCTCAACCGGCGGTGCCGCGATCAGGGATGGCGGCACGATGGTGCCGAACACGCGCGGCAAGCTGCGGATGGCGGGCGTGGGATTTGAACTGCCGTTCATCTCGCGTGAGTCCGATGACGACTTGTTGCACGTCGCCTTCGAGCTCGAGGCGGACATGGCGGAGAAATTCTCCGCGATCCCCGAACGTCTGGCGATGCGCGCGGCGGCCTGAACCGGCAGCGCCGGTGAGTTTCGGTTCTTGCATCGGTGACAGGTGACCAAAATGTCCCAAGTCAATCTGTTCGCCGCCCCGCAGCGGCTGCGTCGTTTGCAGATCGAGATCACCACCGGCTGCAACCTGCGCTGCGTGGGCTGCCAGCGCACGATCGGGATGGCGGCCGGCGCCTGGCGTAACGCCCACATGCCAGCGCAACGTTTCGACGCCGTGATCGCGAACGCGCCGCCAGCCGATGCCATTGTCCTGCAAGGCATTGGCGAGCCAACCCTGCATCCAAAGCTGCCCGAGCTTGTCGCGGCCGCGCGGGCGACCGAAAAATTCGGGGTCATCAGCTTCAACACCAATGCCCTGGCACGGGAGATCGACTACTATCGTCATTTGCGCCAGATCGGGCTGAACCATATCAGCGTCTCGGTCGACAGCCTTGATCCGGTCACGGCCGAAGCGTTGCGCGCTGGCACGGACACTCAGGAATTGCGTGCGGCCATCCCGGCCCTGCTTGAATTGTTCAGCGGGCTGACCCTGTCCATCGTGCTCAGCCGGCGCAATATCGCCGAACTGCCCGAGCTTCTGACGACCCTGCATGGTCTGGGCGGTCGGGTGATCGAAATCCAGCCGCTGGTCAGTTATGCTCCGTCCGTCGAGGCCATGGCCCTGGACCGCACCGAACTCCGCGCCGCGGCCGCGACGATCGCCGCCATGCGCCAGCGCCTGCCGGATCTGACCTTGCTGCCGGCCGCCGCCCTGACCCCGGATGGCAGCCGCTGCCGCCGGCCATTCCGCGCGGCCTATGTCACGGTCGGTGGTTTCCTCACGCCCTGTTGCCTGACCAACGACCCCGACCTGTTCGGAGGTGTCAACCTGGCCGAGGTCTCGTTCCAGCAGGCCTGGCACACGCCGGGGGTCCGGCGCTTCCTGGAGTCGTATTTCGACGCGGAACCGGAAATCTGCCGCGGCTGCGCGTTCAATCCATCCGGCGCCACGGCTCCCGCCCAGGTCGTGGTGGCCGAGGCGCAGCGTCGGCAGCAGGCGGGCGACCTGGATCGGGCGGAAGTCGGCTACCGCGCCGCCCTGGACGCGGCGAAATCGGGGGAGGCGTTGCAAGGTCTCGGCCTGGCGCGGTTCCAGCGCGGGGATGCGGCGGGTGCGTTGTCGTTGCTGCAGGCGGCGGAGGCGCTGGCCCCCACGCCTCGCCTCACCCACAACATCGCGACCGTCATGGCCACGCTCGGTCGAGTTGGCGAAGCGACAGAGTTGCAACGCCGGAATGTCACCCAGCATCCGGAGTATGTGGCTTCCTACCACGCGTTGTCGGCGCTGCTGGAGGCGTCCGGGGATCGCGGCGGAGCGGCCGGTGTGGCGCTATCACTGGCGGAACGGGCCATTCCGGGCGGGCAGGAGGCGATCATCGACGCGGCCGTGGGGCGAGCCGCCGAACTGTACCCCGAACATACGGCCTTGGTGCGTGTGGCCAACCGGTTGCGCATTGCCGGGCACCAGACCCACGCACTGCGTTTGCTGGATGCGCGCCTGTCGCTCGATCCCGCCGATCTTGGTGCACGCCTGTCACGGGCCATGGCGCGCCTGGCGGTCGTGCATGGGTCAGAGGCGGAAATCGAGGAACGCCGCGCAGCATACGCGGCGGAGATCGGGGCATTGGAAGGTCTGGTGGCGCGGGCGGACGCGGCGGCGCTGGTGACGGGCGCGGAGCAGGTGGGGACCGCGAAGCCGTTCTTTCTCGCGTATCAGGGCCACGATGACCGGGCGCTCCAGGCAGTCTATGGCGGGATCCTCAGTCGCATGATGGAAGCGCGTGAGCGAGGCTTGCGCCTTCCGGTCCCGGTACGCCGGCCCGGCCGCATCAGGGTCGGGTTTGCCACCGCGTATATGCACTTGCACTCGATCTCGAAACTGTTCGGCGGCTGGGTCCGGCATCTGGATCGGGATCGGTTCGAAACCGTGCTGTATCATCTGGGTGAGGGGCAGGACGCGATGAGCGCCGATCTCGCCCGCCACGCCGCACGGTTCCATGTCGGACCGGCGGACGAACAGGAATGGGTGCGCCGGATCGCGGGCGATGCGCTGGATGTCCTGATCTATCCGGAGATCGGCATGCATCCCACTGCCGTCCGCCTGGCCTGTCTGCGCCTGGCGACGGTGCAGTGCGTCGCGTGGGGACATCCCGTCACCACGGGCCTGCGGACCATGGATTACTTCCTGTCCAGCGCCTTGATGGAGCCGGAGGATGGCGACGGCCACTACACCGAACGGCTGATCCGTCTGCCCAATCTTTCCATCCACTACGAACCCTTGCCCGATCACACCGATCACACCGGACGCATCACACGGTCTGCACTCGGTTTGGCGGACGATGCGGTTGTCTATGTCTGCTGCCAGTCGCTGTTCAAATACCATCCGCGTGACGATCGGGTCCTGGTGGCGATCGCCGGCCGGGTTGCCGCTGCTCGGTTCCTGTTCATCGGCGATCCCCGGAGCGATCCTAACGCTCGCCGGCTCCTGGCCCGACTGAGTGCTGCATTCACCGCGTCCGGTCTCGACCCCGCACGCCATCTTCTGTTCGTTCCGCCGGTCGATGCGTCGGACTTCTTCTCCCTGTTGGGCACGGGCGATGTCTATCTGGACAGCATCGGCTGGTCCGGTGGGAACACGACATTGGAGGCAGTGACCTGCGGGCTGCCCATCGTCACCTTGCGCGGCCCATTGATGCGCAGCCGGCATAGCGCCGCGATCCTGACCAGGGTCGGTGCCCCGGACTGCATTGCTGATACGATAGACGATTATGTGCGCCTCGCGGTGGCGCTCAGCGACCCCGAGGCGCGCAGTCGAGCGGGGGCGGTGATTCGGGAAGGCCGGACCAGGCTGTTCGGTGATCTTGCGCCGATACGGGCACTGGAAGCGTTTCTGTCGGATGCCGTTGCCGAGGCATCCAATCCGGGGCGCGCGGCGGCCTGAGCGGACACCGGGCTTGTCGCGGTGTCATGAACGATCTAGCCCCGGCTCCCCTTCCCCACTCGGCGAAGCACGGGGCGCCCGGTCGAGACTGACAACAACGGCCGGGGCCGCGACATATTGGTGCCGCGGCCCGGTTGTCCTGATTCAGCCAAAGTTCAGCTTCAGGCCCGGCTCGGGCCACTGCATCACCCCGAGGCGTCCGGTGTCCGACAGCGTGATATAGGCCGTCTTCATGTCCGGCCCGCCGAAGCAGATATTCGTCGGATACGTGTCCGGCATCTTCACCGCCCGCACCACATCTCCGGTGGGTGAAAATTCGGTGATATATCCGGTGGTCAAGGTCGCGACCGCGATATTGCCGTTCGCCATGACGGCCAGGCTGTCGAAGCGCGCATTGCCCGGCAGGCCGGCGATGCAGCGTCCGCTATGCGGGTGGAACGGTGCCGGCTTGCGCAGAACGCCGGGCCCCTCGACATCGAATGCCCACAGACGAGCCCCCTCGGTATCGGCGGCATACAGGATCTTGCCGTCCGGGGAGAGACCGCAGCCGTTCGGGCTGAGGATCGGAAACGCCAGTTCAACGATCTTCGAGCCGTCCGGCAGGGCGTAATACAGACCGCCATGATCGCGATGGCGGGCATAGCGCTTGCCCAGATCGGTGAAATAGAACCCGCCATGCACGTCGAACACCAGATCGTTGGGCGCCGACAGCTTGTTGCCGTTGCACTCGGTGTACAGCGTCTTGCATTCACCCGTTTTCGGGTCGATCCGCTGGACGTAGCCGAACTTGTAGTCGGGGTGCGGGCCTTGGCCCATGGACGTGCCCTCGACATAGCGGCTGCCGCCGTTGTTGCAGAGGTAGAAGGCGCCGTCCGGGCCGATCGCCAACCCGTTGGGGCCGCCGCCGGTAGCCGAGAAGACGCTGACCTTGCCGTCGGCGGTCACGCGGGAGCATTGGTTGTTGCGGATTTCCGTCAGGACGACGGAGCCGTCCGCGCAGGCCACGGGGCCTTCGGGAAAGCCGAGGCCGGTCGCCAGAATTGTCACGTCGCTCATGGATGCGTTTCTCCCTCCGATGGGTCGATCGGTTGCATGGGTATCGTCGCTGGTCCGTGGGTGGCGTCAAGGGTGCGTCGGTCGCGCGCTATCCCATCCTCCGTAAGTCCAACGTCCGAGGATGCTCCCGCGATCGGGCCATCCCCGGTGCTTCCCGCGGTCCTGCCATCGAACCCGGCGTATGCCCGAACGGGAAGAATCGTGCCCGCCGGCGTGCTTCGGCCTCATTCGCATTGACCGGGAAGGTGTCGTAGCTACGCCCGCCCGGGTGGGAGACGTGATAGGTCAGGCCGCCCAATGTGCGCCCGTTCCAGCGATCGAACACGTCGAACACCAGCGGCACATGCGGCTTGATCGTCGGATGCAGCGCGCTCGGCGGATTCCATGCCTTGAAGCGCACGCCACCGACATACTCACCCTGCCGATCCGTGCCGGTCAGCGGCACCGCCACGCCGTTGCAGGTCAGGGCGAAGCGTTCGTCCACCCAGCCCGACACGCGTGCCTGCACCCGCTCCACCGAGCTGTCCACGTAGCGGACGGTCGCGCCGCCCGCCGGCTCCTCCCCCATCACATGCCAGGGTTCCAGGGCGTTGCGCAGCTCCAGTTCCATGTCATGCACCGCGACCGAGCCGATATGCGGGAAGCGGAATGCCAAATGCGGCGCGAACCAGTCGGGATCGAGCGGGAAGCCGAGGCCCGACAATTCCTCCAGCACATCGCGGAAATCCTGCTCGACGAAATGCGGCAGCATGAAATCGTCATGCACCCGCGTGCCCCAATGGATCAACCGCCGCTCATACGGCGCCTGCCAGAAGGCCGCGACGGCCGACCGCATCAGCAGCATCTGGGCGGCCGACATCTGTGCGTGCGGAGGCATTTCCAGCGCCCGGAACTCAACCAGCCCGCGCCGGCCGGAGGCGCTTTCCGGGGCGTACATCTTGTCGATGCAGAACTCGGTGCGGTGCGTGTTACCGGTCATATCCGTCAGGATGTTGCGGAACAGCCGGTCGGTGATCCAGGGCGCCACCGGTTCTTTCGCCCGTATCTGCGAGAACGCGATTTCCAGTTCGGCCAGGCTGTCCTGGCGCGCCTCATCGACGCGCGGATGCTGGCTGGTCGGGCCGATGAACTGGCCGCTGAACAAAAAGGACAGGCTGGGATGGTTGTGCCAGAAGCCCAGCAGCGATTTCAGCAGGTCGGGGCGGCGGAGGAAGGGCGAATCCTCGGCCCGCGCGGCGCCCATCACCACGTGGTTGCCGCCCCCGGTGCCGACATGGCGGCCATCGAGGTTGAATTTTTCCGTGGCCAGACCGACTAGGCGCGCTTCTTCGTAAAGCTGCTCGGTCAAGTTGATCTGTTCGTTCCAGTTCGATGCGGGGTGGATGTTGACCTCGATCACGCCGGGGTCCGGGGTGACGGAGAAATGCAACAACCGGTCGTCTTCCGGCGGCAAATAGCCTTCCAGCACGATCTTGCGGCCGGTTTCGGCGGCGGTTTCTTCCACGGCCGCGGTCAGGGTCAGCCAGTCCTCGGCCGCGAACAGAGGCGGGAAGAAGACATGCAGCAGACCGCCACGCGATTCGACCGCCAACGCGGTGCGCACCACACCGGGCTCGCCGCGGCCGACCACCGGGGTTTCCTGCGGCATCGGACGGAAATTCTCGATGCCCGATACCACGGGCGAAGGGTCCGCCTGACGCAGGGCCTGACGGGTTGGCAGTCTTTCATGGGGCGCAAAGGGATCCGGCTCGAAATCCGTCTCCGCCAGCGCCGGGTCGACCCAGGGCAGGCCATCCAGCGGCAGGCGCAGCCCGATCGGGCTGTCACCGGGGATCAGGAACATCTCCTTTGCGCGGAAATACCATTGTCCGGTCTGCCACCGTCGCGTGCCGCCCTCGATCACCCGGCGCAGCGGCAGGACGCTGCCCACGGAACTCGCCAGGCCTTGCGCGAAGACGCGGGCGAGGCGGTCGCGCTCGATCGGGTCCCGCAGTTTGGCGTCCTCGGTCAGCACGTTGGCGGGCAGCCGGTGTTCTTTCCACAGGTAATAGTGAATGTCCTCATAGGCGGGGATGATCGCCGAGGGCGGGACTTGCAGCCGTTCGGCTAGACGAGCGGTAAAATCAGCGGCATCGGTGGCGGTCGCGGTGTCCCGGTCGTCGTCCGAGGCTAGCAGCGCCGCGTCCTGCCAGACCGGCTCGCCATCCGCGCGCCAGTGGCAATACAGTGCCCAGCGCGGCAGTTGCTCGCCTGGATATTGCTTGCCCATGGCGTGTTGCAGCGCCGCCCCTGGCGCCCAGCGGGCCATCAGGCGCCGGATCAGGCGCCCGGCATAGGCGCGTTTGGTGGGACCCAACGCGTCGGTATTCCATTCGGGGGAGTCGATGTCGGTGGCGGAGACGAAGGTTGGCTCGCCGCCCATGGTCAGCCGCACCTCGCCGCGGGCCAGAGCCTGATCGACGACCTCCCCGCGTGCGCGGATCGCCTGCCATTGTGCGTCGCTGTAGGGTTTGGTGACGCGCGGGGTTTCGCGGATGCGGCGCACCGACATGGCGAAGTCGAACGCGACCTCGGCTTCTTCCACCATTCCGGTGATAGCCGCGGCCGAGATCGGGTCCGGGCTGGCCGCGAGGGGAATATGGCCCTCGCCGCAGAACAGGCCGGAGGTTGCATCCAGGCCGACCCAGCCAGCGCCGGGCAGGTAGACCTCGGCCCAGGCATGCAGATCGGTGAAGTCGGCTTCCGGGCCGAGCGGGCCTTCCAGCGGTTTCACGTCGGGAGCCAGTTGGATCAGGTAGCCAGAGACGAACCGAGCCGCGAAGCCCAGATGGCGCAGCACCTGCACCAGCAACCAGGCCGAATCGCGGCAGGACCCCTTCCCGGCCTGCAACGTTTCGTCCGGCGTCAGGACACCGGGTTCCATGCGGACGATATAGGCCACCCGCTGCTGCACATGCTGATTGAGATAGACCAGCATATCGACGGTACGTTGTTCGTCCCGGCTAAGTCCGGCCAGGAACCCGGTCAGGAGCGGACCGGTGTCGTCGATGCGGCGGAACGGTGCCAGTTCCTGGTCCAACACATGGTCGTAGGTGAAGGGGAAGGTCTCCGCCTCCGGTTCCAGGAAGAAGTCGAACGGATTGACCGTGACCATGTCGGCGACAAGGTCGACGGTGACGACGAACCGGTCGACCTTTTCCGGGAAAACGACCCGCGCCAGGTGATTGCCCTGCGGGTCCTGCTGCCAGTTGATGAAATGCGGCTGCGGCTCGACCTTCAATGTGTAGGCCAGGATCGACGTGCGCGCGTGTGGCGCCGGACGCAGACGTATGGTCTGCGGCCCGAGCGCGACCAGCCGGTCATAATGATAGGATGTGCGATGGGTCAGGGCGACGTGCAGCGGCATATTTGGCTCGCGATTTGTATGGATGGCCTATGGTGCGCTGCACCAAGATTGAACGCAATTGGGCATGTGCCTTGTAGGTCCTGGTGGGGCGGCTGGATGTGATTCGCCAAGGCTGGCCCCAGTCAGGATGGCCCGAGTCAGGGTGGCCCGCGTCAATGTGGCCCGCGTCAATGTGGCCCGACCCAGGCTGGCCCGACCCAGGCCGATTTGCTATCAGGCCGGCATGCCCAAGTCCCATCCAGACCCGTTCGCAGCCCTTGAGCCCGCTCGGCCGAAGCTTGAGCCGTATATCATCGACGGGGTACGGGCCCACCTGCACCAGCGGCTGGCCTTGGTGAAGGCGGCGGAGGCGACGCCGTGGACGGATATGCTGACCATCATCGAGGAAGATAACGGCGTCCGGTTCAAAAAGGACCTGTTGCCCCCGGAAGAAGGCGAAGCGCTGTGGGCGGCGTTCGACGTCGAGATGGACCGGCTGTATGCCATCATGAACGAAGGGCTGGACCTGGACGAACTATACAAGGAATACGACACCAAACCGCGCCACTTGGCTGAGCCTGTCACCGGCCTCAGCCACACCGGTTGCGATGCCCCGTGACGGGAGCGCGTTTCCAGTCGGCCCGGTGCCGGGATAGGTATCGACCGCGGCGGTTCCAACCGACACACCCCGCCCCCTCGACCGCGCGCCGATGATCGAATAACGTGGCGAGGTAGCCGTCCCGGCGCAGTGCCTCCGGACCGGGGGGACGACCCAGGGGGCGCGATCCAAGGGGGCGACCCAAGGGGACGACAACGTAGGTTTATCGGGAGCGATGATGTCAAATCTCAGCTATGCCGCACCCACATCGGTGGATGACGCGGTCAAACTGCTGGCCGGAGCCTCCGGTCTGGCGAAGGTCCTATCCGGCGGAACCGATCTTCTGGTGCAGATGCGCTCGGGCCGGTTGAAGCCGGACCTGATCGTGGACACTAAGAAGATTCCGGGGATCATCGGTATCCGTGAGGAAAACGGCGGCTTCGTCATCGGCGCCGGAACCCCCGGCGCCGTGGTCGAGGCGCATGCCGGTCTGAACAAGGCATGGCCTGGTTTGGTGGAGGCGCTGGACCTGATTGGCTCCACCCAGGTGCAGGGGCGCTGCTCCCTGGCTGGAAACCTGTGCAATGCCTCCCCGGCCGCCGATAGCGTGCCGGCCCTGTATGCAGCCGGCGCCATCGCCGTGGTGGTAGGCAGCAAGGGCAAGCGCGAAGTGCCGGTCGAGCAGATCCCGACCGGTCCCGGCCGCACCTCGCTGGCGAAGGATGAGTTCATCCTGGAATTCAAGCTGCCGGCCCGCCCGGCGCGGTCGTCTGACGCCTATCTGCGGTTCATTCCCCGCACGGAAATGGACATCGCGGTGGTCGGCTGCGGCATCAGCGTGACCCTGGACGCCGCGGGCGTTTGCACCGCGGCGCGCGTGTCGCTGGGCGCGGTCGCTCCGACCGTCCTGCTGGTCCAGCCGGCGGCAGCCGCGCTGATCGGCCATACGCTGGACGCCGACACACTCGCGAAACTCGACACGGCCGCGCAGGCGGCTTGCAAGCCGATCAACGACAAGCGCGGCACGATTGAATACCGCACCAAGATCGCCGGGGTTCTGGCGCGTCGGGTGGCGGCGATCGCATTCGATCGCGCAGCGGGCAAATCAACCGGAAAGGCTCACTGAGACATGGCCAAGCAATACGTTTCCGCCACGATCAACGGCGAACAGTCCGAGTTCCTGTGCGAGACGCAGCAGAGCATGCTCGATGTGCTGCGCGACGTCATCGGACTGACGGGTGCCAAGGAAGGCTGCGGCTCGGGTGACTGCGGCGCGTGCAGCATCATCCTGGACGGCCGCCTCGTCTGCTCCTGCCTGATGCTCGGTGTCGAAGCCAATGGCGCCACGATCACCACGATCGAGGGCATTGCCCAGGGCGACCACCTGCACCCGATCCAGCAGAAGTTCCTGGAGCATGCCGCGCTGCAATGCGGCTTTTGCACCCCGGGGCTGATCGTCGCCACCAAGGCCTTGTTGGATGAGAACCCCAACCCAACTGAAACCGAGGCGCGCTACTGGCTGGCCGGAAACCTGTGCCGGTGCACCGGCTACGACAAGGTGATCCGCGCCGTGATGGATGCCGCTGCTGTCATGCGAGGGGAAGCCACCTGATGAATTACATCGATTCAAAACTGAAGGTTGTCGGCACGCGTCCGCTCCGGCCCGATGGCGTGGACAAGGTCACCGGGCGAGCCCTGTATTCGGCCGACACCCGCGTCGCCGGGATGCTGTGGGGCAAGATCCTGCGCTCCCCGCACGCGCATGCCCGCATCGTGAAGATCGACACCAGCAAGGCGGCTGCCATGCCCGGTGTGTACGCGGTGTGTTCCGCCGCCGATTTCCCGGACATCGCCTCGGAAGAGGCGTTCGTCGGCGAAGGCCCGATGAACTTCCGCGACTTGGCGATGAACGTGATGGCGCGTGGCAAGGCCCTGTATGAAGGCCACGCCGTCGCCGCCGTCGCGGCCAGCACCCCGGCTGTCGCCGACGCGGCGCTGGCGGCGATCGAGGTGACCTACGAAGTGCTGCCCCATGTCATCGACGTGGAAGAGGCGATGGAAGCCGGCGCGCCGGTGCTGCACGACGACATGTTCACCTCGGGCGTCGATCCGAAGCCCACCAAGCCGTCGAACATCGCCAAGGTGGTGAAGTTCAAGAAGGGCGACGTGGATGCCGGTTTCGCGGCCGCCGATGTGATCATCGAAGACGACTACACCACGCAGCCGGTGCATCAGGCCTATATCGAGCCACACGCGTGCCTCGCGACCTGCGCGGCCGACGGTCAGGTCACGATCCACGCCTCCAGCCAGGGTCACTTCATGATCCGGGCCTACACCGCCAAGCTGCTGGGCATGGATATGTCCAACATCCGGGTGAACCCGGCGGAAATCGGTGGCGGATTCGGCGGCAAGACGCTGATCTACATCGAACCCGTCGCGGTGAAGCTGTCCCAGAAGTCGGGCCGGCCGGTGAAGATCCAGATGTCGCGCGAAGACGTCTTCCGCGGCACCGGTCCCACCTCCGGCGCCAGCGTGAAGGTCAAGCTCGGCGCGAAGAAGGACGGCACCATTGTCGCCGCCCAGACCGTCCTAAAGTTCCAGGCCGGCGCCTTCGCGGGATCGCCGATCAACCCTGGCTGCATGTGCGGCTTCGCGCTGTATGACATCGAGAATATCGACGTCCTCGGCTACGACGTCGTCAGCAACCGCCCGAAGGTCGCCGCCTATCGTGCCCCCGGCGCACCCATCGCCTCCTTCGCGGTGGAAAGCCTGCTCGACGATCTCGCCACCAAGCTGGGCATGGATCCGCTGACCCTGCGTCAGAAGAACATGGCCAAGAACGGCACCAAGACCCATTACGGCCCGACCCACCAGAATATCGGGTTCGAGCAGGTTCTGGCCGCCGCGCAGACGCATCCGCACTGGAAGTCTGCGCTCCCGGCGGGCCAGGGTCGCGGGCTTGCCTGCGGGTTCTGGTTCAACATCGGCGGCGAATCCACCGCGACCGTGCATATCAACGAAGATGGCTCGGTTACGGTTGCCACCGGCAGCCCGGACATTGGCGGCTCTCGCGCCTCCATGGGCATGATGGTCGCGGAAGTGCTCGGGATCGACGTCTCCCGCGTGAAGGCAACGATCGCCGACACCGCCTCGATCGGCTTCACGCACCTGACCGGTGGGTCGCGCGTGACGTTCGCCACCGGCATGGCCGCCACCCAGGCCGCCGAGAAAGTGGTGGATGAGCTGAAGAAGCGCGCCGCGATGATCTGGGAAATCCAGCCCGACGCGGTGGAGTGGAGAGACGGCAAGGCGTTCCCGGCTGGCTCCAACGCCGGTGGGTTCGAACCGTTGGATCTCGCCGAACTGGCGTTGAAGGCCGCCCGCACGGGTGGTCCGGTGAACGCGGAAGTGTCGGTGAACGCGCAGGGTGCGGGTGCGGGCTTCGGCGCGCATATCTGCGACGTGTCGGTCGACAAGGAAACCGGCCACGTGACGATCGAGCGCTATACGGCCATCCAGGATGTCGGCAAGGCGATCCACCCGAGCTACGTGGAAGGCCAGATCCAGGGCGGCGCGGCGCAGGGCATCGGCTGGGCGTTGAGCGAAGAGTATATCTACAACGACAAGGGTCAGATGGATAATCCGGGCTTCCTGGATTACCGCTGCCCGGTCGCCTCGGACGTGCCGATGATCGAGGCAGTGCTGGTTGAAGTGCCGAACCCGCGCCACCCGTTCGGCGTCCGCGGCGTCGGCGAAGTGCCGATCGTGCCCCCAATGGCGGCGGTTGCCAACGCGATCAAGGGCGCCACCGGCCTGCGTATGCCGGACCTGCCCATGTCACCGCCGAAGATCCGCGCCGCCTTCGACGCGGCCGGCTAAATGCCGAAGGTCGTCCTCTCCTCGGGTTCCGGCCCACTGCATCTGACCGGTGGTGTGACGGAGTTTGAGGTTGAGGCGACCAACTTCCGCAGGCTTGTCCTTGAACTGGAACAGCGGTTCCCGGGCCTGGGCAAGCAGGTGGAGGAGGGTATGGCCGTCGCGATCGACGGCGAGATTTTCCAGGATGCCTATTCGGCTCAGTTGAGGCCGGGTAGCGAGATCGTGCTGATTCCCAAGATCGGCGGCGGCTGATCCAATCAGGCCGCAACGACTGGCGTGGACGGCCGCCCGATGGGGCCGTTCCGTCGGGCCGGCAGGACTGGGATGTTCATCTCCAGGGCATGACCCTGCTTCGCCACCTCACAGCTCAGTCGGCCGTGGCTGCCAAGCGAGCCGGCGGGCGTGGCAGGGCTCGCCCGTGAGCGCGACGATGTCGTGACTGCCAAGCAAGCTTCGCGCCTATCCCATCGGGTTGACGTCAACCTGACACCAGCAGCCCCAACCATTGACCGATGCGGCACGACCGGTTGTCCGTTATGGTCGGGCTTGACCCGACCATCCCAGGCTGCACAGACCATTGTACTTACTCACGAAAATGAACGACGGCGCGGGCTGCGTTGCTCGGTTCAAGTACGACCAAGACGACCGGAAGCGGCCCGACCAGGAGTCCATGGTTGCGAGGATTGGTGTAATGATTCTGTCAAAATCGTATCTGCATCAATCGAATATCGGAAGCGCGGCTCACACCGGTTGCGTCAAGGTTCATTTATCAATCCATGGGAGCATAGCCGTGCCTATGGCATCCCGTGTCGGTACCGGATAGACAGGGTCGCATGCCAAGCCGTTCCGAATCGCGCCGCCCGACCGTCCTGCTCTACGACTGGGATAATACGCTGGTGGATGCGTGGGCGGGCATTACCGCCGCGCTCAACGCGACCTTCACGGCGTTTTCCCTGCCGCTTTGGACGGTCCAGGACACGCGCCATCGCGTGCGGGTGTCCCTGCGGGAAAGCTTCCCCGTCATGTTTGGCGACCAGTGGGAGCGGGCGCGCGACATTTTCTATGCCACGCTGACCGAGGGCCATCTGGACAACGTCACACCCATGCCCGGCGCCGTGGAGGCGCTGACAGCGGGTGCCGGTTGGACCCAGGGGGTCGTGTCCAACAAAGCCGGCACGTTCCTCCGTAAGGAGGTGACCCATCTGGGATGGGACCCGCATTTCGGTGCGGTTGTCGGCGCGGGCGACGCGCATGCCGACAAGCCGGACCCGGCCCCGATCCTGCTGGCCTTGCAGAGGCTGGGCTGTCCCGCCGACATGACGGTGTGGTACATGGGAGACACCGCGCTCGATATGCAGGCAGCGCGGGCGGCCGGCGTGTGCGCAATCCTGATCGGCGATGCAACGCATGACGGGGGCGTTGAACAAGCGGCTCCGGATATCCATTTCCCGTCTGCGCGCCATTTCGCCTCACGGCTTCGTGAACTCGAGTAAGGGATACGCGCTGATACAACGCCAATGCCGGCGGCCGTGCCACGACCCGTCGGGCCTAAATCACTGTACCGAAAAGAAGAAGGATCGCGAACGTGGCCAATGAGAAGTCGCAAAACGTTCAGGACGTGTTCCTGAACCACGTGCGAAAAAACAAAACACCTGTCACGGTGTTCCTTGTGAACGGTGTCAAACTCCAGGGGATCATCACTTGGTTTGACAATTTTTCCGTTCTGCTCCGACGGGATGGGCACACCCAACTCGTCTACAAGCATGCGATCAGCACCGTCATGCCGGGCGCGCCCATCCAGTTGTTCGATGGCGTCCGCACCGAGGGTACCACGCTGACAGTGCCGGCCAGGGAACTGGCTCCCGCTGGTGGCGGGGGGTAGGTGACGCGGCAGCCCGCCCGCCGGCTTCCGTCGGGGTGAATTGATGGACACTGCGACGGGCCCGGTTCGGGCCGCGGTGGTGATGCCTTGGGAAAAGACCGGGCACGCCGCTGAACAACCGCGCGCCGCCGAGGCACGGCTGGCCGAAGCCATCGGTCTGACCGCCTCGATCGGCTTGGTTGTGGTGCACAGCGCCATCATCCCCCTGCGAATGCGCCGCCCCAGCACATTGTTGGGGGAGGGGCAGGTCGCCACACAGGGCGAGATCATCGAGGAGAAAGACGTCACGGTGGTGATCGTCGACTCCACCTTGTCGCCGGTACAGCAGCGGAACCTGGAACGCGCCTGGGGCTGCAAGGTCATCGACCGAACCGGCCTGATCCTGGATATCTTCGGCGAACGCGCCGCGACGCGCGAAGGCACGTTGCAGGTCGAGCTCGCGCATCTGGGCTATCAGCGATCCCGGCTGGTGCGGTCCTGGACCCATCTTGAGCGTCAGCGCGGCGGTTTCGGCTTCCTCGGCGGACCCGGTGAAACTCAGATCGAAGCCGACCGAAGGTTGATCGATGAACGCCTGGTGCGGCTGAAGAAGGAACTGGAGCAGGTCCGGCGTACCCGCGGCCTCCACCGCTCCGCGCGCCGGCGGGTGCCGTTTCCGGTGGTGGCGCTGGTCGGCTATACCAATGCCGGAAAATCCACGTTGTTCAATGCCTTGACCGGCGCCGAGGTGACCGCGAAAGACCAGTTGTTCGCGACCTTGGACCCGACGATGCGCGGTCTGCGGCTGCCGTCCGGCCGCCAGGTAATCCTGTCGGACACCGTCGGCTTCATCAGCGAATTGCCGCACGAGTTGGTGGCGGCATTTCGCGCGACATTGGAAGAAGTGGCGGAGGCCGACATCATCCTGCATGTCCGTGACGCCGCCCATCCCGACACCCTGGCGCAGCGTGGCGATGTCGAGGCGGTGCTGGATGACATGGTCAACGATGAAACGCTCGACTCGAACTGGCGGGACCGCACGATCGAGGTCCTGAACAAGGCCGATCTGCTGGGTGGCATCGCCGAGGTTCCGGTCCGGCCTGGCGCCGTCGCGGTCTCCGCGATAACCGGCGATGGGTTGGCGGCGCTGAAGGCGGCGATCGATCTGCGCGTCTCCGAGGGCATGGAGACGGCCGATTACGATATCCGTCCCGATGACGGGGCCAGCCTCGCGTGGCTCTATGAGCACGGCGAAGTGGTTGATCGGCAGGACGACGACACCGCCGTGCACGTGAAGGTCCGCTTGCATCCTGCCGATCGCACGCGGTTCGAGCGGCGGGCATGAGGCTTTCGACCTCCCAGCTCGCGACCATTGCAACCCTGATGCGCGATACGGCCCGTCAGGAAATCCTGCCGCGGTTCCGCAATCTGACGGATGGCGCGGTGCGGATGAAGACCGGTCCGCTCGATCTGGTCACGGAGGCCGATGAAGCGGCGGAGGTGCTCATCACCGCGGGCCTGCGACGCGAATTCCCCGGCTGTGTCGTGGTGGGCGAGGAAGCCGCCAGCGACAATCCCGCGCTTTTGAAGGATCTGACCGGCGCCGATCTGGCGTTCGTTGTCGATCCGGTCGACGGGACGGCCAATTTCGCGTCCGGCCTGGCATTGTTCGGCGTGATGGTCGCGGCCATTTCCCATGGCGCGGTGATTGCCGCCGCGATCCATGATCCAATCGGCGATGACACGGCATTGGCGTTGCGGGGAGAGGGCGCCTGGATCGAAACCCCGGATGGGCGCCGGCGCGATCTGCGCGTGGCGCCACCCGCCCCGGTTTCGGTGATGGCGGGAAATGTGGCCTGGCGGTTCCTGCCGGAGCCGCAACGGTCTCTGGTCTGCTCGAACCTGCCGAAACTGGGTGGGTGCTGGGACTACCGGTGTTCGGCGCATGAATACCGCATGCTCGCCGCCGGCCATTGCCATTTCCTGTTCTTCAACCGGCTGTATCCCTGGGATCACGCGCCAGGTTGGTTGCTGCACCGGGAAGCGGGCGGCTACGCGACGAAATTTGACGAAAAGCCCTACGATCCGACCACGACTGAAGGCGGCATGATCTGCGCGCCGGATCGGGAGTCCTGGTTTGCCATTCGGGAAATCTTGCTGGGTATACCGGCGTAACCGATAGCGACGGCTCTGCCGTTCTGACACGTGGTCACGCTGAGCAGACCGTTACGGCATGTGATACCAGCCTCGGTAAGCGTTGATTCTTGCCGAATGCAGTATTGTCCCGCCAGCAGTTTGTGAAAATCTGAACACCTGCATTACCTGTGAGCGATTATCTCTATGCCGGCGTCTGGTTGGGTGCCATTGCCTGCGCGTAGCGAACTTCAAGGCAATCCAGGCGTGCGGCCAGAAAAGCCCAAGCTTCTTGATTCAAATCAATGTTCGTCACACCCGCAGCGCTATGTTGCGATCAATCCTGGAAGCGAGGTTTGAGATGGGTCGCTTGAGATTGGTTGTGTTCGGACTATTGCTCGCGGTCGCACCCATGGTGGCGCCCGCTGCCTTGGCAGGAGACACCGATCCACTGTTCGTCAATACGACATCGGATGACGGCCACCGTGTCCGCATGGCACTTGTTTTTTCGACAAAACAGTTGGAACGCAAGCACCCGGTCACAATCTTCCTGAATGATCGGGCAGTCTTTATCGGGTCGTCAGCACATACAGGCAAATTCAAGGAACAGCAGGATCTTCTGGTTGGTCTGATGAAGTCTGGAGCAACCGTCCTTATCTGCCCGATGTGTATGGAGCATTATGGTGTCAAGGAAGCCGATCTGCTTCCTGGAATCAAGGTTGGCAATCCCGATGTGACCGGCGCGGCTCTATTCAAGGACAATACAAAGACGCTGACTTGGTAGGAAGGCCGGCATGGCTGCCCCGGGCATGAGGGGCGGATTGTGGGGACGCTCGCCTCAAGCCCGCGCCTGTCGAAGATGGGGCCGACCAATCGGTCAAAGATCGCCGCGGTTGGGTATCAATCCTGTGTCAAAACAATCAGCGGGAGTCGTTTAGCGCTTTCCCGTCACATTGAAACGGCTCTAGCCACGCGCCCAGTCAATGGCAGCGCGCGCCAGGGCGTCGATCGTGTCGATGACGGGTGCCCGCAGATCGGATTGCGGTCCGGCCTGAATGCCTAACGGGATCTCCGTGCAGCCCAGCACCACGGCCGACCCGCCGCGGGTTTGCAGGTCGTTGACCACCTCGGCGAGCGGCGGAAAGGCCTTCGCGACCTGGTTGGCCTTCACCAAGGCGATCGCCGGCGTGACCAACCGGTCCATCTGATCCTGCGACGGAGTGATGCAGTGATAGCCGAACCGGCCCAGCCGATCCTGATAGAGGCGCATGTTGAGGGTGGCCTGGGTCCCCATCAATCCGATCCGCCCACCCATCACGCCGGTGCGGCGCAAATCGGCGACGGCGGCATCGACGATGTGCGGGATCGGCACGCCAGCCGCTTCGGCCATCTCGTCGTACCAGCCATGCGCGGTGTTGCAGGGGATCGCGATCGCGCCACAGCCGGCCTGACGCAACCCGGCGATGCCGCGGAGCAGCCAGGGCAATGGGTCCTCGCCGCCTTGCAGCTTGCCGCGCGTGCGATCGGGCACCCTCGGGTCGGACCACAGCACTGTCGGAATGTGGTCCTGATCCCGTGTCGCGGGAGTCAGCAGGGTCAGCCGCAGCATGAACTGGGCGCTTGCCAGCGGTCCCATCCCGCCCAGCACGCCCAGAATTCGCTCGCGTGTGTGGCTATCGCTCATGCGACGTGTTCTCGCCTCGCAGCCTGGACGACAGTGTCCAGCGCGGACAGGAAGCGGGATCGGTCCTGCTTCGTCAATGGGGCCGGCCCGCCGGTCGCGACACCGATTTCCCGCAGATGGCGGCCGATTTCCCGACCAGCCAAAGCGGATCCGATGTTGTCCGGGGTCCAGAGCTTCCCGGTCGACGACAGAGCGCGGGCTCTTTTCTCCAGGCACCGCGCCGCCAGCGGAATGTCCGATGTCACACAGACATCCGCTGCGGTGATCCGATCCGCGATCCAGTCATCCGCGACGTCGGCGCCCGCGCTAACGGTCACCATCGTCACGTTGGGCCGACCCGTGGGGCGGATCGGCCTGGACCCATTGGAGACGACGAACACTTTCAGGCCCAGCCGGTCGGCGACGCGATAGACTTCGTCGCGCACCGGACAGGCATCACCGTCGATGAAAATATCTGTCATCGCCTTCAGATCGCCGTCAGTCTCAGGCGGCGGACCGCATACCGCGTGAGCGGTTGCCTCCGCCATTTCCGTTGCTGTTGCCGAACCGCTTGCCGCGCTGCGGGGCCGGACCCGAACGCTGTTGTTGGCGAATTGGCGCGGTCTCGGCACCCGGAGGCGCGCTGTTGCCCGACATCGGGATCGGCTCGCGCAACAGACGCTCGATCGCGCGCAAGGTGGAGCGCTCCGACGGGTCGCAGAACGAGATCGCGATGCCCGACGCCCCGGCACGCGCGGTACGGCCGATGCGGTGGACATAGCTTTCCGGTTCGGCGGGCAGGTCGTAGTTGATGACATGCGTCACGCCGGTCACATCGATGCCGCGCGCGGCGATGTCGGTCGCGACCAGCACCCGTGCCCGTCCGGTGCGGAAATCGCCCAAGGCGCGTTCCCGCTGCGACTGGCTCTTGTTGCCGTGCAGCGCATTCACCTGAATGCCGCTGGTCTCCAGATTCTCGGCCACGCGGTTGGCGCCATGCTTGGTACGGGTGAACACGATCACCCGCTGGAAGGCCGGATCGGAGAGCAGGTCGCGCAGGAGCGGCGTCTTGCCGGAGGTCGAGATGTGATAGACTGATTGCTCGATCTTCGGCGTGGTTTCCTCGGCACGGGCAATTTCGACCCGGACCGGATTGCGCAGCATCGAAGCCGCCAGACCGGCCACTTCGGCGGGCATGGTGGCGGAGAACAGCGACGATTGGCGGACCGCGGGCAGGGTCGCGACGATGCGGCGGATGTCCTTGATGAAGCCCAGGTCCAGCATCCGGTCGGCTTCGTCCAGGACGAAGGAACGAACCGCGCCCAGGTTCAGTTCCCGGGTCGAGATCAGGTCGCAGACCCGGCCCGGGGTGCCGACGACGATGTCGGCGCCACGGCGCATGGCTTCCGCCTGGCGGAACCGGCTGGCGCCGCCAATGATGACGACACTGCGCAGGCGGGACCCGGCGGCCAAAGTGCGGATCGTCTCATCGATCTGCAACGCCAATTCGCGGGTGGGTGCCAGGATCACGGCGCGGGTGGAATGCGGTGCCGGGCGGATGTTTTCGGCAGCCAGATGTTGCAGGATCGGCAGCACGAAGGCGGCGGTCTTGCCGGATCCGGTCTGGGCGATGCCCAGCAGGTCGCGGCCATTGAGAAGCGGGGGAACGGCATCAGCCTGAATCGGCGTCGGCGTGGTGAATTTGCGCGCCGCGAGGGCACGCAACAGCGGTTCGGCGAGGCCGAGTGCCGCGAACGTCGGTAATGTCACGAGTATGGTAAGCTCCGAGGCGCCGCCGGTCGCGGGTCCATACCCGACGCAGGAAGCGGCTGCCTAAAGGTCCGCCGCCCAGCGCGATCCGTGGGGACGAACGGTTATATGATCCTGTCCGGGAAGGCACACATCAAGGCGCGCCAATCACGCAGTCGCGGCAGGACAACCGCTATATCGGCTTCCTCGGCCTCCGCTGCAAGGGAAAACGGTGTGACGGATGCGATTCGCACATTGTGTGGAGCGAGCCGGGGTGTAAAGCGAGCCGGGGTGTAAAGCGCGCTGGGGTGTAAAGCGAGCCGGGTGTGAACCGAGCCGGCGATTCGGCATGCAAGGGAAACTGTTCTCGGCACGACGGCCCGTCCTCGCGGGTGTTCGAATGCCAGAGCCGCTTGCCGCTTCCCGTCACTGCGAAACCGCCCGGCGCCCGATGGCCTCGTGGGCCAGCCGCGAGACGAATAGCTGCCGGGTGGGAAACGACATCCAGACCCGCCGGTCGCGCAGGAAATCCTGCCCAACCAGCGCATCCCCGCCGCCAAGATCCGCAGGCAGGATCGGCAGGCGTACGCCGCGATACACGGCGGGACCAATCCGAAGCTCCTGGAATGAATGAATCCGGGCGGTGATGGTGTTGGCACCGACGCCCCGGATGCGAATGACAGCATCGCCGCCACGAGGCTGCAGCGGCAGTCCCATGCGACCGGCCATGGCGGCCCCGATCACGGTCGCCTGCGCGCCGGTGTCCAGCAGGGCCGAACCAGCCACGCCATCGATGGTGAAGGGCACCAGCATGCGATCCCGGCGGACGGAGACGGCCGCGATCGGGACCGCTTCCTCCTCCCACGGCGGATTGGCGATCGCACAGCGCCGTACGCGATACAGGGACAGGTTACCGCCTGGAGCGTCGATATCCAGGTCGAACGCCAGCAGAATGTCGGCACCCAGCAGACCGTCGGCCTGCAAGCCCTCCCCGAACTGGCTGACCGCGAGTCGATCGATCGGCAGACGCACACCGCCCAGTACCAGGGAGTCGACCTGAACGTCCTGGTTTGTGCTGACCCCGCCCACACCACCGGATCGGGTGACATAGCGGGCGTCACGGGTCATCCCGAGCCGTTTGACCGTGGCTTCCGACAGGGTCGTCCGTTCGGCTCCCGTGTCGACGATCAGGTTGGCCCATTGCCCGTTGATCCCCACGGGCACGGTCAGCAGGTTGTGCTGTTTCTGCAGCGGGGCGCGGGCCAGCAGGACAAGATCGCAGTTGTCTATTTGCGGTTGGGCACATCCGGCCAGCAACGCCAGCAACAGGGTCAGCCAGAGAACCGGCCCCTGGACTGACCATCGACGCCATCCACACATCCCGGAACCAGGTGTCGACCGGAGAAAGATCTCCCCCTCCCCTTGTGGGAGGGGGCCGGGGGGAGGGGTTACAAGCAATGTCCGTGCGGGTTCCCCCCTCCCCCCGCCTTGGTCCGCTTCGCGGCCCAAGCCCGCAAGAGGAGGGGGAGATTTTTCTTCGCCGCGGCGATGTGCGAATGCCCCCTGGGCCAACCGCTGGGACGGCCAGCGGGACGACCATTGGGCCGACCTGAGCCGGGATACCTCGTGCATCCAACCTACTCCCCTCGAACCCGGACCGAGGACCGGACGGCCTCGCCGCGCGCGTCCAGCACCGTGATGCGGTAGAATCCGGGTCCTGGCGGATGCCAACCGGCTTCGCGTCGGACGGGTTCGCTCGCCAGGCGGTCGCCGTCAACCAGAAAGGTCAGGGGCCGTTGGCCACCCATCGCGCGGATGGTGACCCGTCCGTCCGCTGACAGAACCGAGCCGGACGGTGGGAACAGCAACCGCAGTCCATCCGCAACCACCGTTTGCGCGCGGGCCGATGGCCGCGATGGCGTTGCCGGCGGTCGCGGCGCGGCTGGCAGCAGATCGAACACCCGCGCCAACACGGGCAGGGCCAGTGTGTATCCGCTCGCCCCACTCAGAGGCGTCCCATCCGGCCGACCGATCCAGACCGCGGCAACGTGGCGCGCATCGAAGCCCAGCGCCCAGGCGTCGCGACCACCCCAGCTTGTGCCCGTCTTCCAGGCAACGCCGGGCGGGCCACCTGCGGGAAACGGACGGGTCAGGACGTCGGCCGTGGCGCGAGCGGCCTCGATTGGCAGGAACGGAGGACCCGTTGGGTCCGCATCGGAAAACAGTCGCAGCATGCCGCCCGATCCGTCCGTGGCCAGCGCGGCATAGAGGCTCGTGGCCTGGCGCAACGTGATCCCGGCCCCACCCAGAGCCAACGGCAGCGCGGGATTGGCACCTCGCGGCAGGATCGGAGTCGCACCGGCCTGTTGCAAGGTCGCGGCAAAACGCAGTGGGCCGATCTGGTCCAGCAACGCCACCGCCGGCAGGTTGAGCGATCGCCGCAACGCCTCCCCCGCCGTTACCGTGCCCGCGAAGCCACGGTCGAAATTCTCCGGGGCGTAACCGCCGAAGCGGCGCGGCAGATCGGGGATCACCGCATCCGGGCCGGTGATGCCGTCGGCAAAGGCCATGGCGTAGATGAATGGCTTCAGCGCCGATCCCGGGGATCGCACGGCACGGGTCAGATCCAGCGCACCCGAGCGGGCCTGGTTCCGCCAGTCCCCCGCCACCATCGCCCGATATTCCCGGGTCGCGGCATCGGCGACCAGCAGCGCCAGCGACGCCCGCTCCGGCAGGCCAGCGACTATCTGCCGCGCCAGCCGCTCCGTCGCGATCTGCAGGCTCAGATCGAGGGTGGTGCGCACCAGCGGTTGGCGCGCCAATCCGGCCATGACCTGCGGGGCATGCCGCGGCAAGGCCAACCGAGACGTTGGGATCGGCGGCGGTTCGGCCTCATCGAACAGGCCCGCCGCGACGCCGACCGCGAGCACCCGATCGCGCACCGCGCTTGCGGCTCGCGGATGGCGATCCGGGCGCAAGGCCTCGGGGCGGCGCGGGATCGCCACCAACAGCGCGGCCTGGGCGGGTTCCAATGCCTCGGGCGGGGTGCCGAACCAGGCCAATGCACCAGCACGAACGCCTTCCAGATTGCCGCCAAACGGTGCCAGGGTCAGCCAGACATCCAGGATACCGGACTGCCCGTAGCGTAGGCGCAGTTGCAGCGCGCGGGCGATCTCGATCAGCTTCGAGCGTATCGTGCGCGGTCGAGGCTCCAGCAAACGTGCAGCCTGCATCGCCAATGTCGACCCGCCCGACACCACTCTCCCATGCCATCCGAATTGCACAGCCGCTCGGCCCAGCGCGATTGGGTCGACGCCGGGGTGGTAGTGGAAGCGGCGGTCCTCCACCGCGATCAGCAGATCCCGCATGACCGGCGAGACGCGCTCGACATCGGTGCGAAAGCGCCAGACGCCGTTTGGCGCCGGCAGCAGCGCGAGCGTGCGGAGATGGCGGTCCTGGATTTCGGTCCCGACGGTGACCAGTCGTGACAGGTTGGGCGGGCATAGCCAGTCCAGCAGCCCACCGATCGCGGCGAGCAGCCAGACAGCCGACAGCAGAGGTGCGAAACAGCGGGGCATGGGGCAGGCCGTTGGGCAGGTCTTGGGGGCGGGTTTTGCGGGCAGGTCGTGGGGGGGCAGGTCGTGACCGCGTGGCGGGAGCACGATAGGTTTACCGCAAAACGCTCAAGGGACCATGATTATGACCGAACCGCTCGTGCTGTCCGCCGATCCGCCCGCCGGGACCCGATTGCTGGTGACCGGAGGCGCCCGCGGGATCGGCCGCGCTGTCGCCGATGCCTATGCCGCTCGCGGCGCCAAGGTTTGCATCCTGGATCGCGATGCGGTGATCGATGCCCCGTCCGGCTGGATCTGCGTCCAGGGGTCCGTCGCCGTGGCCGCGGATATCGAGCACGCGTTCACCGCCATGGATCGCGCCTGGGGTGGCGTGGACGTGGCGCACGCGAATGCCGGGGTCAGCGCCAACAAGCCGACCTTGGAACTGACCGAGGCGGAGTGGCGGCAGGTGCTGGACGTGAACCTGACCGGCGTGTTCCTGACCTGCCAGGCCGCGGGACGGCGGATGGTCGCGGCGGGATCTGGTCTGATCCTGGCGACGAGCAGCATCTATGGGCTGACCGCCGCTCCGAACCGGTCCGCCTACACGGCAACGAAGGGCGCGGTGTCCAATCTGGTGCGGACCCTGGCGACCGAATGGGGCCCGTCCGGTGTGCGGGTGAACGGCATCGCACCCGGCTACGTGCAGACGGATATGATGGAGGGTCTGATCCAGCAGGGCATTCTGGATCGCGCGCCATTGCTGGCCCGGACACCGATGCGTCGGTTCGGCCGACCGGCGGATATTGCCGCGATGGCGTGTTTCCTGGGGTCCCCCGCCGCTTCCTGGATCAATGGCACGATCATGTCGGTGGATGGCGGCTGGATGGCGAATGGGGGGCCGTGAGGCGACGCGCAACACTCGCCTTTGATCGACGTGTCAAGAACCGATCGGCGGGCCGCACCCGCCCCCCGGAGGGGACGTGCGAATCACGGCAGCACGTCCCCTTTGTTCCGCATTCGCAAGCGCACATTCGCAAGTGCACATGCGCAAACGCATCATTCGCGAACGCATCGCTGACAGTGGCGCCCTCAGGCTGCCTGCTGCGACTTTCCGCCAGCACGCCTCGGGGCAGATTTTTCGCCACTCATCGCTTCCGCCATGAGATTTTCTTGTGTGATTTTCGTAAGGCTCAGATCGGTTTCCTTTTCCTCCTTGAGGGTTTCATTCAACAAGGCGGATACGTCCGTCTCGCCGAGGGCGTCCGCCAACGCGATATTCGTGCCATACGCGGAAATTTCGTAATGCTCGATGCGCTGCATGCCGGCAACGATCACGAGATCCATGATCGGGCCTTTTTGCTGTTCCTCGATCCCGTGCTGGGCCTCTTCGACCAGACCCCGCATGGCCTCGCACACCTTGCGCCCTGGGCGCATGCCGAGCTTCTCCATCGCTCGTTCGAGCCGCTCGATCTGGGTTTGCGTCTGGTCGATATGCAGTTCGATGCCCTCCCGCAACGCGGGGGCGGTCGCCTGGCGGAGGGCCTTTTGCATGCATCGTAGCGCCTGCTTCTCCGCGCTGTAGGCGTCCTTGAGTTCTTCCGTGAGCAATTCGCGTACTTCGCTTTCCATGATGCGCCTCATCGCTGCTGGTCGAGGGCGAGCTCGGACAAACGAGACACCGCCGCTCGATTAACCAGGGCAGGCCGCTTGAGTTCCGCATGGAACAGCAGCCCGGTCCTGACGTTGCGCCCCATGGAGGGTGCCATGAAACATGGAATGGAAAGACCGCCGGGGGCCGGTGCGTATCATCTGTGCGTGGACATGCAGCTTGTATTCGCCGAGTCCACGGAATGGCACCTCCCCTGGATGGATCGCGTGCGGCCGGTCATCCGCGAGGTCGCCGGCTTTCAATCCGACCGCACGTTCTTCACGCGCTTCATGCCGGCCATGAATCCAGAGGCGGAGGTCGGCCAATGGCGAGCCTACTACAGGCGCTGGCAATCCATGACGCTTGAGCGGATTGATCGGGGTCTGCTCGAACTCGTTCCTGAGCTGCCGGCTCTGGTTCCGCCCGCAACGGTGTTCACGAAGCGGCGCTACACTCCATGGATTGACGGTCGTCTCCACGACCTTCTGCGGGGTCGACACGTCGATACCCTCATCATCACAGGCGGCGAAACCGACGTGTGTGTCATCGCGACCGTTCTCGGCGCCGTTGATCTCGGTTACCGCGTCATCGTCGTCCGGGATGCACTCTGCAGCGTCTCGGACGTCGCGCACGATGCGGCTCTCCGAATCTACAATGAGCGCTTCAATCAGCAGGTGGAGATCTGGACGGCGGAGGATCTTTTGTCGGGCTGGCAGAGAGCCTGAACCAAGCTTGGCAGACTGAAAGGACCACAACCAAACTGTCATATCCCGTCTCGGTCTTGGCCAATTTCAGCCGTGACGCGGTCGAGCCGGAGCAGAACGACCCTCGTGCCGCGCATGCGCGTGGTCCGAGGCCCGGAACGCGTCACCGGTTGCCACCGCTCCGCTTCGGTGATCGGATACAAACTCCTGGTTACCAAGGCGTGAAGATGCCCGATCCAATCTCCTCCGGCCCGATGTCCACCGATCCGATCACTGAAGAACTGTTCCGAAACGCTATTTCAGCCATCGGCGACGAGATGGTGCTGACCATCTATCGCACCGCCTATTCCGGGGTGTTGAAGAACATCATGGATTACAGTGCGGCGCTTTGCGATGCCGATGGGCGGCTGGTTGCCCAGGGGCTGAGCCTGCCAGGCCATCTATGCTCGATCCCGGTCGCGTTGCAGGCCGTATTGCGGCATTTCGGAGACGACGTGGCGGAAGGCGACATCTTCATCAACAATGACCCCTACGACGGCGGCATGCATCTGCCAGATATATTCATTTTCAAACCGTTGTTCGCTGAGCCCGCCGGCAGCGGAGCGCGTGGCGCAAACCTAGCCAGCGGCGGAGACCTTCCCACGAGTCACGCTGCCGCCAGAAAACCCATCGCCTATGCGGCAACCATTTGCCACCACACCGATGTCGGCGGTCGAGTGCCGGGGTCCAACGCCTCCGACAGCACGGAGATCTATGCCGAGGGCCTGCGTATCCCGCCGCTGAAACTGTATGACCGCGGGCAACCCAACACCACCCTGTTCCGCATGATCGAGCGCAACGTGCGGGTTCCCAACCGCGTGTTCGGCGACATCCGGTCCCAGCTCGCGGCCTGCGAGATCGCAGCGCGCGGCATGACCGACCTGGTTGCGCGCTACGGCGCCGATGGCGTGCGTACCTTGATGGTCGCGATGATGGACTACTCGGAACGACTGACCCGGCATTGCCTGCTGGAATTGCCGGACGGGGAAGCAACGTTCACGGACTGGATCGATGACGATCAGATCGACATGGGCGTCCCCATCCCCCTGGTCTGCACCATCCGCAAGCGTGGCGATACGATGGAGGTCGACTGGACCGGCAGCGCCCCACAGGTGAAAGGAGCGATCAACAACACCTGGAGCTATACCGCGGCCATGAGTTTCACCGCCGTGAAATCGGTGCTGTCGATCAACATGCCGAACAATGATGGCGTGTTCCGGCCGATCAAGGTCATCGCGCCGCCCGGCACGATCACCAACGGCAAGCTGCCGGCCGCCTGTGCGGCGCGCGGCCTGACCGGGTTTCGTGGCGTCGATTGCGCCTTTGGGGCGCTGGCGCAACTGTATCCCGATCGCGTGTTCGCCGCCTCCGACGGTGGCAACACCGGGCTGACGATCGGTGGCTACGACAAGGAACTCAATCCGTTCATCTATGTCGATTTCATTTCCGGCGCCTGGGGCGGCCGTCCCTGGGCGGACGGGTTGGACGGCAACACCACGATGTTCGCCAACATGGCGAGTTTCTCGGTGGAGGTCATCGAAGCGGAGAACCCGCTGGAAGTGCTGGACTACGAATTCGTGCCCGACACCGGCGGCCCCGGGCTGTTCCGGGGCGGCATGTCGCAGCGCAAGACATGGCGCATGCTGGCCGACGAGGGCATCCTGCAGGTGCGCGCCGACCGTCAGACACATCGTCCCTACGGTTTGCAGGGCGGCGGACCGGGCGCGTTCGGGCTGAACATGCTGGATCCCGGCCTGCCCACCGAGGAGAAGCTGCACGCCAAGCTGACCATGACCCTGCGCAAGGGGCAGGTCTTCCGGCACGAACTTCCGGGAGCCGGCGGCTGGGGCGACGCACTGACCCGCGATATCGCGGCCGTGGCGCGCGATCTGCGCGACGGGTTGGTCAGCATCGAAGCGGCCGCGCGCGACTATGGCGTGGTGGCGACGGGCGATCCGCCGATCGTTGACGAAGCCGCCACCCAGGCCCTGCGCGCTCGCCTGTCCGCGACCCGGCCGCGCCTGCCCAATGTGGCATGGCACCCGGCGGAGGCCGCGGAATGACGCTCCGGATCGGGATCGACATCGGCGGCACCTTCACCGATCTAGTTGCCGTGACCGCGGATGGACGCGTCGCGACCCACAAGACCGCCTCCACCCCGCACGATTACGGCGAGGGCATCATCGACGGATTGCGCGCGCTGCTCGCCCGCGAGCCCGGCCCGGTTGCCGACGTCCTGCACGCCACCACCGTCGGATCGAACACGGTACTGGAGGGCAAGGGCGCCCGGACGGCCCTGATCGCGACGCGCGGATTTCGCGACATCCTGGAAATCCGCGACCTGCGCATGCCGGTGCTGTACGACCTGCGCTGGACCAAGCCACCGGCGCTGGTGCAACGCCGCTGGCGTCTGGAGGTCACGGAAAAGCTGCGGCCGGATGGCAGTGTCGCCGTCCCGCTGGACCTCGCCAGCGTGGACACCGCGATCGCCATGCTGCGCGCCGAGGAAATCCAATCGGTCGCGATCTGCCTGCTGCACAGTTACGCCAATCCCGCGCATGAACAGGCAGTCGCCGCCGCCATCCGGGCCGCTCTGCCGGATATCGCCATTTCCCTCAGCAGCGAGATCCTGCCAGAGATCAAGGAGTATCCACGCACCAGCACGACGGTGATCAATGCCTATGTCCAGCCAGTTGTCAGGGCATATGTCACCTCGCTGGATGCCCGTCTGCGCGCCCTGGGGATCACTGCGCCCCTGCAACTGATGCAGTCCAATGGCGGGCTCGCATCGGCGGGCTTCGTCGCCGAACAGCCGGCTCATATCATCGAAAGCGGACCCGCGGCCGGCGTCGTGGGCGGCGCCGCCCTGGCGCGACGGCTGGCGGAACCGTCGATGATCACCTTCGACATGGGCGGCACCACCGCCAAGGCCGGCCTGGTCGAAAACGGGGACGTGTTGCGGTCCGAGGCGATCGAGGTCGGGGGCGGCGTCATGGCCGGCTCCCGCCTGCTGGTCGGGGCCGGATACATGCTGAAGCTGCCGGCCATCGACCTGGCGGAGGTTGGCGCCGGCGGCGGATCGATCTGCCGGCTGGATGCGGGTGGCGCGCCCAAGGTCGGGCCGGACAGTGCCGGCGCCGACCCCGGGCCGGTCTGCTATGGACGCGGCGGGACGGCGCCGACGATCACCGACTGCAACCTGGTGCTGGGCTATCTGGACCCGGCCGGCCTGGTCGGTGGCGCGCTGAAACTGGACCTGGAGGCCGCCCGAGCCGCCATCACCCGTGATCTGGCCGGCCCGCTGCGATGCTCGGTGGAGGAAGCGGCGCACGGCATGCTGCGGCTGGCCTCAGCCACCATGATGCGCGCCATTCGGGCCGTCTCCGTCGAGCGCGGCCGCGATCCTCGCCTTTTCTCCCTGCTCGCGTTCGGTGGCAATGGGCCTTTGTTTGCCGCCGGGATCGCGGCCGAACTGGGGATCGCCCGGGTCATCATCCCGCCCCTGCCCGGCGTGTTCAGCGCCTTTGGCCTGCTGGTGGCCGACACCGAACACCATGCCAGCCAAAGCCTGCGCACCCGGCTGGACCGGGCAGACGAAGCCCGCATCGCCGCCTTGCTGACCTCGCTGCGCGTGGCCGGCAGCGAGCGGTTGGCGCGCGATGGATTCCCGCCCGAGATGCGTGCGTTTCGGCGAGCGGCCCAGGCCCGCTATCTCGGGCAATCCAGCGAGATCGAGGTGGCGTTGCCGGACGGCGATGCCCCGGTCTCAACCGACCGCATCGCCGAATTGTTCGGGCAGGAGCACGAGCGGACCTATGGCTTCCGCGCCCCGCCGTCTGAACCGGTGGAACTGATTTCGCTGTCGGTCATTGCGCGCGGCCTGCCGCCGCGGCCGCGCCTGCCGGATCGCATTCCCCCCAGTTCGTCTGCCGTCCCGCCCAGCCGGCGCGCGTGGTTTCCTGCCTCCGGTTGGATCGAGATCCCGGTTCTGGATCGCGCGTCGCTTTCGGCCATGCCGCGCCCCGGACCGCTGATCGTGCAGGAATATGACGCGACCTGCCTTGTGCCGCGCGGAATGAGCGCGGAACTGGATGACTTCGGTAATATCCGTCTGCTGTCGACGTAACGCGGTTTCACCATGGCTGGAAACGGAAAGCCGCTTTAGTTCCTCAGCACAGAGGTTTTGACAGGTTGCCGGAGCATGCTTCCTGGCGCCCTGAGCGACAGTCGCCCAGTCTTGACGAGAAGAATAGGCGTGCTTGGGAAAGACCGCGATGGGTAAATTTCGGACATTCGACCGCCCGGTGACTCCAGCCGAGCCAACACAGGTCGCCGGCTACCTTCGCTGCGTAAATCAGAGATTATGCATCAGACAATCTTGCAGTGTACGCCAGTGTCGTTCGTATCCTGTTCATGATGTGAGGCACGCACCGCCCCGACTCGTCAGAAATTCGTCTTATGCGGCCGGGCACACGCTGGTGACGTTACGGCAATAAAGATATTCGCATCAGCCAGGACTGCGAACCGGTCGGATCGGCACGGCCGAAAAGGTTCCATGGTCCGTCATGAGCTCAAACGCGGCGGCGGCGAATCATGAGGCCCGCCGGCGCGCGCGGCGGCGCATAACGCCCAGGCCCACGATGGAGGATCCGAGCAAAATTGCTGATACGGGCTCGGGGATTGAGTCCGATACAACGAAGTTGTCGATGATCCCAATCTGACCCGCGTTCGTCCCACCGACAAAAACCGTGGCATAGGCGGCACTGGAAAAGTAGTTGTGACCCGTCGACGCGGCCACAAGACTGGAAAAATCGGCGGAGATGCCCTGAAGCGAAATTGCGCTCAGAACGCCCGAGCCGACGTCGACATCGTAGCTAAGATGGTAGGTGCTGCTATTGGATGTGCCAACGAAGACCGCTCCCAGATCGGTTTGGTTCGATTGGAGCATCAGATAGCCATCGGGGGTTAGTTTCAGACCCGTGAATGTCGGCCAACCGCCAGTCGAAGTGGGCTGAAAACCCAAGCCTACGCCCCGATTATTCCCGCCGTGCGTGCCCAATAGAGTGTTCACGGAAACGTCTGCTGACATATGGAGCAGGCCGGTGTCATAGGCGCCGAGCGGCACATTCAGGGAGATGTCAGCGCCGATCTGAAGTTGATTGGCGTGGGTCTGCATCGGATAGAACGTCGTGCTCACACTGAAAACGCCGCCCGGAAGATTGGCGAGATCGGGTGTGAGGCCGATCATGCTGGTGTTGTTCGCACGGTTGAAATCTTCCGAAATGATCAACCTGGCATCGGCACGCCCGGCGGTCATTCCGAGAATGAGGGCACAGCCAACGGCAGTGAATCCATATAGTCGTATGGCATTCGCTCTGATTTTGCTCACAGGAATCCCTTCCATTCACAGACGGAATAATAACGGCACCCGCCGACTTCGTCTCAGGGCTGGCACGGGGGAAAGGTGCAATTTACATGCCGCGCGGTAACGTGTTGTAAGACGACCCATAATTATTGGCGTTTATCAATTTATTCAAAGAGTGTAAGATTCTCCGACGAAAATGCCGCTCCTATTGACCAGACGGAGTGGCGAATTGCCATGAGGCCTGACCGCTTCTGCGGTTCGCTGCCTCACCATCTTCCCTACCGCTCCAACCGCATAAACGAAGAAATACGAACCAAAATCCGAGCCTTGAAATCAAAGAGCTTCGCCGGTGCACAATTCTAGTGCGCACAGGTCGATGCACCCTCGCGGTCTGGAGCGGTGTCCCGAAAGTCTGCTTTGGGCCGGCTGCAGCCATCCGCCCAGGCGCCCATCCAGATTGGCGGCGTGGCGCGGAGACCGCCTCGCCCCCAACCGGTCAAAACCTCTGTGCCGAACCTCTATCTATTTGTTTTATCACATGATTCACATGCCGTTAGCTTTCCCCAGCGTGATCGCGCTCCAAGGCCGAGCCAGACGCGGCCGCGGCCGAGTAGCGCCCGTCCTATTCAGCTGCCAATCGGGTGGGCCGCCACCGCGCCGCGCGAATTGCGTCCGCTGCCACGAACGCCAGATCGAGCGCCTGGGTCCTGTTCAGCCTGGGATCGCAGTGGGTCTCGTAACATTCCGCCAATCCGGCCTCATCCAATTCGCCGCTGCCGCCGATGCATTCGGTCACCTGCTTGCCGGTCATTTCGAGATGCACGCCGCCCGGATGGGTGCCCTCGGCGGCATGAATGTCGAAGAAGGTCCGCAACTCCCGCGAGATCAGGTCGAACGGCCGCGTTTTCCGGCCGGACGTGGTGGAGATCGTATTGCCGTGCATGGGATCGCAGCACCAGCCGACGATGCGACCCTCTCGCTGTACGGCCTGGATCAGAGGCGGCAGTCCCCTGGCTAGCCCATCGGCGCCCATGCGAACGATCAACGTCATCCGACCCGGTTCGTTGTCCGGGTTCAGGATGTCCAACAGACGCAGCAAATCATCCGGCATCAGCGTCGGCCCACATTTCATGGCCAACGGGTTCTCGACCCCGCGCAGGAACTCCACATGGGCATGGTCGGCCTGACGCGTGCGATCGCCGATCCACAACAGATGCGCCGAACATCCGTACCAATCCCCGGTCGCCGCATCCTGATGGGTCAGCGCTTCCTCATAGGGCAGCAGCAAGGCCTCATGGCTGGTATAGAGCGTGGTGCCCCGCAGCGCCGGCGTGCGCATCGTGTCCAGCCCGCAGGCGGACATGAACGCGAGTGACTCCTCGATCCGATGGCACATGTCCGTGTAACGCGAGCCGAGCGGCGGGTTCTCGATCAGGTCCTGGTTCCACTGTCGGACGAGATTCAGATCCGCGAACCCACCCTGGGTCAGCCCGCGCAGCAGGTTCAGCGTGATGGCCGACTGGTTGTAGGCCCGCACCATCCGTTCCGGATCCGGCACGCGCGCGGCCTCGGTGAAGGCGTGATCGTTGACGATGTCGCCGCGATAGGACGGCAAGGTCGTGCCAGCGATCGTCTCGGTATCCGATGAACGCGGCTTGGCGAATTGGCCCGCCATGCGGGTGACTTTCACCACCGGCGTGCCGGCCGCGTAGCTCAGCACCGCGGCCATTTGCAGCAGCACCCTGACGGTGTCGCGAATGGCGGTGGCGTGGAATCCGGCGAAGGATTCCGCGCAGTCACCCCCTTGCAGCAGGAACGCCTGCCCCCGCGCCATGCGGGCGAGGTCGGCCTTGAGGGAGCGCGCCTCCTGGGCAAAAATCAGTGGGGGCATATCGGCGAGCCGCTCCTCGACCGCGGACAACGCCGCCGGATCGGGATAGGCGGGCATCTGGCGGACCGGCCTGGTCCTCCAGCTTCGGGGCGACCAGGTCATCGCTGACGATCCCCTTCATTCTTGGCCGCCCGGTCGGCCGATGGGGGGTCTGTCCTCGGATCGGCGGCGTTGGCGGCCGCGCTGTCGTTGCGCGGGGTGGACGGGCCGGTGATGACGTCGAAGTCGAAACCTGTCGTGTGCATGCGAACCTCCTTCTGGATCCGGAGGCCGCTCCACCGATGGCGGGTATTTCGTCGAGGCAAGTCAGGAAAACACGAAAGCCGCCTGGTGGGGCGGCTTCGGGGACTTGCTTATGTAAGCACGATCCTATGCCGCCGGGCTGTAATACCAGCGGTACCAAAATCGTGAGGCGGGACGTGTTTGCGTCTGAACCATAAAACACACATAGCGAGCTGAGCCGGCTGACGCAAGAGCGGGTTCCACGCTTGCCATCGGCCTGGCCCCATACGGCGGCTGACAGGGGGCGGCTTACCAGGGGGCAGCTTGGTGGGGGCAGCTTGGTGGGGGCAGCCTGGGGGCGGCTGACGTGCTTCCCCCGATATGAAGGCGTTTGTATGCAAGCCGCGTGCGAAAACCCACCCCGTCCAGCCAAATGTCAAAAATCACCGCCCGCGCGGTTGACCCACGGCGGCGAGTAGCGCAAGAAAATTCATCGCCGCCGGCCCCAGGGAACGTCTCGTATATGGAACCGCTGCTTCGCCTGAGTCACGCCATTGATGTGATGAACGAAAAAATTGGTCGCCTCTGCAATTGGCTCGTCTTATGGGCCTGCGTCGTCAGCGCCGCCAACGCCATGATCCGGTATGCGTACGACATCAGCTCCAATTCATGGCTGGAGCTGCAATGGTACATGTTCGCTGTCATCGTCATGTTGGGTGCCTCGTACACCCTGAAGAAGAATGAGCATGTCCGGGTCGACATCTGCTACATGATGATGTCGCCGCGCCAGCAACTTTGGGTGGACATCCTCGGGATCATCTTCTTCATGCTGCCCGCGTGCGTTCTCATTGGCTGGTTGAGTTGGCCCTTCTTCATCCAGTCGGTCGAGATATGGGAACACTCCTCCAACGCCGGCGGGCTGATCCGCTGGCCGATAAAATTCGTCCTTCCACTCGGCTTTTTTCTGCTGACGCTCCAGGGACTGTCGGAACTCATCAAACGCGTTGCCTCCCTTAACGGCCATTCGATCCCCGATCTAGAGGCGCATTACGAAAGGCCGGTACAATGATCCCGTTGGAGTGGATGCCGCCGCTGATGTTCGCCGGCCTCGTCGTTTTCATGCTGATCGGCTTCCCGGTCAGCTTCTCTCTGGCGGCCGTCGGACTGTTCTTCGGGTTCATCTCCATCGAGCATGGGTTCTTCACCTTCGACTTCCTGCAGGCCATTCCCGGACGCATCTTCGGGTCCATCCTGTCGAACGATCTGCTCCTCGCGATCCCGTTCTTCACCTTCATGGGCGCCATCCTGGAAAAATGCGGCCTCGCGGAGGATATGCTCGACTCCATGGGCCAACTCTTCGGCCCCGTGCGCGGCGGGCTCGGCTATTCGGTCATCATCGTTGGTTTCATCCTGGGCGCCATCACGGGCACGGTCGCCGCACAGGTCATCGCCATGGCACTGATCACCATGCCGATCATGATCCGCTATAAATACGACATGAGATACGCGACGGGCGTGCTCGCGGCTTCCGGCACGATCACCCAGCTTGTGCCCCCATCACTTGTGCTGGTGGTTCTGGCCGATCAACTCGGCCGGTCGGTCGGTGATATGTATCTTGGCGCCTGGGGCCCGTCGCTGATCCAGATCGCCCTGTTCGCCGCCTATACGTTCTATCTTTCGATCTTCCGCCCCGCGGCCGTTCCACCGGTGCCGCGGTCGTTGCACGGCCGAGCGCTGATCATCAAGTGCATGTGGGGGATTATTCCTGCTGCCGTGCTTATTTTTCTGGTCCTTGGCACGATCATGATGGGCCTGGCGACACCGACCGAGGCCGGAGCCATGGGCGCGATTGGTGCCATCGTGCTGGCCGTGGTGCGCAACTCCCCGCTTACGCCGGCCGACAAATCTGTGTTCGGGATCGGGGTCATTGCGAGCCTGATCGGGACGGCCATCGGGGTCATCGCCTTCAAGTCGATCGCCTTCAAGGCGGCCTTTACCGTCGTATTCCTGGCGATCATCTATCTGTGCTGGTGTGCCTGGCAGGATCGGGAACAGCGCGACCTGATCAAGCAGGCCTTCGAGGCGACGATGCGCATCACCTCGATGGTCGCCTTCATCGTTGTTGGTGCCACGTGTTTTTCGATCACCTTCGCGGGCGTGGACGGAAACCGGTGGGTGGAGCACCTGTTGACCGGGCTGCCCGGCGGCGTCTGGGGCTTTCTTGTCGTCGTCAATCTGTTTGTATTTTTTCTGGCGTTCTTCCTGGATTTTTTCGAGATCGCCTTCATCATCGTGCCGATGCTGGCTCCGGTGGCGCAGAAGCTGCTGGCCCCCGTGGTGGGCGGGGACGCGGCGCTGATCTGGTTCGGTGTCATGTTGTGCGTGAACATGCAGACCTCGTTCATGCACCCGCCCTTCGGCTTCGCCCTGTTCTATCTGCGCAGTGTAACGCCGAAAGAAATCCCGAGCTCCACCATCTACTGGGGCTCCATTCCCTGGGTGTTCCTGCAGTTGATCATGGTTGGGCTGGTGATTGCCTTCCCCATTCTTGTGACGGGCTTTTTGGATGCGCCCTCTACCGTCGATCCCAATACCGTCAAGATCGACATCCAGTCGCCGGATCAGCCGGAGGATCCACCCCCCGTGCTGATGCCAGGGCAGAAACCGAACTGACCGTCGGTTCGGCTGCAAAAGAAAAGGGCACTGGTGGCGTTTTCCGATCAGGTTGAACCATACCCCTGATGGGTGAGATAGGTTGGCACTCCTGGCTGGAAAACTCCCCCAGCAATTCACCGATCCGTCCCCATAATTTTCTGACGGTTCGCTTGGATGCCTCGCGAAGGAGTGCCTTCAGCTTGGACGATACCATCTCGATCGGATTCAGGTCTGGAAAATATGGGGGAAAGTGCATGACGGGTGCACCGGCGGCCTCGATCGCCTTCCTGACACCCGCTACTTTGTAAACCGCCCGCTTGTCCATGAGGACAATGTCGTTCGGCGTCAGCGTCGACACAAGAAATTATTCAAACCCCGCGTATCACGCGCTGGATGGTGATACTGCGGACCTGGGCCAATCCCGGCCATGCGGGCAAGAGATATATGGCCATGCCTATCGACAAGGACCCTTTTGACCACCTGCTCGGAAAGAGAATCGAATGACCCTGCCTGGTTGGCACGGCGGGTTGACTTGGCAGCTTGAAGCCCTCAATAAGACGATTACCAGCTACCCAAGATTGATTTCTACCACTCTCGCGACGGCATCTGTTGATCTTAATAAAAGGACACCATAATTCATGACAATTTGGCACAATACGAGCCGCATCGCGCTGGCGGTGACCTGCGCCGCGGGTGTGATGGTAGGGACCGCGCGCCCGGCGGCCGCGGCCTATACCGCCTACCTCTATCAGTCGGGGCTTGATGTGATCGGCACCGGTTCGGGTTCAATCAATACGAGCGGGTTGACCTTCGCCGGTAACGCCTTCGGCGGCTTGGGCGTGATTATGCCGACCTACGTTGAATTCGGAGTAGGAAGCGGCCATCTGGACATATACTCCGCACCTAATCTCGCCGGCCCTCAGTATGGAACGTTCGGACAAACTTTTGCGAATAGCAATACAGGTCCCCTGGCTCTATTCTATCTATCCACCCAGGCATCTTTTTCAGAAGTGGATGTTCCGATCGGTTATGTCAGCGGCAGCGCTCTCGGGACCTCAACGAGCACATGGGCCTCAACCACGCTGGCGGCTCTGGCGGTGACCCCGGGGACCTATGTCTATACCTGGGGAAGCGGAGGGAATGCCGATAGCTACACCCTGATCATCGGCAGCGCGCCGCTTGAGGCTCCCGAACCCGCCTCGCTTGCCCTGCTCGGCGCCGGCCTGGCCGGCCTGGGCATCATCCGCAAGCGCCGGGCCATCCATCGGAAGACGGATGTGGTCGGCAATGGTCTCGTTCCCAGGCGACCGTGATCCTTGCCGATGATCGCGACGGAGGTCAGGTCATGCCGCGGCGTGGCCGAGGGAGGGAGTCAACAAAGGCGAGTGCGATATCCGCCTTCAGCCCTTGTCGGTTATCGGTGACCGTAAAGAAGTAGTCGCCGCCGCCTTCCTTGATGGCACGGCAAATCTCACGCTGGATAAGCACGGCATTGCCGGTGTTGATGCATGCCTTCAACTTCGGGCTCGTCTAACGGCGATCCTCGGGACAAGCCCGAGGATGACGAACAACGGTGACCCCGTGCCGGCGCTCCGAGATTGGCGTTCGCCAACGATCGACACCATAAGAGCGAGCGAAAAAGGCCCCGCCAGTCGCCTGGCGGGGCCTTTCCTTTGTCCGGTCCGGTCAGTCGCGTTCAGCGACCCTTCGCGGACATCGAGAAGTTGAAGCTGTCGAAGTTATACTCGGCTACCCGGAACCAGAGGTTCTGATCGGCGCGGAACGGTGCCAGGCTGTCGAGGATCGTCTTGAAGCCAGCGTTCTTCGCCGCGACCTCATCGTAATATTTCCAGCAGGCGTCGAAACAGGGCTCCAGCACCGCGCGCGGGAACGCCTTCAGCACCGTGCCGCCGGCCACGAGACGTTTCAGCGCCGCGGGGTTCCCGGCGTCATATCTCGCCACCATCCATTGCGAGACCGCACCCGAGGCCACTTCGACCATCTTCTTGTAGGCGGGGGGCAAGGCTTCCCAGGCCTTTGTGCCAACATAAAGGGAACCCCAGGAGGCGCCCTCCCACCAGCCCGGGTAGTAGTAGTATTTGGCGACTTTCTGAAAGCCGAGTTTCTCGTCGTCATAGGGGCCGACCCACTCGGTGGCGTCGATGGTGCCCTTTTCCAACGCGGGATAGATGTCGCCTCCGGCAATCTGCTGCGGCACAACGCCGAGATTTGACAGGATCTGCCCGGCGAACCCACCAACACGGAACTTCAGACCCTTCAGGTCGTCGACCGTATTGATCTCCTTGCGGAACCAGCCGCCCATCTGGGCGCCCGTGCCACCGAAGGAGAAGCTCTTGATGCCATAGGGCTTGTAGAATTCCTGGATCAGATCGTGACCGCCACCGATGAGCCACGCCATGTACTGGCGCTGGTTCATGCTGAACGGCAGCCCGGTTTCGAACACGAAGGACGGGTCCTTGCCGAAATAATAGTAGGCGGCCGTCTGTCCGGCTTCCACCGTGCCATTCTGCACCGCATCGGCCACCTGCAGCGGCGGGACGATTTCGCCCGCGGCGAAGGTCCGGACCTGAAACTTGTTGTCCGACATGTCCGCAATCATCTTGGCGAACATCTCCGCCCCGCCCCAGAGCAGATCGAGTGACTTGGGAAAGCTCGAGGTCAGGCGCCACTTCACTTCCGGCATCGACTGCGCGAGTGCTGGCGCTGCCAAGGTTGCCGCGGCGACCGCGCCAACGCCAGCACTCGCAACGAATTTACGACGATCCATGATGTCTCCCTGCCTCCTAGGTAAGTCCTGACGCATACACCACCGTGAGACCCGGTCACCCGCTTCCGATGGAACGACCTTGAATAAGGCCGATCGCCCGGCAAGGCCCCCGGATCTCACCAGCCTTGTCCGTATCGAGGTCATTGCGCATGTCTGCACAACGGCCCCCGCACCTTCGAGGCTTTCCGATCCGGGTTACATGACTGTCAGGTTTGGAGCAAGCGGTCGGCCAGGGCCCTACCCGGAGAATCGTCCGCGGCACCCGTCGCCCGCAAGGTTTGGCACTTCCTGGCCTTCGCCATGGCAAGACCGTCGCCTGCCGGCTTCATCCTGCTCGGCCATGGCCCGGCCCCCCCGGCGGCACCGGCCCTCGCGTATCGGTACTTCACACCAAGCAGTTGTGCCAGCGGGGATTCTCGGGGCAACCCGGAGGCAGACGAGCGACGGAGACCGGCGCCGGCCGGCTATTTCCCGATGCAGAACTGGGAAAACAGCGTGTCCAGGATGTCCTCCACCCCCACATGCCCGGTGATGCGGCCGAGGGCGCGGAGGGCGAGACGGAGGTCCTCACCGCGGAGTTCGGGGAGATCGGCAGCTTCGGCAGCCCGGATGTGATGCAGGGCCGCTTCCAGCGCGGCTCGGTGCCGCTGCCGGGTCAACGGCGGTGGGCCGGCTGTCTGGGTCATGGCGCGAGCCCGTTCCGACAGGACGCGGCGCAACTCGTCCAACCCCTGCCCGGTCAATGCACTGACACGCAGCGCGCCATCGGGTCCCGGGCCACCCAGGTCGCATTTGTTGGCGACCAGCAGGTTGGGACCGTCCGTCACGATATCCGGTGCCGGTGATCCGGCCTCGACGACATGGATAACCAGGTCGGCGTCCCGGGTTCTTGCTTGTCCGCGGCGCACACCCTCGGCCTCGATGGCGTCCTGGGCATCGCGCAAGCCCGCGGTGTCCACCACGGTGACCGGCACCCCACCCAGCACGACGCGAGCCTCCAGCACGTCACGGGTGGTGCCAGGGATCGGCGAGACGATGGCGACATCGCGATCGGCCAGCGCGTTCATCAGGGACGACTTGCCGACATTGGGCGGACCCGAGATGGCAAAGAACAACCCGTCCCGCAGCTTCTCGCCGCGCCGATTGTCATTCAAATGGGCCTCGATCGCGGTCGCCAACCCGGCCATGGTCGCCAGCAGGTCGGCTTCCACATCAGGGGGCAGGTCCTCATCGGGGAAATCGATCAGGGCTTCCTGTTGCGCCAGGATCGTGCGCAATCGATCCGACCAATCGCGGTAGAGCGCCCCCAACGCGCCGTCCAACTGCCGCAAGGCCTGGCGCCGCTGGGCGTCGGTTTCCGCCGACACCAGGTCATGCACCGCCTCGGCTTGCACCAGATCCAGTTTGCCGTTCAGGAACGCGCGCCGCGTGAACTCCCCCGGTTCGGCCGGGCGGGCACTGAGGGCAACCAATGCCTCCGCCACGGCCTCGGTCACCGCACGCCCGCCATGCAGGTGCAATTCGGCGGTGTCCTCGCCGGTATAGCTGCCCGGACCGGGCAGCCACAGCACCAGGGCCTGATCCAGCGGGTCTCCGTCGGGGCCCCGCAACCGACGCAAGGTCGCCACGCGGGGGGCGGGCAGCACGCCGCCGCACAAGGTGGCCAGTATGGTGCCACTGTCCGGACCGCTCAGGCGCATCACCGCGATGGCGGCGATCCCCGCACCCGATGCGAGCGCGAAGATCGTGCCGTCACCGCCGAACACCGTGACCTCCCCGGCGCCGGCGGGTCGCTCCGATCAACGGGACAGTTGCACCGGCTTGAGGCCGTCCGCCACCGTCAGTTTGCCGCCCGTGGTGGCCCGGATTTCGTCCACCGTCAGGCCGGGCGCGATCTCCCGCAGCAGGAATCCGTCCCCGGTCGGTTCGAACAGGCCGTAATTGGTGGAGATAAGCTTGACCACGCCGCGCGCCGTCACGGGCAGGTCGCAGGCGGTGACCAGTCGAGGACCGCCTGCCCGGGTCACGTGCTCCAGGATGATGAACACCCGCTTGGCGCAGGCCGCCAGGTCCATCGCCCCGCCGATGCCGCCGCCCTTCTGGCCCTTCAGTTTCCAGTTGGCGAAATCGCCGGTCATCGAAACCTGATAGGCGCCCATGACGGTCACATCGATATGCCCGCCGCGGATGATCGCGAAACTGTCGGCGTGGTGCACCACGGAGGCGCCAGGCTTCAACGTCACGTTCTGCCCACCGGCATTCACCAGCAGCAGGTCTTCCTCCTGTGGGCTCGCAACGCCGCCGTAGCCGATGACGCCGTTTTCCGAGTGATAGGTGAAGTCCCGGTCGCCGGTGTCGGTGTTGGAGCACATGGTCGGGATGCCAACGCCCAGGTTGACGATCCAGCCATCCTGGAATTCCAGTGCCATCCGGTCCGCCATCTGCTGGCGGGTCAGGCCTTTCGTCTCGCTCATCGCCGGCGCTCCTGCCGTTTGGCGGGCCATAGCCCTTCGGGTTCCGGCGGCACCTGGACCAGGCGGTGCACGAAGATGCCGGGGGTGTGGACGTCATCCGGGTCGATCGCGCCGGCCGGCAGGATGGGCTCATCGACCTCGACGATCGTGCAGGTCGCGGCCGTTGCCATCACCGGGCAGAAGTTCCTCTGGGCGCGGTGGAAGCGCAGGTTGCCGAACGTGTCGGCCTTGCGGGCGCGGATGAACGCGTAATCGAGCTTCAGGGCGTATTCCAGCAGGTATTCCCGGCCATTGATGACGCGGGTTTCGCGACCTTCCGCCAGTTCGGTCCCGACCGCGGTGGGGGTGTAGAAGGCGGGAATGCCGGCCCCTGCCGAGCGCATCCGTTCGGCCAGGGTGCCTTGCGGGACGAGTTCGGCGTCGACTTCGCCGGATTCATAGTATTTGGTGAAAGGCAGGACGTCGGTGGGGCGGGTCGCGGCGGTGAAGGCACAGATCACCTTGGCCACCTGGCCGTTTTCCACCAGCATGCCCATGTCGGGCATGCGCGGTTGCTGCGCGCCCCCGGTGGTGTTGCCGACCAGGGTCAGGCGCTTGGCGCCCTGTTCCATCAGCGCCTTGATCAGGTTGAACGGCACCCCGGGCATCGCGAAACCGCCGAAGCCGATCGTGCTGCCGTCCTTCACGTCCGCGACAGCTTCCCGGAAACTGTCGAATTGCTTGCTCTTCTGGCCCATCGCCTCCCCACCCGTCCTCTGCTGGGGGGATGAACGAACAGGTGGCCTTGTGTGTCAAGGGATGGACGGGGGTGGGGAGGCGGTGCTGAGAGTCTGTAAGTGGTGGGGAGCGGATCTCGGAATTCCGGTGACCCGGCGACTTCAGCGGAAATGGCAGGCTGCTTCTGGCGTACGATTCAAGTATTCTGCACTGGAGAAACCTGACGATGCACTCAGCGACATCTGGAATGTGCGCTGCCTGCGTTGTCGCAACGACGGAACCACGCGCGAGCCGACTGCGGCAAAGTTCATCTCGCCCTCGATGATCCTCTATCGTTGAAATTTCCGGCGCTCTCCGTTAGTCTCACTGCATGAGACCATCCGAGGCCTTGGCCGCTCATCGTGCTGAACTGCGCCAGCTCGTCAGCCGCCATGGGTTGCTGCATCCGCGTGTCTTCGGCTCTGTGACGCTCGGCACGGACACGGACGGGAGCGATTTGGATTTGCTGGTTGACGCGCCGCCGGGCACAACCCTGCTACGCCTTGGCAACCTGCAGGTTGAGCTTGAATCGCTGCTGGGGGTGCATGTCGATTTGTTGACCCCGGGCGATCTGCCACCAAAATTTCGAGCGCGGGTTCTCGCCGAGGCTCGGCCGGTGTGACCGCGTTCCGTCTGGTTGACTATCTCGAGCATATTCAACAGGCCCTCGCACAGGCGGGTGATTATACGCGGGATATGGACAAGGATGCATTCCTGGCGGATTTGCGCACCCAACAGGCGGTCACGATGAACCTTATCATTATTGGTGAAGCCGCGAACAAAATCGCCGCCGCCGACGCGGCTTTCGTATGCGCACACCCTGATTTTCCATGGCAGGGCGTCCGCGGGATGCGCAATCGCATGGCGCATGGATATTTCGACATCAACCTCGATATTGTCTGGGACACTGTGCGGCAGGATTTTCCGGTGTTGCGGGAAAAGGTGGATGTTCTTCTCCGTGAGCAACGTCAGGAACCAGACGAGCAATAGATTGAAGGGCCGAGACGGAAGCGTTGATGCTGGTGCGGGCGGCACGATGGAAATCAGCGTTAACCGCTGATACTGAATCCGAGCAACCGCCCGTCCGGCGATTAAGACCTGGTATCGACCCGCTCCCGCGCAGGCGGGGCTGATCGCGGGCCGGACTTCCTTTTACGGTGGTGACCATGCTTCGGATGCCGGTGGCGGAAAATCGACGTCCTCATAGATTTCGGCGATCGGGATTTCGACGCCGATTTCTGACAGGGACAGAAGATCGTCCGCCATGACTGTCGTGACCGTCCATTTCTGTCCCGCTTCGTGCCGCTCATGGACCGTGAGGCCGATGCTCGTGGATTCAACGATGATATAGCGGCGGATCGAATCTACCGCGGCGTATTCACGGAGTTTGACGATTCTATCGATATGGCCGGACGTTGGGCTGATAACCTCGAAAACCACGACGGGGTTGGGCACCAGACGGCTTCCACCTTGGGCGGGGGAACAGGTCATCACGGCATCGGGATAACGGACGGTATCGCCGATCGTGGCGACGCCCGCGTCAAGTCCGAGTGGCTCGCAGCCGCCGCCCTTGAGCCGGCCTCGCAGAGCGGTGTGAATTTTGAAGGCAATGCGATTGTGATTGAGGTTCCCCTCGGTCATCGCCACCGGCTCGAACCCATCGAACTCATACCGCGCATCCTGGGCTTCGGCCCAGTCGAAGAACTGGTCACGGGTCATGGCTGGGACACGAATGGTGACGCTGATAGGGCGTAGCTTACCGGAGAACGAGCGGTCTGTCCTCCAATATCCGGCGGGCAATATCCGGCATCCGGCGGCCAATTTCTGGCGGACAGTCAAACCGACGCGAGTTCCTTCGCCATCATCTCCCTCATGACGCGTCGTCAACATCAACAGCCCGACGCTCCCGGCCGCATCCCGCACGTCAAAAAACGCGTTTCAGACTACGCCGTCGGCGACATCCGCGTCGGTACGGGCATTGCTCCGCTTCGCCGGATCGCCGAACCCCGCGCCGCCTGCCGTCTTCACGATCACGCGGTCGCCGCGCATCAACCGTGTCACGACCTTGGACGGAATGATTTCCTCGGTCCCATCGGCGCGGACGATCACCGACTCGGCCCGCGCCCCATCCCCACCGCCAAGCACGCCGCGGGCGCTGGAGAAGTGGCGTTCGCCGCGATGGGTGAACGTGACGTTGTCGGTCAGCGCCTCATATTCCCGGACGGTGCCTTGGCCGCCTCGGAATTGACCGGCGCCGCCGGAGCCCGCCCGCAACGCGACCCGGTGCAGGCGGATCGGCGTTTCCATCTCCATCGCCTCGGCCGGCAGGTTCATGCAGTTGGTCGCGTCGGTTTCGATGACGCCGACGCCATCGCTCCGAGCCGATGCCCCGCTACCACTGGCGATCAGATCGCCGGTGACGAAATTGCCGCCCATGGGATGCCGCCCCCCGAACGCAACCAGCGCCATTTCCCCCGCTGATGGCGCCGGGATGCGGTCCGGCAGTACCTCGGCCAGGGCCGAGATGATCGCCCCGGTGATCCGTTTGATCGTCGATGTGCGAGCATTGACCGGTGCGGGCTCCCGCGGATTGACCAGGCTTCCCTCCGGCAAATGCAACGAAATGGGCCGGAAGCACCCCGCGTTGGTCGGGATTGCCGGGTCCGTCAGCGCCCGGATCGCGAAACAGGCGGCGGCGAGCGAGCCCGAGGGCACGCAGTTCATCGGGCCGCGCACCTGATCCGAGGTTCCCGTGAAGTCGATATGAATTCTCGAATCCCCGATGGTCACCGCGACCTCGATCCGGATTGGCTTGTCCAGATCGATCCCGTCGTTGTCGAGATAATCGACATAGCGGTAGGTGCCGGCCGGAATCCGATCCAGCGCCTGGCGGGTCATCGTTTCGGACCGCGTCAGCAACGCCTCGAAGATCCCGGTCAAGGCGTCATGACCGAATTTCCCGGCCAGTTCCGTCATCCGCCGGACGCCGATCTTGCACGCGGCCAACTGGGCGTTGATGTCGCCCATGACGGTGTCCGGAATTCTCACGTTCTGCCGGATGATCCGGACCAGCGTCTCGTTTTCCACGCCCGCGTCGCGCAGTTTCAGCGGCGGCAGTCGCAGGCCCTCCTGATAGATCTCCGTCGCGTTGGTGGGGACGGAACCGGCCGACATGCCGCCCATGTCCTGGTGATGCGTCATCGCCGCGCTGAACGCGAGCAGGCGCCCGTTGACGATGATCGGGTGCACGATCGCGATATCCGGCAGATGCGTGCCGCCGGTATAGGGATCGTTCAGCAGGAACGTGTCCTCGGGGTGCATCCTGTCCGGCGGGAAATCCTGGATGATGCGCTGCATCACCGGGATCAGGGTCGCCAGATGGATCGGGATCGCACAGGCTTGCGCCAGGGTTTGCCCATCCGCGGTGAACAGCCCGGCCGAGGCGTCCAGCCCCTCCTTGACGATGGGGGAGAATGAACTGCGCAACAGCGTGGATTGCATCTCGTTGGCGATGCCTTCCAGCTTGTGACGGGTCACTTCGATGGTGATCGGATCGGTCATCCTGCACGCTCCAGTAACAAAGCATCGCCATCCGCCAGGCGAGCGGTCCATCCGGGTTCCACCAAGGTGGTCGTATCGGCTTGTTCGATGATCGCGGGTCCCGGAACGATCTGGCCCGGGGAAATCGCGCCGCGCTGCCATATCGCGGCCTGGACCGAGCCGGTGCCCACGCGGATCGTTCGCGTGCCCGGTGGTCGTGGCTCTGTCGCCATGGTGGTGTGTGTGGCGACGGCGCCCGAGAAGGCTTGGTGCACGGTTCGCACATTGACGATCTTCGCGGGCACCCGGGTGCTGTGCCCATACACCCGTGCATGCGCCAGCAGAAACGTCTCGTAGATCGCCGTCGCGTCGGGCGTGTCCAACGGCACTTCCAGATGATACGACTGGCCAATGTAGCATACGTCAGCGGAATGCGTGACGGTGGCTTGGTCGATCCCTTCCTGGCGCATCAGCGCGCCGCAGCGGTCATCCAGGTCGCGCAACGCCTCCGCCAGTGCCGCCGGATCGAGCGCGGCGAGCGGACACGGAAAGGCCGCCGCGACCTCGTGCGCCACCGGCGCGCCCAGCAGACCCGCCGCGGACAGAACGCCGGGATGCGCGGGGACAATGATCGACGAGATGCCCAGTTCCTCGGCCAGGGCGCAGCCATGCATCGGGCCGCCGCCGCCAAGCGGCAGCAGCGCGTAACCGCGCGGATCGATGCCGCGGCCGATCGAGACCAGACGGATCGCCTCGGCCATCTGGGCGTTCAGCACGCGGTGAATGCCCAGGGCCGCCTGCTCGACGGTCATGCCCAGCGGCCCCGCGATGACGCGTTCGATGGCGGCGTAGGCCTGGTCGGGGTGCAGGCGGAGCGTGCCGCCCGCGAAATTCGCCGGATCGATGTAGCCCAGCACGACGGAGGCATCGGTCACCGTCGGCAAGGTGCCTCCCCGGCCATAGCAGGCGGGGCCCGGCTCGGAGCCGGCGGAATGCGGGCCGACCTTCAAGGAGCCCGCGCCGTCGATCCAGGCGATCGATCCGCCGCCGGAACCGATCGCGGTGACATCGACCATCGGCACCCGCACGGTGTAGCTGTCGATCAGGCCCTCCCCCCGGATCAACGGCGCGCCATCGGTGATCAACGCGATGTCGCAGGAGGTGCCGCCAATATCGACGGTGATCAGGTCGGAAAACCCGGCTTCTCGTCCGGCTTCAAGGCCGCCAACGACTCCCGCGGCCGGACCGGAGAGGAACAGCCGCACCGGTCGCCGGCGCGCCACCGACGACGACATCAGTCCGCCGCGCGACTGCATGACCTGCAACGGCACGGTCAACCCCGCCTGGGCCAGACCGCGTTCCATGTTGGCGAGGTAATCCGCGACGACCGGTTTGATATAGGCGTCGAAGGCGGTCACGCAGGTGCGCTCATATTCCCGGAAGGCGGGATCGACATCGGACGACAGGGACACCATCAGATTTGGATGCGCCGCCTGGATCATTTCGCCGATCCGGCGTTCATGGGTGGGATCGAGAAACGAAAATACCAGGCACACCGCGATCGCGCGGACATCCAAAGCGACCAGTTCCTCGATCGCCCGGGTCACGCTTGCCTCGTCCAGCGGGCACAAGACGTTGCCCTGGGCGTCCAGTCGTTCCGTTACTTCCTTGCGGAAGCGACCCGGGGCGAGAAAAACCGGGGTTTCGGGGGTCAGGATCAGGTCATACATCTGGTGGCGCATCTGGCGGCCGATTTCCAGTACGTCCCGGAATCCCTCGGTCGTGATCAGGCCGATGCGGGCGCCTTTGCGTTCCAGCACCGCGTTCGTCGCGACGGTCGTGCCGTGCACGAACCGGGTGATATGTTCGGTCGAGACGCCCCATTCGTTCGCCGCCATGTCCAGCGCGGCCAGCACGGCACGGGACGGATCGCCGCGGGTGGTTGGAATCTTGGCGATCCGCACGGTCCCATCGCCAAGGCGGCAAACCACGTCCGTGAAAGTGCCACCGATGTCGATGCCGATTTCGCCATTCATCCGCCTGCGGGCTCCCTTTCGTGCCAGCGGTCCAACACTCGGACCCATGGTAACATGGCACGCCCGTCGTGCCCCGCCCGCCGAACGGGGCATCCATCGTGCCACCGGCGGTTGGCGAAGGGAACCGTCGGTGGCCGGCGCGGCCATATGGTTCCCTCCGCGGCGCGATGGCGCGTCAGATGGCCCGACGGGCGGCGGCACCCCGGCGGACATCGCCCATCCCTCACGCGGCCATGCGTCCCTTCGCTTGATCCTTCGTCACGATGGACCAACCGCACAAGCCGGAGCATCGCGTAGAACGCGGAACAGAGCGGCAAAGTCAGTCCGCGCAACCAGCAAGAGACACCGCGGGATAAAACCGGTCAGATTGGCGTCAGCTCCCGCCTCCAGCATCAGCACATAATCGAACCCGAGCAAGGCCGGTAACGCGGTGTCAGGTTCGGCCACCAGGCGCGCATGTGAAGGCATGTAGTGCCCCGCGCGAGCCAGCACGGCGTAATCGGCTCGCAACCGGATGGGCTGCTGCGCCGGATTGGCGAACAGTCCCGGCCAGAAGGCCCGTCGCTCGATCAACAGCAGCGCCGGCAGGTGGTAATCCATGCGAAGCGTGTTGGACAGCCGGCGGCTGCGCGGACCGGCATCCCAATACGCCGGCGCCTCGTCCTGCGGCACGTTCGTCGCGTAGACCGTGGCTCCAGGCGGGACACCGGCGATCACGGACCGGAGTTCCGCAAGGTCACGTCGATGATCCGTCCAGGCATCCGCCAATACGCCCATTCGCACCAGAAACAACGCCATGCCGCCAACCGCAACCAACCTCCATGCCATGGGTCGCACGACAACCGGGTCGACCACCGCGAACACCAGCCACCCCACCATGACGGCCACCCTGGTATCCAGGAAGCTCGCGCTCTTGAGATCGAACGGGAGGACCACGTAGGCCGCCACCACAAAGACGAGCGCCACGACGGCGCGCGGCGCGAGCACCAGCCAGCCGGTCGCGATGCCAAGGATGATGCCGCCATAGACCACAGCCACGCTGAACAGATCGAGCGGAAAGACATAATTGATGAACGGAACGGCAACCTGCACGGTTTTGTCGTACAGGCTCATCCATTGCATCGCGGCCGGCGCGTCTCGCAATGTCGTCAGCAACGACAGCACCACCGGCCCGGCCAGCACCGCCAGCAACCCGGCCGTTCGGCGTAGCAACCCCTTGTTGCCCCGCGCGGCATGCAACTCGGCACTCCCGATCAGCACCAGGAAGAACGCCAGCCCCATCAGGTGGCAGAAGAACAGCGCCACCGACGCCACGGATGCCGCCGCAATGGTTGCGACCGGCCTGCGTTCCCGCCAGGTCAGCCAGCCAGCGGCAAATAGCATCGCCAGTCCGCCGCCAATCTCCCAGTTCAGGAACCCAAGGAGAAACGTGCAGTTATAGGCCACCAGAGCAGACGCGAGTGGCCAGTACGAGCGCCGTCCGAACAGAGCGCGATGCAAGGCGATGACGCCCGCCAGATTCAGCAACAGGATACCGCCCAACAGGCACCGCCCCGCCACATGGACCGGCATCACGCTCAGCAGCGGCGTACCGATCACGTCGATCGCCAGGTTCGGGATGATCGTCCAGTGCGGTGTGAACACCGGGCCGAGCACCGAATCATCCGGCCCCACATGCAGCAGCACCAGGCGAGCGAGGTGGTTCGGGTAGTCCAGGATGGGCGGGACGTCGGTGATCAGGAACGGCACGAGCAGCAAGGTTGACACCACCGCCAGCACCACCCACCACAGGCCACGCGCCGCGTCGGGACTTCTCTGTCCGATCGTCACATGACCGGACAGGATGGCCGGCGACCGCAAGGGCTGACGCGTTGTATAATCACAACCTTGTACGTTAGTGCATGAGGCGGGCTTTGCAACTCGGATCATCCCGATGACAGGAATACGCGCCGTCCGCTCCGTTTGGCGCCATGGGTGACTTCTCCATCGGATGGCTGCGGCTGCGGGAGCCAGTCGACCGGCGTTCCCGTAACGCGACCGTGGCGACCGCTCTGCGGGTGACCTTCGCGAGCCATCGCAAGGTCAAAGTGGTCGATATCGGATGTGGCACAGGGGCCAATCTGCGCGCGACGGCGCCCCTGCTGGGCCCCGAGCAGGATTGGACGTTGCTGGACAACGACATCGCTCTGCTGGACACTGCTCGCCATACAATCGCGGCCTGGGCGAATGAGGCGGAGCCGGTCTCGGACGGGTTGCGCCTGGTCAAGGACGGCAAAACCATCAGGGTCCAATTCCGTCGTTGCGATATCGCCGAGGACCCTGGCGGATCAGTGCCGGAGGACGCCAATCTGGTGATGGCATCTGCCTTCTTCGATCTGGTATCCCCCGCCTTCATCGACAAACTGGTCGTGGCCGTCGTTCGTCGCAATGCGGCCTTCTACACGGTCCTGACCTATGATGGGGCCCAGCAGTGGTTACCGGCCTCCCCGCTCGATGCGCGGATACGGCGAGTCTTCAACGAGCATCAGAAAGCCGACAAGGGGTTTGGTCCTTCCGCTGGGCCGGGTGCATCGGCCCTGCTGCGCCAGGCCTTCGATGCCGCCGGCTACCGGACAGAAATCGGTGACAGCCCCTGGAACCTCGGCCGGGACGATGCCGAACTGATGGAGCAACTGGCCGACGGTGTTGTTGCCGCCGTCGCCGAAACCGGACAGGTCGCCGCCGCCGAGATAGCGGCATGGCGAGGTTTCGCTCGGTATGGGGTGCGGGTCGGGCACCAGGACCTGCTGGCGGTACCGGCCGGGTGGCCTGCCGGCCCTATCGGCGTGGCCTCGGCGTAAGCCATGGCAGCATCCGCGCGAGCACCCCGTCGCCGCGGATGAAATGGTGATACAGCGCCGCTCCCGTATGCATGATCAGCAGGAACGCCAGGACAAACGCTGTTATCGCGTGCAGTTGCAGCACCCAAACGCTCGCAGTGTTGTCGGGCGGGACAACGGCCGGCAGCGAGAACAGGCCGAATACGTCCAAGGCCGGATAAAGCTGAACGCCAAACCAGCCGACGAGCGGGACAATGATCAGCAAGGCGTAAATGGCCCAGTGCGTCAGGTGGCTGACACGCTTCTGCCACGGCTCAATGCTGGGCTCATCCGCGGGCGCGCCGCGGCGGACCCGGTAGAACAACCGCGCAACGACGACGAGAAAGACAATGACGCCCAGCAGCTTGTGCGCGCTGTAGGCGGTGTTCGTCGTGAAGTCCCAGATATCCAGCCATGACGCGCGAACGAGCATGAAGATGCCGAGGGCAAACTGAACCGTGACAAGAATGAATGTCCACCAGTGGAACTGGCGGGCCGTGGCACTGTAGGTCTGGGGTCCATCCGCGGGCATGACGTTGCCTCCTGGCCGGTCAACGGAACCACGTCCGCTGACGCCACGCAATCCTGGCCCGACCGCGCGTGACACCGGTCCGGCAGAGCCTATCGTTGGCACGGCTTGCTGTCGGCGCAAAGCCTTATCCCGGTGGCAGATGTCATGCCCGGGATCTGGGGCGGACGGTTTCCGTCAGCTTCAAGACCAAATCCACCGGTGGTTCAGCCGCGACATCGCTTCTTCGTGTCCTTCGTGCCTTCGTGGTGGAAAATCGCCGACGTAACGAAGGACGCCTTGCCGGTCCGGGGGAGTCCGATTGGATAGGCCACGACCAACCGCGGCTCCACTGCTCTCCACCACGAAGGCACGAAGGACACCAAGCCGGGGCTGGCGGATCAGCGCCGCTGGTGGACGCCGTCGGGCCGAGGGCGCAAGCTAGGCTCTCAACAGGAATCGCCATGAGAGCGAACCTGTTTGATGCAGCGCGCTGCGTCAGTCGAACCAGTGTTTTTCCAATTCTTTGAAATCGTGCGGGCGGAGGGTGTCGGCGACCAAGGAGAGGATGTCGCCCAGGTGGTGAGTGAAGTCTCTCATCTGCAGCCAGGCGGCATGGTCCCGGATGGGCAGGGGAATTTCAGGGTCTTCGGCCATGAGATCGTTGATTGCCTTGAATTGCTTCTGCCACCAGAGGACGTGACGCCTGCGGTCGGGGATCGTGGCGATCCGGGCGTCATCCTGCACGAAGACGCGCACGCGTTGGCGGAACTCGTCGTCCAGTTCTCGGCAGTTGCGCCAGACTGTGCACAGTTCGCCGACACAGAAGGCCGATTGCAGGTATTTCTCGCTCAGGATCACGAACACGCGGTCGCCCTGGGCGAGGCGGCGCATGAAGGCGGAGATCTGGTCTCCCAGGCCCATATCGGTCTTGTCTCGCACCACGTGGATGCCGCGCTTTTCAGCGGCTTCGCACAGGTCGTCGACGATCTTTTCCCGGTCCGGGCCGCCTGGGGTGCGGTCGTTCCAGGCATAGGATACGCAGTATTCCCGTCCCGGTGAGGGCGGTTGGGTGAAGACCGGGGGCGGGGTGTCGTCTCTGGGCGGGACGGCTGGGGTGGGGCGATCGATGCTGGGGGTCAGGCCGAGGCTTTGGTTCTGGTCCTGTATCCATCCGGCAAGCTGGTCGAGCAGGTGGCTTGGTTGCGCGCCTGGGTCCTGGCTTCTGGTGCGCAGGGTGACGGTGCCGGACCAGGCGCCTGGGGGCATGGTTTGCTCGATCAGGGCGTGGCTGCGCGTGGTGGCGTCGTAGGCGCAGACGCCGTCGCGCCAATACAGGGCGTCCATACCGGCTTGGGTGCCGATTTTGGCGATCACGGCGCGGATCAGGCCGGGATGCAGCATGGGGTAGGTGTAGGCGACGGTCTCGGCCGCCGGATCGCTGCCCCATCTGGCGTCCAGTTGGGGTTGCACGGCGGTGCGGTCCCCCAGCAGGTCGGGGGCGATGTAGATGGTGTCGTCGTCGGTCTCGCCCTTGCGATACACGAAACAAATCCCGCAGGATCGCATCATGCTGAGGAACAGACGTTGCTCGGCCGGTGGACGATCCTGCCAGACCAGCCCGGCCAGACGCGCGCGATCGAAACGACCGCCGTCGCGTTGCAGTTGCTTGTAGGATTTCGTGCGGTCGAACACCGCATAGATCGCGTTCAGCGCCCAGGCGTGGTCCAGGACGATGCGGTCCTCAAACAAGCCTGGTTCGTGGAACAACACGCCGGCATGGTGCAGGTAGCGCAGCAGATGCTCCGGCGCGCTGACCCCGCCGGCTTCCTTGCACCAGGCGCGGAACGTGGCCTGGGTGATCCAGCGATAGCGCTTGGGCAGGGAGCCATCCAGGTTGCGCAACGCCTCTATCCGTCGTTGCACGCGCAAGCGTCCGACGCCGATGGAGGCGATGCCCTGGGTGCCGCGCAATTCCTCCACCGCGTCCCGCAACATGGCCCGCAAGGTGTCCAAGCCGCGATCGTTGCGGGCGCTGACATGGGCGATGCGGTGGAAGGGCAGGTCTCGCAAGGTGTCCACGGCGACGGGGGGAAATGGGTCCTCCTGAGCGGTTGTATCGCATTTCGTCTGGACGATTACCAGCGGGCTGCCGGTGCCGGCCAAATGGCGGACATAGTCCACCCAGTAGGAAAGCGGATGGTTGCGGAAGGTGATGCCGTAGTCGTCTTCGTATTCCTTCCGCGTTTCGGTGTCCTCGGCCCAGACGGCCAGGAACATGGCGCGGGTGCGGACGAACAGCGCATGCGTGCCGTGATAGATGTCCTGGCCGCCGAAATCCCAAATATTCAGTTTGGTTTCCGGCACGGTGCCGGAGGCAGGCAGGGTGGCAGCAGTCAGGCGGATGCCGTGGGTGGAATCCCAATGGTCCTGGAACGGATCGCCCACCAACCGCCGGCTGAGTTGCGTCTTGCCGCTTCTGCCGTTGCCCAGAACCAGAAGTTTCACGTCCGGCTCCGACACGGCGCCCGCGTCCAGGTCCCGCAGATGCGCGCGGAGGGAGTCGAGGCAGTTGTCGTATCGGCCTTGCGAAAGCACCTCGGCCGGGATGCCCGGGATGCGGGTTTGATACAGTCTCAATGTCTGCAACGACTCCTGCCACCAAAACGCCGCCGGAACATCGTTCAACCGGCAGTTGGAGCAATTGAGGGATTGCAGCGCAGTCACGCCCTTCAGCGGCCCGAGGTTGCTCACATGGGTTACGCTGCAATCGAGGGATTGGAGCGCGGGCAGGCCGTTCAGGGGCCCGAGGTCGCTCACCTGGGTGAAGCTGCAATCGAGGGATTGGAGTGCGGTCAGGCCGTTCAGCGGCCCGAGGTCGCTCATTTCGTTGCCGCTGCAGTCCAGCCAGGTCAGTCCGCCGAGGGGCAACAGTGCATCCAGGCTGTCGCAGTCAACACGCGCGAGGCTGAGCTGTTCCAGTGACGGTAACAGCGCCAGACGGCGCAGATCGGCGGCGACCCGGTTCGGGGCGTCGGCAGATCGGCTGGAATTGCGGTCGCCCCACCCCTCGGCCGCCAAGGTCTTCCACCCCCCCAAATTCAACCGCAGCAGCCCCGTCAGCGTGAACAACGCATCCGGCAGCCGCGTCAGGCCCAGCCCGCTCAGGTCCAGCCAGTCCTGTCCGCTGGCCTTCGCCGCCGCGATGCGTTCCAGCGCGATCCGTTCTCCGTCGAAACCTTCGCTCATGCCGGCAGCGTGCCATAGAGATGCGCCGCCGATAAGCCCAAGCCGAGCGGGCCGGGGCAACCGGAGGTCGGCGCCGTCCCGTGCCGTCGCCTCCGAGTCCCACCACCCCTTCGTGGCATTCCCGCTCGGCCTGTGCCCCATCGCGGATTGGGGCGCCGGACCCGCCCCTCGCGACGGCGGCACCCTGCCAGCGGCCGAGCGCCACGGATCGCGCGTCGGGACCGGATTTCCCTCGCCAAATCCTCGCCTGTGCCCTGGATCGGGCAGGATGCCCAGCATCGCGGCATGGGTTAACGGCGGGGTTTCGCAACGATACCCCCCGTTTTCCGCATTGGTCCGTAACGAAAACCCCGGTTTCCCGCAGGGTTCTGCAACGGATTACAGAATATCCACACTTAAAGTGAAATCTTAGGAACGCCAATATATGCCGGGATTCCATTATCCTGCCGGCCCAACCTCAAGCAAAATATCAGCTTCGGCGCCAACCCGGATTCGCCCCAATACGCACAAATCAGAAATGAGACGATTTTGTTAACCCCTGCCCATATCGCAGGCAAATCGGCCTCCGTTCAAGGTTTTTGGCCACCCAGAGCCCTCCACACCACCCGCGAGGCACATTTTCCTTGCCGCCGAGGGCGCGCCATGGCCAAGAACAAAGAGACAACCGGTTGCCATTTCCAATGCCTGAAACCCGCCTTGCCGCCCGTTCCAAACCGCATCCGCCGCCGAAATCGGGCGGCCGAGCGGCGTGGACGGGCCGGCGGATGCCGCGTCAAGGACGATTTTCGAACGTCGACATGCGAATCCGGGCCAATGTCCGGCGGCAGGGCCTTGCTCGGCGAGGCTGCCGGCGAACGGGAAGCTGGATGCGGGGGAGAGGTCCCAAGTCGGGGTTGGGCGTTGCGGTTTGTGCCCCGAGGCTGCGCTTGTGCGGGCTGCGGCGTCCGCAAGGGCTAACCACGGAGGTCACGAAGGGCCACGGTGGTGCACGGAGGCGTGGTGGCTTCGTCGGGGGGATGCGGTTTGGTGGCGGTGCGGGTGAGGGATGGTTCAAATCGCCTTGCGGCGAGGCGGTCTATCTGGCGCGTGCCCCGGTGTTGCCGGTTGGGACATCGGCGGCGCCACAACGCCTCCGTGGATCACCGTGGCCCTTCGTGCCCTCCGTGGTTGGCCCTTGCGGACAGCGCCGCACGCACGGGCGCGGACCGGGGGGACTCCAAACAAACACCAAAACACAGGGGTCAATCAGCCAGAGGCACCGTCCAGGCATCATACCCATACACCCAGTCCGCGTTCGTCGACCCGCGCAACCAGGTATTCTGCGCCGACGTCACCTGGATTTCGGATGTGCGCGGCCGCCGTGTCGCCTCATACCGGCGCAGGGCCACCGCGACCCCGCCCGGGTCCACCCCGTCCAGGCAGCGGGACAGCACGGCGGCGTCCTCGATGGAGGTTGCGGCCCCCTGCGCCATATACGGCGTCATCGGATGGCAGGCATCGCCGAGCAGGACAACCCGTCCCTCCCCCCAGCGGGGCAAGGGGTCGCGGACGACGAGCGCCCATTTATGCACATCCGGGCAGGCGGCGAGGATGGCGCGGACTTGCGGATGAAAGTCCTTGTAGGCGTCTCGCAAGGTAGCCAGGTCGCCCTTGGCGGACCAGGATTCGACGGCGAAGTCTGGCTCGGGGGTGGAGGTGACGAAATACAGCTCGTCTTTCCGCGGATTGACGAAGTAGCTGACGATATGGCGGTCGGGACCCCACCATTTGACGCAGGAATCCACCTCCAACCCGCCCAGGAGAGCGGTCGGGAAGACGGTGCGATAGGCCACCCGGCCGGTATAGGTCGGTTTTTCCGGGCCCAAGAGGATTTCGCGGACGACGGAATGGACTCCATCGGCGCCGATGACCGCGTCGGCTTCGTCGGTGGACCCGTCGGTGAAGATCATGCGGACGGAGGAGCCGAGCGGTTCGAGGCCTTCGAGGCGGTGGTTCAGGTGGATGATCTCGGGCGGCACCAGGTCGGCCAGCATTTCGTGCAGGTCGCCGCGATGCATCAGGAAATACGGCACGCCATGGCGTTCTTCCACGGAGCGGCCGAGGGGAAGGGAGAAGGTCAGTTCGCCGGTGTCGTAGTCTCGGCTGTTGTTGGCTTCGGGCTGGAAGGAGGTTTCGCGCAGGCGGGGTTCCAGGCCGAGGGCTTTCAGGACTCGGATGGAATTGGGGGCTTGCTGGATGCCGGCGCCCAAGCGGGTGAAGCCGCGGGCCTGTTCGTGGATGCGGACATCGATCCCGACTCGGCGCAGGCAGGCGGCGGCGGTCAGGCCGCCGATCCCCGCGCCGATGATGGCTACCCGAAGTGGTCGGCTCGTCATAGATTTCTCCTGTTCGCATCAGCTTGCGGCGACCACCAGCCGGCGGCAAGGTGCGCCGGTCGTCGAGGCCTCAATCCCTTACGGAAGGAGCGTGTCATGCCGAACCTGTTGTCCAAGCCGCCTCAGCGTTTGCACCATCATGCCTATGTCGTGAAGGACCAGGAAGCCAACCGGGCGTTCTTCGAGGATTTGCTGGGGATTCCGCTGGTGGCGACTTGGTGCGAGAGTCACCAAAGCCCCTGGGTCGGGCGGGACGTGGCGATGTGCCACACGTTTTACGGGCTGGGGGATGGGGGCGCCCTGGCGTTCTTCTCGTTCGCGGATGAGGAAGTCTACGCGAAGACCCAGGCCGAGAAGCCGGCGGTGATCCGCAATTTTGATCACATCGCCTTCAAGGTGGACGATGGCGCGTATGATGAGTTGGTCGGGCGGTTGAAGAAGGCCGGTGAGCCGGTGCGGGAGACCGATCACGGCTATTGCCGCTCCATGTATTGTACGTCGCCGGACGGGCTGATCGTGGAATTCACGGTGGATCCTCCGGGAGTCGAGGAAATCGACGCGATCCGCCGGTCGGATGCGCATGCCGAGTTGAAGCGGTGGATGGCGGGCGATCACCGGCCGAACAACGATCTGCGGCCATCGGGCGGGTGATGCCGCGAGCGACCGTTTCGCCATGACCGTCAAGAGGAGAGGCCCGGGACCAGCGCCTCCTGTCCACTCGATACCGGGCTTTTCCCCTGCTTGGCGTTCCGGCGGAGGGTTCGGGCCGCGATGAGTGGCTGGGAGCGGTTTGCCGACACGTTTCTCAATCCGGCGGTCATGGCAAAGTATCTGCCGGCGGTGGTGGATGGGTTCGTCCTGACCGTGTGGCTGGCGGTGCTGGTCGTGGCGGCGGGGGTCGTGGCGGGGCTGGGGTTGGCCGTGCTGCGCAGCCTGGGCGTCAGGCCATTGAATTGGCTGATTGTTTTTGCGGTGGATGTGTTCCGGGCGCTGCCGCCGCTGGTGATCATCGTGCTGGTCTATTTCGGGCTGCCGTCGGCGGATGTGTCGCTCAGTCCGTTCGCGGCGACCTGGCTCAGTCTGACCCTGGTGCTGATGGCGTTCACCGAGGAGATTTTCTGGGCCGGGATCACCGCGGTACCGAAAGGCCAGTGGGAGGCGGCGCGGTCCACCGGGCTGTCATTCGGCAAGACCCTGGGCTGGGTGGTGCTGCCGCAGGCGATCCGGCTGACGATCCCGCCGCTGACCAACCGGACCATCGCCATCACCAAGGGGACGGCACTGGGCAGTGTGATCGGGCTGTCGGAGATCCTGTCGCAGGCATCCTCCGGCGTGTCGCACAGCTTCAACCCGTCGCCTCTGACCCTGGGGGCGGCGGCCTACCTGGTACTGTTCCTGCCGGTGGTGATCGCGGGGCGCTGGGTGGAAACCCGGTTCGCGTGGAAGCGATGATCGAGACGTTCTTCAATGTCGAGATCATGAGGGCGGCCTCGCCGATCCTGTTGCAGGGGCTGTGGAGCACGATCCTGTTGTCTCTGCTGGTCGTGCCGCTGGGTTTCGTGGGCGGGGCCTTGCTGGCGGTGCTGTCGACGGTCCGCAATCCGTGGCTGCGCTGGCCGCTGGTGGCGTGGGTGGATTTCTTCCGGGCGTTTCCTCCGTTGGTGCTGCTGATCTTCCTGTATGCGGCTCTGCCCTTCGCCGGGATCGAGTTCGGGGCGTTTGGCTGTGTCGCCATTGGGTTTTTCCTGAACACCGGGGCGTATTACGGGGAAATCCTGCGGGCTGGGATCGAGAGCATCCCCGCCGGCCAGTCGGAGGCGGCTCGCAGCACGGGGCTCAGCCGGGTGCAGACCATGGCCTATGTCGTCCTGCCGCAGGCGGTGCGGAATGTGTTGCCGGACCTGGTGTCGAATACGTTGGAGGTGGTGAAGCTGACCTCGATCGCCAGCGTGGTGGCCCTGCCCGAACTGCTGTTCCAGGCGCGTCAGGCGCAGAGCGTGACCTATAATCCGACGCCGATCGTGGTCGCCGCGATCGCCTATTTCCTGCTGCTATGGCCTCTGGTGCGGGTGGTCAGCCGGCTGGAAAACCGCGCCATCGCGGGGCGGCGCTGATGCGGGCGGTGGTTGGACTGTGTCTGCTGCTGGCGGCCTGTGCCCAACCGGACGCCCATGTGCCGCCTTTCGCCCGCCTGCCTTACGAGGCCTTCTCCCGGGTATCGGTCGTTGCCATTGCCCAGCGGGAATGGCGGCTGTTCGGCCAGCGGGTCAGCGACGAGGAGCCTCCGGCCGGACAGATCGAGCGTGATCCTGGGCTGTGGCAGCGGGTTGGCGAATACTGGTGGATCGGCCTGAACGCGGGTTCGGCGGAGAGCGGTTGGACCGGCAAGCATGACGGGATGGGCCGGGTGTTCGCTCCCACCAGCGACGAGACCTATGCCTGGTCGGCGGCTTTTGTGTCCTATGTCATGCGGTTGGCGGGCGCCGGCGCGCGGTTTCCCTATGCGCCGGACCATGCCGATTACATCAACTCGGCCAAGCGGATGGCGTTGGGCCAGGCGGCGCGTGATTGGGTGGTGACGGCGGAAGCGCCGGAGACCTATGCGCCGATCCCGGGCGATTTGATCTGCCTGGGAAGGAGGGGCGCGGTTCGGTTGCGCTACGCGGACCTGCCGGCGCCCAAGTTTCCGGCCCATTGCGATATCGTGGTCGGGACGGAGCCAGGGAGACTGGTGGTGATTGGCGGCAATGTGGCCGACGGGGTGACGATGCGGCATGTCCCGGTGGCCGCGGATGGCAGGCTCGCCGAACCGGATGGGACCATCCTGGACCCGCGCAATCAGTGGATGACGGTGTTGCGTGTCTCCGGCTGAGGCATATCAATGCGCGACAAGCCCCTCGGTGTCATGGGTCCGCATGATCAGAGGAGGATCGACGATGCAGCACTATCGTGGACTGATGGCGGCCGCCGTCGTGGCCGGACTTTGTGTCCAGGCGGGCGGCTTGGCGGCACAACCGATGGGGCCGAGCGGAATGCGCGGGGGGCGTGCGGGCGGCATGATGCATGGCGGGCAGATCGCCAATTCCGCTCAGTACCTGGACAGCCTGAAAGCACGCCTGGGTATCACCGCCGCACAGGAGGCCGCCTGGACGACCTATGCAGAGGTGGTCAAAGGCGCCGCTGCCCAGATGCAGGGGGCTCATCAGACGATGTATGACGCGATGGGGACTGCCACCTGGCAAGAGCGCCGGGATATGATGAACCGCATGTTCGAGGCGCGGGAGCAGGCCCGGACCCAGGTGCATGCCGCCGCCGAAGCCCTTCTCCCGTCGCTGACGGCGGCGCAGCGGGAGACCGCGGCCGGCGCGTTGCCTGGGCTGATGGGGCGTGGTCCGATGGGCCCGCGCGGAGGGCCGATGCGATAACGCTGGCTCCCAACCCGTTGATCAGCGGCTTATTTTTGCCGCCATGGGAGCCCGTTGGCCTTCCAGCCGGCAGCGGTGCCGCGATGCCCACTGGCGTTGACCGGGCCTTCGAAGCCGTCCGAGACGTTGAACACATTGGGAAATCCGGCGGTGCGGGCGGCCTCGGCCGCGGCCAGGCTGCGCACGCCGCTGCGGCAGATGAAGTAGATGTGGTGGTCCGGCGTGAAACCGGCCTGTTTCAGATGGTCCTCAAACGCGCCGTTGCGCTGCATGGCCGGGTAGACCTGCCACGGGATCAGCACAACCTGCTTCCCCGCCGGTGCCAGATCGGGCACGCCGACGAAATTCCACTCCGCATCCGTGCGGACATCCACCAACTGAGCGCCCGGTTCGGTTTTCAGGGCTTCCCAGGTTTGCGTGGGAGGGACATTCTCTACCGGGGTGGTTTCAGCCATGATTTTCTCTCCGGCTCCATGAGGGTGCGATGACGGGTTTGTATCACGGTTCAGCCTTCCAGGACGACATGGCGGCTGCCATTGGCAAGACCCCGCTGATCAAACTGCGGCGCGCGTCGGAGGAAACCGGCTGCACGATCCTGGGCAAGGCCGAGTTCATGAACCCGGGCGGATCGGTGAAGGACCGCGCGGGGTTGTATATCATCAAGGACGCCGAGGATCGGGAGGTGCTGAAGCCGGGCGGGTCCATCGTGGAGGGCACCGCCGGCAATACCGGCATTGGCCTGACCCTGGTGGGCAATGCGCGCGGGTATCGTTGCATTATCGTGATGCCGGAGACCCAGAGCCAGGAGAAGATCGACTTCCTGCGCATGATCGGCGCCGATTTGCGCCTGGTGCCAGCCAAGCCGTTCCGCGACCCTGGGAATTACGTGCATGTGTCCCGTCGTCTGGCCGAGGAAACCGGGGCGGTGTGGGCCAACCAGTTCGACAACCTGGCGAACCGGCAGGGGCACTACGTCTCGACCGGGCCGGAGATCTGGGAGCAGACCGGGGGGAGGGTCGATGCGTTCACGTGTGCCTGCGGGACGGGGGGCACTTTGGCCGGGATCGCCATGGCGTTGAAGGAACGAAATCCCGCGGTGCGGATCGTGCTGGCCGATCCGGAGGGGAGCGGGTTGTATGGCTGGGTGAAGAACGGGGATCTGAGTGTGTCTGGATCGTCGATTACCGAGGGAATTGGGCAATCCCGGGTGCCGGCGAACCTGGAGGGCGCGCCGATCGATGACGCAGAACGAATCGGGGATGCCGAGGCGCTAGGCTATATCTACGATGTGCTGATCCATGAGGGGCTATCGGTGGGCACGTCCTCAGGGATCAATATCGCGGCGGCGGTGCGTGTGGCCCGGTCTTTGGGGCCGGGGCACACGGTGGTGACCATATTGTGCGATGGAGGATCGAGGTATCAGTCGAAGTTATTCAATCCGGCGTTCTTGAAGGAGAAGGGGTTGCCGGTGCCGGGGTGGTTGTAGGGGAGCGCCTTGGGTCAATATCGGCGTGCACTTAGTGCCGCAGATGTTCCGGCCGGACTCCGATTCCCATTGCGCGTGCGGGAATGCGACGCAGTACCGGAAACCGCTGCAGCAACCGCAGCAGCATGGGCGGTTTGGGTGTGGTCGTGCCACGCAGCACGCTGGAGATCACCCGGTTCTGGATCAGCACTTGCAGGCGCTGCGTCATTTTCGTCGGAAAATCCCGGCGACGTTGAATGGCTGCCAGATCGGTCTGGCTCGCCCGCCCTTGGCGCAGGACCGGCACAAGAATATTCGCTGCCGCGACAGCGTCCTGGATCGCGAGGTTGATACCGACCCCGCCCACCGGGGACATCGCATGCGCGGCATCACCGATGCAGATCATGCCGGGCACATCCCATTTTGCCAGCCGGTTGACCGCCACGGTCAGCAGTTTCACGTCGTCCCAACTGGCGATTTCAGCCACGCGGTCTTGAAAATGCGGCGCCAGGCGGACCAAATCGGCGCGGAAAGCGTCCAGGCCAGCGGCTCGCACGGTATTGATCTGGCCTTTCGGGATGACGAAGGCGCATTGCCAATAGTCGCCGCGATTGATGTTGATGAACAACCGGCCAGCGTCCACGCGTCCAAGGCTCGCCGCGGGATCGCTGTCCCGGCGGGACAGGCGGAGCCACAGGACATCGATTGGCGTACCCTGATCTTCGACGGTCAGGCCAGCCGCGTCGCGCAGGGTTGAACCGCGGCCATCGGCGGCGACGACCAGTTCGGCACGAATGGCGGTCGGGCCATCCGGCGTATTGGCTTCGACGCCCACGATGACGTCGTTGTCGCGGATCAGGCCCGTGGCCTCGGCCTGCATCATCAGGGTGAAGCAGGGATATTGCTTGGCCTCCAAGGCCAGGAAATCCAGGAAGTGCCATTGCGGCATCATGGCGATGAACTTGCAGCGGGTTGGCAAGGTGCTGAAGTCGGCGATCTCAAAATACGTGTCGCCGATCACGGCGCCGACGGTTCGGACTTCGTCGTGCGGGCGGGCCAGAAAGCGGTCGAGGATGCCGAGCTCCCCCATGACCTCCAGGGTCGAGGGGTGGACGGTGTCGCCGCGGAAGTCGCGTAGGAAGTCAGCGTGTTTTTCCAGAACGACCACGTCAATCCCGCTTCGGGCGAGCATCAGTCCCAACATCATCCCGGCCGGCCCGCCGCCGGCGATGCAGACCCGGGTGGTGGTCATGGCATTGTCTCCCGTACCTCGGTCTCATCTCCGCGGTGGGAAAGCGGCTTGGATGCCCACCCGGAAAGTCTGTGATGCGACAGGCTGGCGCTGCCCAGAGCTCTGTAGCGGTCAGCCACGGGTGCGCCGCCGGGCCATCCAGACAAGTACCATGGCCGCCAGCGACGTGGCCGTGTAGAGGGAAAACGCGTTCAGATAGCCGATCATCGCCGCCTGACGGTTGATCTCGCGGCCCAGGCGGGCCAGGCCCGGCACGGTTTCGACCGTCCATGATCCCATGGTCGAGGGCAGAGTCAGCACGCGGTTATACAGCGAGACGGCTTCCGTCAGGCGGCCGTAATTCTCGCCCGTTGACTGGGTCACGAGGGCGAATGCCAGGGAGATGAACAGGCTGGACCCGATGTTGCGCAGCAGATGGAAGACGGCCATGGCCTCGCCCATGTAGCGCTGCTGCATCGAGGAGAACGCCATGACGCTCAGCGGGACCCAGACGACGCCAGTCGCCAGGCCTTGCACGATTGAATTCAGGAACAGGTCGTCGATGCCGATGTTCAGGTCGATCTCCATCAACCAGACGCCGGACAGCCCCAGCAGGCCGAAGCCGAGGGTCATGCCGATGCGGGGGTCGAGGCGGCCGATGAACATGGCGGCGAAGAAGCCGATGGTGCCGCCGATCCCTCTGCAGGCCACGATCTGGCCGATCAGCGCATCCGGATAGCCGGCATGGGTCTGCAACAGGGGGGGCAGCAGCACCATGGGCGTGAAGTTCAACATTCCGTAGATAAATACGAGAAAAAGGCCAAGCGAATAGTTGCGGTCGAGCAGGATGCGGAGGTTGAGGAAGGGGCGGTCGGCCGTCAGGCTATGCGCGATGAACACATAAAACGACAGGCAGGCGCCGACGGTTTCCACGATGATTTCGGGCGACTCATACCAGTCCAGTCGCTGCCCACGTGACAGCACAAGCTGAACGCAGCCGATCGCGGCGGACAGGCTGGCGAAGCCGATCCAGTCCAGCCGCAGTCCCCCGCCGTAGTCCTCTTTCGGGAAGATCGCATACAGGGCAGCGAAAGCGACGGTGCCGGCCGGCACGATCATGAAGAAGGCGTAGCGCCAACTGTAGGTCTCGGCCAGGATGCCACCGAATGTCGGGCCGATGACAGGCCCCATGACCACGACGGCCATTCCGAAGATGGAGCTGACCAATCCAGCCTGCCGCCGCGGGAAACAGTCCAGCACCATGGCGTTGGAGATCGGAATCAGCGGGGCGCCGATGCCACCCTGCATGATACGCCATAGGATCAGGGTTTGCAGCGATTCAGCCTGGCCGCAGAGATAGGTGGCCAGGGTGAAGCCGCCGACAGAACACAGCATCACCTTGCGGCGGCCAAAATTGGCGATCAGGAATCCTGCCGTGGGCGTGACGATGGCAGTGGCCAGAATGTTGAAGGTCGTGCTCCAGGCGATTTCGTCGGCCGTGGCTGCCATTGATCCCTGCATCTGCGGCAGCATGGCGGACGCGATCAGCAAGGTCGTGGAATAGAGGGTGGAGCCCAGGACCACGGACGCCATGATCATCACCCGGCGAGAGAAGGACAAAGCTGCAACCAGAGGTGAATCGGGAGGGAGCGGGTTGTTGGCCATCGGCTTTCGAGCAATGCCCCGGCGGTGGACTGGTCCGCAGGATGCGGGTCATTGAAACAGTCGAGTCAGGCTCACAATAGGCATGGGGGCAAACCCCGTCGATCCCGCTCGATGCCGAGCGATCGGCCCTTGCGTTTAAGGCAAAACTTGCGTGCTGGGCCATCCTCGCCACGGTCGGCCGATGGGGCGACCCCTGCATCGATCGGGACGCGATCGTGCCAGCGTAGGCCCATGGATGGAACCGCTGGCATCACAGGAGCAGGATCAAAATGTCCCAGGTCCTTTTCATCACCCATCCGGACGTGATCATCGTTCCCACCGTGTCAGTGCCGGAATGGCGGCTTTCGACAGCCGGACTGGCCCGGATGCGCGTCTTCGCTGGTCAACCCCGGTTGCGCTCGGTCGGCTCGATCTGGAGCAGTGCGGAGCGCAAGGCCCAGGACGGCGCCCGAGTGCTGGCCACCGCCTTGGGGCTGCCGTGGCAGGTGCGGCCGGAGTTGGGGGAGAATGACCGTTCCTCGACCGGGTACCTGCCGCGGGAGGTGTTCGAGAGGATGGCGGATGCGTTCTTTGCCCAACCGGATATCAGTGTGCGGGGATGGGAACGTGCGGTGGACGCACAGGAACGGATTATCGCCGCTGTTGGGGCGGTGATCGCGGCGACATCCCAATCCGGCGATATCGCGATCGTCTCGCATGGCGCGGTCGGAGCCTTGCTGCTGGGGCACCTTTCGGGACGGTCGATCGACCGTTCCTTGGATCAACCCGCGGGCAATGGTGGGAATTTCTTTGCGTTCGATCGGGAGACCTGGCGACTCGGGCACGGGTGGCGGCCCATCGACCCCGACCATGCCGCCGGCCCCTGACGCAGATAACGACGTCCGCCATCTTGCCGAACATTCTTGGAAGTCATTTGAGCCACGACTCCAGTCCCCAACGCACCCAGCCTGGTCGTGACGGCCGAGCGGGCCGGTCAGAGACCGATGAAGGCGACGACGTCATCTTCGAGTACGGCGCAACTCAATTTGCCACCCATGCCCGCGCCGGTGTCCAGACCGATCCGATTGGGTGTCGTGACCGGCGCCGGATTGTTTGAGTGGCCGTGCACCACCACCACGCCGAGGTCGCCCTCGCTCCACAAGAACGGCTGGCGCCTCGTGGGCAGGGCGGCGATGGTCTGCGG
>Ga0082335_1000661_pt1 | contig 83142 bp, 73 predicted proteins | sample Subgrocontami58m_FD_72375 | JGI IMG/M metagenome (GOLD analysis project Ga0082335, IMG submission 72375) | Subsurface groundwater microbial communities from S. Glens Falls, New York, USA - GMW37 contaminated, 5.8 m (SPADES assembly) (version 2) ...
GCGCCGGGAGGCGCCAGGGGGTTTGCGAGACCCCCTTGGCGGGCCTTGCGATCGGCCCGCCGGAACGCTTGCGAGGCGTTCCGCCCCGGTTGAAGTCGGGGCGGCGCCTCCCGGCGCTCCACCTGCGGCACCGATCCCGTGCCGCCGGACGCGATCAACATAAGTGCGGATTCGAGGGCGGGGATAAGTTTATTTTTCCCCTCTCCCCTTGTGGGAGAGGCAGCCGAGGGGCTGTGGGCGCGTGATGTGCAATGAATCGGTCTGAAATCGATTATTGCCGTCTGACACGCGTCGAAGCGTTTTTTTCGTAACGACAGTCGTTGACCGCGATATCTGACCCTAGAAATGCCCTCAAAGTGGCCGCAACGCGGTGCGGAAGGTTTGCTCAAAAAAGCAAACAATTGATTTCTTACGCCAACCGGCACAATGCTCAATGTGGCTATGGCTGCTGGCGTAACTGATCGGGGTATGGTCGCTAGGGGAATTGGTGCAACGGACTTCAAAGTAGCGGAGTGACACAAATGGGACGGCAAAAAGAGGAACAGTTAGAGCGTGAAGAGCAAGCCCGCATGCATGCGCCAAAGTGCGACATTTGCGGACAGCCCTTGCTGGCCAGCAAGGAGCGGGCAAGTAAGATTTGCGCTAGCTGCGCAAAGGCTATGGATGCCGACTAATCCAAATTAGGTCACTACCCTCGGCCAGATGCCCTCGCTGTGCCGCCACAGCTTATGATAAGCTTGACAGAAAGGAGACGCGTATGTCCGATCAAATGACACCGGGTTCTCGGATTAGCGACCTAGTCCATATCCTGCCCGATCCCATTGAATACGTGAGCGGAGTTGTCGGTAATTTCGTTTCCTATGGTTATGATCCTGAGACATCTGCGGTTCGGATCGGTATTACGGGTACGGGTGTCGCCCCAAACTACAAGATTGAAGAACCTAATGTTCCTGTCACCGTAGCCGTCCGCTCTCACTCGTTCGAGATGACTATGACGCCAGCGCACACTTTTAGTGGGCGCAATCATAGGGAAATGACGGAGCTGGACGACCACGAAAGGCATGGCGAGAATTGGAGTACAGATGCCATGAGTTTTGCCGAACTAAAGACCTTGCTCTCCAATCTCTCGCAGAGTGAGAGTCAACATTAAATGCCCCGTGGCCCCAAAGGCGAGGAGCGCCTCGCCCGGCCATGAAGAGGCAAGATCGGCTATTCAGGTTTTAGCCGCCACCCGCAGCTTCACATGGATATTCTTCTCCTGGGTGAAGCTGAGCATTTCCTCAAAACATTCCTCCCGGCCGATGCCGGATTGCTTGGTGCCGCCGAACGGCGCGCCGAGGAAATGCCGGCCGATCTCGTTGATCCAGACATAGCCGGCCTGCACCTCCATGGCGGTGCGGTGCGCGGTGGACAGATCGTTGGTCCAGATCGAGGCGGTGAGGCCATATTCCACCGCGTTGACCTCCTGCAGCATCTTGGCCTCGTCGCGCCATTTCAGCACCGAGAGGACAGGCCCAAAAATTTCCTCGCGCGCGATCTTCATGGCGGAGGTGACGCCGGCGAAGACGGTGGCTTCCACGAAGAAGCCGTTGGCCAGCGCCGGATCGTCCGGCCGCTTGCCGCCGGCCACCAGTTGCGCGCCTTCGCTCTTGGCGGATTCGATATAGCTCATCACCCGATCGAGCTGCGCCTTGCTGATGACCGCGCCCATGGTGGTCGCGGGATCGGTGGGGATGCCGGGCTTAAACGCCTTGATGCGCTCCTTGATGCGCTCGATCACGGCGTCATGGATTTTCTCGTGCAGGAAGGCGCGGCTGGTCGATCCGCAGGACTGCCCGCACCAGGCGAAATTCATGCCGCGGATGGCGGCGTCCGCCACCTCGGCGGGATCGGCGTCGGCATAGGCGATCAGCGCATTCTTGCCGCCAAGCTCCAGCATGACCGGTTTCACCGTATCGGCGGCTGCTTTCATCACCGCGCGGCCGGTGGGGACGCTGCCGATCAGGGCGACCTTCGCGACATCGGGATGGCCGGCGAGGCGCGCGCCGGCGTCGCGCCCGCCCGGGACAACGTTGAACACGCCGGGCGGCAGCAGCCCGCCGATGAGTTCCGCCAAGCGAAGCGACGACAGCGGCGCCTGTTCCGGCGGCTTCACCACCACTGTGTTGCCGGCGGCGAGTGGCGCGGCGGTCTTTCCGGCGCAGAACATGAAGGGATGATTGAAGGGAATGATGCGGCCGACCACGCCAAGCGGCTCGCGCACGGAGAAGTTCACCGCGTCGGGGCCCATGGGGATGGAGCTACCCTTCATCTCGGTGACGAAGCCCGCGAAGAAATCCACCTGCGCGGCGGCGGCGGCGGCGTCGCCCAGCAATTCGCTCACCGGGTTGCCGCAGTCGGCGGCGTCGAGCATGGCCAGCTCTTGCGCGTTCTGCCGCAGCAGATCGGCGATGCGGCGCAGGATTTTCGCGCGCTCAAACGGCAGCACCCGCCGCCATTCGGCAAATCCGGCCTTCGCGGCGGCAACGGCCGCGTCCACGTCCGCCGCGGAAGCGTCGGCCACCTTGCCGAGCGACTGCCCGGTAGCGGGATTGATCGTCTCCACATAACGGCCCGACTTCGGCTCATGCCAGGTGCCGCCGTAGTAGATGCTGCGATGCTCGGGCAGCACCACGGCCTGAGTTGACAGCGATTTAGGCGAGACCGCCGGCGTCATGGCATTACCGCGACCGGATCGGGTCGATGTGCCCCAGCCGGCTGATGAAACTGTTGGCGCCGATGGCGAGCACGAACAGGACGATGAGCGAGGCATACATGCGCGGCATGTCGAACAGGAAGTAGGCCTGCATGATCAAAAAGCCGATGCCGAAATTCGACAGCTTGGTTTCGGCCAGCAGCGTGCCGATAAGGGCAATGCCAAGCCCAAGACGCACGCTGTTGATGATCGCGGGGCGCATCGCCGGCAGATAAATCTTGGTCGCGGTCTGCCACGCATTGGCGCGGAAACTCTTGCCCACGCGGATCAGCACCTTGTCGATCTCGCGCACGCCGGCGGCGGCGCTGAGCACGACAGGAAAGAAGCAGGAGACCGCGCCCATCGCCACCTTGGAGCCTGGGCCGAGGCCGAACCACATGATCATGATGGGAAAGAAGATGATCTTCGGAGTGGGCCCGAGATAATACAGAACGGGCTCGAAGGCCCGGCTCAGGAAGCGGTTGGCGCCGAGCGTGAGGCCGATCAGCAATCCGGAGAAGCCGCCGATCAGAAGCGCAAGCCCGATCTCGCGCACGGTGCGGCCGAGATGACAATAAAACTCCGGCATCCATAATTCCCAGCGCAGAGGGATAGGACCGAGGGAAAAATCGGCCTGACAGACCATGACGCGGGTGGTGAGAAGGTTGAACAGCGCCTTGGCGATGGCGAAAAAGGATGGCACCACGTCCTTGTAAAGCCAGCCGGAAGCGGCCACGAGTTCCCATGTCAGCAAGATCGTCGCGATGATGGCGATGCGCAGCAGCGTGACCGCGCCGAGGCCAGGAATAGCCCGCGCGGAGGTCTGGGTCAGGCGCCTGGTCTCAGCCATTTTTCAGCCTTTTCCATCGCCATGAAGAACAGCACGCTGACGAGAATGACAAAGCAGATCGCGGCATAGGTTCCCGGCAGGTCGTAGCGTTCGGCCAGATCGTTGATGAGCTGGCCAAGGCCGCCAAAATTGATGAGAAACTCCACGCCGACAACGTTGATCAGCGCGAAGATCAGGCCCAGGCGGATGCCGACGAAGATGGTCGGCAGCGCGGCGGGAAACAGTATTTTCCAGAACAGCTGCCGCTCGGTCAGATTGAAGCTGCGGCCCACGTTAATGAGCACGCGCCGGGCGCCGGAAAGCCCTTCGACGGTCTTCAGGATCACCGGCGCGAGCCCGGCCGCGAAGCCCATCATGATGATGGTCGTCGCGCTACGGCCAAAGATCACCATGAACAAGGGATACATCAGCACCGTGGGCGCAGAAGCCATGGCCGCCACCCAGATTTCGGTCGCTTGCCGCAGCAGATGCACGCGGTGGAGCAGGGCGCCGAAGGCGATCCCGACCACGGTCACCAATATGCCGGCTGCCAGGCACTCTCCCGCCGTCTGTAGGAAGCGGCGCGGGATTTCCTCCTCCAGGATGACCCGCTCAAAGCTCACGGCGATCTGCGAGGGCAGCGGCACGATGAAGCGGTTGATCACGCCGATGCGGATCAGTATCTCGATGAAGATGATCGAGACCGCGACCGCGCCAAAGCCGACAATGGCCGGCCCGTATTTCTGCCAGACAAAGTCGCTTTTAGCCGCCATGGCCGCCCTTTCCCGGATGCAGCGCCCGCGCCTCGGCCTCCTGCAAGCCGCGGCTAGCCTCTTCGCGCAGGTCGGCCCAAATCTGCGCCACATAGCGGCCGAAGGCCTCGCTGCCGACCACATCGGAGGTGCGCGGACGCGGCAGGTCGATGGGGACGATGCGCTTCACCTTGCCCGGCCGGTAGGTCATCACCAAAATGCGGTCGGACATCTGCACCGCCTCGGTGATATTGTGGGTGATGAGCAGCATGGTCTGCTTCAGGTCCTGCTGGATCTGCAGCACCTTGTCGCCCAGCAGGAGGCGGGTCTGCTCGTCGAGCGCGGCGAAGGGCTCATCCATCAAAAGAATTTTCGGCTCGGAGGCGAGCGTGCGCGCCATGGAGACGCGCTGGCGCATGCCGCCGGAAAGTTCAGCCGGATAGCGGTTCTCGAAACCATGGAGGCCGACCAGCGACACAAAGTGCCGGGCGCGTTCGAGCCGGGCGGCCTTGGCCATGCCGGCGATCTCCAGCGGGAAGGCGACATTGTCGATGACGGTGCGCCAGGGAAAGGTGGACTCCTCCTGAAACACCATGCCGATCGAGCGATGCGGGCCCGACACTCTTTCGCCGGCCACCGTGATGCGGCCCTCGTATCCAGTCAGCAGGCCGCCGACGGCGTTGAACAAGGTCGATTTGCCGCAGCCGGAAGGCCCGATCACCGAGAGAAATTCACCCGGCGCAACGGTGAAGGAAACATGGTCGACGGCGGTCACCACGTCGTCGGGCGTGTGGAAACGCATGACCATATCGTCGACGACCAAAATGGCGTCGTCGGAATGTGCTTTCGGGACACCGCCAATACGCGGCATCAGCGAGACGGCAAGCATCAGTTAACCCCCCACAATGCCGGCCCGACCCAGAGGGGCGGGGGCGGCAGCGGGGAGGGTAGCCGGGTTTCCGCCCGAGGTCGATAAATTCTGGCTGGGGTAGTGCCGTCAGCCCTGGCGCAGCCGGGCCAGAACCTTGAGGCCGGGATAGCCGTCGGCGGGGCTAAGGCCGACCTTCTGCTGGAAGGCGCGCACGGCTTGCATGGTGTCCGGGCCCACACGGCCGTCGGTGCCTTTGGTGTCGAACCCCAGGGCGGTCAGCCGCTGCTGAATTTCCTGCATCTCCGTGAGTGTCATCCGCCGTTCGCCGCCTGGGAATTGCTGCTGGAAGTCCGGGTCGCCGCGGATCAGGTCGCCAAGGTGCAGCAGGGCGAGGGTATAGGCGTCCGACGGGTTGTAGGAACGGATAGCGTAATAATTTTGCCCGATCAGAAACGCCGGTCCACCGCGCTCGGGCAACCAAAGGCGCATCTCGTCGCCGGGCCGGGCGAAGGGTTTGCCGTCGGCGCGCGCCACGCCAAGCTGCTGCCACTTGGCGTAGGAGCGCTTGGCCTTCTTGTCGGCAAGCGCCAGATTGAAACTGCCCGGCAGCCGCACCTCGCAACCCCAGGTCTCGCCGCTCTGATAACGCCCGCGCTTGGCGATGTAGGCGGCAGTACCGGCCAGCGCGTCGTCAGGCTGAAACGGCGAAATGCGTCCGTCCTTGTTGAAGTCGATGCCGACATTGAGCCAGACCTCCGGCATCCATTGGGTGTGGCCCATGGCCCCGGCCCAGGAGCCGATCATTTCCGATGGCTCGGCCCAGCCGCGCTCGATGATGACCAGCGCGTTGAGCATTTCCTGTTCCCAATACCTGCGCCGCCGCGGCTCGCCCCAGGCAAGCGCCGCCAGTGCCGGGATCACCGGACGCATGTATTTTGGATTATCCACCACGTCGCCGAACGAGGATTCCATGCCCCACAGGCCGAGCATCAGGTACCGGTCGACGCCGTAATCGCGCTCCACGCGGGCGAGCAGCGCCTCGTGTTCAGTCGCGCGCTTTTTTCCCGTAATCACCCGGTGGTCGGAACAGCGGCGGTTGATGTATTGCCACAACGCTTCGGTAAATTCCGGCTGGGCACGGTCGAGCGCATAGACCGAGGTGTCCGGCTTCAGTCCGGTCATGACGCGGGCATAGGTCTTCTCAGAAATCCCGCGGGCGAGCGCGCGGGGGCGGAACGCCGCCACCCACTGCTCGAAATTCGTGCGGGGGGATTGCGCGGCCGCCGGTCCGCTCACGGCAAAAGCAGTGAGGGCGCCAAGCGCGCCCTGAAGCAGAATGCGGCGTGTGAGAATCGTGTCAGTCATGCGGGGCATTCTAATCGTGCGCGCCCGACACGCAAATTACGGTCCGTCCACTTGTGGTCGTATGCACACAAGAACCCCCCGCGACGGCCTGCCGCGGAGGGCCTTTAACGCTAACCTCAACTCATGCGTCGAGCGTAGTGGACTAGTAGTCCACCTTCGCCTTGCCGCTGGCGCCGACCGTGCCGGAGCTGGAGGCCGAGCCCGAAGCCTTGTTCTTCTTCAGCTTCGCCTTGGCGTCGGCATCGAGATCAGTATTGGCGCCTGTGCCGACTGTCGTGCTTGAGCCATCGCTCTTCACGCTGGTGTTTGCGTCAAGATTGGTCGAGTCCGAGGCTCCGCCTTTGATCATGCCCGAGCCGGCGGAGGTGCCGCCCGAACTGCTCGCGCCGGCGGCCGCGCCGGCGTCAATGTTGACCTGTGCGAAGGCCACCGACGTGCCGAGGGCAAGCACCGATGCCAGAAGCAGGGTTTTAAGCTGTTGCATGTTCAACCCCTCATTTTTTCGATTTCAGGAAATCAACTGCGAAAGGCGGCAAGCCGAACACGGCTGCCAACGGCCTGGGGACACCCGGGCCGCGCCACCTTCTCAACTAAAACTTTTGCCGAATTGAACGGTTCCGATTCCGGCATGCGGGAAGGCCAGAAAAATTCCGGCGCGGCGGAACAATATCGAGAGTTAATGTTGGGAGGTGCTCATAGGCGGCCCGGCAGCATCGCGCGTTATCGCACGCGCGGGCGGTTTTTTTGCTTGTTTGCCGGCGAATCCGCCTCTGCCGAAGTGACGCTTGCCGTTTCCTTCAAGCCCGACCGGGCAGCCGCGGCAGATTCCCTGACTTCCTTGATCTCGTCGCGTAACTCCGTGCCGCGCGCGCCGATCAGCCTTTCATAGGCCAGCACCAGGGTCATGTAGGGATTGACCAGGATCCAGCCGTCCTTGGTCGGCACCTGCATGTCGAAATGCAAATGATAGCTCGTCCCGGCTTCCCGCCCGGAATAGTTGCCCACCTTGCCGATGGTTTCGCCCTCACGAACGACGCGGCCGCTTAAAAATCCGTCGTCGTCGATGAGTTTCGGATTCATATGCAGATAGCGGAACCGCAGGTGCTCGTTCGGTCCGTTGACGACGATGATAAGCCCTTCCTGGCCGCGACCTCGCAGCACGGTGCCGTCACGCACGGCGACGATGCTGTGTTCTTTGCGGTCGCAGCGGTCGGTATCCTGGCTGGACATCCGGCAATCCACGGGAACGATGTCTTCTCCCTGGTGGCCGATGCCGGAAGGGCATTGGCCGACCATAAAGCCCCGCGTCTCGCAAAAATTGTCGCGCCAGGGATACACGCTGCGCCCAGCCGCCGCCACGCGAGCGGCGGCCGGGCATTGAAATGGCGCGCCGTGGCGCTTCGTGGTCTGTGAATCCCCGACAGCTTCAGTACAGTCGCCCACATTCATGAAGAGCTGCGAGTAGGTCTGGGCGGGCGCTTCCGCCAGCGGGAACCTGATTTTTGAGAAAACCGTATGTTCGGGATGGCCGCCTTGATGCCGTGCGCCGGTGCCGGAAATAAGCTGCCCGGTTGGATAGTAGGCGAAGCTGCTGGAGAGATTGGCGGGCCGGTCGGCTGCCGGGCTGCCGGCGGGAGACGGCACCGGCTGCGGCATTCCTCCGGCGATCGTCAATGCTTTCAGAAAAGGAACCGCGAGATCGTGAGCATCCTGGCAGGAAAGGCGCTTGGAATTCGAGCGCCCCTCTAGGCATTCGATGGAGACATTGTAGAGCACGCCATAGCGCGTGAAGAGATAGCGCATATAGCTCTCCAAATAGAAGCGGCGGATGTCCGGGAAATCCGCTTGCAGGCCGATTGGCGGCTTGTCCTCGCCGCCCACGCGCTCTCCGACGTCGTAAAACAGCGCCATGCCGCTGATGTGGATCTCAACTTCGCGGGCGGGCCGCGCTGTCGACTGCGTCGCCGCGGTCGGCATATCGACAGTGAAGGCCGCGTCGTATCCGCCAGGCCCCGCGAGAAAAAATTTCGGCGCGCCGAATGGGGATGAAAATCCGGCGGTCGATTCTTTCTTGGGCTTGTCGGGCAAATAGGCATCGAGATTCACCGGCAGCAGCACCGGCACCGGGCTTGCGGCGATGGTGGGAAGGTCGCGGCTGGTGGCTTGGTTGAGACGCGCGAGAAGGCCGAAATTAGACGGCGGCGTTGGGGCCGTGGCCGATAAGGCGGGGAGCCTGCGCAACGCCTCGTTGCTGTTGAGCGCGGTGAGCGCCGCGTCCCATTCCACCGTGAGATAAGAAATCTGCGGAGCCTTGATCTCCTGCGCCGCCGCATTGGCGCCAAGCAGCAGCAGGAAGCTCGCGATCCATCTTGCCCGCAAATGACCCCCCGGGTGAGTCTATGTTAGCGCTTACGCTACCCATCTTGCGCGCAAGGCGCCATACCCCACACTTGATACATACCAAGGATTTTCTTCAATCTGGCCGGTTGTGCGGTCAGTCTTTCGCGCGCTCGACGTAGCTGCCGTCAGCGGTCATGACCACCACGCGGGTTCCAGGGGTAATATGCGTAGGCACCATGGTGCGCGCGCCGTTCGACAGCTTGGCGGGTTTAAAAGATCCCGAAGCGGTCTGCCCCTTCATGGTCGGCTCGGTTTCCACCACCTCCAGCGTGGCACGCGGCGGCAGCTCAATGGCGACCGCCATGCCTTCGTAAATGCTCAATTTCACCTTCATGTTTTCCTGCAGGTAGACAGCCTGGTCGCCGATGATGTCGGCGGGCACGGCCACCTGGTCGAAGGTTTCGTTGTTCATGAAATGAAAGCCGTCGCCGTCCTGATAAAGATAATTGAATTCATGATCCTCGACATGCGCGCGCTCGACCTGTTCGGTGGTCTTGTAGCGCTGCTGCGTCTTTACGCCATCGCTGATACGGCGCATGTCGACTTGGGTCGTGGGAGTGCCCTTGCCGGGGTGAAAGTTTTCTGCGTGGAGCACGACATAGAGCTTTCCGTCGATTTCGACGATATTTCCCTTACGGAGCGAACTGGCGATGACTTTCACGGAGATTCCTCAATGGCTGGGGCTGCCGGACCGGCCCTTCTCGGGGCGGACGCCGGGCGGCGATTTCGGGTCGCAACATACTCATCCTGACGCTCAGCGCCAGTCATTCCGGCGCTTTTGCTGCTGATCGAGGGACATAGCCGAATGCCCGGTCCTCCCCCCTGGTGGAGCCCAAGCCTGCATGCTGACCGGCGTCCCTTCCTCCTGGCGCGGGGGCGGATCGCTGCGCGGCTGCGCCAATGGTTCGCGGAAAGGGATTTCGTCGAGGTCGAGACGGGGGTTCTGCAGCGATCCCCCGGGAACGAGACGCATCTGCATGCCTTTTCCACGGAGCTTTGCGGCCCGGACGGCACGCGCTCCCAGGTGTACCTGCGAACCTCCCCGGAATTTGCCTGCAAAAAACTGCTGGCTGCGGGGGAGCGGCGCATTTTCGACTTTGCCCGGGTTTTTCGGAACCGGGAGCGCGGCCCGCTGCATTCGCCCGAGTTCACCTTGCTCGAATGGTATCGGGCCGAGGAGCCTTATGAAAATTTGATGGAGGATTGCGCGGGCGTGCTGGCGGCGGCGGCGGAAGCGGCAGAAACGAAGCACTTCTCCTTCCGCGATCGCGGCATGGACCCGTTCGCGCAACCCGAACGCCTCACCGTGGCGGAGGCCTTTGAGCGTCACGCCGGCATTGATCTCCTGGCGACGCTGCCGGGACAGGAGGCGGATCGCGACGGCCTGGCCGCCGCGGCGCGATCTGCCGGCGTCCGCGTGGCCGAGGATGACACCTGGGCCGATGTGTTCAGCCGGGTGCTGGTCGAGCGCATCGAGCCAAATCTGGGTTTAGGCCGGGCCACGGTCCTTGATGAATATCCGGCCTTGCAATCGGCGCTGGCGCGGCCGAAGCCAGCGGACCTGCGGGTCGCCGAACGTTTCGAGCTTTACGCCTGCGGGGTCGAGCTTGCCAACGGCTTCGGCGAACTCAACGATCCCATCGAGCAGCGCCGCCGCCTGCAACGGGAGATGGCGGAGAAGGTGCGCGTCTATGGCGAGAGCTATCCGCTCGATGAAGACTTTCTCCAGGCGCTTGGCGCCATGCCGCCCGCGAGCGGTATCGCACTCGGCTTTGACCGCCTGGTGATACTGGCCACCGGCGCGTCCCGCATCGAGCAGGTGATGTGGACTCCGGTTGCAGAACCCTAACCGTCATGCCCGGCACAAGGCCGGGCATGACGCCTCAGATGGACCACCGCTATGAAACCAATTGAACGGATGCTGTGCAGCGCGGCGGCGTTAAACGAAAGCGGCTTGATCCCGGCTGACCAGATGGACGGGATCGAGCGGGTGGCCAAGCGCTATGCGCTGGCCCTGACGCCCGCGATGGCAGATTTGATCGATCCGTCGGACGCGGACGATCCGATCGCCCGCCAGTTCATTCCCGACCCGCGCGAGCTTGAAACAACGCCACAAGAGAGTGCTGACCCGATCGGCGACAACACGCATAGCCCGGTGGACGGCATCGTGCATCGCTATCCCGACCGCGTATTGCTGAAACTCGTGCAAGTTTGCGCGGTCTATTGCCGCTTCTGCTTCCGCCGCGAAATGATCGGCCCGGGACAAGCGCATGCGCTGTCAGCGGCGGCGCTGGAGCGGGCGCTGAACTATATCCGCGATCACGAAGAAATCTGGGAGGTCGTGCTGACCGGCGGGGACCCGCTCGTGCTTTCACCGCGCCGCCTAAAGGATGTGGTCAACCGCCTGTCGGCGATCGACCATCTCAAGGTCCATCGCGTGCATACGCGGGTGCCGGTGGCCGATCCGGCGCGGGTGACGCCTGCGCTGGTGCGCGCGCTGAAGGCGCGCGGCAAAGCCACCTATATGGTGGTCCATGTCAATCACCCGCGCGAACTTACCGCGCAAGCGCGCGCCGCGTGCGGGCGCTTTATCGACACCGGTATTCCGGTTCTCAGCCAGTCGGTGCTGCTGCACGGCGTCAACGACGACGCGAAAACACTCGGCGAGCTGATGCGGGCGCTGGTCGAATGCCGCATCAAACCTTACTACCTGCATCACGGCGACCTGGCGCCGGGCACGGCGCATCTGCGCACGAGCATCGAGAAGGGGCAGGAACTGATGCGCGCGTTGCGCGGCCGCTATTCCGGCCTGTGCCAGCCTACCTACGTGCTCGATATTCCCGGCGGCCACGGCAAATCGCCGATCGGGCCGAACTATCTGCACGCCGCACGTAATCGCTCGACGCCGGAATATGATGTCGAAGATTTCCGCGGCGCACGGCACCGCTATCCGCCCGCGGCGGATTTAGCCCCGCCTTGATTAATAGGCCGCCACGCTTGGTTGCGCGGTGGTAACCCTGGCCAACTAAAGGGATGTAAGCCCGTTGCAATAGGGGTCGGATAAGCCTATTTTTCTGCTGTTCGAGATTTTGCCTGATCTTGCTATCTGCCCTCAGGGCTCTCCCAAGATAACGCTGAATTCGGACATCAGGCGGCGCGATGGTCGTGTCGCCGAAAAGACGCCGATGTGCGTTTCAAAAGGAGCTATCGATGGCCGTAGGTACGGTTAAATTTTTCAACTCGCAAAAAGGCTTCGGCTTCATCAAGCCGGATGACGGCGGACCCGACGTGTTCGTTCACGTCTCCGCGGTGGAGCGCGCTGGCATGCGCGGCCTCGTCGAGGGCCAGAAGGTCAGTTACGACGTGGTGAGCGAGCGCGGCAAGACGGCCGCTTCCAATCTGCAAGAAGCGTAAGCCATCCAAAAATGAGAAAAAGCCCGGCGCTTCCGCGCCGGGCTTTTTCTTTATCCGTTCAGGGTGACGACGCTGCTTACGTCACCTTGAGATTTTCGGCTGACTGCTTGCCGCGATTTTCAACGATCTCATACTCGACGACTTGCCCTTCGTTCAGGGTGCTGAGGCCGGCGCGCTCCACAGCCGAAATATGTACGAATACGTCCCGACCACCGCCGCCCTGCGGCTGAATGAAACCGTAACCTTTGGTCGGATTGAACCACTTCACAGTGCCTCGAGCCATCATCGATCTCCAAGTAGTAAAAAAACTTGCGGCCACGCTTGTAGCCACATCCTAGGATAGCGCAGAAAGCTGGGATTGGCCATGGCCAGAACACGACTTTGCGACGGGACGGGCAGGGGCCCCAGGGGGGCCTTTTGAGCCGAAGACTGTTGCCGCCTGCAGGGTAGCCCCCAGGCTGCGATGGCAGCCGCTCGGGTAACAAGGGGGTGATGAGGCTGGCGCGCCCTACGGGAATCGAACCCGTGTTTCCGCCGTGAAAGGGCGGCGTCCTGGACCGCTAGACGAAGGGCGCAGCGGGCGCCCCGGCTGATCCGGACTTTTTAGTCAGCCCGGGCAGGACGCGCGGCGCGAGGTATAAAGAGCTTGCACCGCAGCGGCAAGCTGTCAGCGGCTCACCATTTTCCGGTATTAGGCATGGACGCCCACGGCTCGCGAGGCGGCAGCGGATTGCCCTTTTGCAGCAGTTCGATGGAATGTTTGTCGGGAGAGCGCACGAAAGCCATGACCCCGTCCCGCGGCGGCCGGTTGATGGTGACCCCGGCCTGCATCAGCCGCGCGCAGACGGCATAGATATCCTCGACCTCGTAGGCGAGGTGGCCAAAAAAGCGCGCTTCCCCATAGTCCTCCGCATCCCAGTTGTAGGTCAGCTCGATCACCGGCGCTTCGCGGCCCTGGACGCGCTTGCTCTCGCCAACCAGGGCCTCGTCGCTGGGAGCCGCCAGGAAGACGAGGGTAAAGCGGCCGTTCTCGTCGACCCGGCGGCGGACCTCCTTGAGGCCCAGCTTGTTGCAAAAGAAATCAAGTGCTTGGTCGAGATTGCGCACGCGCAGCATGGTGTGCAGATATCGCATCGTCTGTCCTCTTGCGGCTCCGTGGGCCCGTTTGATCCCCCCGCGTGGAACCTTAAGTCCTCTATATAGATGATCGCGCTCGATCTTGAGACCGCCATTGACCGCCTGACGGAGCTGATCGGGAAGGCGCGCGTGCTGCTTCCGTTCACCGGCGCCGGCATCTCCACGGAATGCGGCATTCCCGACTTTCGCTCGCCCGGCGGGCTGTGGAGCAAGAACAGCCCAATTCCCTTGGACGCTTTCCGGTCCAGCCAGAAAATGCGCAACGAGGCCTGGCGGCGGCGGTTCGCACTGGAGGAGCATTTTTCCGCCGCGCGCCCGGGCCGCGGCCATCGCGCGCTCGCTTCTCTCCACCGCGCCGGAAAGGTGCCGGCCGTGGTGACGCAGAATATCGACAATCTCCACCAAGCCTCGGGGGTTCCGCGCGAATGCGTGGTCGAGCTGCATGGCAATACCACCTACGCCCATTGTCTGGATTGTGCCGCCCGCTACGAGCTGGCATGGGTGCGGGAAAGATTTGAGCCGGCCGGTGAAGCGCCGGACTGTCCGCAGTGCGGCGGCTACATCAAATCGGCGACGGTTTCCTTCGGCCAAGCCATGCCCGAGGCGGCAATGCGCCGCGCCGAGCAGCTAACGCTTTCCTGCGACCTCTTCCTCGCGATCGGCTCCTCACTGGTTGTGTGGCCGGCCGCTGGTTTCCCCTTGATGGCAAAACGCAACGGCGCCGCCTTCGCCGTCATCAATCGTGAGCCTACGGACTTCGACGCTCTTGCGGATCTCGTCATTCGCGAGGATATTGGAGAAGCACTCGCTCCTTTCATCAGTCGCTGAATCCCCAAGTCTTCCACCGATGTTCACAGGCACGCGCGACGGCGCATTTTATTCTTTTACATCCGCCGCTCGGTGTTATCTTCGCAAAAGAGATTCGTTGAAGCGCCCGGAAGAGGCGCCATAAGCGGCGGCGTACGGCGTCATGTCGTCGGACGGGATTGAATCAAAAATGCCCGGGAAAAACATCGGGCTGGGGCTGGAAACGGCCGGCGGGATCGACGCTGAAACGTCGGCGAGCATTGTCGAGCTTGCCGGCGTCATCAAATGGTTCGACGTCTCAAAAGGATTTGGCTTCGTCGTGCCGGACAACGGCATGCCGGATGTCCTGCTGCACGTCACCTGCCTTCGGCGCGACGGATTCCAAACCGCTTATGAAGGCGCCCGCGTCGTGGTGGAGGCTGTACCGCGGCCCAAGGGGTTGCAGGCCTTCCGCATCCTGTCCATGGACGAGTCGACGGCGATCCATCCGGCGCAGATGCCGCCGCCGCGCACCCATGTTACAGTGGCGCCCACGAGCGGTCTGGAACGGGCGCAGGTGAAATGGTTCAACCGGTTGCGTGGTTTTGGCTTTTTGACCCGCGGCGAGGGCACCCCGGACATTTTCGTGCATATGGAGACATTGCGCCGTTTCGGCATCGCCGAGTTGCGGCCGGGGCAATTCGTCCTGGTGCGCTTCGGCCCCGGACCCAAGGGCCTGATGGCGGCGGAGGTGCGGCCGGAAAGCGGACCGCACGGGCTCGCCTCCCACTAAGCGCCCGCCTGGTAGCTCTAGCCCAGTATCTTCCCATGCTTGTAGCCAGAATGCGGGTTGCAGTCGCCGCGCTGGTTATCTCGCTCGCGGGCTGCACCCAATCTGCCGACCTGCAGACAATCGAAATCGTCAGCAAGGGCAGGGTGCATGTTTTCACGGTGGAAGTTGCCGATAACGACGAGGAGCGCGCCCGTGGCCTCATGTTCCGCAAGGAACTGCCCGAGGGGCGCGGCATGCTGTTCGACTTCCACCGCGAACAGGACGTGGCCTTCTGGATGAAGGACACCCCTCTCTCGCTTGACATCATTTTTATCCGCGGCGACGGGACCATCCGGCGGATCGCCGCCAATACCGTGCCGTTTTCGCTGGACTCGATCCCCTCCGGCGGACCGGTGCGGGCGGTCCTGGAAGTCATCGCCGGCACCGCCAAGAAGCTCGGCATCCAACCGGGCGACAAGGTGGCCGCCCCGATCCTCCGGTGACCGGCCCCCGCGGCAGGCTCGGCTTGCTGGCCCCATACGAAGCGTGTATCGAGGGATTTGCGACGGACCGCCGCCGCTTGGCGGGGCATAGCGCAGCCTGGTAGCGCATCTGCTTTGGGAGCAGAGGGTCGCAGGTTCAAATCCTGCTGCCCCGACCATCACTTTGCCGGCGGTGTTGCGCAAACCCGCGACCAAGGACTCTAACGAACGGCCATGACCGCACGCATTTACAAGCCAGCCAAGACGGCGATGCAGTCCGGCACTGCGAAGACCAAGGATTGGGTGCTCGACTACGAGCCGGAGGAGCCGCGGGTGGTCGAGCCGCTCATGGGATGGACCAGCTCAGGCGACATGAAGCAACAACTGCGGCTGCGCTTCGAGAGCAAAGAGGAAGCGATCACCTATTGCCAGCGCCACGGCGTTGCCTACCAGGTTTCCGAGATCAAGCCGGTGGGGCGGCGCGGGATGGCCTATGCCGACAACTTTGCTTTCGGGCGGCGGGAAGACTGGACCCATTGAACGGGCCCTGCGGGAATTGAAGCGCCATTCACGCCGAGCGCTGCTGCGCCGGCGCGCTTGCAGCAGGCGCGCCTGAGGCGGCCGGGCGGCCGGCGCCTTGCGCGCGCTGCCGCAGCAGCGAGGCAAAACGATCCTCCGGCATCGGCTGACCGAGCAGGAAGCCTTGGCCGTAGTCGCATCCCATGCTCACCAGCGCCACGGCGTCGGATGCCTTCTCGATGCCGATGGCGACGGCAACATTGCTTCTATTATGCGCGCGCCCAGCGAATGCTTGTGGGAGATGGCGCGGCCCCGCGGGAAGGCGGCCCGAGGGGTATGCTATTTCCTTGCGCCCCCCGTGCGGATAAACCGGTGCATCGCGCCACGCCGGCGTTTGCGGCCCCGTAGCTCAGCGGATTAGAGCAGCAGCCTTCTAAGCTGTTGGTCGGAGGTTCGATTCCTCCCGGGGTCGCCAGTTTTTCACGCAACGCGCCCTGGCGAAGCGTCAGCGAGAGCTGCATATTATTGATTTATAAAGAGAATATTTCTCAAGGCGCAATGTTGCATGGGATAAAGCCCGCACGGGGATACGGGGATATTGTCTGCGGTCGCGGTGCTTGCATGCGCCCTGGCGCATCCGGCGCAGCCGGTGAAATCCGCATAAGATAGCCACGACCTCGACACGTTCTCGGGCTCAGCTGATAGTCGCTTCGATTCCAGGGGGAGGCTCCACCGATGCTCGCCGTTGTCCGCGCCGGCCTTTTCGCCGTGCTTGCCGTTCTTGTCTGCGTTCCGGCCGGCGCCGCCGACAAGGCATTCCAGCGCGAGGAGCTTGCCGACGCCGCGATCCGGCTGGAAAGCGAGATCAAGCGCGACGCGGGCCGGGTGGAAAAGGCCGCGGCGGTCCTGCGGCGCGAAGCCGACGCTGCCTTCCAGCGCAACGATTATCGCAGCGGCTTGCAGTTGCTCGGGCAGACGGTGGCGGTGGCGCCCAACGACAGCGCGGCCTGGCTGCGCCTGGCGCGCGCCATTTTGCAGATCGGCGCCGCCAACGAGCGCGAACAGGCCTTGTTGCTGGAGCGCGCCTCCACCGCCGCCTATATCGCCTACCAGCGGACCACATCGCGGGCCGAGGAGGCGGAAAGCCTTGTTATTCTCGGCCGCACTTTCGCCGACCGCAAGCTGTGGCGGCCGGCGCTGGACGGGCTGCGTCTGTCGCTGGAGCTGCGCGAAGCGGCGGACGTACGCGTGCAATACGAACGCCTGCGCGACGAGCATGGTTTCCGTCTGCTTGATTATTCGGTGGATGCGGAGGCGTCGTCGCCGCGCGCCTGCTTCCAATTCTCCGAAGAACTGCCGGGCAAGCGCACCGACTTTTCGCCCTTTGTCGCCGTCAGTGGCGTCGACCGTCCCGCCGTATCCGTGGACCAGAAACAGCTCTGCGTGGAGGGGCTCAAGCACGGCGAACGCTATGCCGTGACGCTGCGCGCGGGACTGCCGTCGGTGGTGAAGGAAACGCTCGCCAAGTCCGCTGACTTCACCATTTATGTGCGCGACCGAAAACCCTTTGCGCGCTTCACCGGCAAGACCTATGTGCTGCCGCGCACCGGCCAGCGCGGCATACCCCTGGTCAGCGTCAATACTGATTCCGTCGCGGTGGGGATCTATCGCATCAGTGACCGCAGCCTGACCGACGCGGTGATCGGCAGCGATTTTCAGCGCAATCTGGATCGCTATGAGATCGAGAACCTCGCCGCCAAACGCGCCGTGACGGTCTGGAAGGGCGATCTGGCGGTCGAGAGGCTGCTCAACACCGACGTCATCACCGCCTTTCCGATCGATCAGACCCTGGGTGAGCTGGCGCCGGGCGTCTATGTGATGACAGCCGAGCCGAAGGACACGCCGTCGAACGACTATGAGGCGCTGGCCACGCAATGGTTCATCGTCTCCGACCTCGGCCTCACGGCCTATTCCGGCAATGACGGCATCCACGTTTTCGTGCATTTGCTGTCCACGGCCGACCCCAAAGGGCTCGTGGAGGTGCGTCTCGTCTCGCGCAGCAATGAGATCCTCGCCACGCGCAAGACTGACGGCACCGGCTATGCGCTGTTCGAGCCCGGGTTGACGCGCGGGGAAGGGGGCCTTGCGCCGGCGATCCTGATCGCGACCGACCAGCGCAACGACTATGCCTTTCTCAGCCTGAAGTCGCCGCCCTTCGATCTCTCCGACCGTGGCGTGGTGGGCCGTATCGCGCCCGCCGGCCTGGATGCCTTCGTCTATACCGAACGCGGCGTCTACCGCTCCGGCGAAACCATTCATGTCACCGCTCTGCTGCGCGACGGACGGGGCACGGCGGCGCTCGGCATTCCGCTCACTGTTGTGATTGAGCGCCCGGACGGCGTGGAATATCGCCGCGCCGTGGTCGCCGATCAGGGCGTGGGAGGACGCAGCCTGAGCGTGCCGATCACGCCCACGGCTTCGACCGGGACTTGGCGGGTGCGCGCCTATACCGATCCCAAACGCCCGCCGGTCGGCGAGACCACCTTCATGGTCGAGGATTATGTCCCCGACCGGCTGGAATTCGAACTCGCCTCCAAGGCCGGCAGCATTTCTCCTTTGGCTCCGGCGGAAGTAAGCGTTTCGGGCCGATACCTTTATGGCACACCGGCGGCGCAGCTTGATCTCGAGGGCGAGCTTGTCGTCACGGCGGCCAAGGAACGGCCGGGGTTTGCCGGCTACGCTTTCGGGCCGGCCGACGAGGAAGTGAACGCCACCCGCAAGCCGCTGGAGGATCTTCCACAGACCGGCGCGGAGGGAAAGGCGAGCTTCAGGGTTTCGCTTGATAAGCCGCCGGAAACGACACGCCCCTTGCAGGCGCAGATCGTCATCCGCATGGCGGAGCCCGGCGGCCGTGCCGTGGAGCGCAAGCTTGATCTGCCGGTCGTCCCCGCCGGCCCCATGATCGGTGTCAAGCCGCTGTTCTCCGGGCGCTCGCTAGGCGACGGCGATCAGGCGCGCTTCGACGTGATCCTGGCCGCGCCGGACGGCGCCATGCTCGCGCGCAGCGGGCTGCGCTACGAGTTGCTCCAGGTTGATACCCGCTATCAATGGTACAAGCAGGACGGCGTCTGGCAATTCGAGCCGGTCAAATCCACCAAGCGCGTCGCTGACGGGACGTTCGACGTCGCGGCCGACAAGCCGGCGCAGCTTTCGCTGCCGGTTTCGATCGGCCGCTACCGGCTGGAAGTTTCTAGCAAAGACGCGAATGTGCCGACGACTTCCATCACCTTCGACGCCGGCTGGTACGCGGAAGCAAGCGCCGATACCCCCGACCTGCTGGAGATCGCCCTCGACAAGGCGGAATACCAAGCCGGCGGCAGCATGACCGTGGCGGTGACCGCGCGCACCGCCGGCCGGCTCACCCTGAACGTCATCGGCGACCGGCTGATCACCACCATGGCCCGCGACATCAAGCCGGGAGTCAATAAGCTCACGCTCGGCGTCGGCCGCGATTGGGGCGGCGGCGCTTACGTCATGGCCACGCTGCGCCGCCCGCTCGATGCCAAGGAGCAGCGCATGCCGGGCCGCGCCATCGGCGTGCAATGGTTCTCCATCGATCGCAAGGCGCGCACGCTTGCGCTCGACATGCAACTGCCCGCAACCTTGCGTCCGCAGACCAAGCTGCGCATTCCGGTGAAGATCGACGGCCTGGAGGCAGGCGAGGAGGTGAGGGTGGTGGTCGCCGCGGTCGACGTCGGCATTTTGAACCTGACCAACTACAAGCCGCCCGCGCCCGACGACTTCTATCTCGGCCAGCGCCGCCTTGCCGCCGAGCTGCGCGATCTCTACGGGCAACTGATCGACGGGATGCAAGGCGCGCGCGGACAAGTCCGCACCGGCGGCGACGCCGGAGGGGCCGAGCTGCAAGGCAGCCCGCCGGCGCAGGCGCCGCTCGCGCTCTACTCGGGCATCGTCACCGTCAGCCGTGACGGAAAGGCGGAGATTGAGTTCGAGATACCCGCTTTCGCCGGAACGGCACGGGTCATGGCGGTGGCCTGGAGCAAGGACAAGGTCGGCCATGCCACCGGCGACATTATCGTGCGCGATCCCGTGGTGCTCACCGCGAGCCTGCCGCGCTTCCTGCTGACCGGCGACCGCTCCATGCTGCGTCTCGATCTCGACAATGCGGAGGGAGCGGCGGGCGACTACAGCCTGGCCGTGCGGACAGAAGGCTCCACGGTCGTCGGGGACGGCATGACGCAGACCCTGCGGCTGCAACCTAAGCAGCGCGACTTCGTGGTCGTGCCGCTCAACGGAACCAAAGCCGGCGCCACCGCCGTCAACGTGCGCGTCAGCGGGCCGGGAGGATTTTTGGTCGAGCGCAGCTATGCGCTGACCACCCATCCCGCGACCCAGACATTGGCGCGCCGCACCGTGCGCCCGCTCGCCAAAGGTGAAAGCCTGATCTTGTCCAGCGACCTGTTCGCGGACCTGGTGCCGGGAACCGGCAGGGTCGCGCTGTCGGTGGGCGTCTCGACCGCGCTCGATGCGGCGGCATCGCTCAGCGCGCTGGAGCGTTACCCATTCGGCTGCTCCGAGCAGATCGTCAGCCGCGCCATTTCGCTTCTCTACGTCAAGGAACTCGCCAGCGCCGGGCATCTGCCCCCCGACACCGCCGCGGACGCAGTCATCCGCGACGCCATCGAGCGGCTGCTGGCGCGACAGGGGTCGAACGGATCATTCGGCCTGTGGTCGGCGGGCGGCGACGACATCTGGCTCGACGCTTATGTAACGGATTTCCTCACGCGGGCGCGCGAACGCGGATTCGCCGTGCCGGATGCGGCATTCAAGCTAGCGCTCGAACGGCTGCGCAATTTCATCGGCTATGCGCCGGAGCTGCCGAAGGACGGCGGCCGCAACCTCGCCTACGCGCTTTATGTGCTGGCGCGCAATGGCGCGGCGCCGGTCGGCGACCTGCGCTACCTCGCCGACACCAAGCTCGATAATCTGGCGACGCCCATTGCCAAGGCGCAGATTGCCGCCGCGCTCGGGATGCTCGGGGACAAGGCCCGCGCCGAGCGCGTCTATGCGGCGGCGCTGGAGTCCACGTCTGTTCAGCCGAAGCTGGAGATCGGCCGCCTCGATTACGGATCGGCGCTGCGCGACGCGGCAGCGCTGGTCACATTGGCCTCCGAAGGCGGCGCGCAGCCGGCGACCATCACCAAGGCGGTGCAGCGCGTGGAGGCGGCGCGCGGGCTATCGCGCATCACCTCGACGCAGGAGAATGCCTGGCTTGTGCTGGCCGCCCGCGCCATCGCCAAGGAGGCGAGCAATGTCTCGCTCGATATCGCCGGGGAGAGCCGGCCGGGCGCGCTCTACCGCAATCTCGGCGCGAGCGACCTGGAAAAGGGGCCGTTGAAGATCACCAATACCGGCGAGGGCACGGTTCAGACGGTGGTCTCCATTTCCGGCGCGCCGCTGGTTCCCGAGCCGCCGGCGGACAGCGGTTTCAAGATCGAGCGGCTTTACCGCACGCTCGAGGGAGAGCCCGTGGATCCGTCGCAGGTGAAGCAGAACCAGCGCTTCGCCGTAGTGCTGCGCGTCACCGAGCCGCAGCCGCAGTTCGGACGCATCGTCGTTGCCGATTATCTCCCGGCGGGATTTGAGATCGACAATCCGCGCCTGGTGTCGTCGGGCGAGACGACGGCCTTGGATTGGATCGAGGGCGCCGCGGAACCGGTGCATGCGGAGTTTCGCGACACCCGCTTCACCGCCGCCTTCGACCGCAAGAGCAACGATCCGGCGGTGTTCACCGTGGCCTATGTGGTGCGCGCGGTCACGCCGGGAAAATACACGCTGCCGCAGGCCTATGTGGAAGACATGTACCGCCCCGATCGCTTCGGCCGCACCGGCACCGGGACGGTCGAAATTTCGGCAGGACGATGAGACGCCGCCTCCGCATCGCGCTTCTCGCCGCGTCAACCGCGACCGCCTCGTTGCTGCTCGGCGCGGCGTGGTGGGCTGCTTCGCTCTACCCCATGTCCAGCGTGCAGGCGCTGGAATACTCCACCGTCGTGCTCGACCGCCAAGGCCGGCTGCTGCGGCCCTATGCGATTGCCGAAGGCCGCTGGCGGCTGCGCGCGATGCCGAATGACGTCGATCCGCGCTATCTCAAACTTCTCTTTGCCTATGAGGATAAGCGTTTCTACGCTCATTCCGGCGTCGATCCGCTGGCGCTGGCGCGCGCCGCTTGGCAATGGGCGATCAACGGACGCATCATTTCCGGCGGATCGACGCTGACCATGCAGGTGGCGCGGCTGCTGGAACCGCGCAACGAGCGCACGCTGCTTGTGAAGCTCAAGGAGATCGCGCGCGCGATTGAGCTTGAATATGCGCTGAGCAAGCAGGACATCCTCGCGCTCTACCTTAGCCTCGCGCCTTTCGGCGGCAATCTTGAAGGCGTCCGCGCGGCCTCGCTCGCCTATTTCGGCAAGGAGCCGGCGCGGCTCACGCCGGGAGAAGCAGCGCTGCTCGTCGCCTTGCCGCAGTCGCCGGAGGCGCGCCGGCCCGACCGTTCCGCCGAAGCTGCCCGCCGCGCCCGCGACCGCGTGCTCGACCGCATTGCCGCGGCCGGCCTGCTGCCCGCCGACGAGGCGGCGCAAGCAAAGGCCGAACCCGTTCCGGCAGGCCGCAGGGCAATGCCAATGTGGGCGCCGCATGCGGCCGATCAGGCGGTGGCCGCAGCGCCGCAGCGCAAGACGCATCACCTGACCATCGACGCGGCCTTGCAGAGGAATTTGCAGGATCTGGCCCGCGAGCGCGCCCGCGCACTGGGCCCCAACATTTCCACGGCCATTGTCGCCGTCGATCAGGAGAACGGAGAAATCCTCGCGCGCGTCGCCTCGGCGGATTACTTCGACCAGCGCCGCGCCGGCCAAGTGGACATGACCCGCGCCTTGCGCTCGCCGGGCTCGGCGCTGAAGCCTTTCATTTACGGCCTGGCCTTCGAGGATGGCCTCGTCCACCCGGAGACGCTCATCGACGATCGTCCGACGCGCTACGGCGCCTACGCGCCGGAGAATTTCGATCAGAGCTTTCAGGGCACCGTGACGGTGCGCCGCGCCTTGCAGCTTTCGCTCAACGTGCCGGCAGTGGCGGTGCTCGACAAGGTCGGCGCCAGCCGGCTCAGCGCGCGGCTGGGGCAGGCGGGGGCGCCGCTGGTCTTGCCGCAAGGCGAGGCGCCGGGGCTGGCCATGGGTCTTGGCGGCTTGGGCATCACGCTGTCCGACCTGACCATGCTCTATGCCGGCCTGGCCCGGCTTGGCACCACCACGCCGCTGATCGAGGATGCCGATATGGCCGCGGCCGCGGCACCGCGGCGTCTCATCGATCCCGTCGCCGCCTGGTATGTCGGCAATGTGCTGCTCGGCACCCCGCCGCCGGAGAACGCGCCGCATGGACGCATCGCCTACAAGACTGGCACCTCCTACGGCTACCGCGACGCCTGGGCGGTCGGCTTCGACGGCAAGCTCACCATTGGAGTTTGGGTAGGGCGGCCCGACGGCGCGCCGGTTCCCGGCCTGATCGGCCGCGCCGCTGCGGCGCCGATCCTGTTTGACGCCTTCGCGCGCACGGGCCTGACGCCCGCGCGGCTGCCGCGCGCCCCCAAGGGCGCCATCATCGCTACCACCGGGAAGCTGCCGCCGCCGCTACAACATTTCCGGCCGGGAGGCTTTGCCGGCGCCGAAGCCGCGCAGACGCCGCGCATCCTGTTTCCGCCCGACGGGGCGCGCATCGAACTGACCCGCGCGAATGGGGAGGCGCCGGACCCGGTGCCGCTCAAGATTGCGGGCGGAGCCGGTCCTTTGACCGTACTGGTCGACGGCGTTCCGCTCGCCGCCAACACCGCCAAGCGCGTATTGTTTTTCGCGCCGCACGGCCCCGGATTTCTGCGGCTGACGGTGACCGACTCCCGGGGCGCGGCTGACAGCGTCACCGTACGCGTTCAGTAAGCGGCGGGCTTCCTATCCTTTCCCTTCACGCGGGTTTTCTCTAAGGTCCGCGCGATTTCCGGTATGGCTGCATGACCACGACCATGAACGACACGCATCGCCCGCCAAGGGCGGCGAAGGGCTTGACTGCCCTTGTCGACTTCGCATGCGCCTCGCACGCGCGCGCGGTGTTATCTTTGCTCGCTTTCTCGCTGCTTGCCTTCCTGCCGGGATTTTTCCAAATTCCTCCCATCGACCGGGATGAGGCCCGCTTCGCCCAAGCCAGCAAGCAGATGATGGAAACCGGCGACTATGTGGACATCCGCTTCCAGGACGAGGTCCGTTACAAGAAGCCGGCCGGCATCTATTGGCTGCAAGCCGCCGCCGTGCAGGCCGGGGATGCGCTCGGCGTTCCGCAAGCCCATACGGCGATCTGGCTATACCGGATTCCTTCTCTGCTCGGCGCCATCGGATCGGTGCTGCTCACCTATTGGGCCGCGCTTGCTTTTGTCTCGCGCCGGGCCGCGCTTCTGGCCGCGCTGATGCTGGCAAGCTGCATCCTGCTCGGGGTCGAGGCACGCCTGGCCAAGACCGACGCGATGCTGCTCCTGGCCGTTGTCGCAGCCATGGGCGCGATGGCGCGCGTCTATCTCGGCGCGCGCCGCGCCGATGCATCCGCTGCGCCCGGCTGGACGCTGCCGGTGATTTTCTGGACCGCGCTGGCGGGTGGGGTGCTGCTGAAGGGGCCGCTGATCCTGCTGCTGGTCGGCCTCACGGCGGGGACGCTCATCCTGCTTGATCGCTCGGCGCGCTGGCTGTTGAAGCTGCGCCCGGCCGCGGGGATTGCCTGGGTGGTCATCCTGGCATTGCCTTGGTTTATCGCCATCCTCAGCCGCAGCGGCGATACCTTCCTCGTGGAGTCTCTGGGAAAGGATCTGTTTGCCAAGGTGGTGAGCGGGCAGGAAACGCACGGCGCGCCGCCGGGATATTATCTGCTGCTGTTCTGGGTGACTTTCTGGCCGGCGGCACCGTTAGTGGCGCTCGCCGCGCCCGCGGTGTGGGCGGCGCGGCACGAGGCGGGCACGCGCTTCCTCCTGGCCTGGATCGTTCCTGCCTGGATCGTCTTTGAAATCGTCATCACCAAGCTGCCGCATTACGTGCTGCCGCTCTATCCGGCGATCGCCATTCTCGCAGCGGGCGCGCTTGACGCCAGGGGCTTGTCACGCAAGCGGTGGCTGGTGCATGGCGCAGCGTGGTGGTTCATCATCCCCGTCGTCATTGGGCTCGCCGGGATCGCTGGCGCGATCTATATCGGCCGGCAGCTCGATCTTCTGGCGTGGCCTTTCGCCGCCGGCGCCATGATTCTGGGCCTGCTCGCCTGGCGGCTGTATCAGGCGGACGGGCCGGAAACTTCACTGTTGCGCGCGGCCGCGGCATCGGTCCTCATCGCCTTTGCTGTTTATGGCGTCATTTTCCCGTCGCTGTCGCCGTTGTTTCCGAGCGTGGCCTTGGCGCGCGTCCAGCAGGAAGCGGATTGCGCCGATCCGATCGCGGCGTCCGCCGGATTTCACGAGCCGAGCCTCGTGTTTCTCGCCGGCACGCGCACGGTCCTCGCAGATGGTGCGGCTGCGGCGGAATTTCTCCGTCAAGGCGGATGCCGCTTCGCGTTCATCGACGCGCGGCAGGAGCGTAGTTTCGCCCGGCGGGCCGAGGCGATCGGGTTGCGCTACGCGCCGGGACCGCGCATCGATGCCTTCAACCTCAACAGCGGCCGCGCGATCACAATCGCCGTCTATCGCTCGGAAAGGCAACCGTGACCGCGAGCGGAGGGGCTAATTTGACATCGGCGGGCGGGCTATGGGCGATGCTGCGGCGCATGGGATCCAATCTCGCGGCGTGGCTGGCGACTTTGCTGCGGCCGCCGTGGCCTCCCGCCGCGCGTTTGCAGCCGCTGTGGCCGCCTACTCGCCCGGTCGTGCGCGGCGCGGTGATTTTGCTTCTGCTCGTTGTCGGCGCCATGGCGGCGCTCGATTGGTGGATGACGGCGCAGGCGCTGCGCCTCATGCCTGGCTGGCTCTCGGGGTTTTTTGCCGTGATCACCGATTTCGGCAAATCGGGATGGTTCTTGTGGCCGATCGGACTTTTGCTTCTCATCATTGCCGGGAGTCCGTCGGACGCGCTTTCACGCTTTTCACAATTGGTCTTGGCGGCAATCGTCGTGCGGCTCGGCTTCCTCTTTATTGCCATCGGGCTGCCGGGACTTTTCACGACCATCGTCAAACGGATGATCGGACGGGCCCGGCCGTTCGCTTCCGGCACCGCCGACCCTTATCTCTATGCGCCATTCGCCTGGGATCAGTCCTATGCCAGTCTGCCATCGGGCCATGCGACAAACGTCTTCGCCGCGGTCGTGGCCATCGGGGCCGTGTGGCCGCAGGCCCGTCCGGTCATGTGGATTTATGCCGGGGTCATCGCCATCAGCAGGGTGGTCCTGGGCGCGCATTTCCCAAGCGATGTCATCGCCGGCGCCATCGTTGGCACAGTGGGGGCGCTCCTGGTGCGCCGCTGGTTTGCTGCCCGGCGGCTCGGGTTTACGGTGGGCGCTGACGGGGCGATCCGTGCATTAACCGCGCCGCCATCGGGGCGCATCAAACAAGTTGCCGCAAGGCTCCTGTCTCAATAGAAGATTCCACGAGATTTTGGCGCAGCGGTTTTGATCAGGTTCTGGCCATGAACAACAAAAATATGCCGGACAGCGCGGGGGCGCCGGTGGTGTCCGTGGTGGTTCCCGTCCGCAACGAAGCGGGCAATATCGCCCCTCTGGTCGATGAGATTGCGGCCGCGCTCAACGGGCGCTGGAGCTTCGAGATCATCTATGTCAACGACGGCTCGACCGACGGCACGGCAGACGAGCTGAAACAGTTGATGGCGAGCCGCCCGTTTCTGCGGCAGATCAAGCATGCAACCTCCTGCGGCCAGTCGGCGGCGGTACGTACCGGCGGCAAGGCGGCGCGCGCGCCGATCATCGTCACGCTCGACGGCGACGGGCAGAATGATCCCGCCTTCATTCCCGCGCTGGTGCAGGCGCTGATGGATTCGCCGCGGCTCGGCCTCATCGCTGGACAGAGAGTGGGCCGCAAGGCGACCGGTTTCAAAAAACTGCAATCGCGCATCGCTAATGGGGTGCGCGGCGCCATCCTGCGTGACGGCACCCGCGACACCGGCTGCGGGCTGAAGGCCGTTTGCCGCGAGGTGTTCGTGAATCTGCCCTATTTCGACGGCCTGCACCGCTTTCTACCGGCGCTGGTCAAGCGCGAGGGTTATGGCATCGGCTATGTGGACGTGGTCGACCGGCCGCGCAGCCATGGGGTATCGAACTATGGCATGTGGGACCGCTTGTGGATCGGCATCCTCGATCTGGCTGGAGTGTGGTGGCTGATCCGGCGGCGCAGGCGCGTGCCCGATGTTTCGGAGGTGAATTCCAATGCTCATTGATCTGTCGCACGCTGTCGGCAACTATTTGTGGGATGTCTTCGTCGTGAGCCTCGATTGGTGGGTGCTGCTCGGATTTGCGGCGCAGGCGCTGTTCACCATGCGCTTCCTAGTGCAATGGATCGCGAGCGAGCGGGCGGGCAGAAGCGTGGTGCCGACGGCGTTCTGGGTATTTTCGATCGGTGGCGGCGTGTTGCTGCTGGCCTATGCGCTCTACCGCAAGGACCCGGTTTTCATCGCCGGTCAGGCCTTCGGCGTCTTCGTGTATCTGCGCAACCTGCATTTCGTCCTGCGCGACCGCGGGTCGGCAGCGGCCATGTAACGGCGCGGATGGTCACTTCATGACGGAAAGCGCCGCGAAGCCGCGTTCGAGATCCGCGATCAGATCGTCCACGTCTTCCAGGCCAACATGGAAACGAATGGCCGGGCCGCCCGGCGCCCATTGGATCGCCGTGCGGTAGCCGGAACAGTCGAACGGCAGCGCCAGGCTCTCATAGCCGCCCCAGGAATATCCCAGGCCGAACAGGCGCAGCGCGTTGAGGAAGGCGCGGATGGCGGCTTCGGGCACCGGCTTCAGCACCACCGCGAAAAGCCCGCAGGCACCGGAAAAGTCGCGGCGCCAGATGGCGTGGCCGGGGTCGCTTTCCAGCGCCGGATGCAGCACGCGCATGATTTCCGGCCGCGCCGCCAGCCAGCGTGCAATGCGCAGCCCCGATTCCTGATGGCGCGCCAGCCGCACGCTCAAGGTCCGCAACCCGCGCAGCGCGAGATAGATGTCGTCAGGGCCCACGCAAAGCCCGAGCGTGCCGACGGTCTGCGCCAGCCGCGGCCAGGCCGCCGCATTGGCCGATACCATGCCGATCATCAGGTCCGCATGGCCGCCGATATATTTTGTGCCGGCCTGGATGGAGAGATCGACGCCGAACTCCAGCGCGCGGAAATAAAGCGGCGTCGCCCAGGTATTGTCCATCACCACCGACGCACCCTTGGCGTGCGCCGCCGCGGCGATGGCGGGGATATCCTGCATCTCGAAGGACTGCGAGCCTGGCGCTTCGACAAAGACCACCCGCGTATTCGGCTTGAACAGTTTGGCGATGCCGGCGCCGATCAGCGGATCGTAATAGGTGGCCTCCACGCCCAGTCTTTTCAGCACCGTGTCGCACAGGGTCCGCGTCGGCTGATAGACGCTGTCGCTGATCAGAATGTGGTCGCCGGACCCGGCCAGAGTGAGAAGCGCGGCGGAAATGGCCGCGAGCCCCGACGGCGCCAAGGCGACCCCGGCGCAGGCCGGTCCCTCGATCTCCGCCATCGCCTGTTCCAGGGCCTCGGAAGTGGGCGTGCCGCGGCGGCCGTAATGGTAGCGGCCGCGGTGCGCCAAAAGGTCCTCGGCCGTGCGATAGAGCACGGTGGAGGCGTGGTGGACCGGCGGATTGACGAAGCCGTGATAGGAAAACGGGTCGCGCCCGCCGGTGACCAGCCGCGTGTCCGGCTTGTGCTGCGGCCCGTCGGCGGTGCGGTCGGTTTTCTTGGCCATAGGTCATATACCGCGCCGGAAGCCTTGCACGTCAACCCCGATGTGCGATCTTCCCAAGATGCTATTCTAGCCAAATGACAGCAATGGAAGACGGCAACGCCAAGCGCGCGTCCGGGGTTGCGCTTTACCGAAATCCCCGCGCGCGCGGCATCTTCTTCCAAGGCATTTTCGTTCTGGCGGCGCTGTGGGTCGGCTACGAGCTCATCGCCAATGCCAGGAGCAATCTCGCGGCGCAGCAGATCGCCAGCGGCTTCGGTTTCCTTGAGCAGACCGCCGGCTTCGACGTCAGCCAGTCGCTCATCCCCTATCAAGCCAGCGACAGCTATCACCGCCTGTTCCTTGTCGGCCTGTTCAATACCCTGCTGGTGTCCGCGCTCGGCATCCTGTTCGCGACCATCCTTGGCTTTGCCATCGGCATCGCGCGGCTTTCGAGCAACTGGCTGGTCGCGCGTCTGGCCGGCGCCTATGTGGAGCTGGTCCGCAACCTGCCGCTCTTGTTCCAGCTCCTGTTCTGGTATCTCGCGGTGTTGGGGACGCTGCCCGCCGCGCGCGAGAGCATTTCCATCTTCGGCGAAATTTTTCTCAATAACCGCGGCATTGTGGTGCCGCGCCCGATTTTTGGCGAAGGCGCGGGCTACGTGGTGGCGGCCTTGGCCGCCGGGCTTCTCGCGGCTTTCAGCGTGAAATTGTGGGCGCGGCGCCGGCAGATGGCGACCGGCCGGCCATTTCCCGTGCTCTGGGTTGCGCTGGCCCTCGTTCTCGGGCTGCCGCTCGCGGCGATGATCGCCACGGGCTTTCCCATCGAATTCGAGACCCCGCGCCTGGCCGGATTCAATTTCGCCGGCGGCCTGCGCATCATCCCGGAATTCGCAGCGTTGCTGATCGGGCTGGTGATTTACACCGCGGCCTTCATCGCCGAGACCGTGCGCGGGGGTATTCTCGCGGTTTCGCGCGGGCAGACGGAGGCAGCCTATTCGCTCGGCCTGCGGCGCGGCTTGATGCTGCGCCTTGTGGTGATCCCGCAGGCGTTGCGTGTCATCATCCCACCGCTTACCAGCCACTACCTTAACCTGACGAAAAATTCTTCGCTGGCGGTGGCTATCGGCTATCCCGACCTTTTCGCGGTATTTGCCGGAACGGCGCTCAACCAGACCGGCCAGGCGGTCGAAATCCTGGCGCTGACCATGGCGACCTATCTGCTGATCTCGCTCATCACCAGCGGGCTGATGAATTTCTACAACGCGCGCATGCGACTGGTGGAGCGCTGACCATGAGCGACATCCCCGCCAATGCCGACTTCGTCCGCCTGCAACTGTCGGCGTCCCTGCCGCCGCCGGGCAAGGGCGCCAGGCAGGGGCGATGGAATCTGTTCAGCGGTTGGCTGAACACCGCCTTGACGCTGTTGTGCCTCTATCTGATCTGGCTTCTGGTTTGGCCCGCGGTGAAATTCATTTTCATTGACGCGGTGTGGACGGGCGCAAGCCGCGAAGCCTGCCTCGCGGAAACTGCCGGCCGCGCGGTCGGCGCTTGCTGGCCGTTCATCGCGGCGAAATTCTCGCAATTCATCTATGGCTTTTATCCCGAGGGCGGACGCTGGCGGGTGGACCTGACCTTCCTGCTGTCTGCGGCCCTGCTGCTGCCGCTGCTGATCCCGCGCCTTCCCTATAAAGGCGCCAATGCGCTGGTCTTTTTCGGCATCTTTCCGATCGCGGCTTTTTTCCTCCTGGTCGGCGGCGGCTTCGGCCTGCCTTATGTGGAGACGCGGTCCTGGGGCGGCCTTTTGATCACGCTCGTCGTTGCCGTCACCGGCATCGTGGTCTCACTGCCGCTCGGCATCCTGCTGGCGCTGGCGCGGCGTTCGGCAATGCCCGCGGTGCAAGCCGCGGCGGTGATCTTCATCGAATTCTGGCGCGGCGTGCCTTTGATCGCGGTTCTTTTCTTCGCCACTTATATGCTGCCGCTGTTCCTGCCGCCGACCTGGAGCATCGACGCGCTTTTGCGCGTGCTTGTCGGCGTGGCCCTCTTCGCCTCGGCCTATATGGCGGAAGTGGTGCGCGGCGGCTTGCAGGCGATCCCGCGAGGCCAATATGAGGCGGCCTCCGCTCTCGGCCTCGGCTATGCGGCGACCATGGGCCTTGTGATCCTGCCGCAGGCGCTGCGCCTTGTCATTCCGGGCATCGTCAATATCTTCATCGGCCTGTTCAAGGACACCACGCTGGTGCTGACCGTGGCGATCTTCGATCTGCTCGGGCAGTTGCGCGCAGCCTTCGCCGATCCCAATTGGGCGAGCCCGGCCACGCTTTTCACCGGATTTGCCTTTGCCGGGCTCATCTATTTCGTGTTCTGCTTTGGCATGTCGCGCTATTCGCTGTTCGTCGAGCGCCGCTTGTGCACCGAACATTCCCGGGACGTTGAATGAGCAACGCTAGCGAGACTGCCGTCGAGATGACCGGCGTGCACAAATGGTACGGCGCCTTCCACGCGCTCAAGGACATCAACCTCAAGGTCGCGCGCGGCGAGCGCATTGTCATTTGCGGCCCGTCCGGATCGGGCAAGTCGACCCTGATCCGCTGCATCAACCGTCTGGAGGAGCATCAGCGCGGCCGCATCATCGTTGACGGCGTGGAAGTGACGGACGACCTCAGGAACATCGACAAGGTCCGGCGCGACGTCGGCATGGTGTTTCAGCAGTTCAACCTGTTCCCGCATCTCACGGTGCTGGAGAACTGCACGCTCGCTCCCATCTGGGTGCGGCGCATTCGTAAGAAGGACGCCGAGGAAATCGCGATGCGCTATCTTGAACGCGTCAGAATTCCCGAGCAGGCCGGCAAATATCCCGGCCAGCTTTCCGGCGGCCAGCAGCAGCGCGTGGCGATTGCGCGGGCGCTGTGCATGAGCCCGAAGATCATGCTGTTCGACGAGCCGACCTCGGCACTCGACCCGGAAATGGTCAAGGAGGTGCTGGACACGATGGTCGCGCTGGCGCGCGACGGCATGACCATGATTGTCGTCAGCCATGAAATGGGTTTTGCCCGCGAGGTGGCCAACCGCGTAGTCTTCATGGACGAAGGCCAGATCATCGAGATGAACGAGCCGGAAGCTTTTTTCTCCAGCCCGCAGCACGAGCGGACCAAGCTCTTCCTGAGCCAGATTCTTTAGGTGACCCGCACGGCGCGGGATGATCGTGGCCCCGCGGCGGGATCAAGCCGCGCGCACCGTGGCGAGGAACTTCTCCACCTCGGCCTTGAGCTTGCTACCTTCGTTCGACAGCAGGCGGGCGGACTTCAGCACGTCGCCGGAGGCGGAACCGGTCTCGCCCGCGGCCCGATTGACCTCGCCGATATTTGCGGCCACCCGCGAGGTCGACTGAATAGCATTTTCGACATTGGCGACGATGTCGCTGGTGGTGGCGCTTTGTTCTTCAACCGCGGATGAGATGGTCTTGGCGATCTCGGATATGCGGCCGATGGTCGAGCGGATTTCCTTGATCGCGCTGACGGAGTCCTGGGTGGCGGCCTGCATCGCGGCAATTTGCGCCCCGATTTCCTCCGTTGCCTTGGCGGTCTGGGTTGCGAGCATCTTCACTTCCGAGGCGACGACCGCAAAGCCCTTGCCGGCCTCGCCAGCGCGGGCGGCCTCGATGGTCGCATTCAGCGCCAGAAGGTTGGTCTGCCCCGCGATCTCGGTGATGAGGTTCACCACATTGCCGATGCGCGTCGCCGCCTTCGACAGTTCGTTGATGCGAGCATCGGTCATTTCAGCCTGGTTCACCGCAAGGCCAGCGATGCGGCTCGACTCATGCACCTGCTGGCTGATCTCCAAGACAGCGCCGGTAAGCTGCCCCGTGGCCGAAGCGACCGATTGGACATTGATGGACGAATCGTCGGCGGCTTGGGCGACGACTCCGGAGAGCTGACGTGTTTTCTCCGCATTGCTGGTCAAAGTGCTCGCAGCGCCCTCAAGCTCGCTCGATGCGGTTGTCACCGCGGTGACGATATCGCCGACCGTTTCCTCGAAAACGCCGGCCAGCCGGTGCATTTCCGCCTTGCGTTGAGCCGTCGCCGTTCGCTCCTTGGCTTCCTCCTCTTCGGCTTCGTGCTGGGCGCGCTCGATGGCCTTCACCTTGAACAGCTCCACGGCTTGCGCCATGGCGCCGATCTCGTCCTTGCGGCCAAGTCCCGGCAGCACGACGGCAAAATTGCCGGATGCGAGCTTTCCCATTTGCGCGACCATGCCGCTCAAGGGCGCGGTCACGCTGCGCGTTGACCACTGCGTGATGCCTAGCAGCAGGAGGCCGATCATGACCGCGCCCAGCACCATCCAATGGCTCAAGGTCGAGCCGTGGGCGAGCTGGGCGTCGATCGCCGTGCTGACTTCGAAAACGCCGCGGACGTCGCCCAGTTTCCAGTCGGTCTTGGGCGAGGTGGGCTCCAAATTGTGACAGGTGATGCACGCCTGCGCGCTCATGGTGTCCGCGACCGCGACGCGCACCACTTGCCTGCCGTTGCGCTGTTCATGGCGGGAAAACACCGCGGCCGGGTTGGCGACCAGAAAATTCCAGGCTTGCTGCTGGAAGTCGTCAAGCTGCCGGTCCTTGAACACCGGGAACGGATAGATGCTGTAGAGACTGACGCTTTGGTCCTTGTCGGCGAGAAGCGCGCTGAGGTCGTGCATGAAGGTGGCCGGCAGCGGTATCGCCTTGGGATCGGTCTTGTGATTGAAGGACGATTTGAACGCGCCTTCGGCCACCACCTTCTTGACGATGTTTTCCGTGTAATAACCTCGGATCGTCTTGAATTGCGCGGCGACCTGCTGCCCGGCGAGGATGGCGTCGTTGACAGCCATGCTGGCCACGAGCCGCGGCACCGCGAGCCAGATCAGTCCGACCGCGATGACCACCGTGATCGGAACAGGAAGGATGAGACGCCAGGCAAGGCTCTTGCAGCTTCCCGGCGCGTGCTCTGGCGTAGAGCGTTTCGAAGACTTGTTTTTTCCCAGTATCATTTCTTGCAACAGGGCAGGGGTCCGCGAGCCGAAACCGGCACCGGCCTAAACCTCTGCCGATAATGTAAGAAAACCGTTAATGATAACGAACGCTTAAAGGAAGCGGCCTCAGCCTTTCGGCTAGGAGCGGCAACGCGCTCGCGGGCAAGCTGTCCCCTACGCCAGTTCGAGAGTCATCTGGGGAATGTCGATTTAACCGGCGTCGACATCACCGTCAGGACGACCGGAGCGAGGTTGGAGAAGCCAAGCTGGCTGGCGCCGGCGCGCGTCAAATCGATCACCCGGCCGCGGATGAAAGGACCGCGGTCGTTGATGCGCACGGTAATGGAACGGCCGCTGTTCTTGTTGGTGACCTGCACCATGGTGCCGAACGGTAAGGTGCGATGGGCGGCGGTGAGAGCGCCCGAATTCTGCCGCTCGCCGCTCGCCGTGTGCCTGCCGCTGTAGGTCGATGCAATGCCGGATTCGGCATAGGCGGCCGAAGCGCCTGCCGCGAGAAAAAGTCCCAATAGGAACGAAGCCAATCGCCGATGAGTCACCTAGAAAACTCCATGTACGCGTGCCCGCGGACGGGCGCGACGTTGAGCCGACTACGCCTTTGGAATGTCCGGCCGAGCACAATGGGAAGGGGATGGTGGCCGGCCGCCACATCAACGCGCGTCGCGCGCTTCGGTTCCAGGAGCGGACATCTATTGTCAAAAATTAGCTGCGCTGAGCTCGTAGGAGCCTTTTTGGCCGCCGGCATAGACCTTCGCTGCGATCGCGTGGATGAGATCACGGTTGATATCGAAGGCACGCAGAAGACCTGCCTCGTCGGGTTGCAGATTCGGTTGAATCTGCTTGAGCGCATCCGCGGTCACAAAGAATGACTTTTCCATGGATCGGTCATGTCCCCAGAAGCGAACCACGCGCCGCGTCGCATCGTAGCTGCGGCTCCGATTGGGAAAAGTCACCGCCCCGTTTACGCTATTGCTGTCTCGACGCTGCCATGGAGTCCACATCATTGCGCCTTTGCTGGAGTGTCGCCGGCTTTGGCGATTAGGACAGAAGCATTTCTTCCGCCTTGGGCCGTTTTGATTTGAATGTCGCGTGAGTAATAGACACGGCCGTGCCGTGGGAATCGCTTACGGTATCTACGCGGGCGTCAAGCTGACTCGCAAGCGACTGGACGAGACTGGTGCCCAGCCCGGGCTTGATCTGGCCTGTGCTTGCATCCGGCTTGCCGTTCCCATTATCGGAAACCGTCAGCTTCCAGTCAGTTTCCGCGACCTTGTACGAAACGCCTATCGCCGCGTCCGGCTTGTTGCCGGGGAATGCATGCTTCAATGCATTCATCACCAATTCGGTAACGATCAGCCCCATGCTCACCGCCTGACGGGATACGGTAGTGCCGGGATCGGCGTAGACTTTCAGCGAGATCGGCCGGCTACTGCCGATCATCGATTCCGCCAATGTTTCGCATAGCTTTGAGAGGTATTTGGCAGTTTCAATTGGCTCGCCTCGGCCGGTGGGATGCAGGTGCTGTTGAACGGCGGCGACCGACAGGACGCGCTGATGCGCGTCCTCCAACTGCAATCGCGTCTCCTCCGATTGGACGGTTCGCGCCTTGATGAGAAGGATGCTGGCGATGATTTGCAGACTGTTGGCGACACGGTGCTGCATTTCCTCCAACAGCATGTCCTTCTCCTGCAGCAGCTCCTGTACCTGCCGCTCTACGGCGCGCCGGCTGGTAATGTCCTCGAATGCCAGCAGGACCGTGGTGTGGTTTCCCTCCTCGTAGAATACCTTACGCGCGTTCAGGAGCATGATGCGTCGTCCGAACGCGGGAAACTCACGGTCGACCTCATATCCCTCGATCGGCGCGTGATCCGTCGCGATCGTGTCTAAAAGGGTGCGAAGCTCCGGTATGTTCCATTGACCGTCGGCAATCTCATACAGCAGATGGCCGCGGACATCTTCACGAGCCAGCTGAAAGGTTTGGTAGAAGGACCGGCTCACAGCCTGGATGCGCAGATCCTGGTTGAGCACCAAGAGGGGATCGCGAACGGTATCGACGATGGCCTGCGCGAGTGTGATTCCATCTGGAATATCGACGAATGGCGCATCCTTCGACATTGTAGAAGTTAACATGTGAACCTTTCGCCCCGCTTTCGAACAGGGACAACGCAGCGCGAATTTTCGTTGTATTGGCGCGAACGCCGGGACGCTTTGGTTGAGCGTCTAATTGGTGGAACGATGCGCCTTTATTCGCCAGGAGTCGAGGGCCGATAAAACGGCGAGGCCGCCAAAAGGGCGGCCTCGCAGGCGTGCGTCCAGATCAACGTCAGGACGTCTCAGCGCCACTCGCAGTGGAGATTGCCATTGCGGTGGCGCCAGCAAACGCGTTCACCTCGGGCATAATGACGCCGGCTCACGATGTTCGGACCACCGACCACGGCGCCGATCACGCCGCCGACTATCGCGCCGGGAGGTCCGGCGACCACGGCACCGGTGCCCGCGCCGATGGCGACGCCTTCCAATGTTCCAGCCTGGGCCACAACGGGGGCGGCCGCCAGCATACACACGATCATTCCAGCCTTGAGTGCAGCGCGCATGACAAATCTCCTTTGTTCAATGAGTGCTGCGGGATGCAACGCGCCGGAGGCAAAGACGTTCCCTGCAACGGCGGTCACACGCGACGTGTATTAGTGGTTAGTTTTATACAGACCGGCCCTCGGCATGACTCCTGGCCTTAGTGGGCAATTCGCCACATCACTCAACATGGTGACGGAGCCGCACCTTTGGTATCCACCACGCTGCTTGCCCACGCCGACGCGGTGATCGAATGAGCGGCAAGATTTTATCTGACGATAGTGCGCCTTGATGAACTGGTGCGGACGGCAGGCCTCGAACCTGCACGGAGATATGGTCCCTAGCGCGCGATCAGCAAAAGTGGGTACCGGTTTTGCGTCCGACCTGCCTTCGCCCGCCGCAGCGGGCTTCGCGCAGGCGGGTCACGCGCTAACTTATTAATCTGGCGCATGATCTTATCGGCGAACCGGTTTCCACTTCGCCGGATCATGCGCTAGGGATTTTAAGTGTTTTCATGTCTAGCATAAATCATTGATATAACACGATAATTTATAAAAAATACTTCTACGTAAAAAGAATTGTGAGTTTTATGGAACTTTAGCTGCCGGTGCGAACTATATCCTCTGCCCTGATAGCGGTCGAAGGGGCTCTGAAAGCCATGATACTGGCAGGAAGGGCTCTGGAGAGCCGCGATGCTCGTTGTCACGGCCAGGAAGAGTTCTGATGGCCGTAATACTGATCGTCGAAGATGATGTGTTTATCCGCGAAATAGCGGAGATGATGATTCAAGACTGGGGCCACCACACACTTTCGGCCAGCGACGTAGACGAGGCGCTTTTATTCCTGCGTTCCGCTCAACACATTGACGCACTTTTTACCGATATCTACCTGAAAGATTTGGTCCTTGGCGGGTGTGATCTTGCACACCAGGCCATCGAGCTTCGGCCGAAATTGCGTGTGCTCTACACGACAGGCAATTCCGTTACCGACAAAATGCAAGCTATGTTTGTTAAAGGCACGCACTGCCTTCGTAAGCCGTACACGCAATATCAGCTCCAAGACCGTTTTGCAGCTCTGCTCGCGGTGTAATTTTGAAGTTGCGCAATCGGTCCGCTAAGTGGGACGAGTATAAGTTACCGGGGGCAACAGCATGACTAATGGAAACGGCGAAACGAAGACGCGGATCGGCGTCTCCGAGGGCGCCGACAACATCGCGCGCCAGCAGGCGGAAGAGGCATTGCTCAAGGCGGGGGCGCTGCAACGCGCGATTTTCAACAGCGCCAACTTCTCCAGCATTGCGACCGACGCCAAGGGCGTCATTCAGATCTTCAACGTCGGCGCCGAGCGCATGCTGGGCTACGCGGCCGCCGAAGTGATGAACAAGATTACCCCGGCCGACATTTCCGATCCGCAGGAGTTGATCGCGCGCGCCAAAGCGCTGAGCACCGAGCTCGCAACCCCGATCACACCGGGCTTCGAGGCCCTGGTGTTCAAGGCCTCGCGCGGGATCGAGGACATCTACGAACTGACCTACATCCGCAAGGATGGGACCCGGTTCCCGGCGGTGGTGTCGGTGACGGCGCTGCGCGATGCGCAGGAGGCCATCATCGGCTATCTGTTGATTGGCACCGACAACACCGCGCGCAAGCTGGTCGAAGCCGAGCAAAAAAAGCTCGATCAGCGCCTGCGCGATCAGACTGCGCTTCTGAGCGAGGCGAATGAGGAGATTCAGCGGTTTGTCTACATCGTCAGCCACGACTTGCGTTCGCCTCTCGTCAATATCATGGGTTTTGCCAGCGAACTCGACGTTTGGCGGAAGCAGATATTTGAGCGGCTCGCGGCGCTGCGTGCTCAAGTCGGGGGCGAGCAGGATGGTGAAAGCGATGAGGCGCTGCGCAGCGACGTCGAAGAAGCACTCAGCTTCATCAAATCGTCGGTTGCGAAAATGGATCGTCTCATCGGCGCCCTTCTCAAGCTGTCGCGCGAGGGGCAGCGTCAGTTTCAGCCGCAATTCATCGATATGTCGCAGTTGTTGCGATCTACTTTGGAGGCATTGGCCCATCAAGCCCAGGACGTTAACGCCAAGATCAGCATTGGAGAACTTCCGACGATCACCAGCGACCGTCTCGCCCTCGAACAGGTGTTCTCGAATCTCATGGACAACGCGGTCAAGTATTTGCGGGCCGGCGTGTCTGGGAGCATCGAGGTCCGCGCGACCGAATCCGATGGAGCGATCACCTACGAGGTTCACGACAACGGTCGCGGCATCGATGCAAAGGATCGTGAGCGTATCTTTGATCTATTCCGACGATCGGGCATTCAGGACCGGCCTGGCGATGGCATCGGCCTCGCTCACACGCGTGCGCTTGTGCGGCGCCTCGGGGGCTCGATCAATGTCGAGAGTGAGCCTGACCGCGGCTCCGTATTCAAAGTGACGCTGCCCAAGATATTCAAAGTGACGTTGCCCAAGACGGGCCTGCTGCCAGTAAGTGAGATGATGGAATGACCCAACCAATTACAATCGCGATGGTCGAAGACGATGAAGGCCACGCTCGCCTCATCGAAAAGAACCTCCGTCGAGCGGGAGTTCATAACGAGATCGTGCCGCTTGCGGACGGGGCGAGTGCGATCGCGTTCCTGTTCGGTTCCGATGGCTCCGGTCTCGCCAACAAAGGCCGCCCTTTGCTGGTCCTGCTGGACCTCAATTTACCGGATATGTCCGGCATAAATATCTTGAAACGCCTCAAGGAAAACGAGCATCTCAGAGCGTCACCCGTGGTGGTGCTGACAACGACCGATGATAAGTCCGAAATCCAGCGCTGCTACGACCTCGGCTGCAACGTCTATATCACCAAGCCGGTCAACTATGAGAAATTCGCCAATGCGATCCAGCAGCTTGGGATGTTTGTGTACGTCATGCAAGTTCCCGAGGTGGTCTAATGTCCGCACCCCGCGCTCGCATTCTCTACATCGATGACGATCCCGGCCTGTGCCGGCTCGTCCAGAAGGATTTGGAACGTCAGGGTTATGTCGTCGAGATCGCGACCGACGGTGCAAGCGGCCTTGCGCGGATCGCACAGGGCGGCATCGACGTCGTCGCCCTCGACCATTACATGCCGAACCAGGACGGGCTGGAGACCTTGGCGAGCATTCGCAACTTGGCGGAACCGCCGCCGGTGATCTATGTGACCGCGATGCAGGAAGGCCGAGTGGCGGTCGCAGCCCTGAAGGCCGGTGCGACCGATTACGTCGCCAAGGACGTACAAGGCGAGTTCCTGGTGCTTCTGCCGAGAGCCATTGATGCAGCCTTTGATGCGGTAATGTTACGTCGTGCCAAGGGAGGTGCCGAAGCTGAGAGCAAGCGCAACTGGCAACTGACTCAAAGTATCGTCGACACGATCCGCGATCCCCTGGTCGTGCTCGAAGACGACATGACGATCGTGACCGCGAGCAAGGCTTTCTTGACGATATTCGGGATCACGGAAGCGGAGACGCATGGGCGGCGCATGTCCGAACTAGGCCAGCACCAATGGGACGTGCCGGCGCTTCGCCATTTGATGGAGAAGGTGCTCCCGGAAAACAAGCCGATCGAAAGTTTCGAGATCGAGGATAATTTTCCGGGTCTCGGCCGCCGTGTCTTCAACTTGAACGCCCGGAAAATTTCTCAACCGGGGAACCATGCCCATCGGATGCTTCTCGTCTTCGAGGACATCACCGACCGCAAGCAGCGCGAGCGCGATGCCCTGAGCTTGACGAACGAAATTTCTCACCGGATCAAGAATAACTTGCAGGTTATCGTTGGCTTGATCGCCTACGAAGCCAAATGGACGGCAACTCCGTGCGTTCAAGGCTATAAAGCCATGCAGGCACGCATCGGAGCCATTGCCCAGCTTTACGACCTGATATCTCAATCCAGCCGCGGCCGGACTGTCGCCGTGGACGCTTACTTACGGGAAATCGCCAAGACCATGTCAGCGAGCCTGCTTGGAAACACGTCGGGCATCGACATAGAGGTTAAGGCCGAGCCGTTGGAAATCGACCCCGATCGTGCCGTACCCTTCGGCCTTCTGGTCAATGAGCTGGCGACGAACGCCATCAAGCATGCTTTTCCGCAGGGGACAGGACATGTCATGCTGTGCGTGGAACAGGTCGGCGACCAAATTGAGCTGACCGTGGCCGATAACGGTGTGGGTATGAAAGATAAGGGCTCTGCGAAGGTTCCGGAGAAACGTGGTTCTGACTACGTGGCTATCTTCGTGCGTCAGCTTGGCGGTACGATCGTCCCGTCGGAATCGGAAGGGACTGGAACGATCATTAGAGTACGACTTCCCTTGCTTCTGGTCCCGCCAGGCGGTGCCGAGCGCGTCGCTGCATAGCGCGCTTCCAGGCTGATCGGCGACGAAGTCATCAGGCCGACTTCTCGAGACTGTCTAGTGCATGATGGCGCCAAAAGGAGACTTTTCGGCGCAAGCTTTCGGCGCCTCCGCAATGCGCTCGCCCCGTGGCCGCTCGCAGGGTTGAGCCTTCTCACAATTTTTAATTCACTTCACGCCGTAACCGGCCATCTCTGCGGCGACGTCTTTGATTGCTTTTGACGCTGCGATGTCCGCCTGGCCGCCAACGGTATCGCCCGTCTTCAGTCTTGCCATTCCCCTGCCGTAAAGGGAGTAGACGGATTTAGGATCGATCCGCAGGGCGGCGCTGTATGTGGTAATGGCGCGATCAAATTGAGCAAGCTTCAGATAGACAAATCCGAGAGTGTCCATCGTGGGCGCGAAGTTTGGCTTAAGCCGCAGGGACTCGTTGCAATCCTCCAATGCGCCTTGCAGCTGGTTGAGAGTCGCGCGCGTCCAGCATCGATTATCGAAGGCCTCGCTATATTGGGGATCAAGCTTGATCGCCTGACTGTAGTCCTGGATCGCCCGCTCAAAATCATTCTTATAAAAATATATGGTGCCGCGCGTTCTGAACGTTCTGGCCAGTTGTTTCGAAGACTCCCCTCCGGATTGTATGACGGCTGTGCAGCCGCTGATCCGCTGGTCAGGCGAAGCGCCGTCCCTGCCTGCGCACCAATTCCGCTGCTGTTCTGTTTGCGCTATGGCGATGGCCGGTCTGAACAACGCTGCGGCCGCCACAGCGGCAATCGCGAAGAACGAAAGCAATGTGAACTGACGAAAACGCATGTCTCCCTCCGCCGTGGCGATGGCGCATAGCTTATCAGCGAATCTGAGACGGGTCACCCGCGGGCCGGGTGCCAGCCGGCGGCTATCGTATGCATCAGTCCGGCAATGCTCGGTTTGTCGGCGCGGGGTCAAACTGCGAAGAACGGCAGCGTGTGCGCCATGCTTTATCCTTTCTCGACCGGCAGATCGGGGCGCGAGCCCCATTCCGCCCAGGAGCCGTCGTAGAGCGCGCGGGGCTTCTTGCCGAGCGCATCGAGCGCGAGCCACAGCGTCGCCGCGGTGACGCCGGAGCCGCAACTGGTGATGACCGGCTTGTCGAGGTCCACGCCTCCCGCAGCAAATGCCTTCGCAAGACGCTCCAGTGGCGCCAGCCGGCCGTCCGCGATGAGACTGGCGGAAGGCACGTTAAGCGAACCGGGCATGTGCCCGGACGCCAGCCCCGGGCGCGGCTCCGGCGCTTCGCCGCGAAAGCGCTCGGCCGAGCGGGCATCGACCACTTGTACGTCATCGTGAAGCAGCGCCATTTGCACGTCGGACAGCATGGCGACAGCGCCGGTGTTCATCTCGGCGTTGAATTTGCGCAGCTGCGGCTTGACCTCGCCGGCTTCCAGCGGGCGCTTTTCCGCCTTCCATTGCGGCAACCCGCCGTCGAGGATGAATACCTTCTCCGCACCGAAAATGCGAAAGGTCCACCACACCCGCGGAGCCGAGAACAATCCGCCGCCGTCATAGACCACGATGGTGTCGCCATTGCCGATGCCGAGCTTGCTCACGGCTTCGGCGAACTGGTCGGGCCCTGGGAGCATATGCGGCAGCTCGGTCGAGTGATCCGCGATGGCCTCGATGTCGAAGAACACCGCGCCGGGGATATGCGCCGCCAGATATTCCGCGCGCGCGTCGCGTTTCGTGGCGGGGAGATAGTAGGAGCCGTCAACGATAGCGACGTCACGCTTGCCGATACGTTCGGCGAGCCAGTCGGTGGATACGAGATGGCGGCTGGCGGGGGCGCGGGCAGGAGAGAGAGTCATGGGCTGCCTTTCTCGTCTGGCTGATCTTTAACAACGCGGGACGCGCAAGCCCGTTCGAAGCTATACGAAAGGAATGCTGATGGACGAGCGCCGTTCCAGCCATTGCGGCACGGGGAGCCCTTTTTCGCGAAGGAATTGCGGGTTGAACAGCTTCGATTGATAGCGCGTGCCGTAATCCGCCAGCACCGTGACGATGGTGTGACCCGAGCCCATCTCCTTGGCCATGCGGATCGCGCCCGCGACATTGATCCCCGAGGAACTGCCGAGGCAGAGTCCTTCGTGCTCCAGCAGATCGAAGATGATGGCCACCGCTTCCTCGTCCGGAATCTGATAGGCGGCGTCGATGGGCGCGCCTTCGAGATTGCGGGTGATACGGCCCTGGCCGATGCCTTCGGTGATCGATGAGCCTTCCGCCTTGAGTTCGCCGGTGGTGTAATAGCTGTAGAGTGCGGCGCCCAGCGGATCGGCGAGCCCGATACGCACTTTTGGGTTGCGGGCCTTCAAAGCGATGCCGACGCCGGCCAGCGTCCCGCCGGTGCCGACCGAGCAGATGAAGCCGTCCACCTTGCCGTCGGTCTGCTGCCAAATCTCCGGGCCGGTGGTTTCGACGTGCCCCTGGCGGTTGGCTACGTTGTCGAACTGGTTGGCCCAGATCGCGCCGTTCTTCTCCGTTTTCGCCAGTTGCTCGGCAAGCCGTCCGGACAGCTTCACGTAATTGTTCGGGTCGGAATAGGGGACGGCGGGGACCTCCACCAGATCGGCCCCGCACAGCCGGAGCATGTCCTTCTTCTCCTGGCTCTGGGTATCGGGGATAACAATGACGCTGCGGAAGCCGAGCGCGTTGCCGACCAGCGCCAGCCCGATGCCGGTATTGCCCGCCGTGCCCTCCACGATGATGCCGCCGGGCTTCAAGGCGCCGCGCTTGACGGCATCTTGGATGATGAACAAAGCCGCGCGGTCCTTGACGGACTGGCCGGGGTTCATGAACTCCGCTTTGCCCAGGATATTGCAGCCGGTGGCCGCCGACGCGCGCTGGAGCTTGAGCAGCGGCGTATGGCCGATGGCGTCAACGATGCCGTTGCTGATCTGCATAGGGGAGTTCCGGATTGAGGCAAGCCCGACCCTAGAGGACGGATTTCTGTCCGACAAGTCGGCGGGCAGGCGGCCGGACACGCGGTTTGCGCGAACGTCACCCGTGCGTGGCTGGGACCCCAGGGCCTGCCAAATCCGTTGTTTTGGAGGCCGTTGCTCAAATGCCGCCGAAGGCGGAAACGTTGTCGAAACCATACGGCGGGTCGGTTCGACGGTATCAGGATGGATTCACCCAATCTTTCCTGCCCCAGCGCTATGACCAGCAGGCAACGGATGGCACGGGCGCAAGCGAGCCATTGGGTCGCGTGCATGGGTGGCAATTGATGAATCTCGACGTAAACACCCTCTTCATGGTGACGATTTACGTGGAGGCTATCCTTGGCCTGCTGCTGCTTTTCGCTTGGGTTCAGAATTCCGCGATACATGCGGTCACTTGGTGGGGTTTTGCCGATCTGATGCGCGCGGCATCGGTCGTTCTATTCGGGATGTTCGGCTCAATCCCCGATGTGATTTCCATCGATTTGTCCAATGCAATCCTATTCACGTCTTTTGCCATGACTTGGACGGGCGCGCGGTTGTTCGACGGCCGCAAGCCGCTGCCTCTAGGTCTCGTCGCTGGTGCGGCGCTCTGGCTTGTCCTTTGCCGTATGCCCGGCATCCTCGAAATGGTCGAGGTCCGCGTCCTTCTCAGCTCCGGTATCGTGACGGCTTATACTTGGCTTACCGCCTACGAATTCTGGCGTGGGCGCAAGGAGCCGCTGATCTCGCGCTGGCCGGTGATCTTCATGCTGTTTGCGCACGGCGCGCTGTTCCTGCTGCGGACGCCGCTGGCGCGGATGTTGCCCTGGTCGCCGACCAACGAGGTCTTCGGCAGCGTATGGCTGACAGTGCTCAGTTTCGAGGCGCTGCTGTTCACCATCGCGATCGCTTTCATTCTGCTGGCGATGGCGAAGGAGCGCACCGAGTTCCGGCACAAGACCGCGGCCATGATCGACTCGCTGACCGGCATCGCCAATCGTCGCGCCTTCCTGCATGAGGGAACGCAGATGATGAAGCGCCAGAACGGGGATGTGCGGCCAACCGCCGTGCTTCTCATCGACCTCGACCATTTCAAATCCGTCAACGACCGTTTCGGCCATGCGATCGGCGACCGGGTGCTGCAAGTATTTGCCGAAACCGCGAACGCAAATCTGAAGACGACGGACCTCGTCGGGCGTCTGGGCGGGGAAGAATTCGCAGCCGTGTTTTATGATGCCGACCGGGAGCGGGCGCTGGTCATGGCGGAGCGGATACGGTCGGCCTTCGCCGCCGCGGCGACCGAGGTGGATGGGCGTCCGGTGGCGGCAACGGTCAGCATCGGCATGGTGATCAACGAGGATCCCACCTTCGATGTGGCGGCGCTGCTGGCGCAGGCCGATCAGGCGCTCTATCACGCCAAATCGCGCGGCCGGAACCGCGTCGAAATCGCTTCGCTTGATCTGGTGCGGCCACACAAGGAAGACGCAAACGCCGCGGCGTCCACCGCCGTCGCCGCCATGAGCGCGGCCTGACGGCGCAGGCTCAAAGCTGAATTTTCCCTAGTGCAATCCGGCGAAGTGGAAGCCGGTTCGCCGCAAGATTGCGCGATAACCAATAAAACCAGACCATGATCCGATTCAACTTAATCGGATCATGCTCTAGCGTCTGCGGAAATTGGGACGGCGCGCCGCCGGCCCCGGAGCAGTGGCGCGCTCCGACTTGTGCCGGAAGCTGATGCGTCCGCGCTGCAGGTCATAGGGCGACATCTCGACAATGACCCGATCGCCCACGCCAGTACGGATGCGGAATTTGCGCATCTTGCCGGCCGTATAAGCAAGAACTTCATGCTCGTTGTCGAGGCGCACACGGAAATTGCCGTCGGGCAATACCTCGGTCACCACACCATCGAACTCCAGAAGTTCTTCTTTCGCCATAGGGTATCCTTCCAACTATAGTTTAGCGCGGCGTCCGGCCTGCGTCAGCCCTTGATTTTGCGCCGGGCGGTCCGGCGTCACGCATGAAACCGACCGTCGCTATGTTGTCCGGCTGAGATTGCGGACGATTGTGGCCGTGTCCCGACCCCTTATTTCCCTGACTTTGGTCATGCGGCCGGTTGTGACCGTTGCTGGGGTAGGGCGGCCGCTGCCGGCGGCGGCCCTGCGGCCTGCCGGCGTTGTGCCGCGGGGCGTCAACGTTGCGATTCGCTCCGGGCCCTTGCACGGGCCGCTGATCCGTGCGGCGATCCGTGGACGGAATTGCAATGCGGATCAGCTTCTCGATGTCGCGCAGGAACGGCGCCTCATCGGAGGAGCAGAAGGAGATGGCGATGCCGTCGGCGCCCGCGCGGGCGGTGCGGCCGATGCGGTGCACGTAGCTTTCGGGGATATTGGGCAGGTCGTAGTTGATGACATGGCTCACGCCGTCCACGTCGATCCCGCGCGCGGCGATGTCGGTCGCCACCAGCGTACGGACCCGGCCGTCGCGGAATGCCGCGAGCACGCGTTCGCGCTGGCCTTGCGACTTGTTGCCGTGGATAGCTTCTGCCGGGATGCCGCTCTTGAGCAGGGCGCGAACGACTTTATCGGCGCCGTGCTTGGTGCGCGTGAAGACGAGCGCGCGGTCGACCGGTTCGGCACGGAGGATTTCCGCGAGGATGTCCGGCTTCGCGGCGCGGTCGAGATGAATGATCCGCTGGTCGACGCGCTCGACGGTGGTGGCCGCTGGCGTCACCGCGACCTTCTGTGGGTTTTTCAGCATCTGGGCGGCAAGCTCGGCGATTTCCTTCGGCATCGTTGCGGAAAACATCAGTGTCTGCCGCTGTACCGGGGTTTTTGCAACGATCTTCCGGATGTCATGGATGAATCCCATATCGAGCATCCGGTCCGCTTCATCGAGGACAAGAACTTCGACGCTGCTGAGACGCAACGCGTTCTGCTGCACGAGATCAAGCAGGCGCCCCGGCGTGGCCACGAGGACATCAACGCCGTTCATCAGCGAACGGACCTGGCGGCCCATGGGTACGCCGCCGATGGCGAGCGCGGTCTGGATGCGCAGGTGCCGTCCATAGGCGCGGAAGCTGTCGAGGATCTGGCCTGACAATTCACGCGTGGGGCTCAGCACCAGCACGCGGCAGGTTTTGCGTTCCGCGCGCGCAGGGGCCGAGAGCAGCCGGTTCAATATCGGCAGGGCGAAAGCGGCGGTCTTGCCGGTTCCGGTCTGCGCGATGCCGACGATGTCGCCGCCGGCGAGAACGAGGGGAATGGTCTGGGTTTGGATGGGAGTAGGGGTGAGGTATTTTTCTTCCGAAAGCGCACGGATGATGGGTTCGGCAAGGCCGAATTCATGAAATGAGGTCAACGAATAATCTTTCTATCAGGCGAGCCGGGCCAAGCGTTGTTCAAACGCGAAAAGGCCGCGGACCGCGGGGTTAAGACATCCCGCGTGCCTGGGCTGTCGGTCTGGTGGAGAAGCCGGATAAAGGGGCCGAAAACCTGTTCTTTGGATTTCGTTCACGCGGCCCCGGAACTGACCTGAATGTCAGGTCGATGATCCAGCTAGTGTGCATATGGCACGCCGGTGTGTTCTTTTCAAGGCTGTTTCCGGCTATGAGTTAATCAGCCGGGCTGACTGTGTCTCGCTATTGGACTTTAACAGCCGTCCGCCCGTTCCATACAATACTCGCGCCGCAACGACCAGCGGATGCGAGGATCCGGATCTGACCCTGCGTACTCTCCGTTCACGTACACATCATAGGACGGATGGTGGACGTAAACGGAATATAGCTGTCCCGGACTCCATGGTTCTGCCGCCTGCCTGGCGACAGGCCGTTTTGTTGTCTTTGCCGCCACGGCAGCCTTGCTCTGAGCTTTCGAAGCTTGGCCTTGCGTGCCGCTGTCTTCGGCGACAGCCGGCGACGCAAAGGTTAGCGCAATCGCTAGTGTGCCAATGAGGGTTTTCATGACGTCATCTCCGCGAGTCCGCCCCGTCTAGCCATCTTACTACTACAAAGCGTGGATCTAAAATGAGTTCCCGCCTCCGGGCCAGGGTGGACGCAGCGGACGCGGCTTAATTGTTGGCTCCCCGGGCAGGACTCGAACCTGCGACAAAGCGGTTAACAGCCGCTTGCTCTACCAGCTGAGCTACCGGGGAACGGCGCGCGGCGTACCGCGACAGCGACGGCTATAACAAAGGCGCCAAGCCTTTGCAAAGCGTGAAGGCCGGCGCGCCTTTGGCAGCCCACCCGCGTTCGCAGCTTCGGCGTGGCAGCCCCTTCGCATCATATCGGCTTGCCGAGCCGGAGCTGCGAAGCAGCGAAGGCTGGAGGCCACGGCCGGAATTGAACCGGCGTACCCGGTTTTGCAGACCGGTGCGTCACCACTCCGCCACGTGGCCATTGGTGAAATCGGGCGCGGTAGTTTGCGGCTGCCGCGCCTTCCAGATATCGCCCCGCTATACAGGAGCCGTCCGAACCGGGCAACGGGCCAACGCGTAGCGCGCACAAACGTTTTCGACCTGTGCTGCGCTTGCCTTTTGGCCGGGCTTGCCGCAAAAGTCCTGCGCTCAAAACACCGCCAATCGGAGGCATCGATGATCGACTTTGCCGCGGCGCGCCGGATGATGGTGGACGGGCAGGTCCGTCCCAACGACGTCACCGATCTTCGCATCATCGCCGCCATGCTGGAACTGCCGCGGGAGCGCTTCCTTCCGCCGGCGAAAGCCGATCTCGCCTATCTCGATCTCGACACTCCCATTCTCGAAGGTGCGGATGGCCGCCCCGCGCGCCGCCTGCTCAAGCCCATGCTTCTGGCCAAGCTGATCCAGGCCGCCGCGGTCCGTGACAATGATATGGTGCTCGATGTGGGATGTGCCACCGGCTATTCCTCCGCGATCCTGGCGCACCTGGGCCATTCGGTGGTCGCGCTGGAGGAAGAGGCGTCGCTTGCCGGGCGGGCGAGGGAAATTTTGGCCTCCTTCGGGGTAAATAACGTATCGGTGGCCGCCGGTCCGCTCGTTTCCGGCTGGCCCGCCCGCGCCCCCTATGACGTGATCGTCCTGCAAGGCGCCGCCGAAGTAGAGCCGCGGACTCTATTCCCGCAATTGCGCGAGGGCGGACGGCTGGTCTGCGTGCGCGGCGGCACCGCGGCGGGCAAGGCCATGATCTATCGCCGCGTGGGCGCCGATGTCAGCGGGCGGCCGATTTTCGATGCGGCAGCCGCGGTCTTGCCCGGCTTCACGGCAACTCCCGCGTTCGTTTTCTGAGCGTTTTGCCGCCCGCAAGGGTGTGGCCGGGAAGCGGCAATGCCAATCTTTTTAGCTGTCGCGTCAAGGGGTAGGGTTCCACCCAGGCCACCGATGCCGCTATTCTGGGGTTAGTCTTGTAGCCTGCGCTGGCAGCGGCGGCGGCGGCGGCGGGCTCGTGGAGTAGTGTGCATGTACGGATCGGCGGGGAAGGGTCCGGGGTCGCGCGCCCGCGCAAGGGCAATTGCATTCGTTGTCGCGGTGGCGCTAGCCGCCAGTAGCGCTGACTCCACTTCTGCCGCCACGCTGCAATGGGCTCTGGTTCAGGCCTACCAGAACAACCCCCAGCTTAACGCCCAGCGCGCCGCGGTCCGCGCCACCGACGAAGCCGTCCCGCAGGCGCTTTCCGGCTACCGTCCAAGGCTGAGCGTCACCGCCAGCGGTGGCGAGCAATTCACCCGCACCACGTCCCTATCGGGCAGCAGCAATACCAAGAGCACGACGTCGGGAGATTTCACTCCCTACACCCTTGGTGCGACGGCAACGCAGACGCTGTTCAACGGCTTCCAAACAACGAATAAAACGCGCGTTGCGGAAGGCCAGGTTTCCGCCGCCCGCGAGGCCCTGCGCGTGCTGGAGCAGACCATCCTGCTCAACGCGGCGACGGTCTACATGGACATGCTGCGGGACTCGGCCATCGTCGAGGTCCAGCGCAGCAACGTTCGCGTGCTCAACGAAACGCTGCGGCAAACACGCGATCGCTTTAACGTCGGCGAGGTGACGCGGACGGATGTTGCGCAATCCGAGGCGCAACTGGCGGCAGGCCAGTACCAGTTGCTCAACGCGGAATCCAACCTGACGACGACGCGATCAAATTTCCGGCGCGTGATCGGGGGGGAACCGAGCAACCTGAGTCCCGGCGCGCCGGTCGATCGCTTCGCGCCTCCGACGCTGGCGGCCGCGATCGCTCTCGGACTCGATCAAAATCCCAATGTCACCGCCGCCATGTACGGCATCGACGTTGCCAATCTTCAGATCAAGGTCAACGAGGGCGCCCTCTATCCGACGGTGACGCTGACCGGGACCGCGCAGAAAACCTGGAACTCATCCCTCACCAACTTGGAGCAAAATACATTTTCGGCCATCACGTCACTCACGATGCCTATCTACCAGGGCGGTAGCGAATTCTCCCTCATCCGTCAGTCCAAAGAGACACTCACCCAACAGCGGCTCAATCTCGAGCAGGTGCGCGACCAGACGCGGCAGTCAGTGGTCCAGGCGTGGGGACAGGTGCAGGCGACCAAGGCGCAGATCGAATCCGCCCAGGCTCAGGTCCGTTCCAGCGAGACGGCGCTCAACGGCGTGCGCGAGGAGGCGCGGGTCGGCCAACGCACCACCTTGGATGTGTTGAACGCCCAGCAGGCGCTGGTGAATGCCCGTGTGACCCTGGTGACGGCGCAGCACGATCGCGTGGTCGCCTCCTACAATTTGCTCAACGCGGTCGGTATTCTTGCCCCGGTGACGCTCGGCCTCCCGACGCCGGTCTACGACGCCCGGGTGCATTATGACCAGGTGCGCGACAGCTGGGTCGGCCTGCGCACCCCCGACGGCAAATAAACTTTTTTATCGGGAAGGCGTGCCCGCTAGGCCGGGACAGCGTGTCCACAGCCCCTTGCTTGCCTTCGACCTCGCACATGCCATACTCGCGTCCACCCGGCCGATGCAGATAATGTGAAAATAGGTGGGCGATTCGCTGCGGCGTGCCTCGGACGCCCAGCGTGGTACGATAGGGATGCGGTAATGACGCAGTCGGCGAAGGCTCAAGAGCCCTCCATGGAGGAAATCCTCGCCTCCATCCGCCGGATCATCGCGGACGACGAGACCAAGGCGAGAAGTGCCGAGCCGGTAAAACCGGCGCCCGCCGCCCCGCCGCGGCCTGCGCCGCCGCGGGCTCCTGCCGCGGCAGTGCCCCGCGCCTCGTCGCCGCCCCGCGCGGCCGCAGCCGCCATGAATCAGGACGATATCGATTCCATGCTTTCAGACTTCGATACGCCGTCGGCCAAGGGCAACGGCAAAATGGAAGACCTAGCGGACGTGCTGGATTTGACCGAATCCATGGCGGCGCCCGCGGCGTCCGCGCAACCTCCCGTTTTCCGCACCATCGAAGGACATTCGGACGTGTTTTTCAGCGAAGAGAATGCGAAACAGGCATCGGCGGAATTCATGGACGAAGCCCGCCGCCCCGTCGCACCGGCCCAGGAGTCGTCCCTGATCTCGTCCTCCACCAGCGCCGCGGTCGACCAGGCTTTCAACACGCTTGCCCACACCGTCCTGGTGCAGAACGCGCGGACGCTGGAGGACCTGGTGAAGGAAATGATGCGGCCGATGCTCAAGACTTGGCTCGACGACAATCTGCCGGGCCTGGTCGAGCGCGTGGTCAGGGCCGAGATCGAGCGCGTTTCGCGCGGCCGGACCGGATAGGCGCTCCGGGGCGTTGACGCGCGGCCGCCGCCCGCGGGCGTTGACTTCGCCAAGCGTGCCGGGCTTTCTACCGCGCCACGCGACCCAAGCGATATGAGATGATTGACAAGACCTATCAGCCCTCCGAGGTCGAGGGCCGCATTTACGCGGCCTGGGAAGCCTCCGGCGCATTCCGTGCCGGCCGGCCGGAGCGCCGCGCCGCCGAGCCTTATTGCATCGTCATCCCGCCGCCCAACGTCACCGGCTCGCTGCATGTCGGTCATGCGCTCGACAACACGCTGCAGGACATTCTGGTCCGCTACCAGCGCATGCGCGGAAAGGATGTGCTGTGGCAGCCTGGCACCGATCACGCCGGCATCGCCACGCAGATGGTGGTCGAGCGCCAGCTCATGGAGCGGCAACTGCCCGGCCGCCGTGAGATGGGACGCGAGGCCTTCCTCAAGCGCGTCTGGGAATGGAAGGAGCAGTCGGGCGGCACCATCATCCGCCAGCTCAAGCGGCTCGGCGCCTCCTGCGACTGGTCACGCGAGCGCTTCACCATGGACGAGGGGCTGTCGCGCGCGGTGCTCAAGGTGTTCGTCGAGCTTTACCGCGCCGGCCTGATCTACCGGGACAAAAGGCTGGTCAATTGGGACCCCAAACTGCTCACCGGCATATCTGATCTAGAGGTTGAGCAAATCGAGCTAAAGGGGCATTTGTGGAACTTGAAGTATCCGATAGAAGGCACTGAAAACAAATACATAATCGTCGCCACGACGCGCCCAGAGACAATGCTTGGCGATACCGCCGTGGCGGTGCATCCGGAGAACGAGCGCCTCAAGCATCTGATCGGCAAACGCGCAATCCTGCCGCTGGTCGGCCGGCGCATTCCGATCGTGGGCGATGAGTACGCCGATCCGGAAAAAGGCACCGGCGCGGTGAAGATCACGCCCGCGCATGACTTCAACGATTTCGAAGTCGGCAAGCGGCATGGCCTCGACTTGATCAACATCTTCACGCCTGAAGCGAAGCTCAAGCTAAAGGGCAATCAAGCATTTCTCGCCCATGTGAGGGGCGCGGGCGACACAGCGGAGACCAGCGAGCTTATCAATTGGACAATCGATACGGTCGATGGCCTTGATCGCTTCATCGCGCGTAAGAAAATTGTGACGCGGTTGGAAGAGAGGGGACTCGTCGACAAGATCGAGCCTTACACACACACGGTGCCGCACGGCGACCGCTCCGGCGCGGTGATCGAGCCCTTCCTCACCGACCAGTGGTACGTGGACGCTAAAACCCTGGCGCAGCCGGCGATCGCGGCGGTGCGCGACGGCCGCACCGATTTCATCCCGAAGAATTGGGAAAAAACCTATTTCGAGTGGATGGAGAATATTCAGCCTTGGTGCGTTTCGCGCCAGCTCTGGTGGGGGCACCAGATCCCGTCGTGGTACGGACGAAGGGAAATAAAGGCGGAAAATGGCTGGGCCTCAATTGAAGATGATCCCGAGATTTTCGTGGCAGCAAACGAAGCGGAGGCGGTTGCGCTGGCGCGTGAGAAGTATGGTTGTGAGATACGGGTTTTGAAATCGCCACCGCGTGGCGATCTAGATCCCATATTTGATGAAATTATCAATGATGGGCTGGAGCATAAACCGCGCTGGGAGCCAATTTGGCGCGACGAGGACGTGCTCGATACCTGGTTCTCCTCGGCGCTGTGGCCGTTCTCGACGCTCGGCTGGCCGGACGATACGCCGGAACTCAAGCGCTATTACCCGACCAGCGTGCTCGTCACCGGCTTCGACATCATCTTCTTCTGGGTTGCCCGCATGATGATGATGGGGCTGCATTTCATGCGGCAGGTGCCCTTCCGCGCGGTCTATTTGCATGGGCTCGTGAGCGACGAGCGCGGGCAGAAGATGTCGAAGTCGAAGGGCAACACCATCGACCCGCTGGAGCTGATCGACCAATACGGCGCCGACGCTTTGCGCTTCACGCTCGCGGCCATGACCTCGCAGTCGCGCCGCGACGTCAAGCTGTCGGCCAAGCTGGTCGAAGGCCATCGCAATTTCGCGACCAAGCTTTGGAATGCGGCGCGTTTTGCCGAGATGAACGGCTGCGTGTGCGTGGCCGGCTTCGATCCGCGCAGCGCGAAAGAGACGCTGAACCGCTGGATCGCGCACGAAACCGCGAAAGCGGGGCGCGAAGTCACCGCCGCGCTGGAAGGCTACCGCTTCAACGATGCCGCCTCGGCGGTCTATCGCTTCGTTTGGAACGTGTATTGCGACTGGTATCTGGAACTGTCGAAGCCGGTGCTGACGGGTGCCGACGGCGCGGCGAAAGACGAAACGCGCGCCACGGCCGCCTGGGCGCTGGATGAAATTCTGAAGCTCCTGCACCCTTTCATGCCATTTCTTACCGAGGAGCTGTGGCGCGTGACGGCTCTCTCACACGTCATTCCGGACGCCGCGCAGCGGCGATCCGGAACCCATACTCCCAGTGTTGATGAAAGAACGCAGACAGGGGTTATGGATTCCGGGCCCGGCGCTTCGCGCCGTCCCGGAATGACGGGCAGAGATTCTTTGCTCATCCTCGCGCCTTGGCCGCAGTACGAAGGGCTGGAGGACCCTGCGGCGGAAGCCGAGATCGGCTGGGTGATCGACCTCATCACGGCCATCCGTTCGGTGCGCGCGGAAATGAACATCCCGCCCGCGACGCAAATTCCGTTGCTGCTGGCGGGGGCCTCAGCCGAAACCCGGGCGCGCGCCGAGCGCTGGGCGGAATTTCTCAAACGACTGGCCCGCCTTTCCGACATCGGCTTTGCCGCTGCCGCGCCGGCCGGTTCGGTGCAGCTCGTGGTGCGGGGCGAAGTCGCCGCGCTGCCGCTGAAGGGCGTCATCGACCTGGATGCCGAGCGCGCGCGCCTGCAAAAGGAAATGGCCAAGGCCGAAGCGGACATCCAGCGCGTCGATGCCAAGCTGTTAAACGAGAAATTCGTCGCCAACGCGCCGGAAGAGATCATCGAAGGCGAGCGCGAGAAGCGCCAGGAAGCCGAAGGCCGCCGCGCGAAAATCCTCGAAGCGCTGGATCGGCTGAAGGGCGCGGCCTAGGACTTTGTCATGGCCGGGCTTGACCCACGGCTGTCCGGTTTAAATTTTCCTGAGTCATTCCAAGCCATTGGAGCTACACAGGTTCATAGTATTCGTTGGCACTCGGGACTTGGGACTGCGATGTTGAGTCATTTGAATCACTTAACTACTTAAACCGGACAGCCGTGGGCTTGACCCGGCCATCCCGCTTAGGAAGGCACCGTGCTCACCTAAGCGAGATCACCGGAAGTCGGGCTTGCCCGACTTCCGAATTTACAATGCCCAAGTCGGGTAAACCCGACTTGGGGCGACAAGCCCGGTGATGACAGGTTGAGTTACGTTCCGAACGGCCTGCTCAGAAATCGCGATCCCGCGAGCCCATAGCGCCAGGGCATTTCCGCCGCCTTGGTGATGCCGATGCGCGGGCCCGTCACGATCTCGACGGCACCGGTTCGCGCGCGCAGTTCAAACGGCGTCTTGTCGAGCCGAAGGCCGTTGCGCGCGCGGGTGATCCCGAGAGCTTGGCCTAATTTTCCCGGGCCGGAGCAAAGCAGGCGCTCGTCCTTGATCCCCCGGCGGCGGCGCATCAGGGGAATGCCGACGGTCGGCTCAAGCGCGCGAATGAGCACCGCGCTGGCGCTGCCTTCCTCTTCGCAGACGAAATTCAGGCACCAGTGGATGCCATAGGAGCGATAGACATAGGCAAATCCCGGCGGGCCGAACATCACCGCGTTGCGCTCGGTGCGCCCACGAAAGGAATGCGCCGCCGGGTCGGTGTGGTGATAGGCCTCGACCTCGACAATGCGGCCGCCGACGCCGTTGACCAGCAAGGTCATGCCGATGAGGTCGGGCGCGACCCCGTGGACGCTGCGCGCGAAAAAGCTGCGACGGATGAGCGGAAACCTCGCCATCTTGGTGCGGCATTTATACCGCGGATGACGCCTAGATTACATAGGAAACGCGCACCGCGCCCCAGTGCTTGCCGAACACGCGGATTGGAGCCGCGATGGGGCGGAGCACCTGCGTCTTTTCATCATATTCGCGGGAATATTGCTGGATCAAATAGGGGCGGGTGTTGCGCGCGGCCGCGAGCCTTTTGGGGTCATTGTAGATGCGGCGGTTGCGGCAGTGCACGGTGTTCCATTCAGGATCGTTTGGCCGCTGCGGCTGGGAATGGTGCGGACGGTGGACGGGAATATAACCGTTGCGATCGATCGCTACGCATAAAACCGTCCGCTGGTCGGTCTCGGTCCGCGGATACAGGATGGGAGGCAGGATTTTCTCCATCAGATCGAGGAACCGCGTGCGGTATTGAACTGGGTTCGTGCCTTCGATCGGGATGTAATTATTGTCGAACAAGTCTTCGAACGTAATCTTCTTGCTTGAGACTGCTTCCTCAAAAGTCGCCGAAACCTCCCCCGCCGCCGCGATCGCGCGTTCGATGAATTCCTTATTTTCATCGCGGATCGCCGCAAGCTTGGCGTCCACGGCCGCACGCACGGCCGGGTCGATCTGCGCGAAGGCGAGATGCAGCCCGCGCGACGAACGGTTGGCCACGCGAATCTCGGCAGATCCGATGTCGGCGATGGACGCCTGTACGGTTGAGCCGACCGCGATGCGTTCCGCTTCGCTTGTTTTCATCAGAAGGCCGCCTTCGGACAGGTCGATGGATCGTCCATGGATCGCCTTGCCGGCCTGAGGAATCGTAACAGCCAATTCGCACGGCAGCCTGTCATAGCGGCGCCGGTCGCCGATTTCGGTCTGACGCAGAAGAATGACAAATCGCGTCTTCAACTCCGAGACCAGCTCGACGACTTTCTGGCTTGCCTGATCGACGGCGTCGCTGTGCCCGCTGGCGCCGGTAGCGGCCTTTTCGATCTCAATGACGCCGTCGGCCACGGTTGCGACGAAGCCGGAGGACTGGCCGGCATTGCGGGCCAAGTCATTGGTAGTGGCCGTCTGCTGGGTCGCGGCTCCTGCGACCGCAAGAAAAACCGGTTGGATCGCTTCCATCACTTCGGTGATCCGGTTGACGGCAGTAATTGACTCAGTGGCGTCCTGCTGCAGCTTGCCGATCTTGCGCGCAATTTCGTCGGTGGCCTTTTGCGTCTCGACCGACAGCGCTTTCACCTCGTCGGCGACGACCGCGAAGCCGCGCCCGGCATGGCCGGCGCGCGCCGCCTCGATCTTGGCATTGAGTGCCAGCAGGTTGGTCTGCTTGGCGATGGCGGCAATCAAATTGACGACATTGCCGATCTCGCCGGAGGATGATTTCAGGCCGTCGAGGCTGCGCCCGGCGGCGCCCGCCACGCGGTGGGCCTCGTCGGTTAGCGATCCCGCGTCGTTCACCTGCCGGCTGATCTCGCTGGAAGACGCGGCGAATTCCTCGGTCGCGGTGGCGAGCTGAGAGGCATCTTCCTTCGCGCCGCGTGACAGCCCGGCGAGGTGTTCGCTGCGCTTGCGGATGGCATCAAGACCTTTGACCGAAGCCGTGGTGCCCTCGTGCACTGAATTGGCGGCGGCTTGCACCGCCCGGATCATGGCGACGAGATCCGCCTCCAGCAGGCCGATGGTTTCACGGATGCCGTCCAGCCGCCCCCCAGCCGTCGGCGCGGCTTCGGCCGGCGGAACAGACGGCGGGGCATCCACGACCGGCAAGAAAGGAGCCGTCTCTGTGGTCTGCCAGGCAGTCAAGCGTTCGAGGACATCACGGAGCATGCGGACTCTAAGAGATTAAGAGATAATGCCGCCCCTCTGGCTCTACCCAGGAGGCTTCAGGTGGCCGAATGCGGACAACGACCCCGACGGACTCGCGATTGCGTCGCAGACAGGCTGCCATTCAATCCTTTCAGGATCATAAAGGGCGTTGCCGGCCCCTCGAGGCCGGTCTCCCGTGGCCCATCTGTGTCCCTGCGGCAACACGTTTAGAAGATTTAAGCCTTCCCGGGCGATGATGATTGCCGCGCCGCGATTTGGCCACACCGTTCAATGAGATCGGACGGGTCTTAAGCCATGGCGATGCTTCCGGATTGAAATCCGGACAGGAAACGGGCTGAGACTGAGTGAGATGGGGTAGGGGCCCAGGAACTTGATGGACGCCAAGACCAATCTGAAAGCCAAGCTGCCAAGCCGCCACGTCACTGAGGGTCCCGAACGCGCTCCGCACCGGTCCTATTACTATGCCATGGGCCTGACCCGCGGGCAGATCCACCAGCCCTTCGTCGGGGTCGCGAGCTGCTGGAACGAGGCGGCCCCCTGCAACATCGCCCTGATGCGCCAGGCGCAGGCGGTGAAAAAGGGCGTGGTCGCGGCCGGCGGCACGCCGCGCGAATTTTGCACCATCACGGTCACCGACGGCATCGCCATGGGCCATGAGGGCATGAAGTCCTCGCTGCCGTCGCGCGAGGTGATCGCGGATTCTGTCGAATTGACCATGCGCGGGCACAGCTATGACGCGCTGGTGGGCATCGCCGGCTGCGACAAATCGCTCCCCGGCATGATGATGGCGATGTGCCGCCTCAACGTGCCGTCCATTTTCATCTATGGCGGCTCGATTCTGCCGGGCACCTTCAAGGGCAAACCGGTCACGGTCCAGGATGTTTTTGAGGCGGTCGGCAAGCATTCGGTCGGCGCAATGTCGGACGCCGATCTCGAAACTCTTGAGCAAGTGGCCTGCCCCTCGGCCGGCGCCTGCGGCGCCCAATTCACCGCCAACACCATGGCCACCGTGTCTGAGGCGATCGGACTGGCGCTGCCCTATTCCGCAGGCGCGCCCGCGCCTTACGAAATTCGCGATGCGTTTTGCATGACGGCGGGTGAGCAGATCATGAATCTCGTGACCGAAGCCATCCGGCCGCGCGACATCGTCACCCGCAAGGCGCTGGAAAATGCAGCGGCCGTAGTCGCGGCTTCCGGCGGCTCGACCAACGCCGCGCTGCATCTGCCGGCGATTGCGCACGAATGCGGCATCAAGTTCGATCTGTTTGACGTCGCCGAGGTGATGAAGCGCACGCCCTATATCGCCGACCTCAAGCCGAGCGGCCGTTACGTGGCCAAGGACATGTTCGAGGCCGGCGGGGTGCCGCTGCTGATGAAGACGCTGCTCGACCACGGCTTCATGCACGGCGACTGCATGACCGTGACCGGCCGCACGATGGCCGAAAATATGAAAAGCGTGAAATGGAATTCCGACCAGGACGTGGTCCGCCCGGCGGACAACCCGCTCAGCCCCACCGGCGGCGTCATTGGCTTGAAGGGCAATCTTGCGCCCGAGGGAGCGATCGTGAAAGTCGCGGGCATGTCGGGGCTGAAATTCTCCGGCCCGGCGCGCTGCTTCGACGGCGAGGAGGCTTGCTTCGAGGCGGTGAAGGGAAAGAAATACCGCGAAGGCGATGTTCTCGTCATTCGCTACGAGGGTCCGAAGGGCGGTCCCGGCATGCGCGAAATGCTTTCCACCACGGCCGCGCTTTACGGCCAGGGGATGGGAGGCAAGGTCGCGCTTATCACCGACGGAAGATTCTCCGGCGCGACGCGCGGGTTCTGCGTCGGTCATGTCGGCCCCGAAGCGGCAATTGGCGGCCCGATCGCGCTCCTTCGCGACGGTGACATCATTGAGCTTGATGCCGAGGCCGGCACGCTCAACGTCAAGCTTTCCGCCGCCGAGCTGGAAAAGCGAAAGCGTGACTGGAAGCCGCGGGAAAGCGATTTTGGCTCCGGCTATTTGTGGAAATACGCCCAGCAGGTCGGCTCCGCGCTCAACGGCGCGGTGACGCATCCCGGCGGGGCGGCGGAAAAGGCGTGTTATGCGGACATCTAGTATCGCCGGCGTCTTAGCCATCGGCCTCATGCTGGGCGCCGGCCCGACCATGGGATTCGACGGCAGTCGTTCGCCGGATACCTCCATGTCACCGCTGGAAGCCTTCTGCAGCGGAACGCAAGCGCTCAAGGTGGGCGAGACGGAAAAGGCGGTGACGTCGCTGCAATACGCGGCGGAGAACGGCCACGCCATAGCGCAATGGAAGCTCGGGCGCATGTATGCCGATGGCGACGGCGTCCCCCACGACGACCTGCGCGCCTTCGATTATTTCCAGCGCATCATTAACAGCCACGGTGACGACAGTCCCAATCAGCCGCAGGCACGTATTGTTGCCAATGCCTTTGTAGCGCTGGGGCAATATTATCGGGACGGCATCCCAAACTCCTCCGTGAATCCCGACCCTGGCCGCGCGCGCGACATGTTCGCCTATGCGGCTTCTTATTTTGGTGACCCGGACGCGCAATTTCATCTCGGCCGTCTCTATCTGAGCGGGACCGGTGTTCGCCGCGATCCGAAGCAGGCGATGCGCTGGCTCGCGCTTGCGGCCAACAAGGGCCATTACGAGGCGCAGGCGATACTCGGCCGGATTCTATTCAAAGGCGAAAACGTGCCGCGTCAGCGGCCGCTCGGCCTGATGTGGCTCACGCTTGCCAGCGACGGGTCCGGCGGCCAGGTCGCATGGATCACCGAAGCCCGAGAATCCGCCTTCAAGGACGCAAGCGAGGATGAGCGCGAGCTGGCGCTGGCGCTGATCGAGCGCCGGATTAACCGCGCCGTGAGCGCTAGGGTGGATTGATCGCCAGATCAATGAAGACCGGAACATGGTCCGACGGACGCTCCCAGGCGCGCACATGCCGGTCTATCCCCACGCCGGTGAGCTGGTCCGCGGCCTGCGGCGACAGCAGCAGATGATCGATGCGGATGCCCTTGTTCTTCTGCCAGGCGCCGGCCTGATAATCCCAGAAGGTGTAAAGGCCGGGAGCGTCGCTCACCGCGCGGACGGCGTCAGTCAGGCCGAGATTGGCGAGGGCGCGGAATTTCTGCCGGGTCTGCGGCAGGAACAACGCGTCCATCGTCCAGGCGGCTGGATCGGCAACGTCCGCCTCGGTGGGAATGACATTGAAATCGCCCGCGAGAATGAGCGGCTCCTCCAAGGGCAGGCGCTCATGTGAATAGGCAAGAAGTCTATTTATCCAATTGATTTTATATTGATATTTGTCTGTTTCCGGGGGATTGCCATTGGGCAGATAAAGGCAGGCCACGCGGACCACGCCCGTGCCGGTGGAAACCAGGGCCTCAAGGAATCGCGCCTGCCCATCGCTGTCGTTGCCGGTGAGTCCCGGCGTTATCTCGTCGAGGGGAAGCTTCGACAGCAGGGCCACGCCGTTGAAGCCCTTTTGCCCGTGAATGGCCACGTTATAGCCCAGCGATTCAAAAGCTTCCCGGGGAAAGGCCTCGTCGACGCATTTGGTTTCCTGCAAGCACAGGATGTCGGGCTGGCGCGCGGAAAGCCATGTCACGACATTGTCTAAACGCTGCTTTATCGAGTTCACGTTCCAGGTGGCGATGCGCATGGGGCGGGGTCTTGTTAAGGGGCGTTACAGCTAACCCCTCCGGGAAAGCTTGACCCTCCCCGTAAGGGCTAAAAACAAGCTTAACCTAAATCCGGCGGCAGATGCGCGGTTTGCGGCGATATGGTAGAAGGTCATCCCCCTGAACGCCGGGGGATAACCGGCGAAGGCGGCATATATAGGGAGCGAAACTCGATGCGGGGCATCGACTGGCCTCGTGTGGTCAAAGAAATACGGGGCATTGATTGGCCTCGTGTGGTCAAAGAGGTGCAGCAGCGTAAGCTGATGGCGGGTGGAGCCATCGCGCTTGTTGCAGTGGCTCTCGTTTGGCTGATCAGTGGGTTTTGGAGCCCCAATGGGGCTGTCGCCCAGTCCCAACGGGAAGGCCGCTCCCGCACCGTTCCCGTTGAAGTCGCCATCGCTGTCAAGAAGAAGGTTCCGGTTCGTGCTGAATCGCTCGGCACCGTGACTCCCATGGCCAGCGTGGCCATCAAGACACGCATCGACACGGAAATCTTAGCTGTGCATTTTGCTGACGGCGCCTACGTGCAGAAGGGCGACCTGCTGTTCACGCTCGATAGCCGCGCGCTGGAAGCGCAACTGCGGGAAAAGGAGGGCACTCTCGCGCGCAATCGCGCCGCGCTGGACGGCGCCGAGCGCGACATGCGGCGGTACACCGAGCTGATCGCGAAAGGCGCCACGACCCAGCTCAACGTGGACAATTCGACGACGCAGGCGAATGTGCTGCGCGGGCAGGTGGCGGCCGACGAATCCGCGGTCGAGAACCTGAAGGTGCAGATCAGCTATTGCACGATCCGCGCGCCGATCTCCGGCCGTGCCAGCATGGCGGCGGTCAAGATCGGAAATTTCGTCAGGCCGGCGGATTCCACCCCTCTCGCTACCATCATTCAGGCGGCGCCGGTCTATGTCACTTTCCCGCTTCCGCAGCGCAGCCTGCCGGGTCTGCGCGAGGCTCTGGCGGCCGGTAGCGCCACCATCGAAGCCGTTGTTCCCGGCGATACGCGGCAGGCGAGGGGTCAAGTGTCGATGATCGAAAACACGGTCGATGCGACAACCGGTATGGTCGCGGTGCGCGCCACCATGCCGAATACCGACGAAGTCCTTTGGCCCGGCACGCTGGTGACTGTGCGGCTCACATTGCGCGAGGAAGATGCGGTCACTATTCCGTCGGCGGCCGTTCAGGTCAGCCAGACGGGATCGTTCGTATTCGTCGTGAAGGAAGATACGGCGACGGTCCAGCCGATTAGCGTCGCCCGGAGTATCGACGGCGAGAGCGTCATCGCAAAGGGATTGAGCGGAGGTGAGACCGTGGTGACCGTCGGCCACCTTCTTTTGTCCAATGGGACCAGGGTCGCGGTGCGCGACGCCAAGGCAGGCGCTTAAACAATGGGCATTTCAGAACTTTGCATTCGCCGGCCCGTGTTTACGTCGCTGGTGACAATGACAATCATCGTTTTCGGAGTTTTCGCCTATCGGCTTTTGCCGGTAGCGGCGCTGCCGGCCGTCGATTTCCCGACCATCAGCATCAACGCGAACTTGTCGGGCGCCAGTCCTGAAACCATGGCGGCTTCAGTGGCGGCGGTGATCGAGCGCGAGTTGTCCACGATCTCCGGTATCCGGTCGATTACGTCCACATCCACGCTGGGTAGAACCCGGATCACCGTTCAGTTCGACCTCGAGCGCGATATCGATGGAGCTGCGCTCGACGTGCAGTCGGCGCTATCGGTGGCCAACCGGCGCTTGCCGCCGGAAATGACCTCGCCGCCCGCGTTTCGCAAGGTCAATCCGGGCGACTTTTCGATTCTGGTGATTAGCCTGCGCTCGCCGACGCTGCCGCTGTCCACGGTCGATGAATATGCCCAGACCGTGCTTGCGCAGCAGATATCGCAGCTGCCGGGGGTCGCGCAGGTCGATGTCAACGGCTCGCAGAAATTCGCCGTTCGCGTGCAGGTTGATCCGGTAGCGGCGGCGGCGCGCAATATTTCACTTGAAGAGATCCGCCGGGTCGTCATCCAAACCAACTCCAACTCGCCGGTGGGCACGCTTTTTGGTCCCCGCCAAAATGTCACGCTTGTCGCTACCGGAGCCATGCGGCGGGCGGAGGAATACCGCCGGGTGGTGGTCGCCTATCGCAATGGCGCACCGGTGAAGCTCGACGAGGTCGCCCGCGTTGTGGATGCGGTCGAGAACGACAAGGTTGCAACCTGGTTCAACGACGAACGGGCTATTGTGCTGGGGGTTCAAAAGCAGCCCGGCGCCAACACGATTGCCGTCGTGGATGCTATCCGCGAGCGCTTGCCGGCTTTCCGCGCGCAGGTTCCTGCGGCGATCCAACTCGAAATCCTGAATGACCGATCCATTTCGATTCGCGACTCCGTTCATGACGTGCAGATTACCTTGATGATCGCCGTCTCCCTGGTCATCCTCGTGATCTTCCTGTTCCTGCGCTCGTTCTCGGCCACCATCATTCCGGCGCTGGCGGTGCCGGTGTCGCTGATCGGCACCTGTGCCGCAATGTATGCACTCGGTTTCTCGATCAACAATATGACGCTGCTGGCGTTGACGTTGTCCGTCGGCTTCGTGGTCGATGACGCCATCGTCATGCTGGAAAACATCGTCCGGCATATCGAAGGCGGAATGCGCCCGTTCGAGGCCGCGTTGAAGGGCTCGCGCGAGATCGGCTTCACCATCATTTCGATCACCTTTGCGCTGATCGCGGTGTTCATCCCGGTGTTGCTGATGGGGGGCATGGTCGGCCGCATATTCCGTGAGTTTGCGGTGACGGTCGCCGTCGCCATTTTCATCTCCGGGTTCGTGTCGCTGACGCTGACGCCGATGCTGTGCGCGCGCGTGCTGCGCCACCATGGCGCCGACGAAAAGGAAAACGCCGTGCTGCGCGCGTTTGAATCGGCGTTCCGCTCGGCCTGGCGCGGCTATGAATGGTCGCTGGACCAGATACTGGCCCGCAAGCCCCTCGTTCTTCTCGTCACCGCTGCGACGCTTGTTAGCACCATCGCACTGTACATCGCGATTCCCAAAGGTTTCTTCCCGAACGAGGATACCGGCTTTGTATCCGGCAGCACCGAGGGAAACTCCGACATCTCCTTCCCAGCCATGGTCGAGTTGCAGCGGCAAGTGGCCAAGCTCGTTCGAGAAGACCGCGCCGTCGAAACCGTGAATTCCACCGTGGGCCCGAGCGGCGCCAATGCCGCGGCCAATTCCGGGCGAATGTTCGTGAAGCTCAAGCCGAGAGCGGAGCGGGGAGAAAGCTCAACGGCTATCATTCAGCGCCTGCGGCGGACCGCTAATGCCATTCCGGGCATCAAGGTGACGTTCCAAAACGTCCAGAACCTCAATATTACCGGCCGCTTTTCCAAGAGCCAGTATCAGTACACGTTGCAATCGAGCGACACGGATACGCTTTATAAAGTTGCGCCGGAGATGCAGGAGAAGATCGCGCAAGTCGACGGCATCCTCGACGTCGAGACCGATCTCTCGATTAAAAATCCGCAGATGACGGTGGAGATCGATCGCGAGCGGGCGGCGATCTACGGCATTTCCATCGAGCAGATCAGGCAGGAGATGTTCAACGCCTTCGGCACGCGCCAAGTGGCGACCATCTTCACATCGGACAACGACTATGCCGTCATCCTGGAGACCTTGCCGGAATTCCAGATCGACACCTCGGCCCTGTCCCGCATCCATATCAAGACGTCGAGCGGCCAATCCATCCCGCTCGAAGCGGTGACGCGCATCACTCCGACCGTAGGACCGCTGCTCGTCAACCATCAGGCGTCGCAGCCGGCGGTGACGATCTCGTTCAACCTGGCGCCGGGATTCTCGCTCGGCTCGGCGGTCGACGCCATTCACCAGATCGAACGTGAGTCTAACGTTCCTGCGACCGTTTCCACCGGCTTCCAGGGAACGGCGCAGGTGTTCCAGGATTCGCTGAAAGGCCAGTTCGTGCTGATCTTGGCTGCGATATTTGCCTCCTATGTGCTGCTCGGTATCCTCTACGAAAGCTTCATCCATCCCATCACCATCATTTCCGGTCTGCCATCCGCGGGTGTCGGCGCTTTGCTCACCTTGATGATATTCAAAATGGATTTGTCCGTGATCGCCATGATCGGTGTGATCATGCTGGTCGGCATCGTCAAGAAGAACGCCATCATGATGATCGACTTTGCCATCGAACGCAGGCGTGTGGGCCTCGCCGCGGAGGCCGCGATCCGCGAAGCCGCGCTATTGCGTTTCCGGCCGATCATGATGACCACATTCGCTGCGATTTTCGGCGCGCTTCCAATCGCGCTCGGCGCCGGCGCCGGCGCCGAGCTGCGCCAGCCGCTCGGCATCGCGGTGGTTGGAGGATTGTGCCTGTCGCAATTGCTGACGCTCTACATCACGCCGGTGATCTACATCTATCTCGATCGGTTCGACCGGATGCTCAAGCGCCGTCTGGATCCGCCAAAGGAAGAGATGCCGGAAGAGGCCGAGCCGATGGGCCCGAGGCCCGTCGCGGCGGAATAGGCTGCGCGCCTCCGGCGGCCTCGATCTTTGCGCTGTCCCACCGCCACGAGAGCCGTATGCCGCGGCTTGGCGCCGCGATCGGATTGCACATAGCGGGCGAGCCGAATAGCATCTGCCACCTTCCACTCATGACACAGGCAGGCTGAGCCATGGCGGCGACCTACAACACCCTCATCCTGGGCGCGTCCTACGGATCGCTGCTCGCTTCCAAGCTGCTGTTCGGCGGGCACTCGGTGAAATTAGTGTGCCTGCCGGCCGAGGCAGACCTCATCAACACGGAGGGCTTTCGCGTGCGCATGCCGGTCAGGGGTCGCAAGGATCAGATCGAGATCGACTCGCGCAAGCTGCCGGGGAAGGTGAGCGCCGCCGGTCCCGCCGACGTGAATCCAAAGGATTACGACCTCGTCGGTTTGGCGATGCAGGAGCCGCAATACCGCTCCCCCGGCGTGCGCGAGCTGCTGGATGCCGTGGCGAAATCTAAAGTGCCCTGCATGTCGATCATGAACATGCCGCCGCTGCCTTACGTGAAACGAATCCCCGGTCTGAACTATGACGCATTGAAGCCGGCCTATACCGACCCGACGGTCTGGGACAATTTCGACCCGGGCTTATTGACCCTGTGCAGCCCGGACCCGCAGGCAATCCGCCCGCCGGAGGAGAAGGTCAATGTGCTGCAGGTAACGCTGCCGACCAATTTCAAGGTCGCGCGTTTCGATTCCGACAAGCATACGGCCATGCTGCGCAAATTGCAGGACGACATCGAGGCCATCCGCTTCGACACGCCCGAGGGCAAGATCGAGCTGCCGGTGAAGCTGAAGGTGCACGACTCCGTCTTCGTGCCGCTCGCCAAATGGGCCATGCTGCTCGCTGGAAATTACCGGTGCATCACCAAGGACGGCATGCGAACCGCCCAGGAGGCCGTGCATTCCAATCTCGAAGAGGCGAGGTCGGTCTACAATTTCGTCAACGATCTCGTCGTCAAGCTCGGTGCCTCGCCCAACGATCTCGTGCCGTTCGAGAAATATGCCGCCGCGGCCCAGAGCCTCACCCGTCCGGCCTCGGCCGCGCGCGCTCTCACCAACGGCGCGCCCAACATCGAGCGCGCGGACAAGCTGGTGCAGCTCATCGCCAAGCAGAAGGGATTGAGCCACCCCACTATCGACGCGATCGTGGCGCTGGTCGATGCGCGGCTGGAGGCGAACAGGAAGAAAGCAGCGGCGTAATCTGCGTTCCCCGGATGCGCTGCAGCGCGTAGCGGTGCAGCGCAAAGCCGGGGTCCAGAGCTTCCGTCGTGATTTGGGTCCCGGGTCTGCAGCGCATCACTTCACTCCGCTTCGTGCTGCGCTGCACCCGGGACACGCTGATCGGCGTCAGAGCGAGAAGCTGGTCCCGCAGCCGCAGGAGGCGGTGACGTTCGGGTTGTTCACCTTGAACGACGCGCCGATCAGGTCGTCCACGAAATCTATTTCCGCGCCGACGAGGTAGCCGAGCGAAACGGGATCGATCAGCACAATGGCGGCTTCGCGCGTGACCACGATATCGTCTGCGGCCTGCTCGCGATCCACGTCGAATTTGTACTGGAAACCCGAACAGCCGCCGCCTTCCACGCTCAAGCGCAGCTTGGCGCCTTGCGGCTCGCAGCCGAGAATCTCGCCGATCCGCCGCGCCGCATTTTCGGTGACCGTGACTGCCGCAGTCATTGTGGACATTCACCACTGCCCTTGTTGTCGTAAGCCGATATATAAGGCTTCCGCCCGCGTTCTCAAGACGGCGCCATGCCGGCGCGGCTAGGGCGATTTCAGCAATTCGCGTACTTTGTCGCCGGCTTCCTTCTGTCCCTTCGCCACCCAGGTGAGGTCGGTATTGTCGACATATTGTACGCCCGGCTTGGGAATAATGCGCGGGTCAAGAAACGACTCGTCCACGTCTGTGCGCAAGGTCGCGGCCTGGGCTTCCCGGGAATAGAGTTCCAGCGCTTCCTTGGACGCCATCCAGTTGACGAAGACGCGCGCCGCATTCGGATGCGGCGCCTTGTTGGCGACGCTCAACAGAGACGGCGTCGGAGTGATGCGATTTTTGATGCCTTGCAGCTCGAAAATTTCTTCCAGCTTGAAGCCTTCCTTTATCAGCTCCCGCGCGTCGTCGACGTGGCAGGTCAGGCAGATCGGATGGCTGCCGCGGGCCATCCAATCGGTTAAAATCCTGCGGTCACGCTGGACCACCGTCCCCTGATCGACATAAAGTTTTTTGACGAATTCCGCTCCGAGCTGCGTGTAGAAATGCACCGCGCTTTGCAGGCCGCTGCCGCCGGCGCCGCTGGGATTCTCGGTCGCAATCTTGCCTTTCCATTTTGGATTAAGCAGATCTTGCGCGGAGCGCATCTCTTCCGGCTTGACGTAATCCCTGTTGACGAAGAGCAGGCTATCGACGCTGCTGAACAGGATCAGGAGATATTGCTTTTCCGGATCGCCGAACCAGGGCTCGCCGCGTTTCCATTTGGAGCCATCGGTGACCTCAGGAAGCAGCAGCAAAGGCTTCAGCGGATCGAGCATTTTCTCGCCATACAGCACGTTGATGCTGGTGTTGGCGTTCGACATGAACACGTCAATGGAATAGATCCCGGAACCACGCTCCGAGCGCAGCCGCCCCACGATTTCGCTGGATCGTCCCGCTACATGCTCTACCTTGATGCCGAAACGTTCGGTGAATTTCGGCAGAATTTCGTTGCGCATCGCCGGAGAAGGCTGGCCGAGGACCACGACCTTGCCCTCTTTTTTCGCCGCCGCCAGGGTCTCGTCCCAGGTCTTCCGCCAATCGGCAGATTGCGCCTGCGCGCCAGGCGTCAAAGCGAACAACAGGAGCAGCGCTGCGATATTTCTCACCGTTTTCATCATTGCTCCTTCTCCCCTAATGGCGAAAATTAGTTCCGAATATCCTGCAAGAACAGGCTGGTGGGGATTTCGTGGCCCAAGCCGGCGCGCTTGGCCGCTTCATAGACCAGGCCGGCGACGGCATAGAATTGCGCGCCTTGCAGATTGCCGCGCTTGGACCAGGTGATCTGGTCGGCGGCGGTACGCCCCTTCGCCTTGCCGCTGAGGAGGTCCGCGAGGCTGATGCGTTTTTCCGCCAGCGCATCTCGGGCCCTGCGGCGGTCAGCAGGCTTGTCCGTTTCCGGTTTCCGTCTCGCCTGATATTCGAGGCGCCCGGCATCGGTGGCAAGCTCCGGGTGGCCAACGGGGGCAGGGGCAATGCCAAAATGCAGATAGACATCGATGCGCTTTACGCTCTCAGCGTCCGGCTCTCCGCTGCCGCCGACAACGATCATATGGGTGCCCTTCTCCAGCAATCTGCCGTCCGTCACCGGCACAACAGAGTCGGTGAGAGCGGCCACGATGTGCGCGCCTTTGTAGACATCTTCCGGCTTATCGCAGACCTTCACCTCGATATTATATTTGTGCGCCATTTCATGGCCGAAGGCTTCGCGGTTGGCCTTGGTCGGGCTGAACACCTGAAGCTTCTTGATGTTGCGCACGTGCATGAAGGCCTGCATATGCGTGCGCGCCATGCCGCCGGAACCGAACATGCCGACGACTTCGGCGCCTTCATTGGCCATGTATTTGACGCCAATGCCGCCGTCTGCCCCGCTTCGCATATGTTGCAACACGCCGTCATTGATGAATGCGAGCGGCTCGCCGCTTTCGATGGAGGTGAGCAGGATCAGCCCGCAGAAGAGTCCCGGCTGAGTGCAGTATTTCTCTTCGGTGATCGCGCCATTGTAGCGCCGCTCATAAATGATGTCGGATTTCATGCGGATGGCGAAATAGCCCGCCGTCGAGCCGCCCTCCATGGTGCCCCATTGATAATTCTTCGCCGGGTCGCTGGTGGGGATGCGGATATCGATGCGCGGACGGCAGACGGCCTCACCGGACGCCAGGTTGCGGAATGACTCCTCCAGTGCGTCGATGGTGTCGTCCATCGTCAGCACTTTATCGACGTCATGATTGTTGATGATCAGGGTCATTTTGCCCGCGTTTCCGGGACACCATGGCTGCTTTAAGGATTTTTCAGTAGCTCGCGTACTTTATTGGCGGCTTCGACTCTCCCGGATGCCACCCAATCGGGATCGGTGCCGTCGGGATATGTCACGCCGAGGCGCGGAATGGTGCCCGGATTGAGAAACGACTCGTCCGCGTCGGCGCGCAAGGACGCGACGCCGTTGCCGCGAGAATAGGTCTCGACGGCTTCCTTAGAGGCCATCCAGTTGATGAAAACACGCGCGGCGTTCGGATGCGGTGCTTTGTTGGCCACGGTAAGCACGAACGGCGACAATTTCACGCGATTCAACATATCCGAGAACTCGTAGAGTCCTACCAGTTTGTAACCTTCCTTTTGCAGCATTTCCACGTCGTCCGGACGGCAGGTCAAACAAATGGGATAGACGCCGCGCGCCAGCCAGTCGGTAATCTGTCGCCGGTCGCGGCTGATCACCGGCTTCTGGCCGACGTAAAGTTTCTTGATGAACTCCGGCCCGAGTTGCGTATAGAAATGCACCGCGGTCCCGCCCCCGCTGCCGCTGGCCGTCGGATCATCGGTGACGATTTTGCCCATCCATTTGGGATTTAGGAGATCTTTTGCAGAGCGCATCTCTTCAGGTTTGACATGGTCGGCATTGATGAAAATCAGAGTATCCACGCTGCTGAACAACTGCAGAATGTATTGTCCTTCCTTGTCCACGAACCAGGGTTTGCCGCGCTTCCACTTGGCGCCGTCGGTGACCTCGGGCAGGATCAGCAGCGGCTTCAGCGGGTCAATCATTTTTTGCGGATGCAGCACGTTGATGGTGGTGTCCGCCCCCGACATGAATACATCGACCGCGTAGATGCCCGACGACCGCTCTGTTTGAATCCTTCCGGCGAGCTGGCTGGAACTGCCTGCGATAAACTCGAGCGGGATGCCGTAACGGGCGGTGAATTTGGGGATGATTTCATTGCGCATCACAGGATCAGGGGAGCCGACGACGACCACCTTTCCTTCTTTTTTCGCCGCGGCCACGGTCTCGTCCCAGGTCTTCTGCCAATCGGCAAATTGCGCCTGCGCGCCGGACGTGAAAGCGAGCAACAAGAGCAGCGCTGCAATATTTCTTAACGTTGCCATTGTCGTTACCTCGACCCGAGTTTTGAATAGTTTATCACTGCATTCATACCATAGCGGAAATCAGTTCCGAATATCCTGCAAGAACAAGCTGGTGGGGATTTCGTGGCCCAGCCCGGCGCGCTTGACCGCCTCATAAACCCGTCCCGCCACCGCGTAGAATTGCGCGCCTTGCAGATTGCCGCGCTCCGACCAGGTGATCTGGTCGGCGGAGGTGCGGCCCTTCACCTTGCCGTTGACAAGGTCGGCAAGCGTGACGCGTTTTTCCGGAAGCATGATGCCATGCGCGCGCTTTTTGCCGTGGCGACCGTCGCCATGCTTGCGCGCGTTCGGGCGCGCTTCCCAGGCGATGTTCTCGTCGTCGAGCGGTAGCGGCGGCGCGCCGTTGGGAGCGGGCGCATCGCCGAAGCGCAGATAACGATCGACGCGCTGCATGCTGGCGTCGTCCGGTAGACCGCTGCCGCCGATGTTGACGATGTGCGCGCCTTTTTCCAGCAATTCGCCGTCGAGCACGGGCACAGCGGAGTCGGTGAGCGCCGCAACAATATGCGCGCCCTTGTAGATGTCCTCCGGCCTATCGCAGACCTTCACCTCAATATTGTATTTGCGCGCCATTTCATGACCGAAGGCTTCGCGGTTGGCCTTGGTCGGGCTGAACACCTGAAGCTTCTTGATGTTGCGGACATGGGTGAACGCCTGCATATGCGTGCGCGCCATGCCGCCGGAGCCGAGCATGCCGATGACTTCGGCGTCTTCGTTGGCCATGTATTTGACGCCGATGCCGCCGTCGCCGCCCACCCGCATATGCTGCACGACGCCGTCGTTGATGAAGGCCAGTGGCTCGCCGTTCTCGATCGAGGTGAGCAGGATCAGCCCGCAATAGAGGCCCGGCTTGGTGCAGTATTTCTCCTGGGTGACGACGCCGTTATAGCGCTGCTCATAAATGATGTCCGACTTCATGCGGATGGCGAAATAGCCGCCGGTGGAGCCGCCCTCCATAGTGCCCCATTGATACTTCTTCGCCGGATCGCTGGTGGGGATGCGGATGTCGATGCGCGGCCGGCAGACCGCCTCGCCAGACGCGATATTCAGGTAAGATTCCTCCAGCGCCTCGATGGTGTCGCCCATCGTCAGCACTTTTTCCACTTCATGGTTGTTGATGATCAGGGTCATTGCCGGGCGTTCCTCGTTGTCGTTGTCTGCACCAGCCGCAGAGCGCATTGTTTATCAGCCGGCAGCGCGATAGTTAAGTCGTCCAAAGTCTACCGCAGGTGGTAGGAAAGCTCATGGCAATCGAGGCCGGTTGTGCGCGCGCCGTCTATGCTGCCGATCCCGGCCGAAGCCGTGGGCGCCTGCATGCCGAGCCGCCGAGCGCCACGCGCAACGCTTTCCGCCGCGATTGCGACCGCGTCATCCATGCCACCGCCTTCCGCCGGCTCCAATACAAGACGCAGGTCTTCGTCTTCCACGAAGGCGATCATTATCGCACCCGGCTGACCCACAGCCTGGAAGTCGCGCAGATCGCGCGGGCGCTGGCGCGCGCGCTCGGGTTGGACGAGGACTTGAGCGAGGCGCTGGCGCTGGCGCACGACCTCGGCCATCCGCCGTTCGGTCATGCGGGCGAGCGCGCGCTCGCCGGTTGCATGGGCAAGCATGGCGGCTTTGACCACAACGCGCAGACGCTGCGCATCGTCACCGAGCTGGAGCGGCGCTATCCGGATTTCGACGGCCTGAATCTTACCTGGGAAACGCTGGAAGGCATCGTCAAGCACAACGGCCCGCTCACCGGCCGCGACGGCAGCCCGGCCGGACGTTATCGCGAGGACGGATTGCCGGAAGGCATCCGGCTCTACGGCGCGGTGCAGGACCTCGACCTGTGGAGCTATCCCAGCGCGGAGGCGCAGGTGGCGGCCATCGCCGACGACATCGCCTATGACGCCCATGACATCGACGATGGATTGCGCGCGGCGCTTTTCTCCGTCGATGACATTGCGGCCGTGCCGCTCGCCGGCGGCATCATCACCACGATCCGCAGCCAATACCCGCGGCTGGAGACCGAGCGCCTGGTGCACGAGCTGGTGCGCCGCCTGATCGGGCAGATGATCGAGGACGTGATCGCCGAGACGCGCCGCCGCCTGGCGCAGACGGCGCTGCGGTCGGCGGATGACGTCCGCCGCGCCGGACAGACGCTAGTGGGCTTTTCCCCGGCAATGGCCGAGGCCGACGCCGCGATCAAAGGCTTTCTCTATCCGCGCATGTACCGGCATTCACGCATCGCACGCATCATGGTGGAGGCCGAAGGCGTGGTGCGCGACCTGTTCGAGCGCTACCGCAGCAAGCCCTCCGACCTGCCGTCGGAATGGGCGGCGGGCGCAGGCGGCGGGCAGGTCTCGATGCGCAAGATCGCGGATTTCATCGCCGGCATGACCGACCGCTATGCGCTGATCGAGCACGCGCGGCTTTTTCCAGAGACGCCGGAGTTAAGGTGAGCGAATGTTTCGATTGACGAAGCACGAGCGCAACGAGAGAACTCGGAATTCAGGGAGGCTTTGCTGTATTGCGCAAAACAATCGTGCTAATCCGTCATCCTGAGGTGGCCGCGCGCAACGCGGCCCTCGAAGGATGGACGGCCACCGATCTTGGATTTGTCCGAGATCGGTGCGCTCGCACCTCAGGGTGACGGATCGAATTTGGGAGCCGCAGCCATGGCCGACTATGCCGCCGAGCGAAATCCCAACCGCTGCCCGACCCATCCCGGCGTCTTGCTGCGCGAGGTGATTCCGGCGACCGGCAAGAGCAAGGCCGAGATTGCCGCGCTGCTCGGCATTTCCCGCCAGTACCTTTACGACATCCTCAAGGAGCGCAAGCCGGTGTCGCCGGCCGTGGCCGTCCGGCTCGGCAAGCTGTTCGGCGACGGCGCCGGCGTCTGGGTGCGCATGCAGGGGGCGCACGATACCTGGCACGCCGAGCGCGACCTGCGTGCCGAGATCAGGAAAATTCCGAGGCTCAAGCCGGCCGCGGCGTGAGGGTGGTGACCGGTAAAACAGAGTCGCTCCGTCACCCTGAGGTGGCCGCCGAAGGCGGCCCTCGAAGGGCGACGGCATCGATCTCGGATTTACCCGAGATCGACAACTTGAAGTGCCCGAGTCGGCTATAGCCGACTTGGGTGGCCGCTCATCCTTCGAGGCTCGCGTGCTACGCACGCTCGCACCTCAGGATGACGGATTTAGTTCAGCGCAGTAGGGTGGGTTGAGAAGGCAAGGCCGAATATGAAACGTAAAAAGGACTACCAGGAGAGCAGCGGCAATGTGTTCGCCGATCTCGGCTTTCGGAACGCCAAGCAGGAACTGCTGAAGGCCAAGCTCACCGTGGAAATCTACCGGCTGCTGAAGAAACGAGGCCACACGCAGCAGCAAGCGGCGAAGCTCTTGGGCACGACCCAGGCGCAGGTCTCCGCGCTCATGCGCTGCAAGCCGGTCTCGGTGTCAGTCGGCCGGCTGATGGAGTTCCTGACAGTGCTCGGCCAGGACGTCGAAGTCACCGTCAAGCCCGCCGCGCGGCGCAAGGCGGGCGACATGTCGGTGGTGGTGCAGGGGGCGTAGGACTGAGCGTTGCGCCGTGCAGCAGTTGTTGTCGCAACGCATTCAGGTCAGATCGCGATATCTTTGGACATGCAATCGTTCTGCAAACTCTGTAATGCGATTGGCGCACTTTGCGCTTCGCATATAATTCCAGAGTTTCTATACGGCCCACTCTACGACGAAAAACATCGTTTCTCCGTCGTAACGACTGGTGTTGCCAAGGATCGCTACGAGCAGCGCGGCCTCAGGGAGCATCTACTTTGCCAGAAATGTGAGCAGCGTTTTGCACGGTATGAGAAATATGCGGCCGAAGTCATGAACGGTCGCCTGGGGCACCAATATCGAAGAAAGGGTAACCGCATCACCATTGAAAATATTGATTACCGGCAATTCAAACTCTTCACACTATCAGTCCTTTGGCGTGGATCAACTTCGTCCTTGGATTTCTTCAAGCTGGTTTCGCTTGGGCCGCATCAAGAACGCTTACGTGATATGCTTCTGCGTGAAGACCCCGGCCAGCCTCATGAATTTGGATGTGCGGTCATATTCGCCTCAGATCGGGGCGAGGATATTTCCGATACTTTTTTCAACCCTGAACCCCTGCGCTGGTGTAGCCGCCGCATGATCAAATTTTTCTTTGGAGGTTCAACTTGGCTTTTTCATTGTGACAAGCGTCCCGCCTCGCCGTATCTACAAAACCTGTTTCTTCAGCCGGACGGAACACTGCATGGGCTTACGGGTGACCTGGCCGAAGCGTACACATATGGCGGAGAAATGAAGCGTATTGCGCGGCGTTTGAGAGTATAGCGATGGCTTGTGGTTACTGCCTTTCACGAGCCTCACCATCCCTTTTGACTCCCCACCCAAAATCCCTTACCCGCACGTCACCATGGCCGCGACGAATATCTTTGCCCAAGTCCTGGATCGTGTCCGGGCTGCGAACGACGCGTTGGTCAAGGCCGGCCAGTTGCCGGCTGGTATCGACCAGTCGCGCGTCGTGGTGGAACCGCCACGCGATCCGGCGCACGGCGATATGGCCACCAATGCCGCGATGGTGCTGGCGAAGGATGCGGGCCAAAAGCCGCGCGACTTGGCGGAGGCCATTGCGGCGAAGCTGCGCGGCGACGGCATGATCGCCAAGGTCGATGTGGCGGGTCCTGGCTTCATCAATCTGACGCTGCGGCCGAGCGCCTGGGCGGAGGAATTGCGCGGCGTGCTACGCGCGGGCGCGGACTATGGCCGCAGCGATATCGGCGGCGGCCAAGCGGTCAATGTGGAATATGTCTCCGCCAACCCGACCGGACCGATGCATGTCGGCCATGGCCGCGGCGCCGTGTTCGGCGACGCGCTGGCCAATCTTTTGGCCCTCAGCGGCTTCAAGGTCACGCGCGAATACTACATCAACGACGCCGGCGCCCAGGTGGACGCGCTCGCGCACTCGGCCTTTCTCCGTTACCGCGAGGCGCTCGGTGAGAACATCGGCGCGATCCCCGAAGGTCTCTATCCCGGCGACTATCTGAAGCCGGTGGGAGAAGCGCTCGCCAAGGAACACGGGCCCGCGCTGAAACAAATGCCGGAAAGCGGCTGGCTTCCCGTCGTGCGCGCGAAGGCTGTCGAGATGATGATGGCCAATATTCGCGATGACCTCGCCGCGCTCAACGTGAAGCACGATGTCTTCTTCTCCGAGCGCTCGCTGACCGAAGGCGGCGACAAGGTTGCGGCAACGATCGATTGGCTGCGCGCGCAAGGGCACGTCTATGAAGGCCGCCTGCCGCCGCCGAAAGGCGCGCCGGTTGAGGACTGGGAAGACCGCGAGCAGACGCTGTTTCGCGCCACCGCCTTCGGCGACGACGTGGATCGGCCGCTGAAGAAGTCGGACGGCGGCTACACCTATTTCGCCTCCGACATCGCCTACCACAAGACAAAGCTCGACCGCGGCTTCCGCACCATGATCGACGTCTGGGGCGCCGACCACGGCGGCTATATCAAGCGCATGCAGGCGGCGGTGAAAGCGATCAGCGGCAACCAGGCGGCTGATCTCGACGTCAAAGTAGTTCAGCTCGTCAAACTTCTGCGCGCGGGTGAGCCGGTGAAAATGTCAAAACGGGCAGGGGACTTCGTCACCTTGCGCGAGGTGGTGGACGAGGTCGGCCGCGACGCCGTGCGTTTCGACATGCTCTTCCGCAAGAACGACGCGACGCTCGATTTCGACCTCGCCAAGGTCATCGAACAGTCGCGCGATAACCCGGTTTTCTACGTCCAGTATGCCCATGCGCGCGGCCAGTCGATCTTCCGCAATGCCGGAGAAGTCCTGCCCGACCTGCCGGTTGATGATCGCGCCCGCGCCGCGGTTCTGGCGCAGGCTCCGCTGGAGCGACTCGATGACGCCGCCGAGCTTGCCCTGATGCGGCGGGTAGCACTTTATCCCCGGCTGACGGAGGCGGCCGCGCTGGCGCATGAACCCCACCGGGTGGCCTTTTATCTCTATGAACTTGCAAGCGAATTTCATGCGTTTTGGACGCGCGGCAATGATGCGCCACATTTACGCTTCATTATCCGGAATGATCCACAAATGACCCTGGCCCGCCTTGCGCTGGTGCAAGGCATTGTTACGGTTCTGAAGTCCGGGCTTGCAGTGCTCGGTGTCGAGGCGCCGCAGGAAATGCGGTGACTCGCAGCCGGGCAATCCAGAAACGGTGGCGGATCTAGCATGGCGGACGACACCAATTTTCGCTCCTACCGGCAAGGCGATCCCCATAGGCGCGGTCCCGCCGCACCCACGCCGAGCGGCCGGGAAGGCGGCAGCGATCCGCTCGCGGAGTTAGCGCGGCTGATTGGGCAGACTGATCCTTTCGCCGAGTTGGGGCGCGGTGGAGCGCCCGGCGCCGCGCCGTACACGCCGCGTCAAGGAGCGGCCGAAGGCGGCATGCCTCACCATCCGGGCCACGCCGACCCCGCCACGGCACCCTACGCGCAAAATTCCTTTGGCGCTCCGCCTGCGCCGCAACACTTCAATCCTCCGCCGTTCGAGAACCAAGCCCCGATCGAGCCACGCCAGGGCGGATTTCAGCCGGCCTATGACCCGGCGATTTACGGCAGCGCTCCGCCCGCCGGCGGCTACGGTCCTCAGACTGGTTACGAAGGCGTGGCGCATATGCCGCAAGGCGAAGAGATTTATGACGACGAATTCCTCGAGACCCCCTCGCGCCGCGGTCTGAGGACCGTCATGGTGCTGGTCGGCTTGGCGCTCCTGGGAACGGGCGCGGCCTTCGGCTATCGCGTCCTTTTCGGCAGCAGCAGTTCGGCGCCGCCGCCGGTCATCAAGGCGGAGAGCAGCCCCAGCAAAGTCGCGCCCGCGTCAAAAAGCGAGGCATCTAACAAGCTCATCTATGACCGCGTCGGCGATCCCGCCCAGGGCGAAAAGGTCGTCTCCCGCGAGGAGCAGCCGGTCGACGTGAAGGACGCGGCGCGTTCGGCGCCCCGCGTTGTCTTTCCCGGGCTGCCGGATTCAGCGGGCGCGGCGTCGCCCCCCTTGGGAAGCATGCCGCCGGGGCCGAGTGCGGCCGAGCCGAAGAAAATCCGCACGGTGACGATACGCCCTGACCAGCCGCTGGCGGAGGCCGGCGCGCCGAAGGGAGCCGCACAAGCGCTGCGCAACAGTGCGCCGCCGCCCGCGGCGGCTCCACCGCCTGTTGCCCCAAGCAACGCGCCGCTATCGCTCAGCCCGCAGGCGCCGAATGCGGAAGCGCCCGCTCGCCCGGCCGTGGCGGCCGCGCCCGCCGCGCCGGCGCGCACCGCCTCGGTGTCCGCTCCTGTGGAAGCGGGCTCCTATACGGTGCAGATTTCCTCGCAGCGCAGCGAAGCGGAAGCACAGGCCTCGTTCCGCGCCTTGCAGGCCAAGTACCCGGACCTGATGACTGGCCGCCAGCCGATCATCCGCCGCGCCGACCTCGGGGACAAGGGAATCTACTTCCGCGCCATGGTTGGTCCCTTCGCCTCGCTCGATCAGGCGAGCCAATTCTGCAGCAGTCTGAAGTCCGCCGGCGGCCAGTGCGTCATCCAAAAAAATTAGCCTACAAAAAAATTAGCCTAGTGTCCCAAATCCGAAGTTCGCATACAGCGTGCTGCGAACTTCGGATTCAAAGGGACACTAGGAATCATAGCGTTGCTCGTGTGGCTTTGGTTCAGAAGTTCCCTCCCGACCCGGCCGCAAGGAAGGGGGAACTTCTGAACCACCACACTAGGTGCCAGTTGACCCTTGCGGCGCGCGCGGGCTAATCCGCGCCGATGCAAGCGCGTGCCTTTATTACGGGTGTGGCCGCAACGGCCATTTTGCCGGAGGAGCGCGCCTTTTTGCGCGAGGCGCAGCCTTGGGGACTAATCCTCTTCAAGCGGAATATCGATAACCAGCTCCAAGTTGCTTCCCTGGTTGATGCTTTTCGGGATGCGGTCGGCCGTGGCGACGCTCCCGTCCTGGTCGATCAGGAAGGCGGCCGGGTGCAGCGCATGGGCCCGCCGGCTTGGCCCAGCTATCCGCCCGGCGCCGCCTATGGACGGCTCTATGACCGGGACGCGGCGAGGGGGCTGGCTACCGCCCGCCTGGGTGCGCGCCTGATCGCGGACGACCTTTGCCGGGTCGGCATCACGGTAGATTGCCTGCCCTTGGCGGACGTGCCGGTGGCGGGCGCGGACGCGGTGATTGGGGACCGGGCCTATGGGGACAATCCCGGCAAGGTTGCGGCGATTGCCGCAGCCGTTGCCGCGGGCTTGAGCGAGGGCGGCGTGTTGCCTGTGCTGAAACACATCCCCGGCCATGGCCGGGCCACATTGGACAGCCACCAGGCGCTGCCGGTGGTCAACGCGGACCGGGCGACCTTGGAATCCAGCGATTTTGCCGCTTTCCGGCCCCTGGCCGGGCTGCCCATGGCCATGACCGCGCATGTTGTGTTCACCGCCATAGACCCCGTGTCACCGGCCACGACTTCGGCGATGATTGTCGGTGACGTGATTCGCGGCTGGATCGGCTTTAAGGGCCTGCTGATGAGCGACGACATTTCCATGGGCGCCTTGTCCGGCTCGCTGCGCGAGCGTGCGCGCGCGGCGCTCGCCGCCGGCTGCGACGTGGCGCTTCACTGCAACGGAAAGCTGCAAGAGATGCAGGACGTGGCGGCGGAAAGTCCGCTGCTCGCCGGCGAGGCCGCGCGCCGCGCGAAAGCGGCGCTGGCCGCGCGCCGGCCTCCCGAGGAGATTGATCTTGCCGCGGCGCGCGCCGCCTTCGCCGCCATGATGGCCGACGTGCACCCGGCCGGATCGCGCATGGCCGCATCATGATGACCAACGATAATCCCTTCGACATCGATCTCGCCGCCGATCGCGCCACCGACGAGCCGGCGCTGATGGTGGACGTGGAGGGTTTCGAAGGCCCGCTCGATCTTCTGCTCGCGCTCGCGCGCCAGCAGAAAGTCGATCTGGCGAAAATTTCCATCCTGGCGCTGGCCGACCAATATCTCGCCTTCGTCGAAGCGGCGCGAAAGTTGCGGCTGGAACTCGCCGCGGATTATCTGGTGATGGCGGCATGGCTCGCCTATCTGAAGTCGCGCCTGCTCTTGCCGGACAGCGGCCCGCTCGACGGCCCGAGCGCCGAAGACATGGCCACGGCGCTGGCCTATCGGCTGCGGCGGCTTGAGGCGTTTCGCAATGTCGCCGAGCGATTGCTGGAGCGCCCGCAGCTCGGCCGCGACGTTTACGAGCGCGGTGATCCCGAGCCGATTGCTGAAATCAAGCGCCCGCAATACTCGGCCACGCTCTACGATTTGCTCTCGGCTTATGCGTCGCAGCGGCAAAAGCAGGCGCTGGCGCATGTGCGCTTCGCCAAGCGCAGCGTCTGGTCGCTGGCGGAAGCCCGCGCCGCGCTCGAACGCTTGCTCGGCCAGGCGCAGGACTGGAGCCGGCTCGACCACTTCCTGCTCACTTACCTGGTCGATCCGGCGCTGCGGCCCACCGTCTTTGCATCGAGCTTTGCCGCTTCGTTGGAAATGGTGCGTGAGGGGCTGGCCGAGATGCATCAACATGAAGCCTTCGCGCCGATTTATATGCGTCGGCGCTTGGCGGCGGATGAGGCGGCGGCCAATTCCGCCGGCCAATCCAGACCGCCTATCTGATAGAATGACGACGAAATAGGAGCCGCGGGCATGACAAGTGTGGCCAAGAGGCGCCTGGTAATTGCGGGAGACGAGATGGAGCCCATGAGCGAAACGCGGCCGGAAGAGCTGCGGTTGCTGGAAGCGCTGTTGTTCGCCTCCGCGGAGCCGCTCGATGAGAAGACGCTCGCGGCACGGCTGCCGGCCGGCGTGGACGTACGCGCGGCGCTGGAACGGCTGAAGGCGGAATACGCGCCGCGCGGGGTCAACCTCGTGCGGGTGGCGGGCAAATGGGGTTTCCGCACGGCGGGCGACCTGTCCTGGCTGCTGACCAAAGATTCAATCGTGCCGCGCAAATTGTCGCGGGCCGCCATCGAGACCCTGGCGATCGTCGCCTATCATCAGCCGGTGACGCGCGCCGAGGTCGAGGAAATCCGCGGCATCTCGGCGGCCAAGGGCACCCTCGACGTGTTGCTGGAGACCGGCTGGGTGCGTCCGCGCGGGCGGCGCAAGGCGCCCGGCCGGCCGGTAACCTATGGAACCACGGAAGCCTTCTTGTCGCATTTTGGGCTGGAAGCGCTCGATGATTTGCCGGGCCTGGACGAGTTGAAAGGCTCCGGCCTGCTGGACGGCCGCTTGCCGCCCAGCTTTAGCGTGCCGATGCCGTCCGACGATCCCGCCTTGCGCGAGGACGAGGACCCGCTGGAGCCCGGCGACCTCGATCTTGGCCTTGCCCCGCCGCTATCGCGGGTTGAGGATTAAGGCACGGGATTATCGCGTTAATTCAAGGCGCGATCGGGCGGACCGAAGTCCTTGTTTTTGCCGCCTCCGGGGCCTAGTTTCACATGAAACCACGGCGGGCGGAGCGCCGCAGATCCCGTCGATGCGGAGGATTTCCGAATGGGTTCATTGAGTATTTGGCACTGGATCGTGGTCGCGGTGATCGTGCTGCTGCTGTTCGGCCGCGGCAAGATTTCCGAGCTGATGGGCGACGTGGCCCAGGGCATCAAGGCCTTCAAGAAAGGCATGCAGGAAGAAAAGGCCGAGGACACGGCCAAGGATGCTCCGGTCAAGACCATCGACCACACCCCTGCTGCCGGCACGACCGCCACCTCCGACAAAACCCGGCCCGAAACCGAAAAACGGTTCGGGGGCGGGACGGTCTGAGCGAAGCTGCGGTCATAGGTTCGAGACCGGGAGGCAAGCCGGCCCTGACGCGGCCCGCGGCCTTTGGAGTTGACCTTCCATGTTCGACATCGGCTGGGGCGAGCTCGTCCTCATCGGCATTGTCGCGCTGATCGCGATCGGGCCGAAGGAGTTGCCCGGCGTGCTGCGCGCGCTCGGCCAATGGATGACCAAGATCCGCCGCATGGCCTCCGAGTTCCAGGGCCAGTTCCAGGAAGCCATGCGCGAAGCGGAGATGCACGACCTGAAGAAGCAGGTCGACCAGATCGGCGACGCAGCGCGCGGCTTTTCCAACTTCGATCCGCTTGCAGACCACAACTACGACGGCTTGGCGCCCAAGCCGGAGAACAAGGCTGCGACACCGGTTCCCGCGAGCGGAGAAACACCGGCCGCGCCGAGCGAGCCTGTCGCGTCCGGCCGGCCTGAGCCCGATATCGGAATCGCGGAACCGAAGCCGAGTGGCGAGGGGCGGCCATGAGCCACGAGGACATCGAGGCCACCAAGGCGCCGCTGATGGAGCATCTGATCGAGCTGCGCTCGCGGCTCATCAAGGCGCTGATCGCTTTCGGCATCATGTTCGCGCTGTGCTTCTTCTTCGCGAAATCGATCTACAATATCCTGGTGTGGCCTTTCGTGTGGGTGGCCGGCCCGGAAAATTCGAAATTCATCTACACCGCGCTGCTGGAATATTTCATCACCCAGCTCAAGCTTGCCATGTTCGGCGCGGCCTTTCTCTCGTTTCCGATCGTGGCCGCGCAAATCTACATGTTCGTGGCGCCGGGACTTTATCGGCACGAGCGCCATGCTTTCCTGCCTTATCTGATCGCGACGCCGGTCTTCTTCGGGCTTGGCTCACTGGTGGTCTATTTTCTCGTTCTTCCGATGCTGGTGCGCTTTTCGCTGGGCATGCAGCAATTGGGCGACGGCCAGGCGGAGATCATGCTGCTGCCCAAGGTCGGCGAATATCTGTCGCTGATGATGGCGCTGATCTTTGCTTTCGGCGTGGCCTTTCAGTTGCCGGTGATCCTCACCTTGCTCGGCCGCATCGGCCTCGTCACCTCGCAGCAGCTGCGGGAAAAGCGGCGCTTTTTCATCGTCGGCGCGTTCATTTTGGCGGCCGTGCTGACCCCGCCGGATGTCATCAGCCAGCTTTCCCTTGCGATCCCGCTGTTGATTCTCTACGAGGGCTCGATCTGGTCGGTGCGTTTGGTGGAGAACAGGGCAAAGCCGGCACCCGCCGGAGCGCCGGAAGCCAAGCCGGCGGAGTAGCGGGACGCCGTCACCCTGAGGTGCGAGCCATAAGCGCGTTTACGCGCGTCTTCGACGCGCTATGGCGAGCCTCGAAGGGCGACGGCGTGGCTGTCATCCTTCGAGGCTCGGCGCGTTTGCGCC
>Ga0082335_1000663_pt1 | contig 82995 bp, 72 predicted proteins | sample Subgrocontami58m_FD_72375 | JGI IMG/M metagenome (GOLD analysis project Ga0082335, IMG submission 72375) | Subsurface groundwater microbial communities from S. Glens Falls, New York, USA - GMW37 contaminated, 5.8 m (SPADES assembly) (version 2) ...
GTTCGTCAGGCCAGCGCTTTGCCTTCAGCTTCCTCCAGATTCGCAGTCGCCCGCGACACCCTTGCCGTTCGGCTAACACTTCCCCTTGCCGGGCATGTAGGGGACTTCCACCCCCAAGTATGTGCGCCCTGCCGGGCGCAATCGGCATAGGGGGCAGTCTATCTGACTGCGCCCCTGCCACACCACCCGGCATGCGGGTCCGCACCGGGCGGTTCGAGAAGTTGAGGTCATGAGAGACGGGGTACGCCGAGTCGGTCGAAATACGCAATGGTGAGCACCTTTTTGATATCACCGTCGCTATTACGCCACCAACAGCGTGAATTTGCAGCCACGCGCTGCGCTACATGGGTAGGTGCGCCCAGAGCCCGCAGTGCCCGGTACATGGTCGTGCCTCGCTTCCAGTGCTTGAGTTGGATCGCCCGGAGCCGATGCCGCAGCCATTCATCCAGTGTGCGCCAGATGCCGGGCGTTTGCGCCAGCCCAAAGTAGGCTTTCCAACCCAAAAGGTAAGGCCGCAGCCACTCGATGACCTGGGCCATGCTGCGCCCGCCTGAGCGCAGGGTCAGTTGCCGCACCCGTTGCTTGAGCGTCGCCAGCACTTTGGCGGCCACCTTGCGTTTGACCTCGCCCTTGGCAAACCAGAAGCTGTAGCCCAGAAACTTGCGTCCTGTGACGCCCGCCACCGCGCTCTTGGTCTCATTGACCTTGAGCCGTAGGTTGGCATAGCAGCGCCGCAGCAGCGCCATCACCCGCTCGCCCGCCTTGTGACTGCGTACATACACATTGCAGTGGTCGGCACAGCGCGCAAAGCAACGCCTTCTATCCGGTTCTTGTTCATCGTCTCGAAGTTTCGCTCCGCGCTTGCTTCCCACATTCGGTCACCCTCATGCAGTTGCGCTTCGCTTCGTTCGCTGTGATCAACTTACGGTGGGACTTACACCCACAGGAGTGCGCCCATGCTGGGCGCACTCAAAAAAGAGACCCGGGTGCGTCGCCGCCCCCGGGTCGTTTAGTTTAGCTACTCTTGCCGGGGCTCGGCGTACCGTACCCCTGGCGCTTGTTATCGTGACCAAGCCTCGGTCACGCTGCTACTTCGCATGCATCGCCTTGATATCGGCCACTTTACCTGCCAGGTGGCAAAGCGTGCATTGTTCCGACTTCGTGAAGGTCATGGCGGTTGTATTGCCGACCCCGGCGGCGGAAGGCACCGGGCGCGGTGTTCCCGTTCCCAGCGAAGAAACGCTCGAGAACCGCTTCAACAGCGTGCCTCCGTTCGACTGCATATGCTGCGCAGCCAACAAGCTGTCGTGACAACCAAAACAGGCAGAGGCAATCGGTGAACTCACCAGATTGTCGGTCCTGTAGTCGACCTCCCCGTCTCCCAGTATCTTGATCCAGGGATTTTGGCCAACTGGCGTGATGCCGGTCGGATTGGTCGTCGCGTCATTGGTCATGTTTCCAGTTACATCCGTCGCCCACAGGAGATTCGGCCGAGCGGCGCTGCTCGCCGTGGCGCTGAAGTCGTAGGTGCCGGATACGTGGCAAGTCTCGCAGTTCTTTAGGATGCCGGGAAATGTCACTTTATCGAACTTGGTGCCTTCGTCCTGCAAGTAGTTGAACGCTTTTTCGCGCTTAGCCGATGCATGGATGGAGTGAATCAGGTTCTTGGCGCCGACGAACCAGCCGCCGCCGAACTGGTAGTTCGGACCAACGTGACCGGTGGCGCGGTTGGGGTTGTGACAAAGTACGCATCCTGCGCCGTTGTTGCGGGAGCCGCTGTGGAACGAGGGGCTGACGCCCAACTGGCCGTGGCACTTGTTGCACTTGTCTCCGTCGACGACGGCGCGGCGCGCGGTATACCCGTCAGCGGTCTTCATCACGAACTTGGCCTCGCGCAGCCGTATCCCCTTCGGATAATCCGGATGTTTCAACTGGACGAATCCTTGGTAGCCCATTGGCATAGCCGCAGTCACCATGGTGGCGTTGTCAGGAATGATATTCGCGAGAGTTGCTGTATAATAGCCGCTCGCGTCAGGACCTGTCTGCGAATGCCCGTTCTTGCCGTCGCGGATGTCTATCACTTTCGCGCCGCCGCCGAGGTCGAGGGCAACATTCCAATCGGATGGCGAGGCGATGCCGTCCTGTGGCACCGCGTAGGCGAGCATGATGTTCGGTGTACCATCCAGATTGGTGATCAAGGCGCCCGTTGTGTTCAGGGTAACGGGCTGGCCGTCCTTCAGGATGCGATAGACGACCTTGGCTTTCTTCGCGCCAGCGGCGCCAGTCACCGTAACCTGTTTGATCTCGTAATCCATCTTGTAGACGCCGGCAGGCAGCCTGATCTGGGATGCCAGCGGGATGGAAGGACCTTGACCAGCGGGGAATCCCACAGTCGGGGTGTCCTTCGCCGTGTTCACGGGGTAGCCACCACGGTCTGCCGAACCTTCGCGATCGACGGTGACGTGGTAGACCGGGATGTTCGTCGCGTCATGGCAGAGTACACATTGGCTATCATCCGCTTTGGCACCGCCTATATGACCGGTGGTCGCGCCAGCCACCGTCGTGCCTTTGCCTGTGGCAAAGTTGATTCCGTCGTGGCAGGAGCCACAGGCGAGACGGCTGGGTACGTTCTTCCAGTTGTCGCCCTGCGGGGTCTTGTTGGCCGCCGTCGCCGAGCCGTCGTGGCACTTGGTGCAATTGGTGATCGACTGCGGATAGGTTATGTGGTTGAACTGGACACCGGCGTAGTTGTAACCGGTCTTGGTCAGATGCTCACCCATATGGATCTTGTGAACGTAGTTGGGATAATTCCCGATCGTTCGGCCATCCACCATGTACGTGGCTGACGAAAACGCGCTGCCGGTAATCGTGGCCTCGGTTCTACCGTATTTGCGCTGGTCGGTATGGCAGGTTACGCAAAACTTCGTATCCTGCATGCCGCCGCCGTGGAAGGTGAATTTTTGGTGGCACTCGAAGCAGGCCGTAACCTTTACGATATCGCGGCCGTCGGGATCCCCGGCTGCGCCCACCACTTCCCCGGTTGCCGGGTACCAGTCGAAGACGATATTTTTTTGCGTGCCCATCGGAACGGCGGTAACGCCGGAGTTGGAACCATCGGCCGTATTGGTACTGGTCCCGCGGGCATTGCCGCCGACACGGATCACCAGGCGGTGGAGCAACGTCGGGTCATAGGTGAGATCGCCCAAATCCGCGGCTGCATTGGGGGCGGTAAAGGTTGCTGCCGCCACGAAATCCTTTACTTTCGTGATATCGGTGTAGAAAGTGTACTTGTAAGTACCGTCACCGTTATCCACCAGGGTGCCGTAACTCTCCCACGAAGGCCTTCTGGGAGCGGCAGCCGCAGTGGTGGTAGCTGGGTTGACCACGAGGTAGTTCACCCATTTGCTTGGGCTGCCATTGGTGCCGGGCACCAGCTTGGCAAATGTGAAGGCTAGATTTTGATAGCTCGCCACGGTGTCGGTCGCTTTCTTGCTCGTAAAGCCGAGGCCCGCGATCCCCCGACCGCTCGAGTCGGTCACTTGGAAGGTGACCACGGGCGGACTGTTGACGGCGACGCTGGTTACCGCGCCTGTCGGCGCTAGGGCCGCAAACTGAGTAGACGTGAGGGCCGTAGCATCTACCACGGGCCCGGTCGGTGGTGTTACGGCAACAGCCGCGCCGCCTCCAGGGGCCGCACCGCCCGCAGCAGCAGTGGTACCGTCGCCGCTACCACTGCTACTACCGTCACCACCGCAAGCCGCCAGCGTAGCGACTGTTATAGCCGCAAGGCCCCATAGAATAAATCTAGATCTCATTTTTCCCTCCCAAGTTTGTGAACCCGCCACTGCGACTCCAAATGGAACCTGGAACCGCGCCCCTTCCGTACGTCTTCTTATAAGACCTAGGCACGCGTCGACTGCGTCACCGCCACCACCGGCTTGATTTCGGCCCCAAATATAGATCGGAGGTTACCTGCGGAATGTGAAGAGGTTTTGACCTACATCAAATGTGATGTAGCCATCCAAAGACAGCAGCTAAGGCGATTAACTTACGTCTATGATTTGTAATTGTATTTACTGTCTGTCGCAGGCGACAGCGGCGGGAGCACACAGATGCGCATTATTTCCGGTATGGCTAACTCGATACGATTTTACTTCTGCTTGGCGATCACCAGTTTCTTGAGTCCTTCGTAGACCCCGCGTGCAATGATGTTGCGGCTCGTGAGATGGGCCTTGCTCAGATAAGGACGACCGGAGATGATCTTTTCGGCTTCTGCGTCGCCGATTCCCGGAAGCGTCTTCAGTTCCGTCTTGCCGGCGCTGTTGATGTCCACGAGTTTGACCTTGGCGGGTGCTTTGGCATCCTTCCTGTTGGTACCTTTCTCCTTCGCCTTGGGAGCGCTGGTAGCTTTTGTCTCCCCGGCCGTCCCCGACTTGGTGTCGGCGGCAAACGACAGTCCAGCGAACAGCAGCAGCGCGGCGGCGATCAGGGCGGATTGGATAGTGTTGCGTTTCATGAAATATCTCCTGGATTTGCTTACGTAGTTCACTTATAGGGAGGACCGCCGGCGCCGTCAACGTCGCGGGCATATCCCAGGCACACAAAAAAACAACCCGGAAGCGTTGCCGCCTCCGGGCTATCTTTTGGTTCTCTGCCGGGGCGCGGCGAACCGCGGCCCGGTTTTGTTACTGCGACCAATCGCCGGTCGCGCTACTTCGCATGCACGGCCTTGATACCCAGCCCATAGACGCTCGTCGAATCGTGGCAGTCCATGCACAGCTCTTTCTTGAAGGTCATCGTGGACGTCGCGCCGACAGCCGGGCGGGTCGCCACCGACGCAACGCTCGAGAACAGCGAAACGAGAGTGCCGCCATTTCCTTGCATATGCGTGACGGCCTTCGAACTGTCGTGGCAACCGAAGCAGGAAGACGCAATCGGCGAGCTGACTAGGTGATCCGGCCTGTAGTCAATCTGCCCTTTGCCCAAGGTCGTGACCCAGGGAGAAAGCCCGATTGAAGCGACATTAGCGGCATTAGTCATGTCTGTCTTTGCATCAGTGGTCCAGAGCAGATTGGGCACGGCCGCCTTGTTTGCGGGACCGCTGAAGTCATAGCCGCCGGCGACGTGACACTGTTCGCAGTTCTTGAGCACACCCGGATAGGTGACGATATCGAAGCCCAGCGGATTCGCGGCACTCGCCTCATAGGTGAAAGCTTGCTCCCGCTTCTTCGCTCCGTGGATGCCATGCACCATATTCTTGATCTGGACCGACCAGCCACCGCCAAAACTGTAAGAGGCTCCGGTATGTCCGGTGTTCTTGTTGGCGTCGTGACACCCACCAGTGGCGCAGCCTTCGCCATTATTGCGCGCGCCGCCGTGGAAGGTCGGCAGAATGCCCAACTGCCCGTGGCAGTTGTTGCATTTGGCGGCGCTGACAATGGAGCGGCGCGCAGTGTAACCGTCTGCGAGCTTCATCGCAAACTTCGGCTCGCGCAGCAGGATTCCATTGGGATAGGCCGCGTGCTTCAACTGAATGAGACCGCCGTAATTGATGCCCATGGCGCCGGTTACCATCGTCGCCGCATCAGGGATAAAGGCAGTCGCTGAAGTCGGCAGGGTCGCGGTGTAATAGCCGTCGGCATCGGGGCCGGTCTGGAATTTCCCGTCGCGCAGTGCCTTGACCGTCGCGTTGGTATTGGCATTCCAATCGGCCGGAGTAGCGATGCCGTCCTGGGGAACGCCGTAAGTCACATAGACGCTCGGCGTGCCGTCGATGTTGTCCATCAGCGTACCAGTCGCATTCAGTGTTGCCGGTTTTCCGTCCTTCATGATGCGATAGACAACTTTGGCTTTCTTGGCGCCAGCGGCACCGGTCACGGTGACTTGCTTGATTTCGAAATCGATCTTGTAGACGCCCTCCGGCATATTCAGCTGTGCGGCAGCAGCAGGGGCTACGGCAGTAGTTGTGCCCGCGGGGGTGTACCAAGCGCGGGAGTTCGCGGCCGAGAGCTTGGGATCAACCGTCACATGGTAGACGGGAATATCAGCCGCGCCATGGCACAGAACGCACTGGGTGTCGTCCTGCTTCGAGCCGCCGATGTGGCCGGTGGCCGTCGTACCGGGCGCTTTACCTGCATCGAGGTCAGCTTCCGCATTGCCAATCGTCGCCCCCTTGCCGGTGGTGAAATCGATTCCCGCATGGCAAGTACCGCACGCAGCGCGGCTGGGAACGTTCTTCCAGTTGTCGCCCTGCGCGGCCAGTTGCTTGCCCGCGGCGTCCTTCTTGCTGCCGTCGTGGCACTTGACGCAATTGGTGAGGGGTTGCGGGTAGGTGACTTCGCTGAAGTCGAATTTGCTATCCCTGTAGCCCCAGATGGTGTAGTCCTTGCCAAATAATTCCTTTACGTGCTCCCCGGCGTGGATCCTATGCGCCATGGTCCTCAAGTCGAGCACGTTGCCGCTGTTGGCATCGGTGGTGCCCGCGTTGTGGCACAGCACGCAGTATTGTGTATCGACACGACCGCCGCCGTGCATCGCCAGTTTGCTATGGCACTCGTTGCAGCTAGAGATATCGACTACTTTACGCGTCTTTGCGCTATCGGTGACCGCCACGGCATTGCCGCTGGCATCGACGGTGAAGTCAAAATAGGGGTTGACCACCACCGTCGCGCCGGCCTTGTTCTTGTAGCTCAATTGGAGCGCGACGCGATGCGTGAGGCTGGGCTCGAACGTCACGCCGTTGGTCTTGGTCGGGTCCTTGATGTCGGTGCTGAATGTGTAGGTGTAGTAGCCGGCGTCGTTATAGGCGAGTTGCGCGGCAAGGAGCGCGGCGTCCGTTTGCTTGGCGTCGGTCGTGGCCTGCGTAGCGCTTGCCAATACGGCTTTGCCGCCCGGGCCGACGGTCGAAGTGGCTTTTTCCGTGCGGTAGGTATAGCTCACCCATTGGTCAGGCGCGCCTTTGGTGCCCGGAACGAGCTTCGCCATGATGACGCTCACATTGCTTGCGGTCAGCCCCTTCACCACGGCGCCGTCGGAGAACACGGCGAAATTGACCTTGGGCGGGCTATTTACGATAACCGGCGCGACACCCGCATTCTGCACCGCGCTAAAGGCGGCGGTCGGATTGGTCGCCGTGTCGTTGGCGGCTACGGCCGCGGCTGCGACGACACTGGTAGTCGTTGTGCTGCCACCTGCAGCAGGTGCGGCAGCCGTGCTGTCACTGCTGCTGCCGCCATCGCTGCCGCAGCCGGCCAGTGCGCCGATCATCAGGACTAACGCGCCCCATCGAACAATTCTAGATCTCATATTTCCTCCCAGGATTCAAGAAACACCGATTTTCAATTCTGAAATTAAGCCTAACCCTTGACAATTCGCTGCGCCGCTTTGATCGTCCGACTCGAAACGATATGTATTTTCGCCAACATCAGTCTGCGTTTGGAACATGCAGGATGGAGGACTTCCGGTTAGGCAGATTAGTGGAAGTGTCGGCTCTTCTTCTTGACTTAGATCAAAACGTGTTGCCATCGAACGACGCCAGTTGCAGCCTTACGTGCAGCGCGCTGTTTCGGAAGGAGTCGGGGCGTCTGTCGCGGGCGACACCCGCGGTAATGCAACCGCATTTTGGGTGCTGTATGAATGCCGCGATAAACCGAATTGCAGCTGGAACGAGATTGCCAAGCCGCTTGGGGAGGATGCCCAATAGAAGAAGACCCGAATGCGTTGCCGCACTCGGGTCTTTTCTTGCTTCAGATTCTGCTAACACTGCACGGCGTGCCGTGCCCCGTACGATATTTTACTACTTGTGTTTGACTGCTACGTCCTCGGCCTTGCCGGTGCCATGGCATACCCCGCAAGCCTCGCCTTTGCCCGGGGTGGCCATGTTGGTCGCAAACGTGCTGCGGGTCACCTGGATCATGCCGCCCTGGGTGGCCATGTGGCTCGCAGCCGCCACCGAGTCGTGGCAGCTGATGCAGGCCGCGGCGAACGGCGAGGTCACCGTGTCCGTGGCATTGGCGGTTGTAGCCTGAAGCGAGGCCAAGGCGTTAGCCTGAGTCTTTACTGTCGAATAGGCAGTATTAATGTGCTCGTAGGTCGACGCCAAAGCCGATGCTGACACATTGCTGTAGGTGCCGGCAACGTGGCAGGTTTCGCAGTTCTTGAGCACGCCCGGGAAATCCATTCTTCTGAAGTCCAGAAGCGTCTGGTTTCCGCCGCGGTTGCGCGCATCCTTGAACGGCGTGACTCGTTCCCGGCCCGCATGGATACCGTGGATCAGGTCCTTGAAGTTGTTGGTCACCACCGGGTACTGCAGCGCGTCATCGACACCGTCACCGAACGTGGTCGGATTGATGCCCCAATCGGTCAAGATCTTCTTGCTCGCAGTCGACCACGCGTACGCTTTGAGTTGAGCCGCAGTCGCTCCGCGCCCGCTGGTGGCCAGGCCCGGCACGTGGCACATCACGCACACTTGGGTTTCCTTCACGCGGTTGCCGCCATGCCCTTCAAACCATTCGTGGCAGTTGGCGCATTTCTCCTTGTCGACGACCGTGCGGCGCACCGTGTCGCCGGTGACTGTCTTGACCACCGAAATCGCGTGGCGGGCAGTGGCCGACGCGATTCCACCGGTTCCAGCCGACTGCGTGTAGTAGCCCTGCAGGGCGACCGCGCGCATTTTCGCGCCGATCGGGAACGCCGAGGCACTAGGAATGACCGAGGTGAAATAGCCGCTAGCATCCGGACCGGTCAGGCCGGTCGTGATCGCCGCGGTCTTCGCCTGGGCTTGCGCACGCCCCTTGTTGTTATAGTCGATCGGCGTGGTGATGCCGTCCTGTGCTTCCGCCCATGCCAGCGCGAAGCTCGGCGCACCGGTGAAACCAGTCGGCGGGAGGGCGGTCAGCGCTGTACCATCTTTGCTGATCTTGAAGACCACGGTCAGAGCATTGCTCGTGGAGTTCACAGCCGCGGACTTGATTTCATAAGTGAATGTCGCCAGCCCGGCTGCAATCGTCGGATTGTGCGGGGTAACGTTCTCGGTCTGGTGATAGGTCTTGATCTCGGCCGCGCCATGGCAAAGCGCGCAGGTGCCGTCGTTGGACTGCGATTTGCCCACGTGGCCGGTGGTCGCGCCAGCCAGCGTTGTGCCAGTACCGTCCGACCACTTGATGCCGTCATGGCACGCACCGCAGGCGAGCCGGGTCGGCTTGGTGTTCCAGTTGTCAGCCTGCGCTGCCTTGGTGTTGTCGTGGCACTTGGAGCACATCTTCTGCCCGCCGCCGAGCATCGAATAACCTTTGTTGTTGAACGCGACGTTGGCGTAGTTGTAGCCTGTCTTGACCAGCTCTGCGCCGTTATGGATCTTGTGAACCATGGTCGTGAAGTCGCCCAAGACCTCACCATCGGCAACGTAGGTTGCGTCGGTTCCGGTCGGGTGATAAGAACTTGACGTTGTGGTCGTGTTTTTCGTATACAGATAGCTGGTAATTCCGGTCGTCGCATTTACAACGGCTTTTTCGACGAGCGCCGGGAATGCGAGTGCGGTGGAGGTGCTCCTCGCTTGACCGAACTTGCGCTGATCGGTATGGCAGACGACGCAGTATTTCGTTTCCGTGCGGCTGCCATGCAGAGTAAGTTTCTGATGGCACTCGTTGCAGCTCTGGATCGCGACGACTTCGCGCTGCGTGTCCGTCGCGGCAACCGCTTTTCCGGTCGCGGGAATGAAATCATAGACGGCGTTTACCGAGTTTGCGATGCCGCCGCCGGAAAGCTGGATAACCAAACGGTGGGTCAGGTTCGGATCATAGGTCAAATCACCCAGATCCGCGGCGACGTTAGCGCCGGTCATGGTCATGGCCGCGACCTCGGCCTTGACCTTGGTGATGTCGCGGGCGAAGGTGTAGGTATAGGTGCCGTTCTTGTTGTCCACCAGCGTACCGGTATTGTCCGTGCTGGGCCGCTGCGCAGTGCCTGCGGTCGTGCCGGTGACGATGTAGCTGACCCATTTGCTCGGGCCGCCGCTCGTGCCCGGCACCAGCTTGGCCAGGGCGAAGCGCAGGTAGGTCAGGCTTCCCGAAGAACTCGCCGCCCCTAACCCGATAATTCCGTTATTGGTCGTGGCACCGTCCGAAACCGCGAAAGTGACGCTCGGCGGGCTGTTGATGGCTACGCCACCAACGGTGACCACGGGTGTCAACTCGACAATTTGGGTGGCCGTCAGGCTGCTCAATGTCACCGGCGCCGTGCCAGTTGGCGCGGTAGCAGCGGGCGGTGAAGTGGACGAGGCGGTCGTTCCAGCCGCGGAAACGGCAGACGTCGAAGTATCGCTACTACTTCCGTCATCGCCGCAGCCGGATAAAGCTAATGCTGCAGCAGCAATGGCGACCACTAACCGTGGCAGCCTTCTCAACCAGCTACTCTGAACTTCCATGCTGATGTCTCCCCAAAGATCCCATGCAAAAATAGAACTCCCAAATCCGCAACTTATTTGCCAACCCCTTATTTCCAAACCCTGATTCCATCTACTTATTATCTGTATTGGGTCTCCGCAAATACGACGATCGAATATCGCGCACCGACCCTCGCGGTCGAGTGCGATCCGCCTGCTGGAAACCGTTCAAGGTTTGGAATTGTCGCAACTCCTTGCCGTCATATCGCGCCACGCTATCGCCCATATACGCTCTTATGTCTTACGGGCAGGCTACGCGCGGAACTCCGTCCAAATTTGATAATTATCAATATTTGACTGAACTCTCTTTTTCCCGGACGGATGCGATTTACTTTTGCGCCGCTCCCTAAAACCTAGCGGAGGCGATCTGCCTTTTTATGTCCGCAGGCAGGCTACCCGCGCAATCTCGTCCACATTTGACAATTATCATAATTTCATCAAATTCTTCCTTTCCCGCGCGAATGCGATTTGCCTTTGCGCACCGTGTCCAACTCAGCCAAGACTGCGCGTGACCTTTGTACAAAGACGCATCACGAAGTATTTGCTCGCATGCCGGCATGCGCGTCGATGTTCGATGTATGGGCGGATATGAACCACTTGGACTCTGCATGCATACGTGCGGCCGAGAAAGGGGTGGGTCTCTTTGTTTCCCGCCCAGCCCCCTCGTGCTCCCCTGAGCCGGGAATAACAAAATGAATCCTGTTATGGATACCCGGAAGACGTGTGTCGGGAAAGAGCGTGAGGCGGGTGCGAGCGACACGGTGCACAAAATGAGCGCAATAAGGCGCCGTCCGGTATGCGCGTTCAGGCAAAGCAAACGTGAGGTCGAGACCGGCAGCGGTAATGCGTCAGGCCTGGCGTCAATACTGCTTTACAGGCCGACGCGCTGACGCATCCTATGCTGTGTGCACAAGTGCCGCATACGGCAAACCTGCGTCGGCGACGCCGCTACCTATGGATACAAGCCTCTCAGATGCCGCGCTTCGAGGATGCGCTTAGCTGCGAGGATGAATGCCGCGGTGCGCAGCGTGACGCGCGCCTGTTGCGCTGCTTCCCATAAGGCATTGAAGGCATTGCCGAGGATGCTGTCGAGGCGCCCGTTGACCTCTTCCTCCGACCAGAAAAAGCTGGAGATGTCCTGCACCCACTCGAAGTAGCTCACGGTCACACCGCCAGAGTTGGCGATCACGTCGGGCACCACCAGCGTGCCGTGCGCGGCGAGGATATCGTCGGCCTCGGGCGTGGTCGGACCGTTGGCGCCCTCGAGCAGGATGCGCGTGCGGATACTCCCGGCATTGGCCGCGGTGATCTGCTGTTCGATCGCGGCCGGGATCAGGAATTCGGACTCGATCTCCCAGAATTGCGCATCCGCAATGATGCTAGCGCCCGCAAATTCGGCGAGCGGCCGGCCTGCTTCCTGATGCGCGTTCAATTTGACGACGTCGAGTCCGGCCGGATGATGCACCGTCCCCTCGACCGTCTGTACCGCGATCACCTTCGCGCCGGCCTGATGAAAGCAGCGCGCCGCGGCGCTGCCGACGTTGCCGAAACCTTGCACGCACACGCGCGCGCCTTCGATGGGGAGGCCGATCTTGGCCGCCGCCGCGCGCCCGCATACGAATACGCCGCGCCCGGTTGCATCGTGCCGCCCGCGGCTGCCGCCGAGCGACAAGGGCTTGCCCGTTACCACTGCCGTCGAAGTCGCGCCGTGCATGATGGAATAGGTATCCATCATCCAGGCCATGATTTTTTCATTGGTATTCACGTCCGGCGCGGGAATGTCCCTGTCCGGACCGATGATGATACCGATCTCGCTCGTGTAGCGCCGCGTCAGGCGCTCGAGCTCGGGCAATGACAACAGACGCGGGTCCACGCGCACACCGCCCTTGGCGCCGCCGAAAGGCACGCCGATGACGGCATTCTTGATGCTCATCCATCCGGCCAGCGCCATCACCTCGGACAGGCACACGTCCTGGTGAAAGCGCACGCCGCCCTTGCCCGGACCGCGCGAGGTGTTGTGCTGCACGCGGTAGCCCTCGAAATGCGCGACAGCGCCGTTGTCCATGCGGATCGGAACGTCGACGATGAGGATGCGCTTGGGGCGCTTGAGCGTCTCGACCAGATAGGTGAGCTCCCCGAGCGACGAACTGGCGCGATCGACCTGCTGCAGGAATACACCCCAGGAACCGACGCCGGTGGACTCGAGGTACGAGGGCAATGCATGCGGTGAGGTCATAGCGGCGATCCCTAGGACTAACTGAGTACTTCAATACGCACAATGCACATCCGCCCCGCGGAGCTTTTCCCCAAAACGGATTTCGACTTGGCGCAGCGGCCTCCTGGCTTACTTCGCTGCGAGCGCGATCTGCCGGCGCAACTCGCGGTAGCGCGGCTCGCAATCCTCGCCGAAAAGCGGGTCCGTGCCGCTCGGGACAGCGGCCAGCACGGCATCCCAATCCGCGCGCGTCATGAGTTGCTCGGCGCGCGTTACCAGATCGCGGTCTTCAAGGGCAAGGTGGCGGCGATAGTAGACTAGATAAGTCGCAGCCGCAGCTTCCACCTTGGCACGCTCGACCACCACATCGTCGACGACCTGCTCCAGGTACTTCAGCAGTTCGGTGCCGGCCGCGGCGATCACGCGATGCTCCTGCAACAGATTGTCCACCAGCGGCTTGATCGCGGGATCGCGCTCGACGAGACGCGTGAACGCGACGTCCTCGCGCGGATGGTGGAAACGGTCGGGAAAATAGCGCAGATAGTTGACGATATCGAGCATCAGCTCATAGTTCGGCCCGTCGTCCACATGAAAGGCAATCACCTGCTGTTCGAGCAAGTCGAGCAGCCGCGCATAATCCCGGTGCTCGGCATACCAGATCGCAATCGGCTCGGATTCGGGCATATGCATTCCAATGAAAGTCTTGCGTTCTGGCGAAGGCCTAGCGCGCGCCGCCACCGCCGCCACCGCCGCCGCCACGACCACCGCGGCCGCCATTGCGTCCCATGGTCCTGCGGCCCCGGTTCCTCGCGGGATTGTGCGGCTTGTTGTCCGGGCGTTGCCCTTGCTGCTCACGCATGCGCGGGATGCGTGGCCCCGAGCCCTGGCCCTTGATCCCGGCCAAGGATTGCACGCGCCTGAGTTCGTTCTCCACGGCGTCGACGTTGGCTTGCAAAACGGCATCCTGGCTGTTCAGCGCAAGGTTTGCCTTCTCCTGCTCCAGAAGCGCCTGCAGCTTACGCAGTGCCTCGCTGCACGCGGCCGCCAGGCCCGACTCCTTTTCGGTACCCTGACGGTGCACCTCGATGGCGGCGATGCCATCGGTCACTTCGTCACTTACCAGTCGTGTGCTCATGCAAAAGCTCCCCCGTGTTTTCCTATTGGAATGCGCTTAAACGCTGCGATGGCACCCAGTGCCTGCTCGGTACGCGCGGCTTATCGCGCCTGGTGCGGCGTGCGGCACTACCCCGCATAAGAACGCCGCTTCAGAACTCCGCCCATGGCTACGCGCCTCGGCGCGCAATTCAGTGCCGGCCTTGCCCTATTCTTTTCATGGCCGTCCGGGCGTCTGGCCGCGCACTCTGGCGCAACGCCCCACGTGCGAATCATACTATAAACAACGGATAGTTCGCGCAAGCTCAGTTTGATCAAAATCAACCCGCGCGCTCTTAAATGATTATTCCCTGCGCAAGAGCCCCGATGGGAAGGAAATGCCTGTGGAACGGCGACCATCAGCGATCGCGTCGCGGTAAACCCGCGACCTACGCGAATTCGCTCACCGATCGGGTCGGGCTGACGCGATTGCGCCCGTCATATTGCGTCGCGGTAAACCCGCGACCTACGCGAATTCGCTCACCGATCGGGTCGGGCTGACGCGATTGCGCCCGTCATATTGCGTCGCGCTAAACCCGCGACCTACGCCATTTCACACACCGTAGGGCGCGGATTCATCGCGCCGGCCCCGCGGATTCATCGCGCCGGTCGCGCCGCAATTGCGTGTCGCTATTTTGACTTTGCTCAACGCGACATGATACTGGCAGAGTAAGTTGGCACGATAATGGTCGACAGTGTCGACTATTCTCCGGGAGTCGCCTTGCACACCAACCGCGACCGCCACGCCGCCCGCGAATCCGGCACCGGCAGCGCCGGCCTGGACCGCCTGATCGCGGCGCTGCGTGTCCCCACGCGCTATCCCCATGCGGTAGAGCGCGTGGAGTTGCTGCAGACCCACATCTCCTGCGTGCTCCTCGCCGGAGATTACGCCTACAAGATCAAGAAGCCGGTGAATCTTGGCTTCCTCGATTTCAGCACTCTGGCGGCGCGCCGCCACTATTGCGAGGAAGAATTGCGGATCAATCGGCGCACTGCGCCCGCGCTTTATTTGGAGGTGCTCGCGATCAGCGGCAGCGAGTCGGCCCCGATACTGGGCGGCGATGGGCCAGCGATCGAGTACGCGCTCAAGATGCGTCGCTTTGCGCAGGACGCGCTGCTCGACGGCATGGCACGGCGCGGCGCGCTTGCGCCGCGGCACGTCGACGCGCTGGCGCGGAGCATTGCGGCGTTTCACGAGCGCGCCGAGCGCGCCGGACCGCAGCGAGGGTATGGTTCCAGCGCACAGGTCCTCGCGCCGGCGCTGCAGAACTTCGAGCAGATGCGAGCGCTCGTGCGCGCGCAAGCAGACCTCGCGCTGCTCGCGCGCCAGCGCGAGTGGTCGGTGCACGAACATACCGTGCTTGCCAGTCTGTTCGACGCGCGCAAGCGCGAAGGCTGGGTACGCGAGTGTCACGGCGATCTGCACCTGGGCAACATCGCGCTCCTCGACGGCGGGCCCACCCCATTCGACGCCATCGAATTCAACCCGGATCTGCGCTGGACAGATGTGATGAGCGACATCGCCTTCGTCGCGATGGACCTTTTCGACCTCTGTCTGCCGCAACTCGCCCAGCGCTTCGTCAACGCCTACCTCGAAGCCACCGGCGATTACGCCGGCGTGCGCGTGCTGCGCTACTACCTCGTTTATCGCGCCCTGGTGCGCGCCAAAGTGTCGTGCCTGCGCGCGCACCAGCCGGGCATCGCCGCGCGCGAGCAAAGCCGTGCAGAAGAGGAACTCAGCCGGCACCTGCGGCTGGCCGAACGGCTGGCCACGACCGCGCAGCCGGCGCTGGTGATCATGCACGGGCTGTCCGGATCGGGAAAGACCACCATTGCATGCAGCTTAGCGCAAGCGCTGGGCGCGGTGAGCCTGCGCTCAGACGTAGAGCGCAAACGCCTTCACGGCCTCCCCGCGCTGGCGCGCTCGGGCTCAGGCCTGGATGCCGGGCTGTATACGCCGGCGCAAAGCGAGCGCACCTACGCTCGCCTGGCCGATCACGCGCGCGCAGTGCTCGCCGCGCGCTATCGCGTCATCGTCGACGCCGCCTTCCTCAAACGCGCCGAGCGCGACCGGTTTGCCGAACTCGCGCGGGACGCGGGCGCAGCCTTCCTCATCGCCTCGTGCACGGCGCCGACCGCCACGCTGCGTACGCGCGTGGCGCTGCGCGCGTACGCAGCGCGCGACGCTTCGGAAGCCGGCCTTGCCGTGCTCGAGCGCCAATTCGCCGCTGCCGAGCCGCTGACCGAAGATGAAGCGGCGCACGCCATGCGGTTCGACGCAGAGCGAAATGCCGACGCAGTCGACGCCGCCGCACTGGCGCAGCGCCTCGGTCTGAATCCAGAGTAACCCTAACACCCGGCATGGACGGACAATTCCTGCCGAGTACGCGCGCCGTGTCATGCGCGAGCGAACGCGGCAATTCACGCATCCGGTGTGAGGATGCACGCGCAAACCGGATCGCGCCCGATAGAGCGCAATGGTTCGCGCAGCACGCTGCCAAGCGTGCCGGAACGATAAATCTGGCGCTATCCTAGTTTTCGGATTTCCCGACCTGGTCGAGGTTTTGGATGAACACGTCGATCAGCGCCTGAATGGCCCGCGATTGCTTGAGGAAGCGCACTCCGGACCGATGCGCAAGGCTTCCGTCTTGTTGAATTACAGCCGCGGTGTAGCGAACCTCGACGTCCGCGACCACGGCATCGCGGCCAGGTACGACGATCTTGCAGCCCCTCAGCACGGTTCCGGCCGGCAGCCTGATGCTCGCGTCGTAGATCATGCCGCCCATGCCGCCCAGGCTGATATCGACAATTCTTGCTTCGAACGGCATGACGCCCGCATTGTCGGCCACGCAGCGCAGCGACACGTCCGATGGGACCGGGATTCTCGGATGCTCGCGCTGCTGTGAGCGCACCAGCGCCTTGGGAAACGCAAAGCGTATGCCGGGTTTGCCATCGTGCAGGGTATCCTCGGGTCCGGCGGCCTCGAATTCGATGCGCGCTCCGTGCAGGTAACTGACGAAATCGAGAGATGCTCGCATCATCGCATCCTTGTTTGCCGACTGCTCGTCGCTGAATCCGGTCACAAAGAAATTGCGCTCGGGATCGACGTAAAGCAGCCGCGTGAGGAAGAGCCGCTCGCCGTCTTGGACTTCCGCCGCGAGCGTGCAGCGCTGCTCGAGCATCGACCGCAGAATGCGGCCGATCTCGATGCGCGAACGAAACAGCACCCCGGTTGCATGCGTGAGATCGCTATCCGGCTTGCCTGTGTTCATGGCCATGAGGAATGTCGCAACAAATTGTCCACGCAAGTGACTCTACCCAATTTTCCCAATCTTCCGAAGGAGGTTTCCCGGTCCTCTGGTCTGGAATGACATTCTATTCGGCGATCGGCCCCCGCGGCGAGCCTCTAACAAGGCAAAGAACCTTCCATGTATTTTGCGCAGCGACTAAAGATGCAGGTACGATAACGCTATGACTGACCCCTCACGAGACCGGCGCTTCCGCATGCGGCTCGGGCCTTTATTGCGCGTGCTGTTGCCGTCGGCCGTGACCTTGGTCCTGGTCATACTGCTGCTGTTCACCATGTTCTTCACCGATTTCGACTGGCAATGGGTGACGTTCCTCGGCGGCATCCTGTTCGCGTCGGTGCTGTCGCTGGTAAGCGCTTCCTGGAAAAGCAACTGGCGCAGTGCGCGGCGCGCGGCCGAGGCTATACATTACAAGCAGCGCCTTAACGCAGAGATCGAACAGCACCGGCATACGCGCGAGCAGCTGGAGCGCGCGCTTGCGCTGCAGCAGCAAGACCGGACGCGCTTAGCGAAAGAAACCGATGGACGCCAAGTTGCGGTTAAGAGCAAGCTAGCCGCCGAAAGCCTGCTCGGCGCACTTTCGCGTTACATGGAGGAGATTGCGGTCTTCGTCGACCACGACCAGCGTTGCCGCTTCCACACCTGGCGTTTTGCCGCGTGGACCGGCGTGCCCTCCGGACGCATGGACGGGCTTGCCTTCGCGGATGCGCTGCCGGCCACCTCCGCCGAAGCGCTGCGCGCGCCCCTGCTCGATGCGCTGCACGGCAGGGCCGGGCGGGTCGAACTGCCTCTGACGCGCCGTGACGGCACCGCGCAGCCGATGGTCGTGGACTTTCTGCCGCACCGCGACGCCTCGGGCGCGGTCAGCGGCACGCTGGTGCTGATCAAGGAGCAGCACTCACCCAGCGCTGCCGCGTCGGCGCCTGACCGCGTTGGGGCAGCACCGGACGGGGCCGAGCGTGTCGAATCCGATCTGATGGTGGCCGATGCGAGCGGCAATACGCTGTACTTGCTATCGCTCACCGAGGAACTGGCTGGCTGGGGCAACCCGCGCGAGCGCATCCGCCAGGCGATCGAAAACGACGGCTTCGACCTGTACGCCCAGGCAATCATCGCGTTGAGCAAGGATACGCCGGCAAGGCAGATGCAGGAGTTGCTCATACGCATGCACGATGAGGAACAGCACTCGGTGCCGCCAGGCACCTTCCTGCCGACTGCAGAACGCTTCGGCATGATGCCCGACATCGATCGTTTCGTGGTCAGGAAGGCCATCGCCGCACATGTCGCGTCGGGCAATACTCCAGGCGCGACCTCTTCCGCACAGGTGATGTGCATCAACCTGGCGCGCGCCAGCATCCTGGACCAATCCTTCCCCGAGTTCGTCGCGCGCACGCTGCAGCAGAACGGCGTATCTGGAAATATGCTGTGCTTCGAGATCGCCGATGCCGACGCGCTAAGCTGCCTGGCGGAAGCCGCCCGCTTCGCCCACGCGCTCAAGCCGCTGGGCTGCCGCTTCACCCTGGATGGATTCGGCCGCGCGGGCATCGGATTCGACCACGTGAAGTCGCTGCCGCTGGATTTCCTCAAGATAGACGGCAGCATCATTTTGCAGATTCTGCGCGTGCCCGAAGCGCTCGCCAAGGTTCGCGCGATACAGCGCGTGTGCAAGGTCATCGGCATTCGCACCGTCGCCGAAATGGTGGAATCCGACGAGAGCATCGAAAAGTTGCGCGCGGTCGAAGTCGATTACGCGCAGGGCTTTGGCATCGCGCCACCGCGCCGCTTCCAGGCGGCTTCAGTTGCAGCGTCTTCTTCGACCAGGGCCGCGGTCGGCTAGAACGCCATTTCAGAGTATTCGAAATGACCTCAAACCGGGGAAGCGCGACGGGCAGAAGCAGAGGCGAGGCCTTCCCTTTCCCACGCTGATGCACTCGTCTGGCGAGGCTCTTGGCATGCGCAATACCCTGTCCACTTCCGAATCGGTGTCCGAAGGGCATCCGGACAAGATCACCGATCAGATCTCGGATGCGATCCTCGATGCGTTCCTCGGCGGCAGACCCCAAGCGGTGGAAAAGATCGTGCTCTCCACGCAACACGCAAGCGGCATCGCGCTGGCGGAACTGCGGCTGGCCGTGCGCCGGGAAATCATCGAGGCGGCGATTCCGGCGCACCTGTGCTCGTCCAAGTTCGAGTGCCTGATCAACCCCACCGGGCGCTTCGTCGTCGGCGGCCCGAAAGGCGATACCGGGCTCACCGGCCGCAAGATCATCGTCGACAGCTACGGCGCGAGCTGCCCGCACGGTGGCGGCAGCTTTTCGGGCAAGGACCCGACCAAGGTCGACCGCTCCGCGGCGTACATGGCGCGCTACGCGGCGAAACAGGTCGTGGCTGCGGGGCTTGCCTGCCGCTGCACCCTGCAACTCGCCTATGCCATCGGCGTGCCCGAGCCGGTTTCGGTATGCATCGACACACATGGCAGCGCCTGCGTAGACGAGGCGAAGCTAGAGGACGTCGTCAAAACGTTTTTCGATTTCACTCCTGCCGGCATCATAGCCGCGCTTGATTTGCTGCGGCCGATCTATGCGCAAACATCCGTCTACGGGCACTTCGGGCGCGAATTGCCCGATTTCACTTGGGAAAGGACCGGGCGCGCCGCCGCGCTCAGGCGCGCCGTTCTCGGATAACCGAGAGCTGGGCCGAAAGCCCTGACTTCCGGTTTGCGCTAAACTGCGGACATGCGAAAACATTGATCGTCCCCGCGCTTGCCAGCGCGGGCGCCGCGATCGTACCGATCATGGGCTTGGAACCCGTTGCAAAATGAATCTTGCAACGGGCCATTCTAGGGGAGTATGAGGGGATGTATCCCCTCATTTTGAAACTGACTCTTAGTCTGAGCCATGCACGGCTAACAATTTGACATATGGAGGAGCAGACAATGAATGACACCCCGTTTCTGACGCTGCACGAACTCGTGAAAAAAGCGCGGCAAAAGCTCAATCACGACAACTGGGACTATATCGTCGGCGGCGTAGAAACCGAGACGACGCTCAGGCGCAACCGGCTTGCGCTCGACACGATCGCGTTCCGGCCACGCATACTACGCGACGTAAGTCAGATCGACATGTCGAAGGATTTCCTCGGGCGCAAGCTGCGCCTGCCCGTCATCCTTGCACCGGTCGGCAGCCTCGAAAACTTCGCCGCGGAAGGCGGCGCGGCTTCGGCCAAGGCGGCGCAGGAGTTCGGTGTGGTGCACATGTTGAGTTCCGTGTGCGAACCCGGTCTCGAGGCTGTGGCGCAGGCCGCACCCGATGCCGCGCGCATATTCCAGCTCTACATTCGCGGCGACGGCAACTGGGTAGACGCCGTGGCCGAGCGCGCCGTGGCGGCAGGTAATGTGGCGTTTTGCCTGACGCTGGATACCGCCTCCTATAGCCGGCGCGAACGCGACATCGCCAAGCGCAACATGCGCCGCGCCAACGTGCCCGGGCGCGAGCATCAGGCCCGGCTCAACTGGAGCGACGTCGCGCGGCTGAAGAGGAAATATTCGATTCCGCTGGTCCTGAAAGGGATCGCCACCGCCGAAGACGCCAAGCTCGCGCTCGAGCACGGCGTGGAGGTCATCTATGTGTCCAACCACGGCGGCCGCCAGCTCGACCATGGCCGCGGATCCATGGACGTCCTGCCCGAGGTCGTCGACGCCGTTGCAGGCCGCGCGCGCATCGTCGTCGACGGCGGCATCAATCGCGGCACGGACATCGTCAAGGCGCTCGCCATGGGCGCCGACATGGTCGGCATGGGCCGCATGCAGTGCTTCGGCCTCGCCGCCGGCGGGCAAGCGGGCCTGGTGCGCGTGCTGGAACTACTGGAAGAGGAGGCGCGCATTTGTCTCAGTCTCCTGGGCGTCACCTCCTGGGCCGGCCTCGATCGCTCTTACCTGCATCCGGCACCTGCGGTCGGTCCGACCGAGACGCTGGGCGCATTCCCGCACCTGGCGCTGGACGAAGAATCCTTCTATTAAGAGGCCATTTCAGAATTATCGAAATGTCCCCTGATTTGGGGGAGCACGAACGGATCTGTCATCTCGGGTTGAAATAAGCTGTAAGAACCCGTTGCAAAATGAGTTTTGCAACGGGCCAATATAGGGGAGGATGAGGGGAGCCGGGTGGGAAAGGAAGGGTCCCACCCCTTCCTCGGCCCCTCATTTTGAAACAGACTCTAAGCCACCACTCTGGAAAAGGCACAACATGCGATGGACTGAACGACGCGAGCGCCTGCGCGTCTTGCTGGGCGGCGCGCAATGCATACATCCGGCCTCGGTATTCGATCCGGTTTCGGCGCGTATCGCCGAGGACCTGGGCTTCGAACTCGGCATGTTCGCCGGTTCCATCGCCTCGCTCGCCGTGCTGGGCGCGCCTGACATCACGCTGATCACCCTTACCGAGTTCGCCGAACAGGCGCATCGCATCTGCCGCGCCGGCAACCTGCCGCTGCTGGTCGATGCAGACCACGGCTACGGCAATGCGCTCAACGTCATGCGCACGGTGGAGGAGCTCGAAACCGCCGGCGTCGCTGCTTTGAGCATCGAGGACACCGAGCTGCCGCAACGATACGGCGCAGGCAGCGAGGCAAAACTGCTTTCGCTTGAAGAAGGCGTAGGCAAGATGAAGGCCGCCCTTGCGGCAAGACGCGATCCGCGCCTAGTCATCGCGGGACGCACCAGCGCCATGGCGATTACCGGCATCGACGATACCCTGGCGCGCGCGCGCGCGTACGAAGCGGCCGGCGTCGACGTTCTGTTTCTGGTCGGAGTGCGCACGCGCGCGCAGCTCGAGGCGATCAGCGCGGCCTGCCGCATACCTATCGTGCTGGGCGGTGTCGGGCCTGAACTGAGCGACCGGGACTATCTTGGCGCCAAGGGCGTGCGCATCTGCCTGCAGGGGCATCAGCCATTCATGGCCGCGGTGACCGCGATCGAGACAACGCTAAAGGCATTGCGTGAAGGCACGCCCCCGGCCAAACTCGCCAATATCGCGGCGGCGGATACGATGCGGCGGCTCAGCCGCGACGCCGATTACGCAGACTGGACGCAACAGTTTCTCGGAAGTCCGCCAAAAAAGGGATGACTCGCCCACGCGTCACGTGGCAGGACAGCGGCTTGCGGGCTTCCTTCACCAAATCGGGGCACATCGCGGTTTGACGCGATAACCTAGCGCCAACGATTCGCACTAATACCCGATCGTAGGAGGTCCCTGCGCCAGGATCTTGGCGCGCACAGCCAAGTCCGCGCTCAGGACTGCGCTTGCTTGTTGCGGCGCCTCGCGGGTTTGCTCGGGAGCTTCTCCGGCTTGTGCGGGCCCCACACGTGTCTGTAGTAAGAGTCCGCGAGTTGCAGCACACCGACGGGATTGTGCGCGAGCACGCGGTCCTTGACCACGAGGGTGGTGACCAGCGCCTGCGAGTGGCGGATAAAGAGGCTGTCGTGACCGACGCACAGGCCCATGATGACATTGAGTTCGCAGCCCGCGCGGTTGAGCAGCTCGGCCTGTGAGATCGGATTGCACATGGCTTCGAAATTTCCCGGGCGGACCTTTTCCTCGTCCTTGACGCCGATTCTCTCCTTCGGCACGCCGCCGTTCTTGCATGCCACCGATGTCACTTCCAGGCCGTGGCTCTCGAGAATGGCGCTGAATACGCGTGCAAGATCGACGAAGCTGATGCACATCGCGATGCCCACTTTGCGAAAGCCCATCTTCTTCGCGAACTGGCAGATTTCTTCCACGCGCGACCATTTGCAGTAGCCCTCGCTCTCGACCACTGCCGACGTGCGCGAAATGCGCATGGTGTAGGGGTCGCGGTTGATCTCCCACGCCGCGGCGATTCCCTCCGGGTCCACCTTGGACGGGCAATATCCGGGCCCGCGCTCTTCCCCTTTTCCCTGGCGGCAAGCTCTGACCGTGCTCGGGCAATATGCGCAGCCCGGCGTTTCATAACTGGGAATGTCGTTTTCCATTGAAGATTCTCCGTATCCGGGTTACTCGAATCGCATCGGCGCCGCCTGCGCTGCGCGCTTGGGATGGCGCAAGTACTGGCGTAAGCTACGCCCCTTAGAGTTGAACATCAATGTCTTGTGCGTGTCAATGCGCATGCCATTGCGTGCGTGGCGTAAGCGACAACGCCCGGAAAAAAGCCGAGAACGCAAAGCACGCAAAGGTATAAAATTCCCGCCTGATTCCCTGCTCGCGCCGACAAAAATGGCCAAACTACCGAAGTCGATAGACGAAACCGCGGCGCTGCTGGCGCGCGCAGACTATGTAGCCGAGCGCAGCCTCGCGGCCGCCCTGTTCCTCGCCCTGACGATGGAGCGGCCGCTGTTTCTCGAAGGCGAGGCCGGCGTGGGCAAGACCGAGATCGCCAAGGTGCTCGCCGGCACCCTCGGGCGCAAGCTGTTGCGGCTGCAATGCTACGAGGGGCTGGATGTCGCCTCCGCCGTGTACGAATGGAACTACCCGCGCCAGATGATTGAAATACGCTTGGCCGAGGCGGCCGGAAACTTGCACGAATCCTCCGGCCAGGCCGCGCGCAAGAAACTCAGTCAAAATATTTTTTCGGAGCAGTTCCTGATCAAGCGGCCCTTGTTGCAGGCCCTCGAAGCGAGCGGCGGATTGGCGCCGGTGCTCTTGATCGACGAACTCGACCGCACCGATGAGCCGTTCGAGGCCTATCTGCTGGAGGTGCTGTCCGATTTTCAGATAAGCATTCCCGAACTCGGCACCATCAAAGCGGACAAGCCGCCGATCGTGATCATCACCTCCAACCGCACGCGCGAAATCCATGACGCAGTCAAGCGTCGCTGCCTGTATCACTGGGTCGATTATCCGGACGCCGCGCGCGAATTCGACATCGTGCGCAGAAAGGCACCGGAGGCGGCCGAAAGCCTGTCGCGCGAAGTTGTCGGCTTTGTGCAGCGCCTGCGCAGGATGGACTTGTTCAAGCTCCCCGGTGTGGCCGAAACCTTGGACTGGACCGAGGCGCTTACCGCGCTGGACAAGCGCGCGCTCGACGCGGACACCATCAACGACACCCTCGGCGTTCTGCTCAAGTACCAGGACGACATCAGCCGCGTGCGCGGCAGCGAAGCCGAACGCTTGCTGTCCGAAGTCCGGTTGGAGAACGCGACCGCCTGAGCCCGTCGTTCGAGCCAGTCATGAATCCGCCCGCATTCATCAAGCGCATGTTCGCGCCTGCAGCGAAAGCAGCGCACAAAGCCGACCGGCATACGCGCAAAACGGTAGCGCTGTGCCACGCGCTGCTGTCCGAGCGTGGCGAAGCCTCCGGTGCCATATTGGCGCGCGAGACCCTCGCCGCCTATCGCATGCTTTCGGGTCCCGCACTGGCGGCGTTTTTCGACGTCCTCGCCGAAGAATTTTCTCCCGCGCCGCAGGCGGTGGAGGAAGCCGCCGCCGCGTATCGCGAGGACGCCTCGCAAGCCAACCTGGTACGCCTGCAAGAGGTGGTCGAGCCGCCGCGGCAGGAGTTGTTCCGGCGCCTCAACCTCGCAAACGGAGGCACCGCGGCCCTGATTGATATGCGCCGGCGCGTGCTGCACGATCTGAAGGCGCAACCGCACTGGGCGGGAATCGATGCCGATCTGGTCCATCTGCTCGGGTCCTGGTTCAATCGAGGGTTCTTGTCGCTACAGCGCATCGACTGGCGCACCCCGGCGCTGGTGCTGGAAAAACTGATGCAATACGAGGCGGTGCACGAGATCCAGGGCTGGCGCGACCTGCGTCGCCGGCTGGAATCGGATCGCCGCTGCTACGCCTTTTTTCATCCGGCCCTGCCTGATGAACCGATAATATTCATCGAGGTGGCGCTCACCAGGGGCATGAGCGCGGCGGTAAAGCCGTTGCTCGACCCCGACTCGCCGGTGGTCGATCCCGCAAGCGCAAACAGCGCCATTTTCTATTCCATCACCAACTGCCAGCAGGGCCTGCGCGGCATCTCCTTCGGCAACTTTCTGATCAAGCAGGTGGCCGAAGACCTCGGGCGCGAATTCAAGCGCCTCGACACCTTCGCCACGCTCTCGCCCATACCTGGATTCCGTAAATGGCTCGCTGACAATGCGGCCACGCAGCCGCAACTGGCTGAAATCAGCGGCGCGCTGGACGACGAGAATTGGACGCAGCACGCTACGCAGGGTTCGCGCCTGCAGACCGAACTGATGCGCTTGTGCGCGTATTACCTGCAATACGCCAAGCAGGGCAAGGATCCGGCCGATTCGGTCGCGCGCTTCCACCTGAGCAACGGCGCGCGCATGGAACGCCTCAACTGGCTTGGCGACACATCGAAGACGGGCATGGCGCGTTCGGCGGGCCTGATGACGAACTACGTCTACCGCCTGAAAGACGTCGAGCGCAACCACGAAGCCTACGCGAACAAGCACGCGGTAGTGGCATCGCCAGGCCTCTCGCTGCTCGCACGCGAAAGTCTTCTTGCGCGCCCGAAGCGCAAGGGATAAGCGCGCTCGCGAAATTGCCGGAACCTAGGGTACGAGGGGCCGAGGAAGGGGTGGGACCCTTCCTTTCCCACCCGGATCCCCTCGTGCTCCCCTAATCCAACCTGGGCTTGATGCCCTTGATGTCGTCGAAGGAAACGACGCCCAACAAGCGCTCCTCGTTGTCGGTGACGGGGATGGCGCGAAAGCCGTAGCGCCCGAACATGTCTACCGCGTCCTGCAGCGTGTCGTCCGGATTCATCGAGATCACATTGTCGGTCATGATGTCTCCGATGATTTGCTCCGGCTCCGCCGCAATCAGTTCGCGCAAATCGACCACACCGTGCAGCGTATCCTTCTCGTCCGTGACGTAGACGTACATGTCCACGTCCATGTTGCGCACGATTTCGCGGTAGTCTCTAAGCACCTCCCCGGCTGGCGCCGACTCGGGCATCTTGACGTACTGCTGCGTCGCGAACAGCAAGATATTCTCGTCGTGGCCTTCGATGATCTGCTGCACCATGGGCGCACTATCCTTGTCGATCAGCTTGAGAATCTCATCGGCCTCCGCCGTCGGCAGGATCGCCAGAATGTCGGCGGCCTGAGCGGGACTCATCTCGTTGATGAGCTTGGCCGCGGCCTCGCGTTTCATCGCGCTGATCAATTCGCGCTGCACGCGCGGCTCGACTTCTTCCAGCGTATCCGACGCATGCTCGGGCTCGAGCTCGCTGAAAACAGCCATGCGCTGGTTGCTGTCCAGTTCTTCGAGGATATCGGCCAGATCGACCGGGTGAATGTCGTGGAGTTTGTCCTTCAGCACCTTCAGCTTCACGCTGCCGGAAAAGCTGCCGATGTGCTCGGGCAGGGGCTGAACATACATCCACGAGACCGTGGCGGCCTCATTATGTGCCACCATGAAGCTCGCCAATTTCTTCAACCCCAGCCGCCGCAGCAGGCGATAGCGACTGAAATCGACTTCACTCGCGTAGAGCTTGCCGTTCTGCAGCACCAGCTTGACGTCGTACACGACCTCCACTTCATGGTCGTCCATGTCCAGGATCTTCTTGTCGAGGATATGATCCTTGAGCAGAATCGATCCTGCCGGCGGCGCCTTCTCGTATTCGACGGCATCTTTCACGTCAGCCACGATTTCAGTATTGGAAATAAGCGCGATCCTGTCCCAGGGCAGCAACAACGACGGATAGCCGTATGCGCGGCGCACCACCAGATGGGTGACCTCTGGAATCTTGCCAGTCTCGACGATCACCAGGTCGTCCAGGCGTCCGATCTGCCGGGACTTCAGGTAGACCCTGCGCCCCAGTATCTCTCCCAGGAAAAACTCGTGCTCGAGTGCGGCGACCATCGCTGCCTCTCCCTCAGCTCACCAGCAAGATGAACTTGTACACCATCAGGCACACAAGAAACAGAAGATAGATGCGCAGAAACTCCAGCGCGGCCCTCACCCCGCGCGACATTTCGATGCGCGGCTCGCGATAGCGCTGGTTGATTTCTCCGATCTTGCGATGTAGGCGTCTTAGGCTAGTGCGCATTGCTGCGGTTCCCGCTACTGGAACAGGTTCGGGAACATGATGCTGATTCCGTAGAGCGACGACAAGACTACGATGCAGGCGACGATGAATCCGCCGATCAGGTTCTGCCAGCCGCTGTTGCGGTAGTCGCCCATCGTCGGCCGGTCGTTGAGCAGCAGGATCAGGAACACCAGCGCCGCAGGCAACAGCGTCACGGCGATCACCTGCACGAACAGCGTGATCAGCACCAGGGGCGCTCCCGGGATCAGCACCACCAGGCCGGAGGTGATCAGCGCGAAGAAATAGCTGGCGTAGAACCAGGGCGCCTGCTTGATGTTCTGATTGAGCGAGTGCGCCCAGCCGAAGATTTCGCCGAAGGCCCAGGAGCTTGCGAGCGAAATGCAGATGGCGCCCAAGAGGCCGGCGTCGAACAGCCCGATGGCCATGAAGGTGCCGACATAGCGGTCGGTCTGCATCAGGTGCTGGGCCGCCTGTCCGGCGCTTTCGATGTCGGTGCCGTTCAGAGTCGTGCCGGTGACAATGACGATGAAAATGGCCACCACCACGGTGAGCGCGGAGCCGAGCAGGGTATCGAATTTACCCCAGGGAATATCCTTTTCCTGCATGCCCTTGTCCACCACCGCGCTTTGCTGGAAAAACAGCATCCACGGCGCGATGGTGGTGCCGATGTTGGCCATGAGGAAGAAAAACAGCTGGCCGTTGAAACCGCCGGGGAAGTTCGGGATCAGGCCGTTTTTCAGGATGTCCGAAACCGAAGGATGGATCATGAAGGCGCCCGGAATGTAGATCAGGTTCAGAGCGCAGAACAGGAGCGCGATCTTCTCCCAGGTCCAGTAACGGCCGTTCAGGACGATAATGCCCATCAGCAGCACCACGCCGCTAACAGTCAGCCAGGGCGGCACCCCGAATATGTGGAGGGCCGCGGTCATGCCGATGAATTCGGTGACGAGCGTCAGCCAGTTCACCAGCATCAAGTCGATCAGCGCGAACCAGCCCCAGGTAGCGCCAAAACCGTCGAAAATCGCCTCCGCAAGGCCGCGCTTGGTGACGGCCCCCAGGCGCACCGTCATCTCCTGCACGTAATAGGCCACGGGGATCAGCAGCAGCAGGAACCAGATCAGATGGTAGCCGTACTTGGCGCCAGTGGCCGCGTAGGTGGTAATGCCCCCGGCATCGTTGTCGGCGACCATGACCACGATGCCCGGGCCGGCGATCACCAGATACAGCCGGATCGCCTTCCACATCTTGCGCAGCCTGTAATACAGTTTCGCAAATACGTTCATTCGGCCGGTTTTGTGGTTTCTTGGACGCAAATAAGGGCGCAAGTGCTGTGGAAGCGGTAGGCGTAACGCGTGAACTTGGCGCTCAGCAGAGACGAGCCGCTATAATACCTCATGACCTCCGGCAGACTGGCTGAAAATGTCATGCATTTTGCGCGCGTCCTGCGTGCGGCCGGGCTGCGTATCGGTCCGGACCGGGTTATCGACGCGCTGCGGGCACTGGAGGCCGCCGGTGTCGGCCGGCGCGACGATTTCTACTGGACGCTGGCTGCGGTCTTCCTGTCCAAACGCGAGCAGCAGGAACTTTTCGACCAGGCATTTCAGTTATTCTGGCGCGACCCGCAAATACTCGAGCGTATCCTCGGCCTGCAGCCGCAGGTGCCGGGCGGCAGGGCCGAGCAGACACAAGCGAGCAGGCGTCTCGCGGATGCGCTACAGCTCGGCGAGGACGGGGCCGAGGAGCAGCAGCTGCGCGAGCTCGATGCCAGCCCCGCTTTTTCGCAGAGCGAACTGCTGCAGCACGCCGACTTCGAGACCATGAGCGCAGAGGAACTGGCGCAGGCGAAGAAACTGATCGCGCGCCTGCGCCTGCCCATTCCCGAAGTGCAAACGCGGCGTTTTCGCCCGGATGCGAGGGGCCCGCGCATCGATCTGCCGGCCACGCTGCGCGCCAGCCTCAAGGGCGGAGCGCAAATTATCTTGCTCAAGCGCCGCGCACGCATCAGCCGGCATCCGCCGCTGGTGGTGCTGTGCGACGTTTCCGGCAGTATGAGCCGCTATTCGCGCATGTTCCTGCACTTCCTGCACGCCATCACCAACGACCGCGACCGCGTGCACACGCTGGCGTTCGGCACCCGCCTCACCAACATCACGCGCCACCTACGGAACCGCGACGTCGACGTCGCCATGACCCGCGTGGCCGCGGCCATCGAGGACTGGGCCGGCGGCACGCGCATCGGCGTGTGCCTGGAAGAATTCAACCGCAAGTGGTCGCGGCGCCTGCTCGGCCAAAACGCCGTAGTGTTGTTGATTTCCGACGGGCTCGACCGCGACATCGGCGCCGGCCTGGGCGCAGAAATGGAGCGCCTGCACAAGTCCTGCCGCAAACTCGTCTGGCTCAATCCGCTGTTGCGCTACGAGGGCTTTCAGCCGCGCCCGTCCGGGGTGCGCGCCATGTTGCCGCACGTGGACGCGTTCATGCCCGTGCACAACATCGAAAGTCTGGTCGATCTGGCGCGCGAACTCGAACACGGCAAGTGGCAGCGCCAATCCGGTAGAAGCGCCGCCTGACGCGCACCGCGGGCGCGGTGCCTGGATCGAAGCAAGCGCAAGGCTAGAATACGATGACGCCGCGCGCGTTGCGCCCCGCTTCCAGATCGGCGAATGCCTGCGCCGCCTCTTCAATGCGGTAGGTGCGCGTGATGAGTTCGTCGAGTTTGAGCTTTTTCGCTCGATACAGCGCGATCAGACGCGGAAAATCCTCGCGCGGGCGAGCCGAACCGTAGTAGCTTCCGGTCAAGGTTTTTTCCTCGAATGTGATCGAGGCCGTCTTGAGCGAAGTGTTGTCGTCCGCGCGGGCCACACCCACTACCAGCGCCGTTCCGCCTTTACGCAGTGCGCGGTATGCCTGCTCCACCATCTTGCCGAGACCGATGCACTCGAAGCTGTAGTCGACGCCGCCTGCGCTGAGTTTTTTCACCGCCTTGACCAAGTTCTCTTCCTCGCCGGCATTGATCGTGTGGGTTGCGCCGAATTGCTGCGCGAGGTCCAGTTTATGCGCGGCCATGTCCACCGCGACGATGATGCCCGCGCCAGCGATGGCGCAGCCCTGGATCACGTTCAGGCCCACACCACCTGCGCCGATCATGAGCACACTCGAACCCGGCTCGACGCGGGCGGTATTGAACACGGCGCCGACCCCCGTCATTACGCCGCAGCTGATGAGTGCTGCTTGCGGCAGCGGCATGCCGGGCGCGATTTTCACCACGTTGTCCGCGTGCAGGGTAGCGAATTCGGCCATCACGCCACAGGCGGAAAAGATATTCAGCGGCTTGCCCTGCGTATCGCGCGTGCGCAAACTGCCATCGGGCAGCGTGATGATGGCTTTCGCGCCGACATCGCACAAATGCGGCCGCCCGGTAACGCAAAAGCGGCACTTGCCGCACATGTTGACGAATGAGCTGATTACCGTATCGCCGAGTGCTAGGTCGGTCACGCCCTCGCCGACCTCGACCACGGTGCCCGCGCCTTCATGCCCCAAGACAAGCGGCAAGGGCATGCCTATGGTGCCGTTGACTGCCGACAGATCGCTGTGACACACGCCGCAGGCGCCGAGTTTTACCATCACCTCGCCGCGCTGCGGTGAATCGACTTCGATGGTTTCCACCGTCACCGGCCCGTTGAGCTGGCGACAGATCACCGCTTTTGCCTTGCGTCCCATGTTGGCTTCCTGACTTGATTGCCGAGGCGAATGATTATGCAACCTGCCTGTCCACATCGACAAGCCGCTCACGCGCGTTCTGCATTGCATGACCCAACGCCGACCAGCGTGCACGCGTATGCCATCGCGGAATCCGTGCGCCGCGCGCCCTGCATGAGCGCGGCGAGGAGATGGCCGTTTGTCTGGTTATGGGGCAGAATAGTCAGGTTGCCGCTCCGGCACGACCTGCCTGAACGTGGCATCGGCTAAACAAAACAATCCGATACAAACAAACAAGGAGATCATAGTGGAACGTCGTTCCTTCCTGAAAAAGGCGGGCGTTGGCCTGGCCGCGGGCGTGGCCGCTGCGCCTGGATTGTCACAAGCTCAGAGCACCGGCCTGCCCGAAATCAAATGGCGCATGCCGTCGAGCTTCCCGAAAAGCCTTGAAACGCTTTTCGGTGGCGCCGAGTTCATCGGCAAACGTGTCGCCGAGATAACCGACAACAAGTTCCAGATCCGCCCGTTTGCGCCAGGTGAGATCGTCCCCGCCCTGCAGGTGCTCGATGCGGTGCAAAACGGCACCGTGGAATGCGGGCACACCGCGAGCTATTACTACATCGGCAAGGATCCGGCTTTCGCCTTCGCCTGCGCCATCCCTTTCGGCATGAACGCCCGTCAGATGAACGCATGGTGGTACTACGGCGGCGGCGCCGACGCCATGGCGCCGCTGTTCAAGGAGCACAACTGCGTCATGTTCCCCGCGGGCAACACCGGCACCCAGATGGGCGGCTGGTACCGCAAGGAGATCAAATCGACGGCCGACATGAAAGGTCTGAAGTTCCGCATCGCCGGACTTGCCGGCATGGCGCTGGCGAAAATCGGAGTGGTGCCGCAGCAGATTGGCGGCCCGGACATTTACCCCGCGCTGGAGAAAGGCACGATCGATGCGGCCGAGTGGGTGGGTCCGTATGACGACGAAAAGCTGGGTTTCAACAAGGTCGCACAGTACTATTATTATCCGGCTTGGTGGGAAGGCGGGCCTATGCTCGCGTTCCTGGTCAACGAAAGGAAATGGCGAGAACTGCCCAAGCCGTACAAGGCGGCGCTGGAGGCGGCCTGTGGCGAAGCCAACGTGCGCGTCATGGCGGAGTACGACATGAGAAACCCGCAGGCGTTGCGCCGCCTGGTTGCCTCGGGAACCAAACTGCGTCCGTTCCCGAAGTCGGTCATGGAGGCGGCCGAGAAAGCCGTGTTCGAGCTCTATGGTGAACTGGCGGCGAAGAGCGCGCACTGGAAGCGCATCTACCCGGACTGGAAGAAGTTCCGGGACGAAGAGTTCCTCTGGTTCCGCGTCGCCGAGAACACGTACGACAACTACGTATTCAGCTCGAAGGTCGGCTCTGCGCCAGCGAAGAAGAAGTAGCGCAGGCACGCCGCATACGGGGCAGAGCTCCGCAAACGAATAACCGCGCTGCGGCGTAATGCCGTTCAGTTAAGAGCTGAACGGCATTTTAGTTTGCGAGGCGAAATGCGGTTCTAAACGGGGCGGCGTGCCGTTAATTCGTTGCCGGCGCGGTGCCCTGATCGCTATCTGGACTGCCGGTACGCCTTTTCGATATCGGCGCCCGACTGCTCTTCGGCGCTCTTGCCGGAATTCTGCGCGCCGGACGTATTCTCTTGCTGTTGCCCCGACGGCGGTTCCGTTCCGGCCTGGGCGTCGCCCTCTTCGCTGCGCCGCGTCCCGTAATCGTTCTCCTGGAGCTCGATTTCGATCGTCGCCGGGTCGACTGTGCTCGTGCTCAGGTTGCCGGTCACCAGTGCGGGGAATGCGATTAAGAGCCCGACCATGATTATCTGGATGATCACGAACGGCACCGCGCCCCAGTAGATCTGGCCAGTCGTGACCGGGGGCGTGAGCTTGCCGGTGGCGCGGTCGACGTAATCCTTGGCGGGAGCGACGCTGCGCAGATAGAACAGCGCAAAGCCGAAGGGCGGGTGCATGAAGGAAGTCTGCATGTTCACGCCGAGCAGCACGCCGAACCAGATCAGATCGATGCCGAGCTTGGCCGCGACCGGCGCCAACAACGGAACGATGATGAACGCGAGCTCGAAGAAGTCGAGAAAGAACGCAAGCACGAACGTGAGCACGTTGACCACGATCAGGAATCCGAGCTGACCGCCCGGCAGGCTCGTCAACAGGTGCTCGACCCAAAGGTCGCCGTCCACGCTGCGGAATACCAGACTGAACACGGTCGAACCCACCAGGATGAAGATGACGAACGAGCTTAGCTTCGCCGTCGAATTCATTGCCTGCCTGAGCAGAGACCAGGAGAGCCGGCGGTTCATCATGGCCAGGATGAGCGCTCCCGAGGCTCCCATCGCCCCGCCTTCGGTCGGCGTGGCCACGCCGAGGAAAATCGTGCCGAGAACGAGGAAGATGAGCGCGAGCGGCGGGATGAGCACGAAGATCACGCGCCGCAGCAGCTTTAACCCGCGCAGGCTGCGCGCCTCGAGCGGCAGCGCCGGGGCCGCGTACGGGTAAAGCATGGTTATGGCGAAGACGAACAAGGCATACAGTCCGGTCAGGATGAAGCCCGGAATGAACGCGCCCTGGTACATGTCGCCAACCGAGCGGCCGAGCTGGTCGGCGAGCACTATCAGTACCAGTGACGGGGGAATGATCTGAGCCAGGGTGCCCGACGCCGCAATCACGCCCGATGCAAGGCGCCGGTCGTAGCCGTAGCGCAGCATGATCGGCAGCGAAATGAGCCCCATCGAAATCACCGACGCGGCGACCACGCCCGTGGTCGCCGCGAGCAATGCACCGACGAATACCACCGCATAGGCGAGGCCGCCGCGTATCGGCCCGAACAGCTGGCCTATGGTATCGAGCAGGTCTTCGGCCATGCCGCTGCGCTCGAGTATCAGACCCATCAGCGTGAAGAACGGAACCGCCAGCAGCGTCTCGTTTGCCATGATGCCGAAGATGCGCTCGGGCAGCGCCTGCAGCAGCGCCGGCGTCAGCAGGCCGAGTTCGATGCCGACAAGTCCGAAAAACAGCCCGTTTGCCGCCAAAGAAAACGCAACCGGGTAACCGAGCAGCAGAAAAAACACCAGCGCCGCAAACATCAGCGGCGCCATGTTGGCGATCAGGAATGCGCTCATTTGACGGTTTTTTCGAGAATGTCGAGCGCCGAATCCTGGCGCTTCTCGAGCGCGTCCGGGATCAGTCCCATCAGGAACGCGATGCGCTTGATCAATTCAGATACGCCTTGGAGCGCAAGCAGAAAGAAGCCGACCGGGATCAGCAGTTTCGCCGGCCAGCGTATCAGGCCGCCCGCATTGCCCGACATCTCCTTATGCACATAGGCGTCGACAAAGATCGGCCAGGACAGCCACATGATGATCAGCGCCATCGGCAGGAGGAAGAGCACGATGCCGAAAACATCGATCCAGCTCTGCGCGCGCCGCGAAAGGCGGCCGGCGAGCACGTCGATGCGGATGTGCTCGTTGTGCAGCAGGGTGTAGCCTGCGCACAGCAGGAACACCGCGCCGAACAGGTACCATTGCAGTTCCAGCCAGGCGTTGGAGCTGAGGCTGAAGCTGTAGCGCATCAGCGCGTTGCCTGAACTCACGAGGACGGCGGCCAGAACCAGCCAATACAGGGCGCGACCGACGAACTCGTTGAGCGCGTCGATAAGACCGGAGAACCGCAGCAGAATGTTCACGCAATCCCCTTTCTACTCGCCCGACAGGAGCGTCAAGGTACGTCGATAACCTCGCGTTCCAGTCCACGGCCGCGGAATTTTAGGCGATTATCCTCCCCCGGCAGTACGGAACCATGCCGATTCCGTTGCCGCACGCCGGATGCCACCGCCGCACCGCATTCCGCGTTTCTGCGGCTGCTCAGCTCAGCTTCCGGCGATGGTCATACTATCGACCAGAATCGAGCCGCAGCGGCGCGAACCGCGTGTGAGCTCGTCGTTGCCGATGGCGACGATGCCTTTGAACATGTCGCGCAGGTTGCCGGCAATGGTGATTTCCTGTACCGGGTACTGAATCTCTCCTCCCTCCACCCAGTATCCGGCAGCACCACGCGAATAATCGCCGGTGACCATGTTGATGCCGTGCCCCATCAGGTCGGTGACGAGCAGGCCGCGCCCCATCTTCTTCAGCAACCCGGGCAGATCGAGCTCGCCGCTGTGCAGCATCAGGTTATGACAGCCGCCGGCATTGCCGGTCGAGCGAAGCCCGAGTTTGCGCGCCGAATAGGTGCCGAGAAAATAGCCCTGCAGCACGCCGTCTTGCACCACCTCGCGCGGCCGCGTGGCGACGCCATCGTTGTCGAAGTAACAGCTTGCCAGTCCCTTTTTCAGGTGCGGATTTTCCGTCAATTGAACCAGCGGCGAGAACACCTGCTGGTTCTGGCTGTCGAGCAAGAACGAAGTTTTGCGATACAGGCTGCCGCCGCTTACCGCACTTACGAAGCTTGCCAGGAGGCCGCTCGCCATCGGCGCCTCGAACAACACCGGTAATCTCATGGTTTTCAGCCTGCGGCTGCACAAGCGCGCCAGCGCGCGCTGCCCGGCGTAGCGCCCCACGGCCTCACCCAGGGGCAGATTTCGCGGGTCACGCGCCTCCGCGAACCAGTCGTCGCGCTGCATTTCATCGCCCTGCGCGGCGATCACCGCGCACGAGATGTAATGGCGCGTAGTCGGATAGCCGGCAGCGAAGCCATTGGAGTTGGCCACGATGAACTGGTGCTGCTGCGTCGACACGCCCACCCCTTCGGAGTTGATTATGCGCGGATCCAGGGCGAAGGCCGCCGCCTCGCAGGCGCGCGCACGCTCGATCGCATCGTCGATGGGCAGATCCCAAGGATGGCACAGGTCCAGATCATGGATCTCGCGTGCCATCAGTTCGGGTTCGGCCAAGCCGGCGCAATCGTCGCTCGCGGTGAAGCGCGCGATGCTCACCGCCGCCGCCACTGTGTCGGCGAGCGCTTTCGGCGAGAAGTCGGAAGTACTGGCAAAGCCCTTGCGCTTACCCAGGTACGCGGTGACGCCTATGCTCTTGTCGCGGTTGTACTCAATGTTCTCGACCGCCCCCTTGCGCACCACGGCGGTCTGGCCGTAGCCCTCGGAGACATCTGTTTCGCAGGCACTCGCGCCCTGCGCGGCTGCCTGTTGCAGCAGGTCCTGCGCAATCTGCTTGAGCGTATCGAGTGGATAGGTGAAGCGCGCTGTCGTCATTGGACCGCCATCGTTGTATAAAGTACGAATCGGAAAACGAAGTTTCAGCGGAGGCTAACGCGCGAAGCGCGTTATGCCGAAGCTAAAAAACCTTATCATAGCAGGTCGAACCTACCAGCCCCGGCCCCATGCAAGACGAACCGATCAGCAAGACACGCAAAAAGAAGGACATGCAGGCGCTGCAAGATCTAGGGAGCGAGCTGGTCGAATTGAATGACGAGCAACTCGAATCGATGCAGCTGCCCGAATCCCTGTTCGAGGCGGTGCAGGAAGCCCGACGCCTGACCAAGCACGAGGCGCGGCGGCGGCAGATGCAGTACATCGGCCGGCTGATGCGCGACATCGATCCCGCGCCGATACGCGAGTGCCTGGATGCGTGGAAAGGGCAAGGGCGCGAACACACGGCGCAACTGCACGCCCTCGAGCGCTGGCGCGACGAACTGTTGGCCGGCGAGCCTGCGCTGGCGCGCTTTCTTAACGAATATCCGGGCGCCGACAGCCAGAAGCTGCGCGCACTGATACGCAATGCGCGGCGCGAGCAAAAGGAAACATTGCCGCCCAAGAGCTACCGCGAACTGTTCCGTGTGCTGCGCGACGCGATTACGGCGCAGGACCGAAGCGGTAGCTAAGGCGCGCGGGATAAAATAAAATACCATGATGGAAGACGCTACTGAAGCACTGTCGGTTGGCCTGGTTTCAATCAGCGATCGCGCGTCGGCCGGCGTGTACAAGGACGAAGGCATCCCGGCGCTCGAGGACTGGTTGCGCAAGGCCGTCGCCAGTCCGGCCTTGCGCGCAGAGACGCGCTTGATAGCGGACGAGCAGCCGGTGATCGAAAAGACCCTCATCGATCTCGTCGAGCAATCCGGCTGTCACCTGGTCCTCACCACCGGCGGCACCGGCCCGGCGGCGCGCGACGTCACACCCGAAGCCACGCTCGCTATTGCCGACAAGCTCATGCCCGGTTTTGGCGAGCAAATGCGCCGGATCAGCCTCGAATTCGTGCCCACCGCGATCCTGTCGCGGCAGGTGGCGGTGATCCGCTATCGCCGCCGCGCCGGCATTGTCCCGGTCGGCGCCTTGATCATCAATCTGCCCGGCCAACCCAAGTCGATCAGGGAAACGCTCGAAGGGCTGAAAGACAAGGACGGCAGGCAGCTCGTCCCGGGCATATTCGCCGCCGTGCCCTACTGCATCGATCTCATCGGCGGGCCGTACATTGATACCAACGAGGACGTCATCAAGGCGTTCCGCCCGAAATCCGCGATACGCCCGAAAGCCACCTGAACCTGCGCCAAGCGCGGGGTCCGCAAAGACCGCTCAAGACTTTCTCCCTGCGTACTCAAGTATTGGGATTCCATGGACGCACCTCTAGAGACAATCGAAATCGAGACCGGCGACGAACCGCAGGCGAGCATCATCTGGCTGCATGGTCTGGGCGCGGACGGCAACGATTTCGCGCCGCTCGCCGACGAGATCGACCTGCCCTTCGCAGTGCGCTACATCTTTCCGCACGCCCCGATGATGCCGGTGAGCATCAATGCCGGCTACGTGATGCGCGCCTGGTACGACATCAGCGATGCCGCCATCCGGCGCGAAGACGAAGCGGGCGTGCGCTCCTCGCAGGGCCTGATCGACGCCCTTCTCGAGCGCGAGCGATCCAGCGGCATACCGGCAAATCGCATCGTGCTCGCGGGATTTTCCCAGGGCGGCGCAATCGCACTGCACACCGGCATGCGCCACCCAGCGGGCCTCGCCGGCATCATCGCGTTTTCGACCTATGTTCCGGTCGCCGACAGCCTCGCGGCCGAAGCCAGTTCCGCCAACCGCGCGACACCGATCTTCATGGCTCACGGCTCTAGCGACCCGATGATCCCCTTGGCGCGCGCCAAGGCCTCGCACGCACTGTTGCAGCAACTCGGCTACGCGGTCGAATGGCACGAGTACCCGATGCCGCACTCGGTCTGTCCGCAGGAGATCGCCGAACTCTGCCTCTGGCTCGCGCGCGTGCTTGCCTAAAGCCGCGCCCCACACGGTGTCTTGTAGGTCGCGAGTTTACCGCGACGCGATCGTGTATTGGCGTGGTACATTTCGGCGCCCTACGCTGCGCCCCACACATTGTCTTGTAGGTCGCGGGTTTACCGCGACGCGATCGTGTTATTGGCGTGGTACATTTGTGGTACATTTCGGCGCGCTGAAGCTGCGCCCTACGCTGCGCCCTACGCGGCGCCCTACGCGGCGTCTTGCGGCGACTTTTCGGCGCGCTAAAGCCGGACGAGCCGGAACTAAGCAAGCTGCCCTATCTTGGCATCCAAAGATCGGGAGACATAAGCAACCTCCATCCTTCGCCAATTCCGTCAACCGGGTCTAGCCGCAAAAGACCAATTACCCTCGCCGGCGCGCCGCCTCGTATAGCGGCATGACAATCGGCAGCAGCGACTCGATCTGACGCACGCGATTCGACTCCGCCGGGTGGCTGCTAAGGAACTCGGGCGCTCCCCCGCCGCCGGCTTTCATCATCTTCTGCCACAGCGAGACTCCAGCGCGCGGATCGTAGCCGGCGCGCGCTGTCAGTTCCAGACCAATACGATCAGCTTCGCTCTCGTCGGTACGGCTGAATTTGGTCGCGATGAACGTATCGTAGGCCGCGTTGGCAATATCGGCCGAGCCCTGACCCAGACCCAACAGCACGGCACCGATGCCGATCGCGGCTTTCGCCGCGACCGCCTGCGACACCTGCTCACGCGAGTGCTCACGCAGCGCATGCGAGACTTCGTGCCCCATCACCACGGCGATCTCATCGTCATTCAAATTCAACTTCTGGATCAAGCCCGAGTAGAACATGATCTTGCCGCCGGGCATGCAAAAGGCATTGAGTTCGGAGCTGGAGATGACGTTTACTTCCCATTTCCAGCCCGGCGCATCGCGGCGAAATGCGCTGGTCTGCGGTGCGATGTGGCTCGCCACGGCGCGCACGCGCTCGAGCAGCGCCCGATCCCGGTTCAGCGTCCCTTTGCGCGAGGCATCCGCGAGCAACTTCGCGTAGCTTTGCGCGGCCATTTGGTTCAATTCCTGGGAGGACACCAGCATCAATTGCGAACGCTCGGCGCCGACGACGCCGCCCGAGGTAGTAGTCTGGCAGCCCCCCAGGGCCACCAGGCCAACCAGACCAAGCAGGTATCCCAATTCGCTCCACTTCGTCATGACGATGCCGCGGATTTTGCGCTCAGCGCACCAGCTGGTTGATCTCGATGATCGGCAACAGGATGGCCAGGACGATCATCAGCACCACGCCGCCCATCACCAGGATCATCACGGGCTCGAGCAGCGTCAGGAACACGGCCAGGCGCCGCTCCAGCGCCTGCGTCTCGAGCTGCGCGGCACGCTGAAGCATCTGCTCGAGCCGTCCGCTCACTTCGCCGCTCGCCACCAGATGCACCATGAGCGGCGGAAATACGTGCGTCGCGGCGAGCGAGCGCGACAGACTCTCACCTTCGCGCACGCGCTCGATCGAGCGTTCGACCGCCTCGCGCATCACCAAGTTGGTCATCACGCGCGCGCCGGACTTGAGCGCCGACAGCAATGGCACGCCGCCGCCGACCAGAATCGCCAGAGTGCTCGCGAAGCGCGAGGTGTTGACCCCGCGGATCAGCGCCCCCATCCAGGGTGCTCGCAACAGCAGCGCGTCCCACTGGCGTCGAGGTCCGTCGCGGCGCAGCGCCAAACGCGCAGCGACCAAGGCACCGACGCCGCCAAGCGCGAGATAGGGCCAAACCGCGCGCAGGGACTCGGAAACCACGATGAGCACACGCGTAAGCAGCGGCAGGCTTTGGCGCGACTGTTGGAACACTTGCACGATCTGCGGCACGACGAACACCAAGAGGCCCGTGACGATGCAAATCGCGACGACCGAGACGAGGATGGGGTAGAGAAGCGCAAGACCGGTCTTCTGTTTAAGCGCCTGGCGCGCGTCCAGATAATCGGCCAGATGCTGCAGCACCGTCGGCAGCGCGCCCGATTCCTCGCCGCCGTGCACGAGTGCTCGGTAGAAGTCGGGAAAACTCCTGTCGTATGCGCCAAGAGCTCCGGCAAGCGAGAGTCCGGCCGTAATCTCCGCTTTGACGCCACCCAGCACCTCGCGCGTCATCGGCGCCGAGGATTCTTCAATCAGCGCGCTGAGCGTCTGCTCCATTGTCAGTCCGGAAGTGAGCAGTGTCGCCATCTGCCTGGTGACCAGGCTCAATTCGTCCGAAGAGATGCCACGCGCCCAGGGCTGCAGCGCGCGTTCGCGCGCGCGCACCGGATCCACCGCCGAGGGGTGCAAGCCCTGGGCACGCAACTGTGAGCGCGCCTGGCGCGCAGTGTCGGCCTGCACTATCCCGGATACCGCGCGTCCCGCGGCATCCAGCGCCTCGTAGCGGAATGCTTCCATGGCGCTATTCGCGCGTCACGCGCACCACCTCTTCAAGGCTGATCGCACCCTGGGCGGCCCAGCGCATGCCGTCGTCGCGCAACGAGCGCATGCCATGCGCGATGGCGTAATCGCGCAGCACCTGCTCGGAGGCGCGGTCATGAATCAGCCGGCGCAGACCGTCGTCCAGAATCAGCAATTCGTAAATTCCCGTGCGGCCGCGGTGGCCCGTGTGCTTGCACGCGGGGCAGCCCTGCGCGGTATAGAACGTTCCCGCAATAGGTGCGAATCCGAGCGCCTTGAGCTGCGCCGCATCGGCGCCAAAAGGCTTGCGGCAATCCAAGCACAGCCGGCGTACCAGTCGCTGGGCACCGACGCCGATCAGGCTGGAGGCGAGCAGGAAAGGCTCCACGCCCATGTCGACCAGCCGCGTGACAGCCGCGACCGCATCATTGGTGTGCAGCGTGGCGAATACCAAATGTCCGGTAAGGCTCGCCTGCACCGCGATCTGCGCCGTTTCGAGGTCGCGGATTTCGCCGATCATGACTACGTCCGGATCCTGACGCAGGATCGTGCGCAGGGCGCGCGCAAAGCTCATTTCGATACGGGTGTTGATCTGCGTCTGGCTGATGCCGTCCAGATCGTACTCGATAGGATCTTCCACCGTCATGATGTTGAGCGCTTTCGGATCCAGCCGCGACAACGCGGAGTACAGCGTCGTAGTCTTGCCCGATCCTGTCGGGCCGGTCACCAGCACAATGCCGTGCGGCTCGCTTATGAGCTTGTCCATCTGCGCCAAGGTCACGTCATCCATGCCGAGCTTGGATAGATCGAGCCGCCCGGCCTGCTTCTCCAGCAGGCGCAGCACCACGCGCTCGCCGTGCCCGGTCGGAATGGTCGAGACCCTGACGTCGATCGGTTTGCCCCCGACGCGCAGCGTGATCCGTCCATCCTGCGGCAGGCGCTTCTCGGCGATATCGAGTTGCGCCATAATCTTGACGCGCGAGACTATCGCGCCGTGCAGCGCGCGCGCCGGCTCGATCAGGTCGCGCAGCGTGCCGTCGATGCGCAGGCGCACCACCGAGCGCGTCTCGAACGGCTCGATGTGTATATCCGAGGCCCCTTCCCGTAATGCTTGCGTAAATAGCGCATTGATCAAACGGATGACAGGCGCATCGTTCTGGCTTTCAAGCAAGTCCTCGACCCGGGGAATCTCCTGCAGCAACCGGGACAGATCCAGATCCTGCGCCAGATCGTCGGCGAGGGCGGCTGCCCCCGCGTCCGCGGCGTTATATAGCGTCGATACCAGTTCGTCGAACTCATCGGCCCCGACACGGCGCGCGTGCAATGGCAGGCCGAGCACGCGGCGCACTTCGGCGAGCGCGCCCGCCTGTGCCCCGCTTCTTACGGTCACCTGCGCCGAGCCGTCAGCGGTGCCCGTGACGACGACACCCTTGGCCTTGGCGTAGGCATAGGGGACAGCCGGTCTGCTCATTTCGGTGCGTCTGCCGGCGGGGTCTTGGTTTCCGGCGCAGGGGCATCCTTGCGCGGCGGCAAGAGGGGCGAGCCAAAATCGCGCAGGTCTATGCCCGAGGGTCTGCTGTTCATCTGCTCGCCCAGGATGTAATTGTAGCGCTCGTCGGTGACCGAATCGGCCTGCGGAGCGGCGCGCAGCACCGTAGGCCGCAGGAATACCATGAGGTTGGTCTTGTTGCGCGTGCGCGTCGTGTACCGGAATAAGGTGCCAATCCAGGGCAGATCCCCCAATCCGGGAACCTTGCTGACGTTGTCGTTGACCTGGTCCTGGATCAGCCCGCCGATCACGACAATCTGCCCATCGTTGACGAGGACCAGGGATTCGACCGAGCGCTTGTTCGTAATCAGGCCGGACGCATTGGTCGTATCCTGCACGCTGGATACCTCCTGGTAGATCTGCAACCGGACCGCGCCGCCCTCGGAAATCTGCGGCTTGATGCGCAGGGTAAGGCCGACGTCCTTGCGCTCGACGGTTTGGAATGGCGTCGGCGTAGTCGCCGCGGCAGAAACGGCGTACGCGCCGGTGATGAAAGGAACGTTCTGGCCGATTACGATTTTTGCTTCCTCGTTATCGAGCGTCAGGAGCGTCGGCGTCGACAGGATGTTCGCGTTGGCGTCGGATTCCAGGGCCCGCACCAGCATGCCGAGGTTCAGTACCTGCGTGCCTATGCCGGGGATCGTAATCGTGCCCTTCACCACGCCGATATTGAGGCCCTGGCCGGCTGCGGTCGGATTCTGCGCGATCGCGTTGATGTTCTGGCTCGCGTTACCGAAATTGGTGCCGCCGAACGCTTGCGCGCCGGTTTTGCCAAGGCCGGTCAGGTCCTGCCACTGGACGCCGAACTCTGCCGCCTTGTTGGCGCTGACTTCGGCGATCAGCGCCTCCACATACACCTGCGCCCTGCGCACGTCGAGTTTTTCCAGCGCCGCGCGCAGGTCGTTGTAGATCGCGTCCGGAGCCGTGATGATGATGGAGTTGGTAGCGGCATCGGCTTGGATGATGCCGGGCACGCCGGCAGCGGGCTGCGCCGCCGGCGTCTGCGGCGGCGCGCCGGCAGTGGCTGCGGATAAGGGCGTGGTCGCGGTGCGCGCGGTACTGGGACTGGACTGTCCCGTGTAAATCGCGCGCAATATCTCCGCCAGCTTCACCGCTTCGGCATTTTTCAAGTAAACGACGTGAATATTGCCGGCAACGCTGGTGGGCGTATCCAGCATCGCCACCAGCTGGCGCACGCGCAGGATGCGCGTGGCGTCGCCTGCGCGCGCGAGAATGCTGTTCGAGCGAGCGTCCGCCGTGACCGTGAAGCGCCGCGTCGGATCCGCCTGCGCCTGCGCTGTTTCGGTGAACAAACGATTCACGGTTTGCGCAACGTCGAGCGCGGATGCGTAGCGCAGTGCGATCATGACCGGGTCGGTGTCGCTCGGCCGATCGATCGCGTCGATGATCTTTTCGATGCGCTGCAGATTGCTGGCGTAGTCGGTGATCACCAACGTGTTGTTGGCCTGGTACGCGGTAATCGCATTGTTGGGCGCGATCAGCGGCCGCAGCACAGGCACCAACTGCGGCGCCGACTCGTGCTGCAGCACGAACACCTGCGTCTGCACCATATCGCCCGCCGCGCGCGGCTTTTCTTGCGGGCGCAGCACGCCGCCTCCATGCAGTTTGGCATCGGTTTCGGGAAGGATCAAGACCAGGCCCCGATTCTCGACTGCGGTAAAGCCCTGCAGGCGCATCGCCGACAAAAACGCCTGGTAGACGAGCGACCTGGACATGGGTTTCGCCGACACGATATTGACCGTACCTTTGACGCGGGGATCGAGCACGAAGTTCTTGCGGGTGATTTCGCCCACCGCCTTGACTACGCCCTCGATTTCCGCATTGATGAAGTTGAGCGTGACCATGTCGGGACCGCTCGCACGCGCGGATGCCGTGACCGCGCCGGTTCCGCTCTGCCCGCCAGGCGCGCTCTTATCGGCCGGCTGTGCGGCGGCGGGAGCAGGCGCAGATTGCGCGACGGGCGCCGGACGCTCCCGCCGCGCCCTGGGCCGCTCGTCTGCGTCTTTGTCGGCGGACCACGCCTGCGCGCAACAAGCCAGCATGGCCGTCAACACCAATCCGGTACGCAACCAGCAGCATTTCATAGATTGACCCTCGGACGCGCCATCGGCAACCGATGGGCACGTCATTTGTTGACACGCACAGCGGCGCGCTTTTCTGGCCAGGCGAGCGTTTCGCTCACCCCGCCGCGATCCAGGACGACGTGATCGGGCAAGACCTGTGTGAGCTGGACGCCAGGCGCAATGTCCTGGCCTTCGTGCACGGCAAGTATCTGCTTCGCGTCAAGCTGCACCACCGCGTACCCGCGGCGGCCGCCTGAAGCAGCCACTACGCCGAGTAGCCGAATCGCGATGCCCGTTGGCCCCGCCGTGTTCTGATTGCGCGGCAACTTTCCGAACAGCGAATATGCGGACGCGACACCCCGGCTTTGCGTCGCTACCGCGTCCGCACGCGCTTCCGCACGCGGGGCAAACCACACCCAGGTCCAGTACGCAAGCACCAACCCGAGTGCGGCCACTGCTGCAAGGGTCAGCAGGGACAACATCGCTGCCTGCGCAAAGTTACCTCGTCCGAGCGGGAATCCCAGCATTGTTCGTCATTTGCCATTCGCGCGCCGAAATCGTTGCGCTCGGGCGCAGTAATCAACCATATGCATCGATTGAAGCATTATATAATGGAATTTCTGCGTTTCGAGGCGCGGGCGCAGTTATTCGGCTCGAACGCATAGAGCCTTTCGCAGAATTATATAATGGAAAGCGTCGCTTTCGAGGCGCGCAAGTGTCAATTGAACAGGACGGCTGGCCGATGCTGATTGCAGTTCGTGCGCAACGCGGTTTTACCTTGCTCGAAGTGATGGTGGTCGTCGTCATTCTGGGCATACTCGCAGCACTGGTGGTGCCTAAGATCATCAGTCGGCCGGACGAGGCGCGCATCATCGCCGCCAAACAGGACATCGCCAGTCTGATGCAGGCGCTCAAACTCTACCGCCTGGACAATCAACGCTACCCCACGACCGAACAGGGGCTGCAGGCTCTGCTGATCAAACCGGCCACGACGCCGATTCCCCTCAACTGGAAAACCGGAGGCTACCTCGAGCGCCTGCCCAAGGACCCTTGGGGCAATCCCTACCAGTACCTGTACCCCGGAGTGCATGGCGAGATCGACGTGTTTAGCTTCGGTGCTGACGGTTCGCCCGGCGGCGAGGGCAATGATGCCGACCTGGGCTCCTGGGCGCTCTAGACCTCATGGCAACAAGAACGGCACGCTCGGGCTTCACGCTCATCGAGATGCTCGTGGTGCTGATGATCATGGGGCTGTTTGTCGGACTGGTGAGCGCCATCACGCGCCCGGACGATCGCGCCGTTCTGCGGGTGGAGGCCGAGCGCTTGGCGCAGCTTCTGGATTTCGCATCCACCGAAGCGCGACTGACCGGGAAATCGATCCTCTGGACCGCAGATGAATCAGGCTACCGCTTCTCGCGCTCCGACGACAATTCGGTGTGGTCGGAAATTCGCGACAACGAGGTGCTGCGCGCACGTATCCTTCCCCTCGGCATGGCGGTCTCCGCCTTTAGCGTGGAGAACATGCGGCCGCAGGGCGCCATGCGTCTGGAGTTCACGCCGCAGGGCTCGACGATGGCTTTTACTGTCGGAATGTCCTTCGGAGCCGAGCGTTACTCCGTTGCCGGATCTCCGGTCGGCGAGGTGCGCGTCATCCCGGGCGATGCAAGTACCAGTGGCGACGCCGCGCTGCGCTAGGCGTTCAGGATTCACGCTGATCGAGGTGCTGGTGGCACTGACCATTATCGCCATTGCGCTGATGGCGGCGCTGCGCGCAGCGGGTCAAGGTACGAACAATGTCGGTGAGTTGCGCTCGCGCCTGTTCGCCAGCTGGGTCGCGGAAAATCTCCTGGCGGAGCATCGCGCCCGCGGTGACTGGCTGCCGCTTGGCATACAACAGGGCAAGGGGCAACAGGGCGGCCTCGATTTCACTTGGCGCGAGGAGATCATCGCGACGCCCAACACGGCATTCCGCCGCGTCGACGTCCGTGTATACGCGGCGGGCGATGATGCGCATTCGCTCGCTCACCTGGCCGGATTCGTGGTCAATGTGCCGGGATCTCGCCGATGAAGCACGCTGCGGTCCGCTGCGCGCGCGGCTTCACCTTGATCGAGGTGCTGACCGCCCTGCTGATACTGTCGCTGCTTGCGCTCATGTCCTATCGCGGTCTGGGTGCGGTGCTCGATGCGCGCGAACACGTAAGGCTTGAAACCGACAAATGGCGCCACGTGGCCGCATTCTTCACGCGCTTCGAACGCGATGTGCAACTCGCGGCGCCGCGCCCGGTGCGGACCAATGCGGGCATTGCCCCGCCTTGGCGCGGACGAGCGCTTGTCGCAACCGACCCGCAGCTGGAATTCAGCCGCTTTGCCTCATCCGAAGGTGTTGATATGCCGCGCCGCGTCGCCTACCGGCTGAACGAGAAGCAGGAAATCGAGCTATGGTTATGGCCTGGACTCGACATCGCTCCGGACGCGCAGCCGGCACGCTATGCGCTCCTCACCGGCGTGGCCAAATTCGATCTGCAGTACCTCAATCCGAATCTGGTGTGGATGGACGCGTGGCCCAGTTCGCCGACCGATCTGTCGCTTCCGCTGGCCGTGCGCCTGCGCGTCGTGCTCGCCTCCAACGAGGAGATCGTGCGCGTATTCGCGCTGAAATCATGAGCATGCGACAACGCGGAGTGGCGATCGTGCTCGCCATGGGCGTGGTGGCGCTTGCCGCCCTGAGCGCCACGGCGATTCTGGTGTCGCAAAGCACCTGGGCGCGGCAGGTCGAACTAACCGCCAACTACACCCAGGCGCAGGCCGTGCTCCAAGCCGGCGCGGATTGGGCGCGGGCGCTACTCGCCGACGATCGCCGCGTGAGCAATGTCGATCACTTGGGCGAACCCTGGGCGCTGCGCTTGCCGCCGATGCCGGTGGAGAACGGCGAACTCCTGGGGCATGTCGAGGACCAGCAGAGTGCGTTCAATCTCAACAACCTGGTAACCGACGGAAAGCTGAACGTGACGCAGTTCGAGCATTTGCGCCGTTTGCTCTCTATCCTCAGCCTGCCCGACGAACTTGCGGACGCGCTTGCCGACTGGATCGACCAGGACAGCGAGGCACAACCGCGCGGCGGGGCCGAAGACGCCTATTACCTCGCGCTGGAGCCCCCTTATCTCGCAGCCAATCGGCCGTTAATCGATTTGTCCGAACTCGCGCTGGTGCGCGGCTTCGACGATAATGTGCGCGCACGGCTGCGCCCGTTCGTGACGGCGCTGCCGCAGGCTACCCCGGTCAACATCAACACGGCGGCGGCGGAAGTGATCGCCGCGGTAGTCGAGGGCCTCGACCTCGGCGGCGCGCAGACGATGGTTACGCAACGCGATCGAAGTTATTTTCGGGACCCCGCCGAATTCCTTAACCGACTTCCCAGGGGCATCACGGCGCAGCCACAGGACATCAGCGTGAGCAGCAATTTCTTTTTGGCGACCCTGCGCGTGACCATCGGCGGCGCCCAAGCGCGCGGCGCCGCGCTGCTGTGGCGCTCGAGCGGCGGTTGGCCCACTATCGTCTGGCGCAAATACCAATGAAGGATGTCAAGGAGACTCTGAAAAAGGGGCCCATGGCCCCCTTTTCCAATCCCCCCATCTCAGTGAAAAACCTCGGTCGAGAAGCCATCGCCCGAGGTTTTTCAGAGTTTAACCAATGCCCAAGACTGCGCGGCATCAGCGCGTGTCGCATTGCACACTTGCCCCCCGGCACCGGTCTCAACCTAGAGGAAACGCGAATTCAATGCAAACCTTAACCCGAGCTTACGCATGAGCTTGCTTCGGATTTACTGTCCATTGCGCGAGGCGCCGCAGCAGTGCCAATGGGCACTCATCGGCAACGCGCGCGAAGCGGTCGTCGGTGCGGGCCTATTGACGCAACTGCCGCAGCGCGCAGAGCGCGTCCAGCTGGTGCTTCCGGCTGCCGAAGTCTTGATCACCCGCGCGCGCTTGCCCAAATCGGCCAAACGCCGCGCCGGGTCGATGCTGGCTTACGCCGTCGAGGAAGATACGCTAGCTGACCCCGAAGCCAATCAGGTTAGCTGGCTCGGTTTCGCGAAAGACGCAGATGTGCTCGCGGTGGCCGACCTGAATGGCTTGAAGCGCTGGCAGGAAGCGCTGGGGGCGAGCGGCATCCAAGGATATGAGGTTCATTGCGAAACCCTGATGCTGCCCTGGACTGCGGGAGAATGGAGTCTCGCCTGGGATGGGCGCGAGGGATTTGTACGCACCGGCGAGTTCGAGGGCACCGCCACCGATTGCGGCGACCTCGCATCTCCTCCGCTGTCGCTGCGCCTGATGCTGGAAGAGGCAAAATCGCGCGGTGAGGCGCCGGCGTCGATTGCGGTGTATGTGATCGAACCTCAAGCCGGGTCTGCGATTGCGCCGGAGCCAGTCGCGCCAGACATCGAAGCATGGCAACGCGCGCTCGGTGTGGCCCTGCGCGCAGCCGGAGCTTGGAATTGGCGCAGCGCGCCGCCCGAAGCCGGCATCAGCCTGGCGCAGGACCGCAAGCGCTGGCGCCTTCCCGCCGGAACCTTGGCACGCTTGCGGCCTGCAGCCTGGATCGCCGGCGTTGCCATTGCGTTGCATACGCTGGCGCTGGTTGGCGACTGGACGCGGCTTGCAAGCGAGCAGCGCCGTCTGCGGGCGCAAATGGAGGCGCGTTTTCGCACCACTTTCCCCGATGCCGTTGCCGTAGCGGACCCGGCACTGCAGATGCGGCGCAAGCTCGCCGAGGCGCGCCACGCCGTCGGCCAAGCCGACGCGGGCGACTTCCTGCCCATGCTGGGAAATGTCGCGGCGGCATTGAAGGATCTGCCGCCCGGCGGCCTGCGCGTTGCCTCCTACGAGAGCGGGCGCATGACCGTCGAGCTTGCCGCGGTTGAAGACGCGGCCGTGCGCCGCATCCTCGCGCGTTTGCTCCAGGCAGGCATGCGTGCCGAGGCCGCGCCGACGCGCGCCGGCAGCGGCGCGGTGGTCATCACGGTGCGTGCATCATGAAAGACCGTCTGCGCAAGCTGTGGGAATCACGCTCGCCACGGGATCGCGTGGCGATTACGATCTTGGCCGCGGTCGTGGCGGCCGCGCTGTATCTGTGGCTGGTGCAGTCCGCGTATCGCGCGCGTGCGCAGCTAGGCTCGTCGGTGTCCGTCCTGCGCTCGCAGGCGACCCGACTCAATGCGGACGCCGCCGAGTACGAGCGACTGCGCAGCGTACCGGCGCCGCCCGCGCCGCAAACCGATTTGCGCACGCAGGTGCAAGCCCAAGCCGGCACGGCAGGGCTTGCCCGGGCGATAATGCGCATCGATGCGCCGGACGCGAACCAAGTGCAGGTGGTATTCGGCAGCGTGCCGTTCGCCGAATGGCTTGCATTGGTTGCGAGCCTGCAATCGCAGCAAATACGTCTTGACTCGAGCCGCGTCGAAGCCTTGTCGACGCCGGGCCTGGTGGGCGTGACGGCGACCTTCGTCCGCGCCAAACGGCAGTGAAGCGTTGGCAGTTACTCGGATTCGGTTTGGGCGTGTACGCCCTCGGACTCATCGCTGCGGCGCCGGCGACACTGATCGATGCCGGTCTGGAACAGGCGACAGCGGGCAGGCTCCGCCTCGCCGACGCGCGCGGGACGATCTGGTCGGGCGCGGGGCTGCTGGATATTCGCGATTCGAACCGCCGCGGCGGCGTGGCCAAGAGCATCGCCTGGCGTGTTCTTCCGACCTATCTTCTGCTTGGGCAGCTGCGCTGCGAAATCGCACTCGACCAGACGGCCCGGCGCTTTCCGGTGACGATTTCATTGCGCCGCTTTGAGCTCAGCGACGCCGATATCGGCTTGCCAGCCGAGGCGCTCGGCCTGGGCGTGCCCAAACTCGCGCCGCTTGGCTTGACCGGAGATGTCCTGCTGCATATCGCGCGCCTTTCCATCGGGCGCAACACCATCCAGGGTAACGCCACGCTGCAATGGAAAGCCGCCGGCTCGGCATTCGCCCCGGTCTCGCCTCTGGGAGATTACGAATTGCGCATCGACGGGGACGGCGCCACGCTGCGCGCCACCTTGCGCACGCTTCAAGGCCCGCTGCAGCTGGATGGTCAGGGTTCCTGGACGCGTGGCCGCAATCCGGCATTTCTTGGCAGCGCACGTGTCCCGCCGCAGCATCTGCAGCAGCTTGCGCCGTTGCTGCGCATGATCGCGGTCGAGCGCGGTGCGGGCAATTTCGAGCTGCAGCTGAATTAAGAGAACCGGGCAGGTCCCTCAGCGGGCCTACCCGGTAGCCGAGCAAGAAGGGATGGCATCCAATCTTGACTAGAGGGAGGAAAACGATGAAACGCGTGCATTCGCTTCCCAGGTTGCTTCTGCTGCTCGTCCTAACGTCGCTTGCAACCACAGCCGTTGCGCAAAAGGCGGGCGGCACGTTGCGGGTGCCGCTGAGCGAGAATCCTACCAGCGCATCCCTGCACGAGGAATCGTCCATCAATGCACTGCAAACCTTCATGTCGGTGTACAACAATCTCGTCATCTTCGATCAGCAGGATAGGATAGCGCGCCCGGAGTCGATCAGGCCGGATCTGGCCACCGAGTGGTCCTGGAACCCCGACAACACGGTGCTCACGCTGAAGCTGCGTCAGGGCGTCAAGTGGCACGACGGCAAGCCCTTCACCAGCGCCGATGTCAAGTGCACCTGGGACATGGTCCAGGAGAAGCGCACCAACAATTGGCGCAAGAATACGCACAAGGAGTGGTACGCGAACCTCAAGGAAGTCACGGTCGTCGGACCATACGAGGTCCGCTTCACGCTGGGGCGAGCGCAGCCGGCTTTCTGTCCTTCCTTGCGAGCGGCTATTCGCCGGTCTACCCCTGCCATGTCGATGGGCGCGTGATGCGGCAAAAGCCGATCGGAACCGGCCCGTTCAAGCTGGCGGAGTGGAAGCCGAACGACGTGATACGACTGGTAAAGAACCGCGATTACTGGAAGCCGGGGCGGCCGTATCTCGACGCCATGGAATGGCGCATTATGCCGAGTCAGTCCACCCGGATACTGACGTTCGTGGCAGGGCAGGCTGACATGACGGGCGGCCCCAACACCGTGAACGCGAACGCCCGCAAAGACATCCGCGCCCAGTCGCCGAAAGCAGTCTGCGAAGTCGCTGCCGGCAACGTCACGGCCAGCTTGCTGATTAATCACAAGGCGCCGCCGTTTGACAACCTCAAGGTGCGCCGCGCGATATCTCTCGCGCTCGACCGCAGAGAATTCGTGAAAGCTATGCAAGGTGATGCCCGTCTCGGCGGTTTCGTCATGTCGCCTCCGTTCGGTAATTGGGGTCTCACGCCCGAACAGCTCGAGGCGGTGCCCGGCTTCGGGAAGGACGTCGAGCGCAACCGGGCGCAAGCGCGCAAGCTCATGGCCGAAGCCGGGTATGGACCCAACAACAAGCTGAAGGTGAACTATATCGTGCGCCAGGGCACCAGCAGCTTCTTGGTGGGCGCCTCGCTCGTCGCGGACCAGCTGCGCAGCATCTACATCGAGGGGGAACTCGAACAGAAGGAATACACGGTGCTCACGGGCATGCTCATCAAAGGAGCATACACCTTGGCCTTCGACAGGACGGGCACGGCGATCGACGATCCGGACAACGTGTTCTACGAAATGTTCAAGTGCGCATCGGTCCGCAATTACTCGAAATACTGCAATCGCGAGGTCGAGGCGAAGATCGAAGAGCAGTCCGCGGCCGTCGATCCGGTCAAGAGGAAGAACTTGGTACAGGCGCTCGATCTGCTACTGCAGCAGGATGTCGCCCGGGCAGTCTTGTTCCAACCCATCAGCACTGCATGTTGGCATCCATATGTGAAGGGTTACCTCAGGGCGACCAACGGCAACTATACCCACTATCGATTGGAAGATGTCTGGTTGGACAAGTAACGTCGACAGACTGCGTAGAATTTCCATCGACGTGACAGTATTCAGTAATTACTTCACTCCACGGCGGAAGCTATAGCCCTTGTAGCTGAATATGATGCCATCGGGCGTTATCTGCTCGAGCTTAAGCCCCGGCGCAGGCGAGTCCCCTTCGCGCAGCAGCCGGCTATTGATGCCGACCAGACGATCCTTGGGTGTGCCTGAGTAGGCATGCACCGAAATCGACATGGGCGGGAGTTCCTGCTGAATCGCAACCGGCAAGTCGGCCATCGCCATCACGGATTGTGCCGGCGCGGGAGCGGCGGCGCCTGTGTCGACAGGCTGCGCTGATATCGGTGATCTTTCCGAGGCCGTGGGTTTGGACGGCGGCGCGCGCATTGCGGTCGGTGCACTCGCGGGTGCCTCCGCTTTCCGAGCGACGGACGCGGAAGCCGGTCGCGCTGGCTGCGTTTGTTTGCGCAACGGCGATTCGGCAGTCAGCGATACTTCAGGCGCAGCAGGCAAAGACGCGATCTGGCGCGGGCTGATGTCGGATGGCTTTGCTGCTGCGGACTCTGCCGCACGCGGCGCCGATTCCGGTTGCCACGGACGCAACCAGCCGATGAAAATGCCGATACCGACCAGGACGATGGCGAGCAAACCGTAGTATGGGCGCAAGGCCTGTTTGGACGCGATCGCCGTTGCCTGCCCCACGAGCAGCGTCGGCACCGCACCGCGCTGGCGCTGCTGATCGGATTTCCTCAAAGCATCGAGGATGTACGACATGCCTATTTTTCCCCTTGCTTGGATGACAGCTTCGGCGCCGTCGGATCCGCGGCGCCGGCGAGGCGCATCAGCGTCTGCGGACCGACTGCGCCGTCGGGTATTAAGCCCTGAGCGAGTTGAAACTGTTTTACCTGGCGCAACAAGACATCGTCGAAAACAGGATCCCTGTTGGCGTCGGCGGAGCGATGCTGCACGCGAGCGAGCTGTTGCCTGAGCCAAGCGACGGCCGGTCCGCGCTCCCCCTGACGGATATTCTCGCCCGCGTCCGCGGGCAGGCGCCAGAGTAACGTGTACTGTCCCGACCATTGCAGTGCCAGTGCCGCCAGAGTCACCACCTTGGTTTGCGCGCCGATGGCGAATGTGGCGGATTTGTCGTCAAGCGCGATCAGCGTGGCATCGAATTCCTGCCCATGTTCGTCGCGCAGTTTGAGCACCGCGGGCCGGTTCAACTGACGCAATTCGTTCAGCCCGCCGCGTGCAGCCCGGCAACGCAGGCCCAAAACCTGCGCCTGCCGGCACGCCTCCACGCCGTCATAGGCGGCACCCCATGCCCGGAATAGCGCCGCGTTGGCAAGGGCGCGGCTGGCCGAACGCAGTTCGCTCTGGGGCCATTCCAGCTTGTCAGCCAAGTCTGCCTCCGCCTTGGTCGGCGCGCCAACGTTTGGCGCGCCGACACGCTCGGTGCTCTTTTCCAACTGCGCGCTGGCCGCTCCCGGCTTTGCTGGCGCGGCTGGCGTGAGACTTGCTGGCGCCGCGAGCGCGCGGGATTCGCCCTGCTCCTTCTGATACACGGCCACTGCTAGTGCAGCGCCGGCTACCACGACCAATCCGGCGGCGAGCACGCGCGACGTTTTGACCCTGCGCGCGTTGGGCCGTTGGAACACTTCGCGCGCCGCTTTGGCGAGCGTCGCCCCATCAATAGATTCCTTGCCTTCCACGTAGGCGCCCAGGAGCGAACGGTCGCACAGCACGTTGATGACGCGCGGGACGCCGCCGCTCAACCGGTACAAGCGGCCCATCAGCCGCGCCGGAATGAGCTGGCGCTTTGCCCCCGACACCTCGAGGCGATGCCGGACGTAGGCGGCAACCTCAGCTTTGCTGAGCGGACCCAGGTGATAGCGCGCAACTACGCGCTGGCTGAGCTGGCGCAGCTCCGGGCGTTCGAGCATCAGCGCCAGTTCGGGTTGGCCAAGCATTATGATCTGCAGCAGCTTGCGCTGATCTGTTTCCAGATTGGTCAGGAGCCGCATCTGCTCCAACACATCGGTCGAGAGGTTCTGCGCCTCGTCGATGATCAACACCGTGTGCCTTCCCTTCGCATGCGCTTCGAGCAGATAGGTGTTGATGCAATCGACGAACACTTTGATGCTGGCATTGCCCGTCGGATAGTCGATGCCGAATTCGACGCAGATGGTCGAAAGCAACTCCTCTACCGTCAGCTTGGGATTGAATATGTAGGCCACATCGCACGACGCCGGAATCTGCTGCAGCAGACAGCGGCATACCGTAGTCTTGCCCGCTCCCACCTCGCCCGTGAGGAGCACGAATCCGCCGTCGCCGCCCACGCCGTAGAGCAGGTGCGCGAGCGCCTCTTGGTGGCGCTGGCTCAGGTAAAGATAGCGTGGATCTGGCGCGATCGAGAACGGCGCTTCAGCAAGGCCAAAGTATTGTCGGTACATGCGGTTCCCGGAACGAAACGTAGCGGGCCATTATAGCGGCCAACGTTGCCTGCCAGCGGTTGCCTCCACCCGGTGCTAGGGCCTGTTGACACTCAGCACATGAGCGCGGTGAATGTCAGCAGACCCTAGTCTCAGTAACGCCTGATCAGGCCCAGCGACCAGATGCCGACATTGCCCTCGCTCGTCCTCGTGTCGCCAAAGTAGCTATTTGCACGCTCGTACTTGAAGTGCAGGCCGATGCTGTTGGAGACATCGTAGCTGGCGCCAAGACCGTAGTTTGCGTTCCACTCATAGCGCTTCTGGCCAGGATCGGCGAAGGCCGGGGCAAGCATCCCGGCGCCCGCGAAACCGGAATTCCTGGTCGGCGAATATCGGGTGCCGATCTTTCCGAACAGGGATAAGCCGCGCCGTATCGGAACAATGCCTACCGCATCCAGGCGAAATCCGCTGGTCCGGCCCGATGTTGCCCCGAATGGCGCTGTTGCAGCGTCTTGCACCCCATCGAATTTGCGGGGATCGGCAAATCCGCCCGCCAGCGCGAATATCGAACCGAATCGATAACCGCCGAAGAACTTAAAGCCTGCCTTTGCTTCGGAGTCGCGAAGTATCGATGGCATCGCATTCGGCAGCTGCAAGCCGTAGTCGCCGAAATTAGCCTGGGCTTCTCCGAGAGCCAGCCCTCGATGCCAACGCGCGGAGTCCGCCGTCAAGCCTGTACCGCCCGCAGCCTGCTGCGCGACTGCCGCGGACGACGCGAACGCCGCGGCAAAACACGCGAGCGAAAGCGAGCTGCGCGAGAACCTAAAGGCACTGCCGGCTTGCATCCGTAATCTCCCCCTACCTACATTCAATAATGGTAAAGCATCAACACCCCGCTTCACAAAAGCCTAACAACAACCATCGCCCGTGTAAAGCGCTCGCTGCGCCGCGTCGCTTGCATCGGACGCCGATTTTTCCGCACACGATCAAGGAGTTGGTGTAAGCCGCCGCACTCGGCGCGCGCAGAGCGCAAACGCGACGAAAACCGCGCACCGCGTCAGGCTGCTTTGGACGCGCCGAAATACGCCTCCAGTTCGTCCGCGCTGCCGATGAGCTTGCCGCCGATAAACACCTGCGGCCAAGTGCCGCGACCGGAAACCGCCCGCAGCGTGCTCGACGTGATTTGCTGGCTGAGCGAGATTTCGTCGTAGCGATAGCCTTTGGACTCTAGGAGCGCCTTGGCGCGCGCGCAATGCGGGCAGCCCGGCTTGGCGAATATCAGCACCGGTTCGGGCGCAATCGCCTTCGGATTGATGTACTTGAGCATGGTGTCGGCATCTGAAACTTCAAACGGATCGCCCTCTTTCTCCGGTTCGATGAAGATCTTCTTGATCACCGCGTCCTTGACCAGCATCGAATAGCGCCAGGAGCGCTTGCCGAAACCAATGGCGGATTTGTCGACCAGCAAGCCCATGCCGGCGGCGAACTCTCCGTTGCCATCCGGGATCACGGTAATATTTTCAGCTTCCTGCGACTGTTTCCATTCGTTCATGACGAAGGCATCGTTGACCGAAAGACAGACGATCTCGTCCACGCCGTTGGCCTTGAATACGCGCGCGAGTTCGTTGTACCGCGGCAGATGGGTGCTGGAGCAGGTCGGCGTGAAGGCGCCGGGCAGGCCGAATACGACCACTGTCCTGCCTTTGAACAAAGCGTCGGCGGTCACATCCTTCCACTGATTGTCGACCCGCGTTTTGAACGTGACATTAGGCACGCGTTTACCTTCGAGGCTCTGGGCGCTTGGCAGCATGGTCGTTCCTTTTTTGTGGCGCGATTGAATGAAAGATTGTCAGACTCAGGAAGGGCATGGTCAGACGGCCTCGGTCGGCCGCCGACCGATTACCGGCAAAATTTCCGTGTCGTCTGGGTGGCCTAAGAGGTCATTTCAAAATGAGGGGATGTATCCCCGCATACTCCCCTACATTGGGGCCATTTCGCCGATTCCGAAATGGCCTCTAGACTAGTTGCCGCCCGGCATCATCCCCTGCGCGGCCGACATGAGCAGCACGGCGATTTCACGAAACGATATGTGCGGCTGGGGCCGCTCCTTGCTTTGCCGATTCTTGTCGGCAAGCGACTTGATCAGACCGTCCACCCCCCGCGCGCGAATGATTTCGGCAAACGTATCGCGATAGGTCGACACCAGGCACACCCCCGCGACCTTGATGTTGTACACCTTCCATCCCGCCGGCGTCCTTTCCATCTCGTAATCCATGGTCAGTCGTTCCTTTCCCGGCTGCTTCATATCGGTCCTGACGGTGGCATCGACCTCACCGGTTGCCAGGCGCAGCGGCTTGAACTCGATTACCTGGTCCTCGTAGGCCGACAGCGCGGATGCGTAGGTGCGCACCAGCAGCGTCTTGAACTCGGCGACGAGCAGTTCTCGTTGTTCGGGCGACGCCTGGCGCCAATTGCGCGCGAGCGCGACTTGCGTCATGCGCGCAAAGTCGAACAGCGGCAGGATCTTGCCTTCCACCAGGTCGGTGATTTTTGCCGTGCTGACCGCCTGTAGCTGTCTGTCGCGCCTGATGCTATCGGTCACCTCGGTGGTGACCGCTTTCAACAGCGTATCCGGCGCGATTTCCTGTGCGAACAGACCCGGTGCCGCGAATGCCAACGCGAGCACGAATTGCATGACTATCGCCTTCATCATGTCTACCTCTCAACCGCATCATCGCAGATGCCGCCGACGCTGTTTCCGCGCCTAGGTGCATCCAACCTGCACCGCCGCCGAGGAGCCGGGACGAGCCACCCTATCCACGCCAGGAGGTCCGCCTCGCCGTGCGCTTAGTATCACCGTTTCGGGGGAGCCGGGGGTTGCGTTGGCTCAAACTCCTTCCACATCGATCATGGTACCAGACACCGGCGCAGGCCGCCTGCGCGGTGTAACCATTGCTGCGACCAGAACCCGCAGGTACGCAAAGGGGGACGAGTCCGGAGTCGGCCCGGGCATGCGGCGCGGAATCCGGCTGGTGTTCCGAAGAAAACGATGGAGGCCTTCCCATAGCAACTCGCCGCGCAACCGTCATTCGCCGGGGTCGCGGGTCATTTCGCGGTACTTGACCACCTCGAACTCCTCGCCCTGCTCGACCACGCCCTGGGGCAAGAGCAGGCACGCAAGCTCACCATTGCGGTATTCCATGTTCTGCCCCGGGACGAATGCGCCTGCGCGCAGCAGCACGCGCGCCTCTCCCGTCGACGCGCCGCCATCGCTGACGAGTATGCCGGTTTCGGTGCCCGCGCCGCCGGCGAAGCTCAACTGGATCAATCGCGCCGATTTGGAGATCGTCTGTATGCCGACCGATCCTTTCAGCGGAATTTCGCGCTGCAAGCGGCGGATCACGCCGAGCACCCAATTGTCGCCGCCCTCGGGCTGCAGGCCGAGCAGGCAACCAATTTTCAGCCAGTCACCCTTGATCTCGGGAATGCTTGCGCCGAAACCGCCGGCGCTGACGTCTTCCACGATCCAGGTCTCGCTACCGGGCGTGTCCCGGCCCGGCGATCCGCCGAGCACCGCCGCCACGCCGTCGAAGCCGTGCGTAATGTTGAGCCGCGACTTCACCCGATGGCGCTGGTGTTTGCGCTCCGGCGGCTTGGGCGACCAGTAAAGCGCCAGATGATTGAGTACGTCCGTCACGGTCTCGGCCGGATAACTGCCGCCCAGATTGACCTGCGACGGCACGCTGCCAGTGGTCCTGACCGTATTGATCAAGGCTTCCAGGTCCCCCAGCGCCTTGCCGGCCGCGAAATAACGCAGCGTCTGCGCGCGCTGCGGCGGGCGCGCGAGGCGCTGCGGCGCCTGGCCGGTGGCAAGATCAATCCAGTAGGCATCGTCGGGCAGCAGATCCAGGCGCAGGGTGAACGCGGCGCAGAAATGCGCGATCAGACGCTCGCACAGTTCGATCTCTACCGGCAGCAAGCTGTCGGGCGAGGACGCCGTCAACATGACCGCCTTCAGAAATTCCTGTTCCGCTGTCGTTTCGCCCGCGATGCCGGGATAGATCGCAACCACGGACTGCGCGAGCTTGCGCGCTTCCGCCAGCGCATAGACCTTGGCGATGATGCCCCATGTCGATTGGTCGACCGGCCCGTAGCGAACATACATCCACTTCAACTGAGCAGCGAGCGCGCGCAGCGCACGCACCAAGAGCAGCGGCATGCTGCCCTTGAGCGCGTCCGCGCCCCTCGCGCCGCTCGCATACAGATCGACGCAGGTGGCGTAGGCATGCGCAGCCTGGCGCCAGTATTCGTAAATTGCCGTCCATAGCCGGATTTCCTGGAATTTCGCCAGGCGCGGCGATGCGGCCATGTAGTCGCGCACAAGCTTGCGCACATGGGTCTGCGCCGTCTCGTCGAGCAGCTGCACCAACTGCGCGCGATATTCCGGCTTGAAGCCTTCCTCCACGATGACCGACTGCAGCCAGTGGGCTAGCTCGTCCACGCACTTGATGGTGTCGTTGGTCGGCAGTTCCTCGAGGAGCTTTCTCGCCTCCTTCATGCCGGCCATGGGGTGATCCGGTTTCTTGGCGCCGAAAAGACTGATCATGTGTGTCCCGCGGAAATATCGGCCATGCCCACGATTGTGAGCGCAAGCGTCAGATTATCAATGCCCGCTGCCCATCTTTTGCATTATTTTACAAGTGCCGAATACAGCGCACAGCGAATGCAGGCGGGCAGGCGCCGACTCGTCGTAGAAGAGGCGGCAGGCAGCGCACAGGAATGCGAACGGGGTCGTGCGCAGCGCCTTGTATTCCAGAGCCAGCCGCTCCGGATCGCGGCCCGCGTCGAAGTCGCGGATGCCCGCATCCGCGTCGTGGCCGCGCCTCACCATAGGCCCGCGGCAGCTCACGCGGCGACGGCCGGCGGCGCATGCGCTTCGTTCGGCTCGACGTGTATCGTGACCGATGCCTTCGCCAAATGCGCGGCGATCGACGCCTCGAGCCGGTCGCACAAGGCATGCGACTCGCTTACGCTGGTGTTTCCCGGCAACAGCAGGTGAAATTCGATAAATCGCACAGCGCCGGATTTGCGCGTACGCAGCGCATGGTAGCTGGCTCCGACAGGAAGCTCCGCGCGTATGAGTTCCTCGGTCTTGCGTATCTCCCGCGGCGACAGAGCCGTGTCCATCAAGCCGTCGACCGAGCGGCGCAGCAGATCGACGCCGGTGATGACGATATGCAGTCCCACGGCGATCGCAATCAGCGGATCGAGTATCATCCAGTCCGGCATGAACACGAGCACCACGAGACCACCCAGCACGCCGGCCGAGGTCCACACGTCGGTTAGCAAGTGCATGGCGTCGGCCTCGATCGTGACGCTGTCGTGCTTTGCCGCGACGCTGAGCATCAGCCGCGCGGTGGTGTAGTTCATCGCTGCCGCCAGCAGCCCGACGACGATGCCCCAGCCGAGATTGTCCGGAAGGATCGGGTGCGCGAAGCGACTCCATCCGGCATAGATGATGGAACCCGCTGCCAGCAAGATCAGCGTGCCTTCGACGCCCGTGGAAAAATACTCGGCTTTTTCGTGACCGTAGGTATGCCGATCATCGGCGGGCTGTTCGGCGATGGTGAGCGCTGTAAGGGCGACCAGACCCGCGGCAAGATTGACCAAGGCCTCCAGTGCGTCTGACAGCAGGCTCACTGAATCCGTCAGGAAGTAGGCACCGAACTTCAGCGCCAGCGTGGCAATCGACGTGGCAATCGAAAGAAAAGCCATTTTGCGAGTGGGTTTCATCGCCGTGCTATTTCCCTGCCGGTATTCAACGGTGGTATTTGATGTTAAGCGAGATCCGCATCGGTGCTCGGGCGAGCACCCTCGTATTATGCCACCGCGCAGCCCGCCCGCGAATGACGCTGGGCTACAACGTCGAAGTATAGTCGTCCATGCGTGGCCTGGGCTTGGAAGGCTTGCTCCGCTGCACCGTTCCCACGGACAGGAAACACAGCGGCTGCTCATCGTCGGCCAGCCCGAAAAGCTGCCGCAGCGGCCGCGAGTACAAAGCCCGGCCACTGGAAAGGCCCGCACCCAAGCCCATGGCGTGAGCGGTGAGCAGCATATTCTGCACGGCGCAACCTGCGGATATCAGCCGTTCCTGTGGATGCGCGTCTCCCAGAGCAGGCGCCAGTCGCGCAATCACCAGCAGCAGAAATGGGCCGCGGAAGGCCTTCGCCCTTGCCTCCTGTTTCTGCACTTGGGTTGCGTCACGGTCACGCTCGATGAGGGCCGCGACGAAGGCTTCGCCCAGAAGCGCTCGCCGCTCCTGGGGAATGACGACCAGACGCCACGGTGTCAGCTGCCCATGATCGGGCGCAGCGCCCGCCGCGGTCAGGATTTTCTCGATCTGTTCACGATCGGGCCCGGGCTCCCCGAGCCGCTTGGGCGACACGTGGTGGCGCGTATGGATCAACGTCAGCGCGACGTCGAGCACTTCAGGGTCTGCAATCGGTTCCATGTCACACAATATATCGCGTTCCTGCGCCGGGCGCGACGCGTGCGATCCGGTTCAGCCGCAGGTCATCGGTGTGCGTCCTCGCGTGCCGCAAGATGCGTTCAGCTGGCGGGCAGCCGCCTTGCGCCATGTGCCGCGGACGTATTTGCCGCAGATGAGGTTGACAAGGACTAATATTTCCATAATACTGGAAATATGGAAATCAAAAGCGCCGCGCAAAGCCTAGCTGCGCTGGGTCATGAGACACGTCTTGGTATCTTCCGCCTGCTGATACAGGCAGGGCCCGGGGGCGTCAACGCTGGGCACATCTGCGAGAAACTCGAAATTCCGCCGGCCACGCTTTCGTTTCACCTCGCGCATCTGAGCCGGGTTGGATTGATCTACGGGCGCCAAGAGGGTCGTTTCATCTATTACGTTGCCGACTACGCGGCAATGAACGCGTTGCTGCGCTATCTCACCGACAACTGCTGTCTAGGCGGGCAATGTCTGCCCAAGTCCGCGGCGATCCCCACAATGATCAAGCGGCGGCGCACCGCATCCGCTCGCTGATCGCGCCTAACTGCGACATTGGAAAAGGAGTTTGAATATGAGCACAGAGAACATCAAGGAAGTGGTGAAGAAGAAGTATGGCCAAGTCGCGCTGCGGGTCCAGGGCGAAAGCGCAGGCTGTTGCGGGCCGAGCCGCGGGGCGCAAAGCTGCTGCGACCCTATCACTTCCGCTCTGTACAGCGCGCACCAAAGCGGCGAAGTGCCGCAGCAGGCGCTGCAGGCCTCGATGGGCTGCGGTAACCCGACCGCACTCGTGCAACTGCATCCCGGCGAAATCGTGCTCGACCTCGGGTCCGGAGGCGGCATCGATGTCCTGCTGTCGGCCAAGCGCGTCGGACCTACGGGAAAAGCCTATGGTCTGGACATGACCGATGAAATGCTGGCGCTCGCACGCGCGAATCAGGACCAGGCAGGCGTCGCCAATGTCGAGTTCCTGCAAGGCGAGATCGAGAACATCCCGCTTCCGGACGATTGCGTGGACGTGGTCATCTCCAACTGCGTGATCAATCTGTCATCGGACAAGGACCAGGTGCTGCGCGAGGCGTTCAGGGTACTGAAACCCGGAGGACGTTTCGCCGTGTCCGATGTGGTGGTCACCGGCGAAATCCCGCCCGAGATCCGCAAGAACGTCGAACTGTGGATTGGCTGTATCGCAGGCGCGCTGCGCGACTCCGAGTACCAGGCGAAGCTCGCCTGCGCGGGATTCGAGAACATAGAAATTGAACCCACGCGGATTTATGACGTCGAAGATGCACGCCAGTTTCTATCCGCGCAAGGAATAGACGTGGACGCCATCGCCGCCCAGGTCGCGGGCAAATTCATGAGCGCGTTCGTACGCGCGCGCAAGCCCGTCTGATTCGCGCCGAACGTTCTCGCCTAATAGGAGAAGAGCCTTGAACGCATCGCCCAATCCGGACTCGGCGGTCGAGCATATCCGCCGCTTTCATCAGGAACTGATCGCAATCCGCCACGACTTGCATGCGCATCCGGAACTCGGTTACCACGAAGTGCGCACCTCGGACATCGTGGCGGCGAAGCTCGAGAGTTGGGGCATCGAGGTTCACCGCGGCATCGCCAAGACCGGCGTGGTCGGCGTCTTGAAGGGTACGCAATCGGGCAGCGGGCGCGCCATCGGCCTGCGCGCCGACATGGACTGCCTGCCGATGCACGAGGCCGGCGACGTCGCGTACAAGTCGCAGAACGCCGGCGCCATGCACGCCTGCGGCCACGACGGCCATACCACCATGCTGCTCGGCGCCGCGCGCTACCTCGCGCAGACGCGCAATTTCGACGGCATCGCCTACCTGATTTTCCAGCCCGCCGAGGAAGGCGGCGGCGGCGGAAAAATGATGGTTCAGGAAGGCCTGTTCGAGCGCTTTCCGGCCGGCGAGATCTATGCGCTGCACAATTGGCCGGGCTTGCCGCCGGGCAAGATCGGTGTGCGGCCGGGAGCGATCTTGGCGGCCACCGACCAAATTCAGATCAACGTTTGCGGCAAGGGCGGCCACGGCGCGATGCCGCACCTCGCGATCGACCCGGTGGTCATCGCTGCGCAGATCATCACCGCGCTGCAGACCATCGCAAGCCGCAACGTCAATCCGGTGGATTCGGTGGTGGTGAGCGTATGCTCGATGCAGACCAGTCAATTCGGTGCTTACAACGTGATTCCCGACGCGGTAGCGCTGATGGGTACCGTGCGCAGCTTTCGCCCGGAAACGCGCGATCTTGCCGAAACGCGCCTGCGTGAACTCGTCGATGGCATCGCACGCGCCATGGGGGGCGGCGCCGAAATCACTTATCGGCGTGGCTACCCGGCTACGGTCAATACCGAGCGCGAGGCCCGGTTCGCGGCGAAAGTGGGTGAAAAGATCTTCGGCGCCGAAAACGTCGTGACCGACGGCGATCCGAACATGGGCGGCGAGGACTTCTCCTACATGCTGCAGGCGCGACCCGGCGCCTATGTCCTGCTCGGCCAGGGCGGCGCTGCGACGGGCTGTTTCCTGCACAGTGCCAAATACGATTTCAACGACGAGGTGATTCCGCTCGGCGCCGGTTATCTGGCGGCGCTGGTGGAAGAGGCGCTGCCGCGCTGACGCTGCCGGGAATTTAGCATTTACGAAGCTTCATCCAGCGCGCGCGTGCAAGCCGGCGCGCTGGACTTGCCGCACCTAAAGCCCCCGGCGCGGCGGCTCAGGCGGCGTTCTTGCTCAGCCGCGCCTCCACCAGGCGCGCGAAGAAGCTGGTTCCGAGCGGCAGCGCCGCATCGTTGAACTCATAGCCCGGGTTGTGCACCTCGCAGCCGCCCTCCCCCGTGCCGTTGCCGACGTTGATATAGCAGCCGGGGACCTGTTCCAGCATGAAGGAGAAGTCCTCCGATGCCATGATGAGCGGCGGGTTGCGCTCCACATTGCGCTCGCCCACCAGCTCAGTGCAGATGCGCGCGGCGAATTCCGCTTGCTCGGCGTCGTTGACCGTGGGCGCGAACATGAACCTGAAATCCACCTCGGCCGTCGCGCCGAAGGCCTCGGCCACGCCGCGGGCGATACGCCGCATCGCAGCTTCGACAAGGGCCATCACCTCGCGCGAAAAAGCGCGCACCGTACCCGAGAGCTGTGCCGTTTGCGGGATCACGTTGTAGGCGTCGCCGCCGTGGATTTTGGTCACCGACAGCACCGCCGTCTCCGTCGGCGGCACAGTGCGCGCGACAATGCTCTGCAGCGCGATCGCGATCTGCGCGGCGACCATGACCGAATCGATCCCAGTCTCGGGGCGCGCGCCGTGCGCACCCTTGCCGGTGACGCGGATGTCGAAAAAAGCCCCGGCCGCCATCATCGGTCCGGCGCGCACCGCGAACTGCCCGAGCGGCAGGCCCGGCCGGTTGTGCATGCCGAAAATGGCATCGCAGGGGAACTTCTGGAACAGCCCCTCCTCCACCATCGCTTTCGCGCCACCCAGGCCCTCTTCCGCCGGCTGGAAGATGAAATGCGCCGTGCCGTCGAAATTGCGCGTCTCGGCCAGATAGCGCGCTGCGCCAAGCAGCATGGCAGTGTGCCCGTCGTGACCGCAGGCGTGCATCGTCCCCGGATGAAGTGAGCGGTGCCCGAAGGCGTTCGCCTCCTCGATCGGCAGCGCGTCCATGTCCGCGCGCAGGCCGATCGCGCGCGGGCTCGTGCCTGCGCGCAGCGTGCCGACGACACCCGTCCCGCCAAGTCCGCGATGCACTTCGCAGCCGAACGCAGCGAGTTTCGCGGCTACCAGGTCGGACGTGCGCAGTTCCTCGAACCCGAGTTCCGGGTGCGCGTGCAGGTCGCGCCTCCATGCGGTCAACTCGGCGTGCATCCGGGCAATACGGTCGGGTATGGACATGGTGCGGCTTGCTCCTTAGCGTATGCAACCAGGGGATACTTCCCCGCGTGCCTCCTAAATCAGCCGCCGCAAAACGCTTCCTGCAACGGTTTCCGGGAAGGCGACGGCGGCTTCAATCGCCTTCGAATTGGCACAGTGTGAACACCTTGTGCTTCAGTTTTTGCAGGCGGGCGCTCCCGCCCAGGTCCGGCAGGTCGATCACCGCGCAGATTTCGACGACGATGCCGCCCATTTTCTCGATCAAATTGATCGCCGCCTCGGCCGTACCGCCGGTGGCAATCAGATCGTCGACCAGCAGCACGCGTTCGCCTTTGACGACGGCGTCGACGTGCAGCTCGATGCGGTCGAAGCCGTATTCGAGCTCGTAGTCGTGGCCCACGGTTTCGGCCGGCAGTTTGCCCTTCTTGCGTATCGGCACGAAGCCGACGCCCAGCTGAAACGCGAGCGCCGCGCCGATGATGAATCCACGCGACTCGATGGCGGCGATCTTGTCGATCTTCGTATCGCGGTAGTGCTGGACGAATTCGTTGATGGTGACGCGAAATCCCACCGGATCCTTGAGGAGCGTCGTGATATCGCGGAACATGACGCCCTGCTTGGGATAGTGGGGAACGGTGCGAATGAGAGACTTGATCGGCATGACGCCTCCTAACACATTAGTTCGAATGCAACAGCCGCCCGGCGACCGCGTCCAGACGTTTCACCATGTCGGGATCGCGCGCCTCGGGCGCGGTGATCAGCGCGTGTTCCAGCGCGGCGCGGCAACTGCAGCCCGCGGCCGCAGTGTCATGGCGCAGCCTGGGCGCCACCGTTTTGACCAGGGTCCGCGCCTTTTCCGCGTTGGCGAGCAGCACCTCGATGATGGCATTCACGCTCACATCGTCGTGGTGCGGGTGCCAGCAATCGTAATCGGTGACCATGGCCACCGTCGCGTAGCAAAGCTCCGCCTCGCGCGCGAGCTTCGCCTCGGGCATGTTGGTCATGCCTATGACGTCGCAGTTCCAGCCGCGATAAAGCTCCGATTCGGCGTAGCTTGAAAACTGCGGTCCCTCCATCACAAGATACGTTCCGCCGCGCGCCGTATCGATGCCGGCTGCGCGCGTCGCCGCTTCGACATGGTCGCCCAGACGATGGCACACCGGATGAGCCATGGATACATGCGCCACCAGCCCGCTCCCAAAAAAACTCTTCTCGCGCGCGAAGGTGCGGTCGATAAACTGGTCGACGATGACGAACATACCCGGGTGCAGATGCTCGCGCAGCGAGCCCACGGCGCTCACCGAAATCACGTCTGTCACGCCCAGCCGCTTCAAGGCATCGACGTTGGCGCGATAATTGATTTCCGTCGGCGGTATGCGGTGCCCGCGCCCGTGCCGGGGAAGAAATACCATGGCCTGGCCCTCGAGCTCGCCGCAGAGCAACTCGTCCGAGGGCTCGCCGAAAGGCGATGCGACCTTTACCCAGCGCTTATCGGCGAGGCCGTCGATGTCGTAGACGCCGCTGCCGCCAATGATGCCCAGCACCTGCTTCATCTCGTTCGAACGCATTCCTGCCTCTCTGCCAGTTGGCAATTCTAGGGCGTCTCGATCGCATCCAGCGGAAAAATCGGCCTGCGCACGCGCCTGAAATCGAGCGTGCCGTAATCGGAAGTGCACACGCCGACTCCCGCGCACTCGACGATCGCCTTGGTGATCGGTTTGAAACCGGCGCGCCAGTGCACGCGGCTTTTCAGCATGAGGAAACGCTTCGCGGCCGGGTCGATGCCGACCGAGAGCAGGCAGGCGTAGTCGTTCGGCTCCTGGTGGCGCGAGATCACCACGATCTCGACGCGGCCGGTATCGAATACCACCGTCGGTCCCATGTCCATCTGCTCGCCGCGACCCATCGGCCCGCGGTTGCGAAAGCGCCCGTCGGAAATCAATTTCACGCGCCCGCTGACGACGCGCGGCTCGCCCGTCCTGCCTATGCCAGGCATGGCGAGTTTGCCGCCGAGCGCGAGGCTGAGTTCGGCGCCCACGCCGGCGCGGATCATTTCCTGCACCGCCGCGGGGTCGTAAATCGCGAATGCCGCGACATCCGTGAGTCCGGCGTCGAGAATACCGCCCAGCACCGCCATGGTATCCATGGTTCCCCCCGAAGCCGCGTTGTCGTAATGATCGAGCAGCACCACCGGACCGTCATTAAACGCCTTGGCGCGCTCGAGCGAATGCGCAAGAGGTTCGACGCGGTAGACGAAGGCCTCGCGCTCGCGCCAGGCCAGGTCGAGCAGCTCGTCGCACCAGCGGCGCGCGAGCGGGCGGTCGCCGTCGGTGACGACCAGCGCCGACAGACCGGCATTGGGGATGTCCGCATGCGGAAAACCGACGAAGAGCGAGGCCGCAAGCGCGCCCTCCTCCTCCATCTCGCGGCAGCGCGCCTGCAGCTTGGAGTTGGGCGCATCGTCGCTCGCCTGGCGCATCACGTGGGGCAGCATCGGCCGGTTGCCCCAGGCCATGGCCGGCGCCGCCTTGCCCGCGAGCAGCGCGAACACCGCCCTGCCGGCGCGCAGGCCGGTCGCGTAGACATCGACATGCGGGTAGGTTTGATAGCCGGCGATCACCGTGGAGCAATCCACCATCGCCGGGAACAGGTTGGTATGCATGTCCAGCGCGACACCGATCGGCACCTTGGGTGCGATGCGGCGGAGGCGCGTGAGCAGCTCGCCCTCTCCGTCCTCCAGGCTCTCGGTCACCATCGCGCCGTGCAGGTCGAGCAGGATCGCGTCGCAGCCCGCCGCTACCGCCGCGCAGATCTTGCCGGCGATATGCTCGAACGCGGCGTCCTCCACCGGCCCGCTCGGCCAGGCATTGGCCGCAATCGGGATCACCATGTGCGCGCCGGCCTCCTCGGCCAGATCGAAGAACGCCGCGATCGCGGACCCCGTGCCTTTGAAAGCCGCGTAGGCCTCGGCGCCTTCCGGCGGCATGCCTCCGCCGCGCGCAAAGCGCGCGAGCGGCGTCGGCACCGGAGAGAAGGTGTTGGTTTCGTGCTTCATCTGTGCGATGACAATTTTCATGCAGTCCTCGATTTGTTGCCGCGGCAGGCGAATTGTTGCACAACTCGGCCGCATTGCACGGCCGGTCTTTGCCGCGCGTGACGGCATCCGGTAACATTTCCCTGGTACTTAAGGAAACTCTGCAAAAGGGGCCCATGGCCCCCTTTGCAAATCCCCCCATGTCGGCGAAAAACCTCGGTCGAGAAACCACCGACCGAGGTTTTTCAGACCTTACTTAACATCGGCGAGGCCAAGATGACGAACGCCTTTATCCCCACCCCCCGTACGAAGCTCGCGCGCCTGCCCAAGCGCGGAAGCTACGATCGCGAAACCGTGTACGCGATACTCGATGCGGGGTTCATCTGCCACGTCGGTTACGCGATCGATGGGCAGCCGTATGTCACGCCGACCGCCTACTGGCGCGAGGGCGACACCCTGTATTGGCACGGGTCTTCGGCGAGCCGCATGCTGCGCACGCTCGAGAAAGGCGCCGACTGCTGCCTCACGGTCACCCATCTCGACGGCCTGGTGCTCGCGCGCTCGGCCTTTCACCATTCGCTCAACTACCGCTCGGTGATGGTCTTCGGTAAAGCCTACAAAGTCGAGGATTCCACGCAGAAACTGGCGAAGCTCGAAGCTTTCGTCGAGCGCATGTATCCCGGCCGCTGGGCGGAGTTGCGAGCGGTAAACGCAGTCGAACTCAAGTCGACTACCGTGCTCGGCATGCGCATGGACGAGGCCTCGGCCAAGCTGCGTAGCGGCCCACCGGTGGATGACGACGAGGACTACGCGCTGCCGGTCTGGGCAGGCGTGGTGCCGATACGCAGCGTGGCCGGCGCTCCGGTGGACGACCCAAGACTGGCACCCGGCGTAAAAGCGTCAGCCGCTCTCGCCGATCTCAGCTATCTGGGCCTAATGCAGCGCTGAGCGCAGGCGATACTGCCAGAAATGCGATAGGCAAACTTTTCACGGCACGTCTACCGAGCCTAAGTTGTTCCCCTTCCTTCCGCCCGCAACGCGTGTGCTGCTCTATGCCAATGTGGCCATGTTCGTCGGCCAGATGCTGTTCGGCGACGTCCTCACGCTCAATCTGGCGCTTTGGCCCTTTCGGGCCGCATCGTTCCTGGGAGGCAGTTTCGGCTTTCAGCCTTGGCAGATTTTGACCTATGGCTTCCTCCACGCGGGCATCGCACATCTGCTTTTCAACATGTTCGCGCTCTACATGTTTGGCGGTGAGCTCGAACGCGTCTGGGGAGGCGGGCGGTTCTTGAACCTTTATCTCGCGAGCGTGATCACTGCCGCATTTGCGCAGCTCATTGTGTCGAGTTTCGCGGGAATGGAGCCTTATCCGACCATCGGCGCTTCGGGCGGCGTGTTCGGTCTGCTGCTTGCCTACGCGATGTATTTTCCGCGCCGCATCATCGTGCTCTTGATTCCCCCCATCCCGATGCCCGCATGGCTATTCGTGACGCTCTACGGGGTGCTGGAACTCTATCTGGGTATCACCGGAACACAGGCGGGCGTTGCGCATTTCGCGCATCTGGGCGGAATGCTCGGCGCCTGGTTGCTGATCCAGTACTGGCGCGGCAGACCGCCGTTTCATTCGCGCTAACGCACTGCAGACGCGTGCGTTCATTGGGCGGGGCACGCGCTGCTGCAAAGACTTGACAGGCGTCAATAACTTGGTCATTTCCTGCGGTAGGATCAACGCCGAGTGCATCGACGTCATCGCCACGACTTGCACATCGAGCGCAGCATGAGCGTGACAAATTCACGCACGACGGCCCGGCTCGACACCGTTTGTTCCGCAATATTGACCACTTATCGACTTCCCCTGGAAGACATCCGATCAAGCCACTAATATTGAGTCAAGAATGAGGCTTAGCTGTGGACGAACCTGCCGCCAGCGCGACGACAAAACTCGAAGAACACGCAGCACAAGACAAATGCCCGGTCAAACTACGTTAAGGCCTATCATGACTCGCAAACCACGCAGCAGCCTGGGTTTTACTTTGGTCGAACTGATGGTGGTCGTCGCCATCATCAGCCTGCTTGCGGCGATCGCCTACCCGTCGTATAGAAATCACGTACTCAAGGGACACCGTGCCAGCGCGCAGGCCTTCCTCATGGATGCTGCGCAGCGCCAGCATCAGTATTTTCTGGATAACCGTGCCTTTGCCCCCGACCTCGGCACGCTCTTCGGTGCGGCTAGCAACGACGCGGCGGTTCCAAGCGAGGTTTCCCCGTATTACACCACGCCCGTTGTCACCACCACCGCCGGACCGCCGCCTACTTTCCTGATCACCGCTGTGCCGAAAGGAGCCCAGGCGGCGAACAACGAGCCGACCCTGACAATCGATCAAGCCGGCGCAAAAGCGCCTGCAACTGCCTGGTAGCGAACCGGGATGAAGTCCTTGCGCCGACAATTCGACTGCCCGATGGCAGGTCAGCTAGGACTCACCATGGTGGAACTCCTGATGGTGGTCGCCATCATCGGCATTCTGGCTTCCTTGGCCGCCCCGTCCTTCAGCGATCTCATCAAGAGCCAGCGCATAAAGTCCATGGCGACAGATCTCAATGGATCGCTGACGCTGGCGCGAAGCGAAGCGATCAAGCGCAACCGCAATGTTACGCTGTCGCCGACGACTGTCGGGGCGTGGCAAGATGGCTGGCAGATCGCAGACCCGGATAACGCCGGCAGCAACATCGAAGTCCATGCCGCATTCAGCGGCCTGACGGCGACCGGGCCAGACAGCGTGACCTACCGCAGTTCCGGCCGGATACAAGGCATCACCGCACCTGCGTTCAACATCGGCGCTGCCGGCACGTCCGCGCAGCGCTGCGTTTCCGTTGACTTGAGCGGGCGCCCTTATGTGAAGGCCGAAGGATGTTAGTTAAGCGCCAACAGCGTGACCAACGCGGTACCACCATGCTCGAGGTATTGGTCACCATTTTGATTCTGGCTTTCGGCATGCTCGGCCTGGCCGGCCTGCAAAGCAAGATATTCACCGCCGAAATGGAGTCCTACCAACGCGCCCAAGCCGTCGTGCTGATGAACGACATGGTCGAACGCATTAACGCGAACCGCGATGCCGCCGACAGTTACGCTCCTGCCGCCCCCGCGACTACCACTACCTTGGGAGCGGGAGATTCCCAGCCCACACCCCCAACTCCTTGCCCTGCCACGGGAGCTACCCCTACCGGCGCGGAAATCGCTGCGCGCGATCAGTGCGAATGGAGCCAGGCCCTGAAAGGCGCGGCCGAGACCAGCGGTGCTGCCAATGTGGGCGGGATGATAGGCGCGAGAGGCTGCATCATGCGCGTGCAGGCCCGAGACACAACGGCAGGAGTGTGCAAGCCCGGAATATATCTGGTCACCGTCGCGTGGCAGGGCTTGAACCCTACCAGCATCCCTGCCGTCGCCTGTGGCCAGAATGCTTTTGGCAGTGATGATCGATACCGGCGCGCCATTTCGGCGCGCGTGGCGATAGGCTTGCCCTCTTGTCAGTAATCGTTGACCGATGACACAAATGAAGAATCCGCTCCCATCTGGAACCCGCCGCGAATTCCACAGCGGCTTTTCGCTCGTCGAACTGATGATCGCGATCACGCTGGGCCTGCTCATCATGACCGGGCTCACGTCGATCTTCGTCAAGAATAGCCAGGCACGCAGCGAAATCGAGCGCAGCAACCGCCAGATCGAAAGCGGCCGCTACGCCATGCAGTTGCTGACCGAAGACCTGCGCATGGCGGGATTTCTCGCCGCGTTCAATCCCTACGAATCGATCATCGCTCCTAACGCGCCTCCACTGATCGTAGACGTTGCGGTCACCCCGCCCGCCCCCGCCATAACCAGCATGGCGAGCTTCGATCCCTGCACCACCAGTTTGGTCACCACTGACGCCCCCAACAATTTGCAGAGCACGTTTTTCTTCCATGTGCAGGGCTATGATAACCCCACCACCATGCCCACTTGCGTGAGCGACGCGCGCGCCGGTTCCGACATCCTGGTGATCCGCAGAGTCAGCACCTGCGTCGCCGGTCCCACGCTCGAAACAGGCTGCGACGCGGTGGTGAGCGGCGCGCCCTATTTTCAGTCCTCCAATTGCTACCAAGCGACCGAGCTCGCGCAAAATACCGGCGGGCCAGGATCGCTTACGGATTACAGGGCGCACTATGATCTGAGCACCAACATCGCATCGCTGACCAGGCGCGCCCTCAATTGCACGACCACAGCCGATTATCGCCGCTACCTGACCCACATCTACTTTGTCGCCAACAATAACGTCGGCGCCGATGGCATCCCGACCCTCAAGCGCGCGGAGCTCGGTGCTTCGGGTTTCACCATCGTGCCGCTGGTCGAGGGCATCGAGACCATGCAATTCGAATATGGCGTTGACACGGGTACTGACGGCACAATCGATGTCTATACCCCCGATCCCGGGACCTACGGCGGCTGCGCCGGTGCGAACTGCGTGCGCAACTGGCTGCAAACCTATGCGGTCAAGGTGAACCTGTTGGCAAGAAATGTCGAAAAATCGACCGGGCACACCGACAGCAAGACCTACACGCTGGGATTAAAGGCGGACGGGAGCCCAAACGTATTTCCCGCGAGCGGCACTTTTGGCGATGCCTACAAGCGACACGCCTACATCGCCACAGTAAGGCTCGAAAATCCCTCCGGAAGGCGCACGCCATGAGCTACCCGATGCAACGCCAGAGGGGCGCAACCCTGATCATAGGCCTGATCATGCTGGTGCTGCTGACGCTCATGGCGGTCACGAGTTTCAGGCTGGGCAAGAGCAACATGCAGATCGTCGGCAACATGCAGTTTCGCGGCGAGACGATGCGCGCCGCGGAGGAGGCGGTCGAAACCGCCATCAGCAGTCCGGCGGGCATCGCCACGGCATCCACTGCCAGCATCGATGTCAATGCGGATGGAACCCCGGACGTCAGCGTAACGGTCACGCCGACCCTGCAGCAAGCCTATGTGAGGAAGAACAGCTCGCTCAACCTGAATAATGCCGGTGAGCTCGGCTGCGCGCTCGGGACGCAGCAGGCCTTCGGCGTCGTCGGCGCGGCCACCGGCAATTCCCTCTGCGCTTTGACTTTGTACGATCTCAAGGTCGTCGCCAGGGAAGCCGCCACCAATACGTCGGTGGAACTGCACCAGGGCGTATCGATACAGGTGCCCGCCGATACCGTATGCGCCGTGGTGCCGTGCTGAGGGCAACGCCGATCGAGCACCCGGTTATTTGTGGGAGTCAAGTCATGACGCAAACGACGCTACACCGGCTATCCGCGCTGCTGCTCTGCGCCGCGGCAGCCTTAGTCCCTATCCCCTCCGCAGCTGAGGATATCGACATATTCACGGGCGTCAGCGCCGGCTCGGGCGCGGACCCGAAAATCCTGATCGTTATCGACAATACGTCCAACTGGGCACGGGCTAGCCAGCAATGGCCCGATGGCAGCGCGCAGGGCCAATCCGAAGCGAGAGCCATCAACACCGTTCTCGGCGGTATCGGCAGCGAGGTGAACCTCGGCCTGATGGAATTCGTCACGGGCGGGACCGCGACCGACACCGGCGGATTCATCCGCCAGGCAATCGTGCCGATGAGCGACGCCAACAAGACCGTGTTCAGCACGAAGCTCGCCACCATTTACAACAACATCAACGACCCCGACGAAAAGCGAAGCGCGAACACCGAGTACGGCAACCTCATGCGCGACGTGTACAATTATTTCACCGGCGGCTTTTCCGTATCACCCGCCGCGGTATTGGCGGACAAAGCCGATTCCAACGGCTACACTGCCAACTATACCCAGTTCAAATCCCCTCTGTCCGATGCCAATTCCTGCGGGCGGAATTTCCTCATATTCATCGGCAACCCGAATACCAATGGCCCGGCCGGCGACGCCGCTGACAATGGCGCTGCGCTCACGACGTTAGGCGGCAGCATCAGCCCGCAGATTCAGCTCCCCGGCTTTACCACCTCCACGCAGACCACCAGCACCAACCTCGGCTTTACCTCGCAGTGTTATGCGACCCAAGCCGCCTGCACCACCACGGACTTCGCCGGCGTGACCGGCTACGACAGCCTCAGTTGCAGCAACACGCTCACCACCACTTCGCTCGATAGCTGCCTCACCGGCACACAACGCTACTCGGTGCTCGGCAACGCCATCACCAGCAGCGGAACCACCACCGCGCCGGCGGTGATCACGCACCCCACCAACACAGGCACTTCGGGCTGCTACGCCACCTCGGCCGCAGCGACCGCGGCCGGAGACCATGGCGGCATGAGCTTGCCGACGCAGACAGTGACGAGCACCACCAGCGGCACGACGACCGTCACCACCACTACCACCTATAGCAACGACACCTACACGGTCAGCGCCACGCCGAGCGCAACCGCCACCCAGGACTGCGCGTCGTCGGTATCCGAAGGCGTCCTCGGCAGCAATCAAATTACCACGAGCAGCGCCACGACCACAGCCTGTTACGGCGGCATCAGCAGCGGCAATCCGAAGTGGAACGCGACCACCGATTACGCCGGACTGACCTGCCCTGCCACCGCCACGACAACCTCGGGCAACAGCACCACCACCATCACCTATACCTGCACCTACTCCGGCGCGATGTCCGAAGACGCCACAGGATGCTCCGGCAACGACAAGCACGTGACCGTGACCCAGACCGCGACCGGATCGCCTTCGACCGTCACCTCCACGCCGCGCTACAAATTCGACGTGACCCAATCGCTCACCGCGAGCAGCGTTGCCGTCACCGCGACCGGCGCCTCCACCACCCAGACCCTGCTAGGCAACACCACGCAGTGCTATGCCAGCACCACCAATATCCCCGAATTCGCCAGTACCTGCGCGGGCTACAACGGCGGCTGCAGCTATGCCGCCCCCACCGCGAGCGCAGGCCAATGCACCTCGGGCGCCCGCTACATGGTCGTCGGCAGCACCACCGGCACCGTAGTGGCGCCGACCGGGACATTCACCGCGCCGAGTACGGTCTCCGGCTCCTACCCCTACGCCGACGAATGGACGCGCTTCATGCATCAGGCGCAAGCGAAGAATACAGCCAGCTTGACCGACACGATCAAGCAGTCGATCACGACCTACACCATCGACGTCTTCAACAAGCAGCAAAATGCCGATGAGACAGCGCTATACATGAGCATGGCGCGCGTGGGCGGCGGAAAATATTTTGCCGCGACCAACGAGGCTGCCATCGTCGCCGCGCTGAGGGATATCCTCGCCGAAATCCAGTCCGTCAACACGACCTTTGCTTCAGCCAGCCTGCCGGTCAACGCCACCAACCGCACGCAAAACGCGAATCAGGTGTTTATCGGCATGTTCCGTCCCGACCCGGGCGCCAATCCGCGCTGGTACGGCAACCTCAAGCAATATCAGATCGGCAAAGTCGGCAGCGACCTCGATCTGGTCGACGTCGCCGGCAATCCTGCGACCAATGCGCTCACCGGCTTCATCGACGATTGCGCCACCAGTTTCTGGACCACCGATTCGAGCAATTACTGGGCGAGCATCACCGTCAACCCGGATCCTGCCAGCAACTGCGCCACCGCGGTGGCCTCTGGCACCATCTATTCCGACCTTCCAGACGGCCCGACAGTGGAAAAAGGGGCGGTTGCGGAAATCCTGCGCAAGGGCAACAACCCGGGTGTGACACCCATTTCCTGGACGACCACCAATCGCAACATGCTGACGCTGAGCGGCAGTTCGGTGGTGAGTTTTGATCTGGGCGCAGGCGGACTGGCGGATACTCTGGTCAGATTCACGCAAGGCGTCGACGTCAACAACGACTCGGGCCTGTACAACGCCAGCACCAACGCCTTCCAGACGCGCCCGTCGATCCACGGCGACGTGGTGCATTCACGGCCGCTGCCAGCCAACTACGGGACTGCCGGCGTCACCGTCTTTTATGGCGCCAACGACGGCGCGCTGCGCGCGGTCGATGCCACGAACGGCAAGGAACGCTGGGCATTCGTCGCGCCCGAGCACTACTCCAAGCTGCAACGATTGAAGGACAACACGCCGAGTGTCGATTACAAGCTCGATCCCGCTCAATCCAACGTCGCCGCAAAAGACTACTTCTTCGATGGTTCGATCGGCATCTACCAGGGCGCAGCCGGAGCCGACTCGCCAACGTGGATCTTTCCGACCCAGCGCCGCGGCGGCAGGATGCTCTATGCGTTCGACGTCACCAACCCGGCCGCCAACCCGACGCTGAAATGGCGGCACGGCTGCACCGTCCTGGACCCTGCTCTTGATCCTGGCGACGCCAGCTGCGATGCGGGCTTCGCGCAGATGGGGCAGACCTGGTCGACGCCAAACGTCGCGTTCATCAACGGTTACTCGACCGACAAGACGACCAAGCCGGTGGTCGTAATGGGTGGCGGCTACGACAAATGCGAAGACGCCAACACGAGCACACCGAGCTGCGGCGCGACCAAGGGCAACGTGGTGTATTTCATCGATGCCGATACCGGCGCCTTGATTACTTCTTTCACCACTACGCGCGCCGTGGCGGCGGACGTGAACATGATCGACGTCAATAACGACGGTCTAGTCGATTACGCCTATGTCGCCGACACGGGCGGGAATATCTATCGCATCGATTTCGTCAATTCCCCGCTCACGCCGGTAGCGCTGCCCGCCCCCACCTCGATCAACAACACCACCGACCCGACGAAGTGGTTCATGCACAGAGTCGCTTATACGAACGGGGCCGGACGCAAGTTCCTGCTCGGCTCGGGCCTGTTCCCGACCGGGACATCGAATTTCCTCGCCATCGTGTCGGGCGATCGCGAACATCCGCTGATCACCAATTACCCCTACACGACCCCGGTGCGCAACCGGGCCTACGTCTACAAGGATGACCTCACCTCCGGGCCCACCACCCCCGCGGTAGATTTGGATGATGATGACGTGATGCTGCGGGAAACCGTCGCCGCGGATTCGACCTGCTCCAGCACCAACCTGCTGTCAGATCCGACCAAGAAGGGCTGGTGGATGACCTTGGTCGAGAATGGCGTCGGCGAGCAGGGCGTTACCTCCGCCGTCATCGTCGGCGGCATGGTTACCTTCAGCACCAATCGCCCCTTGAGCAGCACGCTGTCCTGCAGTACCAGGCTCGGCGAAGCGCGGGGCTATTTTGTCAATCTGTTCAACGCGTCTGGCGCAATAGGCGCCGCGAACAACGCCGCGTGCGGCGGCGCGCGTTCATCCATTTTCGCAGGCGGCGGGCTGCCGCCCTCACCCGTGATCGGGATCGTGCCCATCGCCGGCGTACCGACTGCGGTGCTGATCGGCGCCCCGCAGCGCGATGGCAGTAGCAGCTCCCCGATCAAGCCGGACAAGATCACGCCGCCCATCAAACAGGACCGCTCGCGGACCTACAAATTCATCAAAGGGGACAACTGAGGATGGCGCGCGGGCACCACTGCATAGGCACTATTCTTCAAGATCTTTTGGTCAATTCCTCGGTACCGGCAAATGACCTGCGGGAATTCATCGCCCAGGCCAAATCCAAACCAGGAGAGCTCGATTACGCTTCGTACGGCACCGGCACCCCGAGCCATCTGGCGGGCGAATTCTACTTGCATGAAGGCGGGGGTCAAGATGCAACACATCCCGTATAAAGGGTCGGCGCCCGCCCTCGCCGACCTGATCGGCGGGCAGGTGCAGGCGTTCGTTTCGACCATTCCTTCCGCTTTTCCCCAGGTCAATTCAGGCAAGGTGAAGGCCGTTGCGGTCACCGGGGAGAAGCGCTTGTCAGCCCTCCCCCCAGTGCCCACTTTCGGCGAAGCCGGCCTGCCGGACTTTGCAAGAATCGGGGGGTTCCTACGGCATCGTCGCTCCGGCCGGGACACCGAAGGAAATCGTCGACAAACTGTCGGCGCAAATCGCGAGGATCCTGACCCTGCCGGACTTCAAGGAAAAGCTCGCTGCTCAAGGGGTGGCCCCTTTCTCTTCCACCCCGGAACAGTTCGCAGTGCTGCTGAAGGAGTCGTTTGCCAATAACGCCAAGATCATCAAGGCCGCCAACATCAAGATTGAGCAGTAGTTCTTCCGTTCCAACTACCGGTCAGTTTAGACAAGCTTTGGACTGCATGTCACCCACGCCGAAACTCAGGCCAGTCGCCGTAGGAATTTGCATGCAGACAGAGTCAGACGCGCATATTCCCAGCGGAAATCAGTCGCAGCCGGGATAGTCGCAGCCCGTGTTCAGAATGCCTTACCGACCTCGACCCATGCACGGGTGGAAGCTGTACTTGCCACCAGCACCGGGATCGGACCGAACGGCGCGGCGATATAGACCCTGGCACTCCATTGATCTGGTCCCGCCCAGTTGAGCCCAATGCCCGCCCCGCTCAGGGTCGCACTATTCGTCCCCGCAACCCAGACGTTCTTATTCACCGTCACATGCGCGCTGTCGACGAAAACCACGGCCTGCAATTGCCCATGCCAAGCCGTGCCCAGGTTGTGCCGGAATTCGGCGCTTCCCACATATCCACTGTCGCCCGAAATCGCTCCCATGTCATAAGCGCGCACCGTGTAAGGTCCGCCCGCGGGCATCTTCTGCGACGGGTCCAGGTTGTCGCCGGCCCACTGGGCGGAGAAGGCGAAATAAAGCGTGTCCGTCTGGCTCAGGCCTTGCAGCCGGGCGAGGCTCGCGTTCCATCTCGAGAAGCCGCCCTGGGTATTCGCGGTAGCGGCATCGGCGAGCTGCGCCGCCGCGTCGTCGTAACCGACGCGTCCCGCTGTCCAGCTCACGTTCCAGGCGGTGACCGCGCCGGACAGGAGCCCATCGCGCCCATCGCCGCCGAGGATCGCTGTCCAGTTTGCAAGGCTCCGGTCCTTCTGGATCGCGCTTGCGTCGATATGGTCGCGCAGCTGCAACTGGTCATACTGCATCTGCCCGTAGAGGTTGGCATCGCGGCTGCGCACCAGCGGGTGCTTCGCCCACAGGCTTTCCACCCGTGCGGTGCCGTGCGCGTTTAGGGAGGCGAGCGGATCGCCCAGGATATAGTGCAGCGCCGAATAGGAACCGCCCAATCGGCTACCCTGTCCGTTCAGCAGCGATTCGTAGGTGATGCGCCCGTAGTTCATCCCTCTTCCTGAACTGAGGCCGTTCAGGCTCAAGACATCGCCGTGATGCAGCGGATCGATGAAGTTGATCGTTCCGCCGACGCGCGCCCTACCGGTATAGCGATTGCCGTAATCGTCCAGAACCACATTGCCCGCGACAGTCGGACCGGGCGTGGTGTTCACCAGCAGGTCGGATGTCCCGACGCTGTCGCCCGGCTTCAATGTCGCGGCAACCACGACTCCCGGAATATCGGAGAGCAGCAGCAGGCTACGGTCCAGCTCCGTCTGCCCAATGGCTTGCCCGCTTTGCAGAGGGGAGAGCGTAGCCTGCAGCAACGGATCGTTCACCCGGCTGCGATTGTCGAGGCTGATCTTGCCGTAGCGCGCTTCGATGACCTGGATGTTCACCACGCCGTCCCGAATCGCCTGCGCCGGGATGATCGCCCGCGCCAATGGGTAGCCGCGGCTTTGGTAATAGTCGGTGATGCGCGCGGCCAGTTCATCCAATTGGGAAAGAGTGAGTTGTGTTCGTTCCGCGTCCGCCACCAGTGCATGCAGGGTTGGCGTGTCGAACAGAGTATTGCCCGATATCCGAATAGACTTTGCTTCGAAAGGCGCGCTAGAGGGCAGCTTGGCACCGCCCTCGCGTTCGATCGTCAGCCCCGTCCCGGTGGGCGAGGGCAACGCAGGCGTGGCCGGCTGAATCTGCCGCAATATCGAGCCTGCGTCGGGAGCGACCGGGCTCGCACCCTGCGCGTGCGCGGCCAGCGGGGAAAACACGAGCAGGGCCAGCAACAGCGGTCGCAAGATTCGATGCGGCCTGGTGGCAAATATCATGGCGTCTTTCTCAGTTAAGTTTGACCATTGTCAGGCATGCTTCACGCCGCCGTTTACGAATGGGGGAAAAGCCGAAATGTGCCCTAGAAATTTTGCGCGGCGCGAGAAGGCCGAACGCCCGACACGATGTTCCTCGCATGTGGCGCGATGTTCTGTTCGGTACCGAACATAATTCCGTTGCTAATTCTTATGCGTTCGATGTGGCCTCTAGGCAAATTTCATGGTGTCTTTCGCAGTTCGCGTTGACGATTGTCAGGCAGCTTCACGCCCCCATTCGTGATTCTCAATGACGGGCCCATCCCGCCTCCGATCGTCATCATGGTATTGACCACTGTGCCGTTGCCAGAGCCCGATGAGGTTGCGTCGCCGCCGGCGATGGCCACATGCCAGCGCGGTTCAGCTGTCGACACGTTGCCGGAGTCCGATGAGGATGCATCGCCTGCAGCGCCTGTGTCGGGGCCGGAACTCTGTGTGACCGTAAGGGTCGGGGATAGGCTGATCTCCGCAGGTTTGGTGCTCGCTTGGGGCGCGATAATACTCGACTGCATCTGTGCCGGCGCACTATCAACCGGCTTCAGCGGTGTATTGGGTTGCAACGTCGGGGCAGTCGGGGTGGCCTGGGTGCTCGCAATGGTCTGGGTGCTAGGGCTGATGGTCAGCGTCCCGTCCACTAAGCGGGTGAAGTCGTAATTGGTGGCGGCCAAGGTGCCGGCATTCGAAACGATCGGCGCCGTGCCGAAGGGGGTCGTCGCGCTCGCCGTAGTTGTGGCGCCGCCCGCGCCAACAAGACCTGCCGCGTTGCTGGCGGTCTCACCGTTGACGAAGCCAGTCACCGTGCTGGTCAGAATCGGATTAGCTGCGCCGTAAAAGCGCGTCTTGTCGTCCGCGGTGACTGTCAGGTGCGCCTTGTCGATGGTCAGTGTGCCGTTGGTAGCCGCGAAGTCGTAGTTGGTGGCGGCCAAGTTGCCAACACTCTCCGTGATCAGCGCCGTACCCGCGTTGGTCGTCGCATTGGCCAGGGTCGTGGCGCTGCCCGCTCCAGCAAAGCCCGCCGCGTTGCTGGCGGTCTCGCCATTGACGAAGCCAGTCACCGTGCTGGTCAGGATCGGATTCGCTGCGCCGTAAGAGCGCGTCTTGTCGTCCGCGGTCACCGTCAGGTGGGCCTTGGTGATGGTCAACGTGCCGTTGACGAGGGTGCTGAAGTCGTAATTGGTGGCGGTCAAGTTGCCGGCACTCGCCGCGATCGGCGCCGCTCCCACGTTGGTCGTCGCGTTGGCCAGAGTCGTAGCATTAGCCGTTCCGCCGAAGCCTGCCGCAGTGCCGGCATTCTCGCCATTGACAAAGCCGCTTACCATGCTGGTGAGCGTCGGGTTGGCTGCGCCGTAGAGGCGCGTCTTGTCGTCCGCCGTCACCGTAAGGTGGGCCTTGGTGATGTCGGCGGTGGCGCCGCTAGGCGCCGTGAGTGTGTAGTTGCCCGCAGCGTTGTTGCCCAGGGCCAGACCCGAGACGGTGACAGCCTTGTTGGTGCCGACGTCCTTGCCCAGGTTGAACACGCCGGTAGCACCAGCGACGTTCAGGGTGAGCAAGTCGGCCGTGTAGAACTTATTGTCCAAATCAGTGGTTGCACCACCGGTGATCGCTGCAGCCCCGGTGTTGAGGATGGCGATCGCATTTGCGTCGTACACCTTGTTGTTTGCGGTGATACCCGTGGCGGTGATTGCCTTGGGCGTAATGTCCGCGCTGGCGCCGTTCGCACCCGTAAGCGCGTAGTTGCCTGCGCCGTTGTTGCCCAGAGCAAGACCGGAGACACTGACGGTTTTGTTGGTGCCCACGTCCTTACCCAACGTGAACACGCCGGTGGCGCTCGTTACGCCCAGGGTGATGGCGTCGCTCGTGTAGAACTTGTTGTCCACATCAGTGGCGGCACCACCGGTGATGGTGGCGGCCCCGGTGTTGAGAATGGCGACTGCGTTGGCGTTGTACACCTTGTTGTTTGCGGTGATGCCCGTGGCGGTAATCGGTTTGGCGGTGATGTCGGCGGTAGCGCCGCTAGGCGCCGTGAGTGTGTAGTTGCCCGCAGCGTTGTTGCCCAGGGCCAGACCCGAGATACTAACGGCTTTGCTGGTACCCACGTCCTTGCCCAGCGTAAACACGCCGGTGGCGCTCGTTACGCCCAGGGTGATGGCGTCGCTCGTGTAGAACTTGTTGTCCACATCCGTGGCGGCACCACCGGTGATCGCGGCCGACCCGGTGTTGAGGATGGCCACAGCGTTGGCGTTGTAGACCTTGCTGTTGGCGGTGATGCCGCTGGCAGTGATCGCCTTGGCGGTGATGTCGGCGGCAGCGCCGCTAGGCGCTGTGAGCGTGTAGTTGCCCGCAGCGTTGTTGCCCAGGGCCAGACCCGAGACACTGACGGCTTTGTTGCTGCCGACGTCCTTGCCGAGCGTGAACGCGCCGGTGGCGCTCGTTACGTCCAGGGTGATGGCGTCGCTCGTGTAGAACTTGTTGTCCACATCCGTGGCGGCGCCACCAGTGATCGCGGCAGCCCCGGTGTTGAGGTTGGCGACTGCATTGGCGTTGTACACCTTGTCGTTTGCGGTGATGCCCGCGGCAATGATTGCCTTGGGCGTGATGTCCGCGGCGGTGCCGTTCGCACCAGTAAGTGTGTAGTTGCCCGCGCCGTTGTTGCCCAGAACCAGTCCCGAGACACTGACGGCTTTGGCGGCGCCCACGTCCTTGCCCAGAGTGAACACGCCAGTCGCGCCAGCGGCGTTCAGGGTGAGCAAGTCGGCCGTGTAGAACTTGTTGTCCACATCCGTGGCGGCACCACCGGTGATCGCGGCCGACCCGGTGTTGAGGATGGCCACATCGTTGGCGTTGTAGACCTTGCTGTTGGCGGTGATGCCCGTGGCAGTGATCGCCTTGGCGGTGATGTCGGCGGCAGCGCCGCTAGGCGCTGTGAGCGTGTAGTTGCCCGCAGCGTTGTTGCCCAGGGCCAGACCCGAGACACTAACGGCTTTGTTGCTG